>Ga0070738_10003319_pt1 | contig 21418 bp, 23 predicted proteins | sample Coa_R2_2_FD_66446 | JGI IMG/M metagenome (GOLD analysis project Ga0070738, IMG submission 66446) | Surface soil microbial communities from Centralia Pennsylvania, which are recovering from an underground coalmine fire - Coalmine... | ecosystem: Environmental > Terrestrial > Soil > Unclassified ... | reverse complement strand
CCGGGCTTTGGCTATGTGCGGACGCTGAGCCAACGGGAAGAATTGCCGCTGCTGCGCGATCACCTGCTGCGGCTGGATGCAGAAAGCCGGCATGACCGGTTCAACGGCTATCTCGATGACAGTTTCATCGAGCGTTACGCCGAAAAATGCGCTGACGACGGCACGCTGATCGTTGCCTACATGGAAAGCGGCATAGTTCGCGGCGCAGCCGAGTTGCACCCGCCGGAGCAGTCCGAAGACGGGCTGCCGGAGGTTGCCTTCAGCGTCGAGAAGTGCGTCCGGCGCCAGGGCGTCGGTAGCATCCTGTTCAAGCGCCTGATCGCCGAAGCGCAGTGGAAGGGCTACGATCGCCTGCGCATCACCACCAGCGCGCAGAACAGTGCCATGCGGGCGCTTGCCGCCAAGTTCGGCGCGCGCCTTGTCTTCCGCCGCGGCGAATCCACCGGTACCATCGACGTGCCACCGCAGCCGCAGGCGGAGCTTGCCAAGCTCGCGATCGACACGCCGCTGGTCGCGGCGCGCGCCATGATGAATTTGAATCGCGCGTGCTGGAAGCTGTTTTCGAAGATGTACGATTCAGGGCACGCGGCGTAAGGCGCTTCGCACCGTCCTAAAAAAGCAGAAGCGCGGTGGCGGGCAGCCATCGCGCTTTTGCTTGTCTTGTAATTTTGCTCTTGTAATTTTGCTCTTGCAATTTTGCTCTTGCAATTTTGCCGCGTGAACCTTGCGGCGGGGCGGCCCTGATTTACGCGGTGCGCTTCGCGGCCGTCGGGATGCGCCTGACGACGCGGCGCTCGACCACGACCGAGCGCTGGGCACCCTGTTCGCCCGCGATCACGCGCGTCACGCCGCCGCTGCGAGCCGCGACGCGGCTCTGCTTCTTGACCTCGGCCTGCACCACGTCGAGCGGCATTCCCATCAGCGCCGCAGCGATCTCGGCCTGCGCGTCCAGATCCTCGGTGATTCCGGCCGCCGCGAAGATCGCCTCTTCAAGGGTGGGCGGATCGCGCCGGACGCGTCGCGGTCCATATTTGGTATTCCAGTCTTCGCTCATGGCAGGCCTCTCGTCTGATCCGGGATACCTAGGGCCCATTATGTTGCATTGCAATATGAAACTGCTATGGCAATTCAGCCATGCATTGGTGGATTTCCCCAAGATTTGATTGCTGCGAATCGTGATTCTCGTTCTTGGCAGGCGGGATCATGGCGCGGCGTCCGCGGCTGCGGCCGACCGCGGCACATGCTCCGGCCAGCGCTTGAGCGCGGCGCGTCCGGCGTCGGTCAGGACATAGACACCGCGCTCGGCGCGATCGAACCAGCCATAGACATTGCTCAGCAGGATCTTCGGCGCGTCCGGAATCTGCGGCTTGAGATCGCGCACACGCCGGGGGCCGTGCGACAGCGCCGAGGCGCATGCCAGCGCCTGCTGCCGGTATGCGGTCATGATGGGCGCCCGGGTCGAGCCGCCCTGCACGGGGTCACCCTGCCTGCGCTGGTGCTCGGTGATCAGGCGCGAACGCTTTTTCGGATCACGCCGGGGCGCCGTGGTCGGCGGCTTCACCAGCACCTCGACCTCGCCGCGCGCGGTGACCCCGAGCATGCCGAAGCCAAGTCTGCGGCAGAGGTTGCGGTAGCGCGCGTCGCTCTCGCGGCCCTTGCCGCGCGCCGACATCCGCGCGGCAAGCCAGACTTCGTCGCAGGCCGAGGCGCGATCGACGGCCTGAAGGATGAGCTCGAGATTGAAGCTGAGCTTCAACTCGCCGATCACGACAACAGGCGGATCCGCGTCCTTGAGCCCAACCAGGTCGCAGCCGCCGATCTCGCCCTTGACCGTAAAGCCGAGCTTTTCGAGGAAGCGTTTGACGGGAAGATAAAGCGCGGTTTCCAAGCTAGCCCCGCATCCGTTGGCTCGCGACTCAGTTGGGCGAATCTAACAGCTGGGCGGCTAGCACGAGGGGCGGGTTTCGTCCTGTCCGACAGCGAAAGCGGCTACATGCGGCCGGCGACCGGGATCAGGGCACCGGTGACCGCGCTTGCGGCGTCGCTTGCCAGGAACAGGATCACCTCGGCGAGCTCGAGCGGGCTCACCCATTTCGCAAAGTCCGCCTTCGGCATGCTGGCGCGGTTGGCGGCGGTATCGATGGTCGAGGGCAGCACGGCGTTGACGGTGACCTTGCCCTTCCACTCCGCCGCCAGCGCCTCGGTCAGGCGATGCACGCCGGCCTTGGACGCCGCATAGGGACCCATGCCGGCGCCGGCCTGCAGCGCGCCCATGGCGCCGATATTGACGATGCGCCCGTTGCCTTCGCTGGCAAGATGCGGCAACGCCGCGTGCGAGGTGTTGAGCGCGGTCAACACATTCATCGCATGCATGCGCTGCCAGCTCTTGTCGGTCCCGTCGGCAACCGTCTCAAATACGAAGCCGCCGGCGATATTGATCAGCGCATCAAGCCGGCCGAAATGGGCCGCCGCCGCATCGATTGCTTTTTTCGCCTGTGCCGCGTCGGTGAGATCAACACCCCCAAGCTCGATCCGTGTCCGTGTCGGAGGGCGTTGCGAGGGCGCATGATCGATGCCCGCCACGCGCGCACCGCGCGCTTCGGCCGTATCCGCGACGACCTTGCCAAGCGCGCCCAGCGCGCCGGTTATGACCAGGACTTTTCCGTTCATTTGGATCTCCGAAACTCGCCGGGCGAGAGGTTAATCTAACGTGATCCGCGCAATGCGGCGAGAGTTGAGCGATGGACGTGGCGAGCATCCGTCATTCGGTAAAATTTTCTCAACCTTTGTAAGTGAATGGCCAGAACCCTGCTCCTATCCTGAGCGCTCGTGCAATTCGGGGCTCCAGCTCATGATGCGATCTTTACCTGACCACGGCCTGCCGCTCATCCAGCTCAAGGAGCAGCGGCGCGATCTCGTCATCGCCTTGCAGAACCGCAACGGCCCGATCAGCGGCTGGGAGCTGATGCAGATCGCCGCCATCCAGCAGGCGATTACGGCTTTCGAGGAGGTCATCGCCGATCTCGACGCCGAAGCCGAAATGGACGCTGCCGCGTAATCTGCCCGACCCCTCTTTGCGCTGTTCCGGGCGCGCCGCTAGGATCGCGCAATGCGCAACAGCCTTGCCGCAACCGCTGTCGTCCTCGCGCTGCTCTTGCTGCAGAACGCGGTGCTAGCCGCCGGCCCCTGTGTGGCCGATCAGCATGGCGGCTTTGTCTGCGGCGAGGGCGGGCAGGCAGTGCGGGCGCTGTCCGAGACAATGTCTCCATCGCGAACATTCGCCTTTGCCTGGCACAGTTCGCGCGGCGTTTCGGGCAAGGAGTTTTCTCCTGGTGATGTCGAGGATCTCCTGATCCGCCTCGACGACGGCCAGGTTCTTGCGAAACTCGGCGGCAATTATTGGGACACCGGCGAAGCGCGCGCCAATCGCTATGCGACGCTCGCTGTGTGGGCGGCCGATAGCCGCGGCGTCGTCGAGGTCGCCAACAGCCGTTGGGACACCGATTCATTCGCCTACTACGCGATCGACAGCGACAGTGCGAGCAAGGTCGACCTGCGCGCGCTGGTCGATCCGGCAATGCGCGCGCGCATTCCACGCAACCAGCGCGACAGCCTGTCGTTCCGGGTCCGGGAGGACCTGCCGCTCAAGCTCGATTCCCGCGGTCATCTGCGCTTCATCGCCATGCTGTTCGTCCCCAAGAGCGAAGACAGTTTTGATTTTCAGCTCGAACTCGGCATCACAGCGAAAAAGGGCGCGGCGCCGCTGGCGCGGATCCTGTCACTGAAACGAATCAAGCTCGACCCGCGGCTTTAGCTCTTTGATTGAATATGATCTTTTTCGGAAAACCGCTTCACACTTTTCCGGATCATGCTCTAGGATTCCAGATAGCGCGCCTTCAACTCAGTGCGCTCGCGCGGGCCGAGCTGCAGCCCATCCCGGAAATAGGTTTCGAGATCGCCATAATCGGCACGGACCGCATCGAAGCCAGCGGCGAGGAAGGAGGCATCCACCGTGCCGATGGCCTCTTTGACGTCGTCGGGCAGGTCGGTCGCGGCGGCGGGATCGCGCCGGTAGAAGCGATTGGTCAACAGATAGTCCTCTGCGATCACCTCCTCGGGCACGTCGAGGGCGTGCAGGATCAGCGCGCAGGCAAAGCCGGTGCGGTCCTTGCCCGCCGTGCAATGAATGACCAGGGGCGCATGGTCCTCGACGAGACGGCTGAACAGCGCGCGGAAGCTGTGGGTGTTGTGACGGACATAGTTGCGGTAGGACTCGCGCATGATCTCGCGCGCCACCTGCGCTGAGAGCGAGCCCGCGGCAAGGGCGGCGCGTAGCGCGGCAACCACCGTCGGTTCGATCGGGAGCGAATGAACCACGATTTCGGCAACTCCGCAGGCCGCGCCCCCGCGCTCCTCGATGCCGCGAAAATCGAAGGCGTTCCTCACGCCTAGCCCACGCACGATCTCGATATCGGCGGCGGTGAGATGGCCGAGATGATTGGAACGGAACATTCGTCGCCAGCGCAGGCTGCGGCCATCGCGCGTGAGATAGCCGCCGAGATCGCGAAAATTGCTGGCGCCTTGCAGCTCGAGATGGCGGGAGGGGACGTCGGGCATCGCTCTCACTTGAACCGCGGCTTGGCGCGGTGTCATGACGGTCGGTTCATGCTGCCGTGGCAACCGGCTCTGGTCTATAGTCGGGTTTTCAGGAGGCAGTATGAAGCGGGCAAGGATTTTTTTGAAGATGTTGGTCGCAGCCGCGGTTGTCGGCACCGCGGCATCGCGTTTCGGCATCGCGCCGGCTGATGCGCAGAGCTTCCAGACCTATCATTGCACGGACGGATCGGAATTCGTGGTTGGATTTTATCCGTATGATCCGCGCGCCTTTGTGCAGATCGATGGGCGGGCCGTCACCCTGGCGCGGCGGTTGACGCTGTCGGGCACGCGCTATTCCGGCGGCGATGTCACGTTGAGGATGAGGCGGGATGGCGCTACGACGATCAGGCACGCCAGGCGGCGCGAGACGGTCTGTGCGCTGTATTGAATGAAAAAGGCCGAAACCTCGTTGTTTCGGCCGTCTTCAGCTCTCAATATTCAGGCGTTTGCTGTCGCCATACGTCGGAAGAACCACCATCATCAGTGGTCCCATCCAGGCTTTAGTTCGGACCGGGATTCCTGGATCGCCTCTTCATGGTACCAACTGCCGCTGCAGATGGTCTCGTTCACATGCGGCGTCGTCGGGGCAGGAGCCACGCCATAGCGCCGTCCCAGCAGGCCCGCGCGGCCGCCGACCGGGAACTGGTAGATCTTCGCGGACCCGTCACTCAAACCGCTCTTCATAAGCATTCTCCTTTGGCCGGCGCGCCAACCTCAATCCTGCGCCCGACTCGTTCGCGTGTGGTTACCGATTCCGATATCGGCCGCTGCTCCGGTCGATGCAATGTGACCAATTCGAAATCAGTAAGCGCCTAATCTGTGAGCAGATTTGCTGTTGCCGTCGGGGAGGGCGGGCTGCGTGTGACTAACGCTTGGGCCCTTGCAAAGGTTGCTGGGCAGCCCGTCCAGCTTTTCGAATATTGCCGGCCGCTGCCGCAGTGGTAATCGTGAGTGAAAGCCTCGGCACCCGCTGCCGCGAAAACAGGCGAAAAATCAGACACTAATGCTGACATTTTGCCGAACCCGTAGAAGCCCGGGCGCGCTCCTATGACGCACCCTGACGGCCTCGACGAGACCGGCATGCCGGGACCCACCGCCTGCGGACCAGCGCCGGTTCCCCGCCTCGTTAATTGGCACGCAAAATGCTTTAGAAGAGCCCGGCCGATCGTGGCCGGGTACGCGTGGGGCAATTTCCTTTCGGTCCCCACCTTCGAGATGATTCAACAGAGAGGCTCAATGACGAAGTACAAGCTCGAGTACATATGGCTCGACGGTTACACGCCGACACCGAATTTGCGCGGCAAGACCCAGATCAAGGAATTTGCCTCATTCCCGACTTTGGAACAGCTCCCGCTCTGGGGTTTTGACGGCTCCTCGACCAATCAGGCCGAAGGCCACAGCTCCGATTGCGTGCTCAAGCCCGTTGCCGTTTTTCCCGACGCCGCGCGTACCAACGGCGTGCTCGTGATGTGCGAAGTCATGATGCCCGATGGCAAGACGCCGCATCCGTCGAACAAGCGTGCCACCATCCTCGACGATCCCGACGCGTGGTTCGGCTTCGAGCAGGAATATTTCTTCTACAAGGACGGTCGTCCGCTGGGCTTCCCGGAACATGGCTATCCCGCCCCGCAAGGTCCGTATTACACGGGCGTCGGCTACAAATATGTCGGCGACGTCGCCCGCAAGCTGGTCGAAGAGCATCTCGATCTCTGCCTCGCGGCCGGCATCAATCACGAAGGCATCAACGCGGAAGTCGCCAAGGGCCAGTGGGAGTTCCAGATTTTCGGCAAGGGTTCGAAGACCTGCGCCGACCAGATGTGGATCGCCCGCTACCTGTTGCTGCGGCTGACCGAGAAGTACGGCATCGACATCGAGTTCCACTGCAAGCCGCTCGGCGACACCGACTGGAACGGCTCCGGCATGCACTGCAACTTCTCGACCAAGTACATGCGCGAAGTCGGCGGCAAGGAGTACTTCGAGAAGCTGATGGCGGCCTTTGACAAGAATCTCATGGATCACATTGCCGTCTACGGTCCGGATAATGACAAGCGCCTGACCGGCAAGCACGAGACCGCTCCCTGGAACAAGTTCAGCTATGGTGTGGCTGACCGTGGCGCTTCGATCCGCGTGCCGCACTCTTTCATCAACAACGGCTACAAGGGCTATCTCGAAGACCGCCGTCCGAACTCGCAGGGCGACCCCTACCAGATCGCGTCCCAGGTGCTGAAGACCATCGCGACCGTGCCGACCGACGCCAAGGCTGCTGCATAACGGACGCAGCACAAGGCTTGCACGACCGGGCCAATGCGTCCGGATCGCAAACAGGGCCCGTTGGCGTGCAGAGCACGCCGGCGGGCCTTGCTTTTCGACGGCCCTCTTGTGACCACAAGCAGGGCGCATTTCCCCGGCGATCGAACTGCGGTAGATAGCGGGCGCAATCAGAGCCGGGGGCATCCGTGTTCGGAGGGTTCTACACCGTCAGGTTCCAGCTCGGCCAGGCCCAGGGCCGCAGTGTGATGTATGTGGGCGACGGCAAGATGCTCGGCGGCAATTCCGCCTTCGCCCATATCGGCGCCTATGAGGAGATCGGTGACGAGATCGCGATTGTGATCGACACCGTTCGTCACAACCCCGATCCGAACTATCCGGCCATGGCCGGCACCGACGATGCGACCTTGCTCGCACGCGGCCGACGCCACGGCGAACTGATCCGCTTTGAAGGAGTGTTGCGCGAGCTGCCCGGCGTGCCCTTTCAGTCCGTGATGACGCCGATCGAGGACCAGCCGTTGCCGATTGCGGGTGGGGTCGGCCAGGGCTCCATCCGCAATGGACTTTATTCCATCCACATTCGCACGCTTGACGGTGTGGACGGCGGCCTGACCGGCGTGATGCTGCTCAATGACGGCCGCATCCTCGGCGGCGACGCGTTCTTCTATTATCTCGGCACCTACACCTCCGAGGGCGGCCGCTGGAAAGGTCAGATCCTCAACCAGGAGCACACGCCAGCCAAGGGCGACAATCCGATCTTCGGCGGCCATGAGGTCGGCATCGGCTTTTCCGGCGCATGCGATGCCGACGGTGCCTCCTGGGAGGCCTCGGCCCTGGTTGGCAGGCGCAGCCTGCGGCTCAAGGCGGCGTTGAAGCTGATGCGCCCGCTCTGAGGCTTTTGACAAGGGATCACCATGGCGGATGATGCGATCCGGCTGCTCTCGACGCTTGCATTGCAGGGCGCGCTCATGCGGCTTGCCCCACAATTCGAGGCCGCGACCGGCATTCGCATTGATGCGGAGTTCGCGCCGACCGTCGGCCTGTTGCCGAGGCTGCGCGGCGGCGAGGCCGCCGACCTCGTCATTCTCACCCGCGAAGGGCTTGATGAACTCGCTGCCGAGGGGCGCCTGATTGCCGACAGCCGCACCGATCTCGCTCGCTCCTATGTCGGCCTTGCCGTCAAGGCCGGCGCGCCGCATCCCAACGTCGCCGACCCGGCGGCGCTACGGACGGCGCTGCTTGCCGCGCGCTCGGTGGCCTATTCCCGGATCGGCGCGAGCGGCATCTACTTTGCGCAGCTGATCGAGCAACTCGGTATCGCCGCCGAGATCAATGCGAAGGCGACCATTGTTGCCGCGGGCTTCACCGCGGAGCGGCTCGTTTCAGGTGAAGCGGATCTCGCGATCCAGCAGATCAGCGAACTGAAGCAGGTGAGCGGCATCGAGGTGGTCGGCCCAATTCCGCCCGAACTGCAGACGCCAGGGCTGTTCTCGGCCGGCATGATGGCGAATGCGACGCGGCGGAGCGAGGCGGATCGGCTGCTGCGCTTCCTGGCGTCATCCGAAGTAGCACCGGTCTTGCGTGAAACCGGGCTCGAGCCTTGAGCTAGCAGCCTTGAATTTGCAGGTCTTGAATTTGTGATCTTGAATTTGCCTGCACGACACAGCAATTTCGCCCTCATGAACAAATTGCGTTTCGGGATCGGCTTGATTGCAATGGTGGCGGCCTGCGCGCCCTCGCTGGCGCTTGCGCAATCGGCCGACCTTGTCCTGTGCGACCGCATCGCCGCCGATCCTTCCGATCCGGACAAGCCGGCCGACATCAAGGGCGTCACGGAGGTTGCGGCGTCCGATGTCGCGACCGCGATCAAATTCTGCAAGACGGCGGCTGCGAGCTCGCGCCGCGCGATGTACGAGCTTGGCCGTGCCTTTGCGGCGAGCCAGAAGACGGCGGATGCCATCGCCGCCTGGCGCAAGGCGGCCGACAAGGGCTCCACGTCTGCAATGGTCGAGCTCGGCGTGCTCTACGCCACCGGCTCAGGTGTCGCAAAGGATGAGACCGAGGCGCGAAAACTGTTCGAGCGGGCCGCCCAGGCCGGCAATCCGCGCGGCGTCTCCAATCTCGCAGCGCTCGGCGGCGCCAGCACGCCAGCCGATCCCGCCCGTTCTCGCGAGCTGCTGGCAAAGTCCGCCGAAACCAACGCGGAAGCGCAATACCAGCTCGGCCTGATGCTGGCCGAGGGCACGGGCGGCCCGAAGGATGATACCGGTGCGCGCGCCCTGTTCGAAAAGGCGGCGGCGCAAAACCATCCCGGTGCACTCGAGCAGATGGGCGCTTTTGCAGAGGCCGGCCGTGGCGGACCGAAGGACGTGGAGGCCGCCAAGGCCTACTACCAGCGCGCCGCCGACCTCGGTGATGAGAATGCCAAGGCGGCGCTGAAGCGGATGCAGTGCCCATTCGCGATCAAGGACAAGCGCGGCAACCTCGTCACCAATCTCTGCTTCTAGAGGCGTATTGTCTGGTCCGAACGCCGATGCGTTGATCGAACGCAAATGCGTGGCATGGGCGCGCGCTAAGATGAGAGTCGGCCGCAAGGCCGCCGTCCGCTTGCAAAGCGCAACACGACGAAGGTTGGAGATTTGAATGAGATTTCGCAAACTGCTGCTCGTCGCGGCGCTGGCTTGTTTCGCCGGATCTTCGGCGATCGCCCAGTCCGCTCCGGATGTCTCGGTTGAGCGCTATGTGCCACGGCTCGCCGACATCATGAACGCACTGCAATTGCGCCACCTGAAGCTCTATTTCGCCGCGCGTGCGCAGAACTGGGAGCTCGCCGACTTTGAGCTGCGTCAGGCCAAAGCGGGCCTTACGGAAGCCGCTCTGCTGTATTCTGGCCTTCCCGTGACCAATATCACGACGCTTGCGACCCCGGTGGAGGCGCTCTCTGACGCCGTCAAGGCGAAGGACCAGCGCAAGTTCATGGATGCGTTTGGCCAGCTCACCAATGGCTGCAACGCCTGTCATCAAACCATGGACCGCAAATTCATCGTGATCGCAGAGCCGACAGGGCAGCCTTTCACCAATCAGGTCTTTGCCCCCGGGGGAAAGAAATAGGGCATGCGGGTTGCGGGAACCGGCCTGCGCATATCCGGTTGGGAAGATCAGGGCTGCAAGGAGAAGAGCATGATCAGAAAGCTGCGATCCGGCGAGTACCGGCTGTATTCCCGCAAGATCAATCCGAGGACCGGCAAGCGGCGCAATCTCGGCACCTTCAGGTCGCGCGCCGCGGCGGAGAGGCATGAGCGCGAGGTGCAGTACTTCAAACGACACTAGCTTGCCTGGTACCTGAAGGGGCCGGTTCGAGGAGGGCCTCAGGCTCAGCCGCGAAAACGGCGCGCAGCGGCTCTGATGGAAAAAGCGCACGCGGCGAAAGGCCGAGCGAAACCGCGAACACGCGAATTGCACGAGCCTTTGATGCTCTACCGGACGTGAATGGCATCTTGCGCCTGCAGCATGCAGTGCGCCTTGAACGAGGTCCGCGCGCCCGATACGCTTCCCGCAAAATGCGCGGGAGGACACCATGAAGCAGATCAGGCTCGGCGACGTCACCATCGATGCCGTCATCGAGCGCGAAGGGCCGTGGCGGCGGCCGCAGGATTTCTTTCCGGCCTACGACAGTGCCGTGTTCCGGCATCATCTGCAGACCATGGAGCCGGAGGTGTTCGATCCCTCGCTCGGCATGATGCTGATCACCTACCAGACCTTCGTGGTTCGCACCCCGCGCTACACCATCCTGGTCGACACCTGCACCGGCGAGGACAAGGGCCATCCGCCGCCGTTCGATTTTCCCGGCAAGGAGCGCTGGCGCAAGGAGCTGTTCGCGCTCGGCATTGGCTTCGAGATGATCGATTACGTGTTCTGCACGCATCTCCACATCGATCATTGCGGCTGGAATACCGTGTTGCGCGACGGCCGCTGGGTGCCGACCTTTCCCAACGCCAAGTATGTCTTCCACAAGCGCGAATATGCGGCGTGGGAGGCCGAGCACAACAAGGGCAACAATCCGCCCGGCACGGTGTTTCGCGACAATTGCCTGCCCGTCGTCGAGGCGGGGCAGGCGCTGCTCGTCGACGACGACTACGCACTCGATGACACCATTACCTTGACGCCGACGCCGGGACACTCGCCCTGCCATTGCTGTGTGAACATCCACTCGCGCGGCCAACGCGCGGTGGTGGCGGGCGACCTGATGCATCACGTGATCCAGTGCCGCGAGCCGGACTGGTCGGCAAAGCCCGATTGGGATCCCAGGCAGTCCGCAGCCTCGCGGCGAAAATTCTTTGCCGCGGTCGCGGACACCGATATTTTGATCCTGCCTATACATTTTCCCCGGCCGACGGCAGGCCTGATCAAGGCCCTTGGCGCCGGATTCGATTATCGGTTCAAACGGGAGTAGGGATGGCCGGTGTTTTGCAGGTGGAAGAGACCTCGGGCGCTCCGGTGCATGCGGCTTCGAAAGCGGTCTCGCGGGTGGCGATCGCCGGCCTTGGCGCGATCGGCACCAGTGTCGCCAAGGCGATTGATGCCGGGATCGAGGGGGTCGTCTTGAGCGCGGTGTCGGCGCAGTCGATCGACAAGCATCGCGACTGGCTGTCACAACTAAAGTCGGCGCCGGCCATTTTGCCGATCGAGCAATTGGCCGATGTCGCAGATATCATCATCGAATGCGCGCCGAGCAGGCTGGTCCGCTCGATCGTGGCCCCCGCGGTCTCGCGTGGCAAGACCGCGATCGTGCTCTCGGCCGGCGCACTGCTCGACAACGACGACCTGATCGCGCTTGCGCGCAGGCATGGCGGCCAGATCGTGGTGCCGACCGGCGCGTTGATCGGGCTCGATGCGGTGACAGCGGCTGCGGTCGGAACCATTCATTCCGCGCGCATGGTCTCGCGCAAGCCACCGCGGGGCTTTGCCGGCGCACCGCATGTCGTCGACAACAACATCGACCTTGAGGCGATCACGGCGCCGCGGAAGATCTTCGAGGGCAATGCGCGCGCGGCGGCAAAGGGCTTTCCGGCCAATATCAACGTGTCGGTGGCGCTGTCGCTGGCCGGCATCGGTCCGGATCTTACCACGGTCGAGATCTGGGCCGACCCGACGGTGACGCGGAATGTGCATCGCATCGAAGTCGATTCGGATTCGGCGCGGTTCTCGATGACGATCGAGAACATTCCGTCGGAAAATCCCAAGACCGGCCGGATCACCGCGCTGTCCGTGATCGCCTATCTGCGCAAGCTGCATGCGCCCTTGCGGGTCGGGACCTGAATCAAAACGGGCGGCTCCGTGGCCGCCCGTTTGTCCGAAATCTGCAGCGCTTACGCGCCCTTTTCGCACTTCTTCATGAAGCTGGTCTTCGCCGCGCCGGCGAGCGGCTTGCCGTCGGAGCCGACCGCCTTGGCCGCACAGGCATCCGCCATGCACTTCTTCATGAACGAGGTCTTTGCCGCACCTGCGAGCGGCTTGCCATCCTTGCCGACCGCCTTGCTGTCGCAGGACGCATCCTGCGCGAATGCTGAACCTGCCGCGAACGTGGCGATGATAGCAGCCAATAAGATTTTCTTCATCCGTTGTCTCCCTTAACCAACCAAGTCTGGAGATAGGAACCCCAAAATCGGACGCGATCAAGCAAGAACATGCTTTGGATCGCGAAAATACCAGTACGTCGGCTTCATTGAGCTGGTCGTTGCTGCCGAACTTTTCGGATGACAGCGGCAGCAATTCGTGTATTTAGTTCGCGTGCGAAATAACTAAGGTGCCGCCGGGTGACCGCGCAGAAGGACCATCGCCTGATCTATCTTCTGAACGTGGCGCAGCGGCGCGTGCAGCGCGCGCTGGTTTCGCGTTCGCCGGACTCGGTTCCACCGGCGCAGGCCGGGCTGCTGTTCGTGCTTGGCAGGCAGGATGGCGTTCTGATGAACGAAGCAGGGACGGCGCTTGATTTGGGACCTGCCGGGATCAGTGGGCTGGTTGACCGGATGACCGCTGCAGGCCTTGTCGAGCGGCGCGCCGACGTAAGCGACGCGCGCGCCTCGCGCATTTTTCTCACGCAAAAGGGTCGGAAGACGCTGCTGCGCGCCAAGGAGGTTGCCCATGAGACGAATGCGCGCCTCATGGAAGGGTTCAGCACCAGAGAGATCGACATCATTGCGCGATGGCTGAGCGAAATCAGAACCAAATTTCCCAAAGGAGATGGCGAATGACCGAGCAGGTTGAGATCAAGAACGAGAGCGGCATCCTGACGCTGACACTCAAGCGTCCCGACAAGAAGAACGCGCTGACCAACGAGATGTATGGTGCGCTTGCCGATGCCATCGAGGGCGCCGAAAACGATACCAGCGTGCGTGTGATCCTGATCCGGGGCGAGGGCGATTCCTTCACCGCCGGCAACGACCTCGGCGAGTTCGCGGCCATTGCCGCGGGCAAGGCCAGCGGCGAGCGTCACGTGACGCGCTTCATCCATTCGCTGGGACGTGCGACCAAGCCGCTGGTTGCCGCGGTGCAGGGGCGCGCGGTCGGGGTCGGCACCACCATGCTGCTGCATTGCGACCTCGTTGTGCTCGCGGAGAACGCGCTGCTGTCGACGCCCTTCATCAGCCTGGCGCTGGTGCCGGAGGCCGCATCGAGCATCCTGATGCCGCAGCGCATCGGTCATGCGCGTGCTTTCGAGTTGTTCGCGCTTGGCGAGCCGGTCACCGCCGATGTCGCGCTGCAATGGGGGCTTGCGAACCGCGTGGTGCCGCTGGAGCGGCTTGATGCCGAGGCGACCGCACTTGCGCAGCGCCTCGCCAGGCAGCCGCTGGGGTCGCTGATTGCGACCAAGAAGCTGATGCGCAATGGCGAGATGCTGGTGAAGCAGATGCAGGCCGAAGGCGAGCATTTCGAGGCGCGGCTGAAATCAGCCGAGGCACGCGAGGCCTTCCAGGCCTTTGCCGAGCGCCGCGCGCCGGATTTCGCGAAAGTCGCGTAAATCACGCGCATGTGAGGCGGGAACAAATCTTTCGACACGCAGCGTGCCAGGCAAGATTTTTCCAGCTCGCGCGCTGCCGCGAAAGCATCCTTGCTATTTCGCAGTCGCACTTGTCCCGAGGCATCCGCCCTCAAACATCCAGTCGACCGTGTACGTTCGGGAGATTGGCCATGGGCCTGCAAGAAACAAAAATCGAATCGCTTCCTTTCGTCAAAGCCGAGCTGAACTATCTGACGCCGGTCGCGGGCAAGCCGCGCACCTACGCCTTCGATCCGCCGCCGGGCGAGCCGAAATCGACCGCGCTGCCCGAGCCGCACGTCGTTCCGATTTTCGACGGGCGCCTGATCGCAAGGAATTTCTCGCTCGATCGCGAAGGATTTCAGCTGGTGCGGCATCCGACCGTCGTGCGCAATTTCTACGACGATGAGGAGGTGAAGCGCGTCTACTACCCGGCCGTCGAAGCCTTCCTGAAGGCCACACTGAAGGCCGATCGTGTCGTCATCTTTGATCACACGGTGCGCAAGAGGGTCGAAGGCGCTCCCGATCTGCGTGGCGCTGGACCGCGGCAACCAGCGACGCGGGTGCATGTCGACCAGACCGTGACCTCAGGCGCCAATCGCGTTCGCGAGCACGTGCCTGATGAGGCCGAGGAGCTCCTGAAAGGGCGCGTGCAGGTGATCAATCTGTGGCGACCGATCCGCGGACCGCTGCGCGACTCGCCGCTGGCGATGCTGGACGGGAGCACGGTGAAGGAGAGCGATCTCGTCGCATCCGACCTGATCTATCCGAACCGGCGTGGCGAGACCTATTCGGTGACCTATCGTCCCGATCATCGCTGGTTCTATTTCCCGGAGATGACGCCGGACGAGGCGATCCTGCTCAAATGCTATGATTCCGCAACCGACGGCCGCACCCGCTTCGGGCCGCACACCGCCTTCATCGACCCGACCACACCGGCCGACGCCCCGCCGCGGGAGAGCATCGAGCTGAGGACGCTGGTGTTCCATAAGCCCGGCACGACATAGGTCTGCATGGCACTGGTTCGGTACATCACCGCGTGATCCACACGGTCATCCCGGGCTCGAGACCGGCCACATTGCCTCGCGGGTCGAGCCGCAGCCGTAGCGTGTTGCGGTCATGATCGCCGATCACCCGCTCGGCCTGCCAGGTCGCGAACACGCCAAGCGGGCGCATCTCCGTGACGACGGCCTTGATCGGCGCTGCGGCGCCGCTCCTGGTGACCTCGACCGTCTCGCCGACGGCGAGGCCGCGGAGATGGTCCTCACGCGCATTGAACGACAGAAACTGCTCGCCGGTCTTTTCAATCACCAGGATCGGCTGGCCAGCGCGCACATTCTCGCCGATCTCGGCGGCGATGACGCTGACGACGCCGTCCGCCGGCGCGCGCAGGATGGTCTTGTCCAGATGGCGCTCGAGCACCGCGAGTGCGGCCTGGGCCGCCCCGACCTCGGCATCGGCGATCCCGCGTTCCTCCTTGGTCGGGCCGGCGATGGCGGCATCGTAATTGGCCTGGGCGGCCGTGACGTCGGCGCGGGCGCCCGCGGCATCGTTCTCCGCCTGGTCCAGCGTCTGCTGGGACTCGAAGTTCTGACCGGCCAGCGTCGACGCCCTGGTCAGCTGCAGCTCGAGAAAGTCGCGCCGCGCGACAGCCTTGGCGATCTCGTTCTTCAAGGACTCGACCTGTTCGCGCCGCACGCCGGCATAGACGTTGTTGCGGTTTGCGGTCGCTGCCGCGAGCGCAGCCCGGGCCTGCGCGACCTGCGCGGTCAGCTCGACGGCGGAAAGCTTGGCAACGATGTCACCGGCATGCACCTGCGCGCCTTTCTCGACGCTGACGGAGACAAGCTGGCCGGTGACTTCGGGCTGGACCTGGACCTCGGTGGCGCGGACCACCCCGACCAGCGGAGCGGCGGCCGAGGATTCGCGCCCGAAATAGATCACGATGGTCGCGACCAGGACGAGGCTGACGGCAATGACGGCGATAGCCTTAAGGCTGCGCATGCAGCTGCCTCCGTTTGATTGATCGTGCGGAGATGGTCGCCAGCACGAAATAGATCACCAGGAGCAACCACAGTCCGGCCCAGTTACGCGACACGTCCCAGATATTGGCGCCGAGCTGGTTGATGCGGACGATGCCGTCGATGGCGAAGTCGGCGGGGAAGACGCGGCCGAGTGCGGTCGCGACGGGCGGGATAGCCTCGCGCGGCCAGGCGAACCCCATGGTGAAGAATTGCGGCAGGCTCGTTGCGATCAACACCAGGGTCGCGTTTTCCGGCTTGGTGAACCAGGCCCCGATCGCCTGTCCGAGGAAGCTCGTCGCGAGCAGGAAGACGAACGCCAGCGCAAACGATTGGCCCACGGATCCAAGCATCGAAAAGCCGTACACATGCGGCAGCACGATGAGGTAGAGCGCGAGCGCCGGCAGATAGATTGTGAGATGCGCGACCCCACGGCCGAACACAGCGGCGGCCGTGCTGCCGCGCTGTTGAAGAATCGCGCCTCGCGTCAGCATCGCCGACCCGATCAGCAGGGTCTGCTGCAGGATCAGGAGGAATGCGGCCGGGACGACGTAGCTCGCATAGCCGCCGACCGGATTGAACACCGGCTGCAGCAGAACGTCGGCCGGGCTCAGGCTCGCCAGTTTCGCTTCCGCGAGGCTGCCGTCGGCGCGGGCACCGCGGGAGACCAGCTCCGATGTCAGCGTGCCGACGGCGGTTGCGATGCCGCTTGCGGTCGAGCGCAGGATGAACATGTAGGTGGCATCCGCGTAGATCGGCACGTGCACGGTGAGGCTCTTGAGCATGTCCCGTTCGGCGTCGGGCGGGATTTCGACCGCGGCATAGGCCTCACGGCGGTCGATCGCAGCTTTCGCTTCGACCAGGGTGCGGGCGCGAACCGCAACGTCGACCGCGTTACTTGCATCGAGCGTATCGACGATCCGCCGGCTCAGCTCGGTCAGGTCGTTGTCGACAACCGCGATCGGCATTTTGCGCAGGATCTGGTTGAGATAAGGCTGTGGATAGTAGACGCCGTAGATCAGGGGGGCCAGGAACAGCAGGCTGAAGGCGCTGCGGGTGGAGAGCACCCGCCGCCACTCGCCCGCAAACGCGCCGCCGACGCCCGGAGCAGGCGGAGGGGGCGCGGCGTCCTCGGCCCGCGGGGCCGCATCAAATCGCCGATGTCGCTGCAGCGCACTCATGCGAAGCAAAGCGAGCGAGCCATAGAGCAGGGTGAGCCCCGCGAGCGCGGCAAAGGGCAGTGCGGAGTCGCTGGGCGGCAGTCCGCGCGCTGCCTGTCCAAACAACACCGCCATGTACCAGCGAATCGGCAGGATCGCGCTCCAGCCTTGGGCAAAGGCGTTCATGCCGAGCGTCGGAAAGCCGACCCCCGCATAACCGAAGGCAGGCGAGACGACGATGCCGGCCAGACCAAGCCCGGTCGCGAGGTCAAGCGTGACGAGCTGCAGGAGGGCGCCAAGCGACAGGTGTGCGATGATCAGGAGCGAAGCTGCCGCGATCATCATCGGCACGTCGCCCCTGAAGGGGATCTGCAGGACTCCTTCGAGCGCAAACGGCTCGGCCAGCATGAGGAGGAAAGACACGACAAACAGCGGCGCCAGCTTGCCGGTCAGCGCAACGACAGGGTTGCCGCCGGCGGCCGCCAGCCACTCCCTGGCATTGCGGCGGCGAAATTCGGAGCCGACCGAATAGCCCGCCGCGAGCGTGATGACGACATGGATGATCATCGGCAGCAGCGCACGAAGCAGGAATTGCGCGTAATTCTTCTGCGGATTGACCAGCACAATGGTTTCGCCGGCGAGCTTTCCGATGCCCACAGCCGCCGGCGCGGCGTGGCTGGCAGACGCCGCAACGGCGGCAGCTGCCGTCAACGTGTCGCTCAGCCCCGATGATGCGATGCCGGCCGGCGTGAGATATTGCTGGTTGTAGAAGCCGACGACCTGCGGTCGGCGATCGGCCTTCAAATCCCGCTCGAAGTCGGCCGGGATATAGATCGCGGCGATCGCCTTGCCGGAGCGGATGTCGCGCACCGCCGACGAGAGATCATCCGCGCGATCCACAATATGCAGGCTCGGCGATGCCGCGACGTACTCGACCAGCGCGCGCGAGGAATCCGACCTGTCCTCGTCGACCACCGCGACACCAAGCCCGCGGATCACGGGATGGCTGAACACCGTGGTAAGAACGACAAAGGCGAACAGCGGCACGCCGAAGATCAGGATCAGTGCCACGCGGTCATGCACCAGCCACTGGACCTCGCGCTTGGCGACGCGCCAAAATCCGGGATTGGACCCCAAATTCATTGCCGCGACCGCCAGTCGAGATAGGCGCTCATGCCCGGCCGCAGCTCCGGCACCGGCGTGACGGGATAGGCGCGGATCGAGAACGTCCGCAAATCGAAATCGCCGGTCGCGCGCGTTGCGCGCCAGCTCGCATATTCGCCCTTGGTCGCGATCAGCTTGACCTCGACCGTGACGCGACGGTCGTCGAGTGCGGGAATGCGCACGTCGAAGCGGTCACCGACCTTCAATGATTTCACCAGATCCTCGCGCAGATCGAAATGGATCCAGACGTCATTCAGGTCGATCAGCGTGACCAGCGGCACGCCGGGTGATACGTATTCCCCAGGCTCCACATTGCGCTGATAGACCTGGGCGGCGACGGGGGCATGGATCGTCATCTGGTCGATGATGGATTGAACCGTGTCGATATCGGCGCTCGCCTTCTCGACATTGGTCTTGGCGATCTCCCGCTCTTCCCTGGTGTAGCCGTTGACCGCCTGATCATAGGCGGACTTGGCCTCGTCGACCGCGCGTTGAGCCTCATGCAGGGAATCGGTCGCCTGATCGAGGCGGGCTTGCGGCGCGTTGCCTTGGCCGGCGAGGGTCGCGGTGCGGTCGAAGGTCTTTTGCGCGAGCACCTCGGCCGCCTCTGCGCGCTCGAGCGCAGCCTTCTTGGCCGCAATGACCTCCACCCGCGTCCCGACCATGATATTGGCCAGCTGCGCCTCGGCGACCGCCTTGGCCGCCGCCATCTGCGCGTGTTTGGCCAGGGTTTCCGGATTATCGATCCGTACGAGCACCGCGTCCTTGGCGACATTCTGGCCACGCTCGACCGGAATGGACTGGACGCGCCCATCGACGCGGGCGGCGATGTCGAGCCGCGTTGCATCGATCTCACCCTGCACGAGGAGGGGTTCGGGGCGCAGCAGGTAGAAAACGGAGAGTCCCGCGACGATCAGGGCAACGATGGCGACTATGATGGAAGGAACGCGCGTCGCCGACTTGCTTTCCTTCAGCGCAATGTCCTCTGGCGTCGGTTGAAAGCGCGCTCGCGGCGGTGCCTCGGGCCCAGTTTGAGTTTCGTCACCAGGGTCCGACATATTATGCCTCGTTGCACGATCAGGGAACGCGGGAACAATCCTGCCACGTTCGCAGTGCAGCGTCCACTTTCGGCTGAGGTTCGCGAGGCAAGAGAATTCAAATCAGAGAGATCAAATATTCAAATGTGCGGCTGACGAGGCTCGTTCGGACTTAGCCAATATTTATGTGCGATCGGCATGACAAGCCGATACGCCCTGAGCCAGGGTTCTTGCCAGGACGCCAGCACGGCGCCGCAGAGCGTGCAGCGAACTTCGCCCGGTTGACCGGCCATGGTGGCGGCTTCCGCGACCTCGTAGCAGGCCGCGCAGGAAGGGCACACAGTGTCCGAGATTCTCATGAGTCCGCATGATCTTATGTCCCCGACGGGTTCATTTGAAAAGATCAATGCGATGCAAAAGAGGCGGGGGCAGGAATGCTTTGCGGCGTCGCGCGCATTAGCCAGTCCACGCAAGCCTGCAACAATCAAATCCGTTATCGAATGCGCTAATGACAACGCGGGCGCCAGGCGATAGCCTGCCGCCAAATAAAACAAGCAAAATGCACGGGAGGAATGCCATGCCGGATGCAGTGGTTGCACGTGCCTCGAACGCAGACGATTCCAGCACAACCCAACAGGTCGACGTCGCGGTGATCGGGGCCGGCTTTGCCGGCCTTTATGCGTTGCATCGCCTGCGCAAGGCGGGCTTCACGGCCGTCGGTCTCGATGAGGCCGGCGACGTCGGGGGCACCTGGTACTGGAACCGCTATCCTGGCGCGCGTTGCGACATCCAGACCATCGACTACAGCTACACCTTCGATCCGGAGCTGGAGCGGGCATGGACCTGGTCGGAGAAATACGCCACGCAACCGGAGATCCTGCGCTATCTCGGCTTCGTTGCCGACCGCTACGACCTGCGCCGTGACATTCGCTTCAACACCAAGGTCACCGCCGCGACCTGGGACGAGGCGGCCGAACGCTGGCTGCTCACCACAAACAACGGCCGAGGCATCTCCTGCCGCTACTACATCATGGCCACCGGCTGTCTTTCCGCGCCAAAGCCGCCGGAGATCGACGGTGTCAGGGATTTCAGGGGCGAGGTCTATTTCACCAGCCGCTGGCCGCATGAGGGCGTCGATCTCAAGGGCAAGCGCGTGGCGGTGATCGGCACGGGCTCATCGGGCATTCAGGCGATCCCCTTGATCGCCGAACAGGCAGCAGAGCTGACCGTGTTTCAGCGCACGCCGAACTTTGCCCTGCCGGCCCACAACGGTCCCGCGCCTGAGGATCGCTTGGCCTTGCTGGAAGGCGATCGCGCGAGCTACCGCGAGCAGGCACGCTGGTCGATGGCTGGCGTGCCCTGGCCGCAGCAGACCGCGGTCAGCTGGCAGCTCAGTGACGCCGAGCGCCGCGAGCGCTTTGAAACCGCATGGGCCAAGGGTGATCTGGTCTACATCCTCACCCAGCTCTGGGCCGACCAGGGCGTCGACGTCGAGGGCAACGCCCGTGTCGCCGATCTGATCCGGGAGAAGATCCGCAGCATTGTCAAGGATCCCGAGACGGCGGCGGCGCTGACGCCGCATGACCATCCGTTCGGCGCAAAACGTCCCTGCCTCGATACCAATTATTACGCCACCTATAACCGTCCCAATGTGACGCTGGTGAATCTGCGGCAGGAGCCGATCAAGGCGATCACCGCATCCGGCATCTCCACCGAGAAGCGCAGCTTCGATGTCGATGTCATTGTGTTCGCGACTGGCTTCGATGCCATGACCGGCGCGATCCTTGCCGTGCATCCGATCACGGGCCGCGGCGGCAAGCGGCTCGCCGAGGTCTGGGCAAATGGGCCGCAGACCTATCTCGGCCTAACGGTTGCCGGCTTCCCCAATCTGTTCATGATCACAGGGCCCGGCAGTCCCTCGGTGCTCTCGAACATGGCGGTGTCGATCGAGCAGCACATTGACTGGGTCGTCGACCGGCTGATCGACCTGCGCCAGGCCGGCTTCACCACCATGGAGGCGACCGAGATGGCGCAGCAAGGCTGGGCGCGGCATATGGCCGATTGCTCCACGCT
>Ga0070738_10003318_pt1 | contig 21424 bp, 18 predicted proteins | sample Coa_R2_2_FD_66446 | JGI IMG/M metagenome (GOLD analysis project Ga0070738, IMG submission 66446) | Surface soil microbial communities from Centralia Pennsylvania, which are recovering from an underground coalmine fire - Coalmine... | ecosystem: Environmental > Terrestrial > Soil > Unclassified ... | reverse complement strand
CACGCGTTCAGGATCGCGTCGGGAAGCAACGACGAGGTCCGCGGAGTGCTCGACCTGGCCGAGGCCTGGGGATACACGACCCCCAGCGCGTCGCTGCTCGACAAGCTCGATCAGGAAGCCGCGATGCTGTGGGTCCTCAGTCGACCGAAGGACTGAACCGAAAGCGGGAGCGCGCCGCGCGGGCGCGCTCCCGCCCGTGCAGGAACAGGAGCAGCAACAGGAACAGGAACAGGATCAGGATCAGGATCAGGAACAGGAGCAGCAACAGGATCAGGATCAGGATCAGGAACAGCAACAGATCAGAGAAGCCGGTCGATCATGTCCCGCAGCGTCGCCTCGTCGAACGCGGACTTGACGATATACCCATCCGCGCCGGCCTCGAGACCCGCCTGCTTGTCCTTCTCCTCGCTGCGCGTCGTCACGATGACGATCGGGACGTCCTTCGTGCGCGGCTCTTTCCTCAACCGCCGCACGAGGCCGAGCCCGTCGAGGCGGGGCATCTCGACGTCGGTGACGATCAGGTCGGGGACGTCCCGGTCGAGCAACCTCAAAGCATCTTGCCCGTCGACCGCGAGCGACACCTCGAAGCCGAGCCCCTCGAGGATCCTTCGCTCGAGCTGCCGCGTGACGACGGAGTCGTCTACGACGAGGACCCGCCGCTTCTCGTCGCCCGGCCGGGGCGCGGTCGGAGCCTGCGCGGGGGCGATCGTGCGCGAGAACTCGAGGAGGTCGGGCACGTGGAGCAAGAGCGCCGTGTCGCCCGTTCCGAGCTGGACCGCGCCGGCCGTGCCTTTGACCCTCTCGAGAGGCCAGCCGAGCGGCTTCACGACGACGGAACGCTCGCCCTCGAAGGCGCTCACGACGAGCGCCAGGACCTCGTCGTTGTGGTGGACGACGACGAGCCGGTAGGCGCCCTGGTCGCGCTCGTCGCCGTCCTTCATGGCGAGGAGGTCCGAGAGCCAGGCGAGCGGGACGGCGCGGCCACGGTGCCTCACGGTCGGGACGGAGTTGAAGCGGCCTATGTCGTCCACCGACACGATCGCCGTCGCGTCGATCGCCGAGGTCGGGATCCCCATGAGGACGCCGTTCACCTTGAAGAAGAGGACGCGCGAGACGAGGGCGGTGAGCGGGAGCCGCAGCGTGACGAGGGTGCCCTTGCCGACCTCCGAGCGAACGCGGACCTCGCCCTTCAAGGCCTCGACGTTCCGCTTCACGATGTCCATGCCGACGCCGCGGCCGGAGATGTCGGTCACCACCTCCTTCGTCGAGAACCCCGGGAGGAAGATGAGCTCGACCGCCTCCTCGGCGGTGAGCCGCGCCGCCTGCTCCTCGGAGAGGATCCGCTTCTTGAGCGCGCTCTGCTTCACCTTCTCGGGATCGATCCCGCGCCCGTCGTCGCGCACGGAGATGACGACCGAGCCGCCGTCCTGCTCGGCCTCGATGTCGATCTGACCCTCTTCCGGCTTCCCCTGGGCCACGCGCTCGGGGGGCGGCTCGATCCCGTGGTCGATCGTGTTCCGCAGGATGTGGAGGAGCGGATCCTTGCAGCCGTCGAGGATCGCCCGGTCGAGCTCGGTCTCGGCGCCCTTGATCCTCACGCGCGCCTTCTTGCCGAGCCGCCGCGCGAGCTCGCGAGCCTCGCGGGGCAGGGGATCGAAGACGCGCGCCACGGGTCGGAGACGCACGTCGATCGCGAGACGCTCGAGACCCTTCGCGACGCGCGAGACCTGCGTCCGGTCTTCCCTGAACCTCCTCACCAGCCTCCGCAGCGAGACGGCGGCCGAGACCGTGTCCGTCTCGCGGGCCTCGAGGTCGGACGCGATCTTCCGGAGCACTTCCTCGAAGGCATCGAGCCTGAGGCGCGCGAGCGAGAGCTCGCTCACGAGGCCGTCGAGCTGCGCGAGCTTCGAGGCGCGCACGCGGACGAGGTCGGTCTCGTCGCCGGCCGGATCGGGAGCGCGCTGCGTGGCGGGCTTGGGCGGCTCGGGAGCCGCGCTCTCGGCGGCGGCCTTCTCGAGCTCGGCCCGCGAGATCTTCCGGGAGCTCGACTTCCCGACGCGCCAGACGCCGCTCGAGATGTCCGGGGGCTTGTCCGCAGGCGGGGGCGTCGAGGCCTCGACGGGCGGCTTCGGCAGGGCCGGCGGCGTGATCGCGCCCGTCTTGGGCGGGAGCCGCCAGAGCCCGGTCTTCGACGGGTGGAGCGGCTCGAACCCGGGAGGCGGATCGGTCGGGAGCGGCAGCGCGTGAGGCGGCGTCGCGGCGGGGGGCGGCAGCGGAGTCGGTCGCGCGGAGGCCCTGCGGATCGGCCCCTCCGGCGCCGGAGGCGGCGGCGGCTCGACCTTCTTCGGCTGGACCGCGTGGGCCGGGGGATGCGCGGGCGCGGGCGGCTGCGTCGCCGTCCCGTGCTGCGGGGTGAGGCCCGTCTTCACCGCGGTGGCGGCCGCGGCGATCTTCTTCTCGAGCGCCTCGTCGCCCTTGTCCTCGCCGGTCCGGGCGCACTCGACGACGAGCGCGGAGAGCCGGTCCGCCGCCTCGACGAGGATGTCGTGGGGCCCGGCGCCCGACCTCCTGAGCGCCCGCGCGAGCGTCTCGGTCTCGTGGACGAGCCGCCCGAGGGCCGCGAACTGGAGCATGCGCGCCGAGCCCTTGACGGTGTGGAGCTCGCGGTCGATCTCGTCGAGGAGCGGGGTCCGGTCCTTCGCCTCGGCGAGGCGCTCGACGGCGCTCGCGATCTTCGACAGACGCTCCTGGCTCTCCTCGAGGAAGATGTCGAGGAGGTCGCGCATCTCAGGATCCAAGCTCGTCCTCCTCGCAGAGAGCCAGGAGCTGGGGATCGAGCAGGAACGCGAGCCCGTCGTCGGGCCAGGGGAAGCGGACGACGCCCGCGAGGAACGAGACGGCGATCTGGTCGCGCGCGATCTCGGGGAGCGGGCAGATGTTCTCGAGGGGCGCCTTCACGAGGCGCTCGGCGCGGTCGACGGCGAAGGCGACGTAGCGGCCCGGCCCTCGCCCCGTGAGGCCGTCGGCGCGGGCGAGGATCATCTCGCGCTCCTGGAGCGCGAGCGCTCCGAGCTCGCGGTGGAGGTCGGCGAGCGCGACGGGCCGCTGCGGGTCGGGAGGCGCCGTCCACTCGCCGCCCGGGAAGATCTCGACGACGCGCGCGACCTCGATCGCGAGGCGGTGCGGCCCGACGACGATGGGGAGGAGGTGGACCTCCTCGACCCGCGGCGCGGCGGGGACGGGCATCGCGGGCCCGAGGCGGAGCGTGCTCCGCGTCCCGCCGCGGGCGAGGGCCTGGAGGAGGGCGTCGTCGCCGACCCGGGCGGAGCGCGTCTCGGACTCGCGAGGCTTCGAGTCACGCATCGGAGCGCCTCGCGAGGACCTCCATGAGCTTCTTCACGTCGAGGACCGCGACCGTTCCCTCCTTGCGCTCGATCGCGTTCGAGATGAGCGCGTCCCCCGCCTTGCCCGTCGGGGCCGGGAGCAGCTGGCTCACGCCGATCCTGAAGTAATCGGGGAGCGCGTCGGAGAGGATCCCGACGCGCCTCGGCCCGTCCGCGAGGACGAGGAGCCCGTGCGAGGCCGTCGTCACGGGCTCGCCGCCGATCACGGCCGCGAGGTCGACGACGGTCACGATCTCTCCGCGCAGGCTCACGATCCCCCGGACGAAGGGCGGGGTGCGCGGGACCGGGATGATCGGCGGGACGCGCTCGATCTTCGTGACGCACTCGAGGGGGACGCAGTAGCGCTCGCCCGCGAGCTCGAAGCGGATGAAGGAGCGCTCGGCCTCGGCGGTCGCGCCGGCCTTGAGGGCGGCGCTCCGCCGCGCCCCGGCCTCCGCGAGGCTCTGAGGGTCGGGGATCGACGCGTCCACGGTCTAGCCGCGCCTCAGCGCTTCGGCGTCGAAGGAGGAGACCATGGGCTGGGTCGCGGTCTGCTTGATCTGCGGCTTCGTCCGGGTGCTCCCCGACTTCTTCCCGTCGTCGGTGGTCGAGTCGAACTGGTTGATCACGGCCTGGAGGTCGTGGGCGAGCGCCGCGAGCTCGTTCGCCGAGACCGTGACGCGCTTCGCGCCCGTGGCGACCTCCTCGGAGGATGTCGCCACTTCGCGGACCGCCGTTGCCACCTGACCCGACGCGCTCCGCTGCTGGTTCGTCGCGAGCTCGATCTGGCGCGCGGCGTCCGTCGTCTTGGAGGCCGTGTCGGTGATGGCCTGGAGCGAGCTCTGGGCCTTGGCGGCGAGCTCGCGGCCCTTCTCGGCGCGCTTCACTTCCTCCTCCGAGGCGAGGACGGCGGCCGAGATCTCGCTCTGGATCTGGCCGATGAGGCCGTCGATCTCGCGCGTGGACTCGACGACGTGGTCGGCGAGCGAGCGGACCTCGTCGGCGACGACCGAGAAGCCGCGGCCCGCCTCGCCGGCGCGCGCGGCCTCGATCGCGGCGTTGAGGGCGAGGATCTTCGAGCGCTCGGCGATCCCCGTGATGAGCTCGGCGACCTTGCCGATCGCGCGCGACTTCTCGCCGAGGTCCAGGAGGCGGTGGGCGCCCTGCCGCGACGCGGCCACGATCTCGTCCATGCCGGTGCCGACGTCGGTGACCGAGGCCTGACCGCCGCGCGCCGACATGAGCGTCTCGTCGGCGAGCTGCACGACGTGCTTCGCGGTGTCGGCGATGTGCCCCGAGCTCGCGGCGAGCTCCTCCATGGTCGCCATGGTCTCGGTGACGGCGGCCGCCTGCTCGGTCGCCGTGGACGCCTGGTCGCGCGAGCTCTCCTGGAGGCCGCGCGCCGCGCGGTCGATCTTCGAGCCGGCGCCCGCGAGCTCGTCGAGGAGGAGCTTCAGCTTCTCCGTCATCTCGCGGAAGGCCGAGCCGAGCGAGCCCTCCTTCTGGCCCGGGGCGCTCGCCGGGACGGTCAGGTCCCCGCGCGCGATACGGCCGACGCGGATCGAGAGGTCGCGGAGCATGCTGACCATCTTGCGGAACGAGATCGCGAGGTCGCCCCGCGTCTCGGCTTCCTGGTCGAAGCACTGGTTCCAGAGGTCGTCCTTGGCGATCGCGTTCGCCTGCCCGGCGAGCCGCTCGAGGGCCGCCAGGAGCGCGTCGTAGCCCGCGACGAGGGCGCGGAGCTCGTTCTGGTCGGCGCCGTCGTGGCCGCCGTTCACCTGGAAGCGGACGAGGCCGCTCCGGGCCGGCGCCAGCTCGCCCGTGCGGGCAAGGTCGGCGACGATCTTCGAGAGATCCGTCACGGGGCCCACGACCTCGCGCCTCACGACGAGGAGGAGGACGAGGAGGAGGATGACGGCCGAGGCGAAGGACTCGACGAGCGTCATGAGCCGGAGCGCCGAGACGCTCTCGTCCACGTCGTCGAGCTGCTTCACGGCGACGATCCCGTAGATCCCGGCGGAGTTGGCCTCCTTCACGGCGGCCACGTCGCCCTCCTCCTTGAAGACCTCGGAGTCGGCGTTCGCCTGGAACGCCTCGATCCGGTCGGACGCGACGCGCAGGCTCGCCGAGAGCTTCTGCTGGTCCCGGGCCTCCTTGACGACGGGCGAGGAGTCGGGGTTCCAGTCGGGGGCGGCCTTCGCGTTCTTTTCGACGACCCTGCCCTCGCGGTCGAGGAGCGCGAGCGAGGCGAGGCGGAGGAGGTTCGCGACCGACTGGAGCTTCGTCTTCAAGGCGTCGTGGTCGTCCTTCGAGAGCGGCTTGTTGCCGCGGCCCTTGAAGAAGTCGCGGTCGACGCAGAGCGCCGCGTCATGAGCCGCCTTCGTCGCGACCTGGAGCTCCTTCTCGACGGCGCTGTGGGTCTGGTAGCTCGCCATGGCATAGCCGAAGACGAGCGAGAGGGCGACCGCCGCCAGGAGGCCCGCGATCGTGAGGCGGGTGAGCAGGTTGGCGCGCGTCCAGAAGCGCGAGGCGAGCGCCGGCCGGTTGTCCGCCATGCTTCCCTCTCCCTATTTCCTGGGTTGCGGCACGAGGAGCTCGTAGAGCGCCGTGGCCTGGAAGAAGCGGGCCCGCGTGTCCGGGCCGAGCTGGACGGCCGCGCCGTCGCGCAGGCGCGCCCGTCCCTGGGCCGAGACGAGCTTCTCGCCGTCGACCCACGTGCCGTTGGACGAGCCCGCGTCGTGGAGGTACCAGTGCCCGTCCTGCGTGTCTTTCGTGAAGTAGGCGTGGAACTTGGAGACGCTCGAGACCTCGAGCGCGATGTCGTTGTTGCCGGCCCGCCCGACCGTGATCATGTTGGCGAACTCGTTCGCTCCCTTGCGCTTCTCCACGATCGCGGCGCGGGCGCGAGGGTTCGGAGGCTGCCCCTCTTTGATCACGGCCTTGGGGGCACGCGTCGCTCCGCCGACGGTGGCGAAGATGCCCTCGTCCTCGGCCCCGATCACGTCGAGGACGAGGAACGGCGCGGGGTGCCGGGCGAGGAACGCGTCCTTGCCGGCCCCCTGGCCCTCTCTCTTCAGCTCATCGACCGAGAAGGTTCTCACGAGGTATCGGAGTCGAGTTAGCTGAAACGGCCGGCCCTCGCAAGTGACCTTACCTTGCGGCGATGACAGCTTGGGCACGTCACTTTGTCGGGGCGTCGGGTCTCGCCGCGGGCTTCTCCAGGGTCACGTCGATCGTCGAGAGGAGGGCCTCCACCTTGCGCTCGACCCCATTGATCAGAAGGACATGCGTGAGGCGATGCTTCTCGCCCGACACGGGCTCGAGGACGAGGGTCCCCGAGCGGAGGAGCGCGTACTCGAAGACGTCCGGCAACTCCTTGCGGAAGCGGAGGTTCGGCGCGGGGAAGCGCTCGACGTTCCCGACGACTCCCGTGATGTGGAGGATCTCGCTCCCGTGGACCTCCCAGTAGTCGAGGCGCGACGAGATCAAGCTCAAGGCGAGGAGGAAGCCGAAGAGCGCCGCGAGGGCGAGGTAGACGTGGAGCGGGCAGCCCAGCTGGAGGTTCGAGAGGAAGTGGTGGAGCGGCCCGAGGAAGTCCACCTTCATCTCGACGACGACCGCGAGGAGGATCCCGACCGCGCCCAGGAGGACCACGGTGATGAAGCCCGTCCTCGAGAAGTCCCAGGCCGTGATCAGGATGTTGATCGCGAAGACCGTGAAGAAGATGTCGCCCGGGAGCTTGGGCGTCGGGTTCTCGTGGGTCCGCAGGACGAGGCAGAGGACCGCGCTCACGACCGCCGCGATGAACGTCGGGTAGAGGAAGACGGCCTTGGGGTAGGAACGGATCTTGACCGACTCGATGTCACCGACCGGGTCGCCCACTTGGACCTCCGCCGCGTCAGCGTAAAGGAAGAAGCGGCTGGCATCGAGGGCAGTGGTGCGTACCGCGTCCACGAACGACGCTGCGCTCGATCGGAGTGCGGCAGCGAGGGCACGGCTCGCCCGTCCGCTGGAAGACGGCGAGGCGGAGCTCCTTCGAGGCCGTCTTGCTGCCGCTCCCGACGCGGTCCTGGCCGGGGACTCCCTTGCGTTCCTTCACGGCTCTCGCGAGGACGGCGATGATGGCCCGGTGGAGCTTGCGGAGACGCGGAAGCTCGAGGTCCTGCGCCCGCTCCTCCGGGTGGATCTTGGCCGCGTGGAGGATCTCGTCGGCGTAGATGTTGCCGATCCCCGCCACGAACGCCGGGTCGAGGAGGACGGGCTTGATCGGGCCGCGGCGACGGGCGAGCTGGCCGCGGAAGACGTCGAACGTGAAGCCCGGCTCGAGCGGCTCGGGGCCGATCTCGTCGGTCATGGCGGCCAGCGTCTTCGCGTCGACCACGTCGAACCAGCCGAGGCGGCGCGTGTCCTCGAAGTGGAGCGACGTGCGGCCGAGGTGGACGCTGAGGCGCGTCCACTTGCTCGGCTTCTCGTCGGTCGGGAGGACCCAGAGCTTCCCCGTGAGCTTCAGGTGGAAGACGAGGAAGCGGTCGGGGGCGAGCTCGATGATGACGAGCTTGCCGCGACGGCGGATCTCTCCGATCTTGCCCTCGGGAGGGCGTGTCCCGGGGCGGCGCGAGGCCGCCCGGTCCTGGACCGTGACGCCCGTGATCTTCTTGCCGCCGATCTCGGGGCGCAGGTAGCGGACGACGTGCTCGACTTCCGGGAGCTCGGGCATGGGAGAGCGAGGATTATCGCTCTCCGCGGCGCGGATCAACGCCGCTTCTTGAAGACGTTCAGGTTGTCCTTCGCCTCGAGCTCGACGCCCGCGAGCCGGCAGAGAGCGGCCATGGCGTCGGCGAGGTTCGCCTCCGAGAGGTGGAGCGTCACCTTCACCTGGTCGCCCTTCACCTTCTCGTCGATCGAGAAGCTCTGCTCGGTGAGCTGCTCGAGCGTGTCCGCGACGTAGGTCAGGCTCTTGTCGTCGAGGTCGAGCGTGACCTTCTGCTCCGCGAGCCGCTTCGCGAGGCCGTTGCTCGGCTTCACGCGGGGTTCTTCCTGGATCTTCTTGCCCTTCTCGGTGAGCCAGACGGCGCCGTGCCAGACCTGCCAGCCCACGCCGAGCTTCGTCGCGACCTTGTCGAAGATGTCCTTCAACTTGAGGTCGCGGGAGATGAGGGTCAGGTTCGAGCCGACGGCGGCGACGGCGTTCGCCGAGGTCGCATCGACGACGACGTCGATGTCGGCCTGCGAGCGAAGGAACTCGAAGAAGGCAGGGCAGGGAGTCTCGTCGAGCTTGAAGGTGAGGCTTCGCTCCTCGAGGGCGTCCTTGACGGTCGTGTCGGACTCGCGCTCCTTGGTGTCCTGCGCGAGAGCGAGCGGGGCGAGGACGAGGACCAGGGCGACGGAGAGACGGGCGACGGAGAGACGGGCGACGGAGAGACCGGCGAGGGAGAACATGGGCACGTTCCTTTCCCCTCTTCTGCGCCTTACCGGGAACGGATACGGCGGGGGAGTGCGAGAGGTTCCGCTCCGTGGTTGTCGGTGGGGTGTGTTAGGCTCCCGTTCGGTGGGAGTCATGAAGAAAGGAATCGCGGCCATGGCCGCGGCGGGTGAGGTCGTCACCACGCCGCGGGACGTCGAGTGCTTCGACCTCGCGTGCCGCTCGGTGCTCAACAAATGCTCGTCCGACCGCATGCCGTTCGACTTCACGATCAACCCCTATCGGGGCTGCGAGCTCTCGTGTGCCTACTGCTATGCGCGCTACACGCACGAGTTCCTCGACCTCTCGCCGGGGAAGGACTTCGAGCGACGGATCTATGCCAAGCGCGGGGCCGCGCGAGTCCTGGCGAAGGAGCTCCTCTCGCACGATCGCGCCCGCTCGATCGCGATCGGGACGGCGACCGATCCCTACCAGCCGCTCGAGAGGAAGCTCGGGCTCACGCGCTCGATCCTCTCCGTCTTCGCCGAGGCGAGCGGGCTCCGGCTCCACGTGACGACCAAGTCGGACCTGATCCTCCGCGACCTCGACGTCCTGGAGAGAGTCGCCCGGCGGAACGCGCTCGACGTGAGCCTCACGGTCACGACGCTCGACTCGGCGCTCGCGCGCACGCTCGAGCCGCGCGCGCCCACTCCCGAGAAGCGTCTCGGAGCGGTGCGGGCGCTCGCCGAGGCGGGGATCCTCGTGCGCGTCCTCGTGGCGCCGATCCTCCCCTGGATCACCGACGCGCGCGCTTCGCTCCTGGCCGTCCTCGGGGCGGCTCGAATGGCGGGGGCGCGCGGAGCGTACGGGCAGGTCCTCTTCCTGCCGGATGCGACGCGGCCCAGTTTCTTCCAGTGGCTCGGGACCGCTCACCCCGAGCTCGTCCCGCGCTACCGGCGGATCCTCGGCCGATCGAACTACGTGGCCCCAGGTGTCTCGCGTCCGATCATGGACCGTTTCCACGCGCTCCGGCGCGAGTGCTGGCCCGACAAGGCCTGGGAGGAAGAGCCGGCTCCGCCGGCGGCGACCGCGGGTCAGCTCGGCCTGTTCGGTGGGCTCGATCCTTGCTGACTCCCCGCCACGGAGTCGGGCTTGGCGATGTTACAGGCGCTCCTGGCCTTCATGCTTCGGTCCCTCGGCCGAATCCTGAACACCGCCTTCGGGTGGGCGACGACGCTCCTCTTCGGCAAGGTGCCGGCCTCGCGGCAGATCTACCTCTCGGCCGCGACCTTCGGCTCGGCGTTCTGGCTCGTCACCGTGCTCGGGATCGCGTCGCCTCGCTTCGCGGCCTTCCTGTTCGCGTTCGTCACGCTCCCCAGGTGGTTCGCGGGCCAATGGCTCCGCTGGATCATGTTCGGCGCGGCGATCTTCATCCCTCCGATCGTCGGCGTGCTCTCCATGGCCATGGTCGATGCCGAGGATCGGCCCAAGGGCTGGAAGGCCAAGGCCCGGAGGATCGCGCAGGGTTACCCGTACACGTTCGGGCTCGCGATCTCGGTCGTGCTCACGATCTTCGCGGCGCCGATCATCAAGGTGCGCACGCTCTGGAAGCGCTGGAGCGTCCAGCACGTCCCGGTGATCGTCGACTCCGTGGACTACCTCGCGGTCGTGGGCGAGCTCGACGCGGCGCTGCGCGAGCGGGGCCTCGTCACGACGCGGACCCGGGCCTCGCTCCTCGTCCGGGCGCCGACCAAGATCCTCGCCAGGTTCGCGGGAGGGCTGTTCGCGAACCTCATCGCCGACAACCTGACCGTCCTCGTGGGTCCGGGGTTCGAGGTCCTCCTCCACCCCTCCGACCTCGTCGTGAGCGGCCGCAAGATCCAGGCCGCCCATGCCCGGGCGGCGATCACCGAACGGCTCGCCTTCTCGCGCGCCTACCTCACGTGGGCGAAGGAGGCGAACCGGACCGAGGATCGCCTCCACGCCCTCTGGACGCGGGTCGTCGTCGAGCGGAAGGGTGCCCTCGAGCCGGGCAGCCTCCAGGAGCTCAAGTCGATCGAGGACGCCATCAACCGCCTCGACCTCACCTACGAGGAATGGGAGGTCCTGTTCCGCGTCAAGCTCCAGGTCGAGCGGAGCTTGCTCCGGGCCGTGGCGGGCGTGGACGACGAGACCTCCGCCAAGGCGCTGGACACGCTCGCGCGCAAGGTTGCCTGAACGCCGCCTCGCGGAACCGATTGTCTGATGGAGCATTGAGCATTGACTCATTGAAGATGGCTCCCGCCGCCCACCGAATGAGTCAATGCTCGATGATCAATCTGACAATCCCTCCGAAGTTGGCCTGAACTCCCATCCCTTCGGGACGTCGAAGGAAGGGGGCTTCCGTCCGTCCCGCCGTGGGTTACGATCCGCCGGCTCCCCGAGGGAGACATGAAGCTGCGCGCTCTCGTTCGCCTCGCCTTCGTCGCCGCCGCGCTCGTCGCGGGCTGCTCCTCCGAGGGCGACAAGAGGCCCGACGCCCCGCCGTCGACCGTCGCCAACAACCCGACGAACGTGAAGGAAGTGGGCGAGGACGAGAACGACCCGGTCGTGCGGGCGAACCGGCTTCACCAGGCGGGGAACCTCGACGCCGCGATCGTCGAGGTCAAGAAGGGCCTCGAGATCGACCCCGACGACGCGTTCGCTCGCTACCTCTACGCCAACTTCCTCGAGGAGAAGGGCGAGCTGCGGGGAGCGGCCGAGCAGTTCCGCCTCACGCTCGCGATCAAGCCGAAGGAGAAGCCCAAGGAGGGCGACGCGGCCCCCAAGCAGCACGGGCAGGTCTTCCCGTTCATCTGCTGGCGGCGTCTCGGCGAGGTGCTCGAGCGGCTCGGCGAGATGCCGGCCGCCCTCGACGCCTACCTCAAGGCGATCGACTCCGAGCGCGAGGTCCAGGCCAGGCTCGCGGCGACCGAGAAGGGCTCGAAGGCCTTCGCGTCGCACTACGGCGTGCCGACGGGCTCGGCCGAGCCGTGGCGCGACCTCGCCCGGGTCTACCTCTACCTCGGCGAGACGGACAAGGCGCTCGAGGCGATCGGGCAGGCGCGCTCGCGGTCGCCCCGCGATCCCTTCACCGAGCGGCTCGCCGTCAAGGCGTTCCAGCGCGCGGGCGATCAGGACCACGCGGTCGAGTGCGCTCGCCGTTTCATCGACGTGGCGGGCGAGGATCCGACGTTCATCGAGTGGACGCGCGAGATGCGCGAGCTCGTCCGGCAGGCGGCGCCGCCCCTCGCGCTCGGCGACCGGAAGATCCTCGTGGACTACGTGAGGACCGCGACGCGCTTCCACCTCCCGGGCTCGAACCCCGAGGGGGACTTCTTCACCCAGACCTCGAGCGAGCGGCTCCTCCGCGCGGACGACCGGGCCGTCTTCGTGAGCCTGATTCCCGCCAAGGGTCCCCGGCTCCGCGGCAGAGGACGTGGACGCTCGCTCGCGGCCGCGATCCGGGGAGCCGTCGAGACGATCACGAGCGCGCCCAAGTTCGACCCGACCGCGCTCGCCGGGGCGGCGGTGAGGATCGACATCGAGAAGGGCGAGCTCGAGCCCGTCGAGCTCTCGCCCCTCGAGCGTCACCTCCCCGACGAGGCGCCCTACCAGACGCTCCAGGCGAAGCCGCCCGTCGAGCCGGGGCTCCACGGGATCGCGCTCCGCGTGGACGAGCGCGAGCTCTTCTGCCTCCCGGGCGACGCGGTGACCGAGGACCTCCGCGACGTGAAGGCCATGCTCGAGTTCGCGTCGCGCGAGGGCGGCTTCGCCGCGCACGCCTGGGAGAGCTCGGCCTCGCGCGTCTTCCGGTTCCAGACCGAGAGCTTCTGCTCGGCGGCGCCGGGCACGGCGCCCCTCGACCTCGTGCGCGGAGAGCCGTTCCCATTCCCCGAGGCGTTCGCGGACACGGTCCTCGAGCCCGTGACCTTCGCCGCCGACTGGCTCACGCGCGACCTCGTCATCGAGGAGCGGCCCGCCTCCGAGGCGGGGACGAGCCCCCAGACTCCACGGTGGTTGAAGGAGCGCCTCCCGAGCGGCGAGGTCGCGATCGTCCAGACGCTCACGTTCGCGCGCTTCCACGCCGACTACCGGGCAAGGACCGACGCCTTCGACGCCACGTCACCGAACGAGGTGCGCCACGCGGCCGCGGCCCTCGCCCTCGCCGACGCCTTCCTGAGGACCGGGCGGAGCGAGTATCGCGACGCGGCCGAGCTCCTCGCCCGCTGGCTCGAGGACCGAGCCCAGGAGGAGGAGGGCGGACGCGTCGTCATCGTCGTGGACAAGAACGCCCGGCTCGGGACGCAGGCCCTCTCCCTCGCCGTCGAGGAGGCGCTCGCCCAGGCGGCGCCGCAGGATGACCCGCTCCGTGCCTCGTTCCGGGACGGCCTCGCGCGGACGCTCGTCGCGGCCATGCGCGAGGACGGAAGCTTCACGCCTCTCGTCGCCGCGCGCGGGACGGTCCAGCCCCGCGACGCCGAGGCGCGCGACTACGGCTCCCAGGCGATCCTCGCGCTCGTCCGCCACCACAAGGCGACGGGAGATCGCCGCTGGCTCGAGGCCGCCCAGAAGGGCGTGGACGCCCGGATCCGCGACTCCCGCCAGCGCTCGAAGGAAGGCGAGAAGCCCCTGGACCCGTGGCTCGCGCGGGCGATCTCCGAGCTCGACGAGGTCGAGGGGCTCGACGAAGCTCAGAAGGACCGCCGCGCCTTCGCGCTCGAGATCGCCCAGGCCGTCGTCGGACGCCAGGCGCGCCCCGAGCGGCCGGACGCGGCGGGCGGAGTCCTCCCCGAGGGCGAGAGCTTCCCGAGCGGCCTCCTCACGGCCCGCCTCGGGAGCGGTCTCGCGGCCGTCGCCCTCATGGCGCACCGCGAGGCCATGAAGGAGTCGAAGGAGCTCCGCGACGCCTCCCGGGCGGCGGCCTCGTTCGCGCTCCGCCACCAGTACACGTCGCGGAACGCCTTCTACCTCCCGAACTCCGACCGGGCGCGGGGCGCGTTTCGCTCCTCGCTCCACGACTCGAAGATCCGGGTCGACGTTGTCGCGGACGACATCGAGCTCCTCCTCCTCGTGGAGCGTCTCCTCCGGGAGTAGAATCCCCGCCCCATGTCCCGGCTCTGGGAGAAGGGCGAGAAGCTCGACCCATTCATCCTCGACTACACGACGGGCGACGACCCGGTCGTGGACCTCTCGCTCGTCGAGGACGACTGCTGGTCCAGCCTCGCCCACGCCCGTATGCTGAGGGACCAGGGGCTCCTCGCCGAGGAGGACCGCTCGGCCATCTCCCGCGGCCTCCGGGAGATCCTCGCGACCTCCCGCGAGGGCAAGTTCACGATCCCGCGCGAGCTCGAGGACGTGCACACCGCGATCGAGTCCCGCCTCGGCGAGCCGGGGAAGCGCGTCCACCTCGGCCGCTCGCGGAACGATCAGGTCCTCGCGTGCCTCAGGCTCCACGCGAAGCGGAAGCTCCTCGAGCTCGAGGAGCGCGCCTCGTCGCTCGCCCTCGCCCTCCTCGAGCTCGCCCGCGCTCACGAGCGGTGGCCGCTCCCGGGCTACACGCACCTCCGGCGAGCCATGCCGAGCTCGGTCGGGCTCTGGGCGGCAGGCTTCGCCGAGCTCGTGACCGACGACCTCGAGCTCCTCGCCCAGGCGCGCCTCGCGCAAGACCGTTCGCCTCTGGGAAGCGCCGCGGGCTTCGGCGTCCCGCTCCCGCTCGACCGCGCCAGGACCGCGCGGCTCCTCGGGTTCGCTCGAGTCCAGACGAACGTCCAGGCCGTTCAGAGCTCGCGCGGCAAGGCCGAGGCGCACGCCCTCTTCGCGTGTGTCGAGCTCGGTCACACCCTCGCCAAGCTCTCCTGGGACCTGGAGCTGTACTCGGCCCCCGAGTTCGGGTTCGTCCGCCTCGCGGGAGACGTGGCGACGGGCAGCTCGATCATGCCCCAGAAGCGGAATCCGGACGTGCTCGAGCTGACCCGGGCCAACGCGGCGGTCCTCGAAAGTTTCCTCCAGCGAATACTTTCGGTCGCGGGGAGGCTCCCTTCCAGTTACCATCGGGACTACCAGGTCACCAAGGAACCCCTGGTCAAAGGACTCGAGCTCACGATCCGGATGACCCGAGCGATGGAGACGGTGGTGACGGGACTCTCGTTCGACCGCGCGGCGTGTGACGCCGCGGTGACGGATGAGACTTTTTCCGCGCATCGGGCGTTCGAGCTGGCCGCGCAGGGAGTCCCGTTCCGCGACGCTTACAAGCAGACCGCCGACGAGCTCGCGCGTGGCGAGGTCCGGCGGCCGGCCGACCTCGGACCCGTCCTCGCGGCCTACAGGGTCGAAGGGGCCGCGGGCGACCTCCGGCTCGACGAGGCCAAGTCCCGACTCGACACGGCCCGGAAGCAGACGCGCGCCGCGCGCGCCGCCCTCGACTCCGCCCTCGCCGCCCTCGAGCAGGACCGCGCATGAGCGACGAGGGCAACAACAGCAAGAAGAAGAAGCGGAAGTCGGCGGACACGCCGACTCCCGCCGCGCAGCCGGCGCTCTCGTCGTCGCCGACGGACCAGGCGATCGACCCCTTCGCCTCCTTCCAGAAGGTCTTGAAGGAGAAGGACCCCGAGCTCGGCAACCTCGAGAAGCCCGCCAAGCCCAAGGACATCGAGGACGCCGACCAGAAGCTCCGCGAGGCCCTCCTCGCCGCTCCCGCGGACGAGGCGATCAAGGACATCGCGACGGGGCCGATCCTCCCGCCGCTCTTCAAGTCGTTCCTCCGCCGCTGGAATGGCGGAACGGCCCACGACACCTGCATCTACGGCGTCGGGACCAACGACGAGTTCGACCTGGTCGACCTCAACGCGCGCGCGAGGGCGGACGACCTCCCGGCCCACCTGGTCGGCTTCGCCGCGACGGTGCAGGGAGAGATCTACTGCTTCGACGTCTCGCGCCGCCGCGACAACGGCGAGTCGCCGATCGTCCTCGTGGACGCCGACGAGGCAAGGCAGTACGACGCCGCGAGCGACTTCGCCGAGTGGCTCGAGAAGCTCCCCACGCTCGAGCAGGAGCTCGCCGACGCGCGCGGGCCCCAGCCCATGACGGTCGACGAGTGGGAGGACTTCTTGAAGCGCGAGCGCGAGAAGCTCCGCCGCCTCTCCAAGACCCCGGCCCGCGACCTGCCGGTGCCGGATCCCGAGACGGCGCGCCAGGACCTCGGGGGCAAGATCCCCGTGGACCCGCGCCACTTGAAGCCCAAGGGCGGTGCGTGATGCCATGGCGCGCCGGTCCAGCGAGAGGGTCTACCGCGAGCCGAGGTCGGGGGCGCGCCCCAAGGACCTCTTCCTCTGCCCTCCCACCTACCTCGAGCTGAAGTACGAGATCAACCCCTGGATGAAGAAGGGCACTCCCTTCTCCCGCCCGCGGGCGATCGAGCAGTGGGAGTCGCTCGTCGAGGCCTACAAGAAGGTCGACGCTCCCGGCCGCGTCGAGATCGCGCCCGCGAAGGAAGGGCTCACGGAGCTCTGCTTCTTCGGCGACTCCGTCTTCCTGTGCGAGGGTAAGGCCCTCTTCGGCCACTTCCGCCACCCGGAGCGCGAGCCCGAGCGGCCCTACGTGAAGGAGTTCCTCGTCTCGCGCGGCTTCCGGCACAAGGAGGTCCCCGAGAAGGTCGTCTTCGAGGGCGCGGGCGAGACCCTCTTCTGGCAGGACAAGATCCTCTTCGGCTTCGGCAAGCGCTCGGACGAGGTCGTGCGCCACTTCCTCCGGCAGACGTTCAGGAAGGACGTGATCGACCTCGAGATGGAGAAGCCCGACTTCTACCACCTCGACACCGCGTTCTTCCCGATCGCCGACGACCTCATCGCCTACTACCCGGGCGCCTTCGGCCCGATCGACACGGCGACGATCGAGTCCCTCGACTGCGACAAGATCAAGGTGAGCGAGAAGGACGCCAAGGCCTTCGCCTGCAACTCGGTCGTGTGGGGCGGGATCGTCTTCATGGCCATGGGCGCGCCGGGCCTGAGGAAAGAGATCGAGCGCCGCGGGATCGACGTCGAGGAGATCGACGTCTCCGAGTTCTTGAAGTTCGGCGGCGGGATCAAGTGCCTCACGCTCCAGCACTATCTCTAGAGGGGTGACGCGATGGATGACGCGGCCAAGAGGCTCGGCGAGTTCTTCGGCGCTCACGGCTTCGACCGGTCGCTCGCCGGCATGAAGCTCCTCTCGGCAGCGGACGGCAAGGCCGTCGTGCGCCTCGAGGTCACGGACGCCGTGCAGAACATGGGCGGCACGCTCCACGGGGGCGCGATCGCCACCCTGGTGGATGACGCCGGGACCTGCGCGATCATCTCGAAGGACCGCGACCACCGGCCCGGCGTCACGACGGACCTGAACGTCTCCTACTTCAACCCGGGCCCCGGCGGCACGTTCGTCCTCGCCGAGGCGACCGTCCTCAAGACGGGCCGGACGCTCGCTTACGTCCTGGTCGATATCAAACGCGAGGCGGACGGAGCGCTGATTGCCCAGGGCCGCATGACGAAGTTCCTGGGCTGACCATGCGCTGGCTCCTCCTCGCGATCCTCCTCGTCGGATGCCCCGCGAGCCCCGCGCCCACGCCTCCGGTGCTCGCCCCGCAGCCCCCGCCCGCTCCCGCGCACAAACGCGGTCGCCTCGGCTGGGTCGATGCGAACGACAAGACCATGCCGGTCGAGGGCGTGTACCTCCTCTACCGCCCGAAGTCGAAGGAGCTCGTCTTCGAGCTCTTCCCGCTCGAGCCGACCGAGGCCATGATCCCTCAGCTCCTCAAGGGGAACGCGCTCGGCGCGGTGTCCGCGATGGACAAGGGACCCGACCCCGAGCTCTGGCCGACCTGGTGTCCCTACGTCGTCTACAAGGCCGCCGATCCCGCGGACAAGGCGGCCTTCGGCCTCCCGAGCCTCGACGTGTGGGCGATCGACCAGCGGATCCACCAGATCACGACGTCCTGGCTCGAGGAGACCGAGCACAAGCTCGAGGGCAAGCTCGAGGATGGCGCCCTAGTCACGCTCACCTGCAAGGGGTCGGCGAAGCTCGAGACCCCCGTGAGGACGGACCGCCTCGCCTGGGAGCTCGACGTGAAGACGAAGGTCCACGTCGCGGGCGACTGATACCGTAAGTCGATCGACTCGATAGCCACAGAGCGCACAGAGATCTCAGAGTCCGGTTCTCGGTGATCTCTGTGGCCATCTCGGGATCACGTCGACCGGTCGACGCGACGACGTCGAGAGGCTACTTCCCGCCGACCTTCGCCATGTCGGTCGTCTTCGAGGTGTAGCCCGACCGCGTGACGGTCAGGTGCTCGCCCTTCTCGACGAAGACCGTCTGATGCACGAGCTCGGCGTGGACGAGGCCGTCCGCGCGGAGCTCGACCTCGAAGCTCGCGCCCTTCTCGACCGTGAAGTGCCGGTCGTCCGGGAGGTCGACCGAGAGGGCACCCTCCTTGTCGAGCTTGAGCGTGAAGAGGGAGGTCTCCTTGCCCTCGGCCCACGTGATGGACCGGTGGTCGTCGGTCGAGACGACGGCGTCGCCCGCCTTCGTGCGCTTGAGCGTGAGGCGAGCGCCGGGGCCGAGGATGAGAGGCGATCCGCCGGGTCCCTCGACCTCGACCGCTCCGTTGGTCGCGGCCTTCTCCTTGACCGCGCCCCAGTTCACGAGCGTGAGGACGGCGCCGTTCGAGAGGGTCTTCTCGTCGCGCGCGACTCTCTGGACCTGGGGAACCTGCTGCGGCGGGAGCTGGGTCGTCGGCTGCTGCGGCTCGGGCTCGCGGGGCACGTTCGCGAGCGGCTTCTCGGAGCTCTCGAAGCTCGCGCGAGTGAGCTTCGTCACCGAGCCCGGCTCGAGCGTCCGCGCGGTCCCCGAGCGCGACGTGGCGACGAGCGAGCCGTCCCGCTCCTCGATCGTCGCCTCGAGCGAGCCGTCGAGCTGGACGCGCGCGTTGTTCCAGAGGGCGACCGTGACCGTCCCGTCGTCCGAGCGCGAGCACTCGAGCGTCTTCAGGGCGGGGAGCCGGAGGTCGAGGACGCCCGCGACCTTGACGAACGAGGTGCCCTTGCCCGAGGCCTCGAGCGTCGCCTTGCCGTCGGCGATGCTGCCCGAGAGGTCGATCCCCGGCACCACGTCCGCGGTCACGTCGCGGCCGAGCTTGAAGATCGACCGCCCTTCGCGCGCCCGGATCTTCGCCGACGCGCTCGACGCGGTGACGATCGCCTCGCCTTCGTGGATCGAGACCTCGCCGACGGGGACGGTGACCGCGAGGGAGCTCGTGACGCGAGCCGTGATCTGACCGCTCTTGAGCTTGCACGTCCCGGCGCCGAGCACGTCCTCGGCGGGGAGGACGAAGGCCGTCTTGATGTTGAGGTCGATCGCCGCCTGCGGCGAGTCGAGCGCGATCGAGACGCGCTTCTCCTCCGTCATGACCTCGTCGCCCGCCTTGAGGACGGCGCTCGAGGCGGCGTCGGGCGAGATCGTCCACTGGTGATCGTTGTCGCGGATCTGCCAGAAGACGCCCTCGGCGTTCGTGACGCGGGCGACGCCGCCCGTCGGGGTCGGGGTCGTCGACTGGGTCGTCTCGCGACGGGTCGGTTCCTCGACCGGGCGGGGACGCGGCTCCTCCGGGGTCGTCGCCGCTCCCTCGCGCTCGGAGCGGATCACGACGAGGCAGACCGTCTTGCCGGGCTCGATCTGCATCCGCTTCGTCCCGACCTTGAGGTCCACCGGGAACGAGTTCGCCGCGTTGGCGGCGACGTAGGGGGCCTGGTCGCCCTGCCCGTTCGAGACGTCGATCGTGTGGTTCTTGAAGAGCTCGAGCTTCCAGCCGTCGCCCTCGACCTCGCAGGTCCCCTGGTAGCAGGTGATCTGCGTGCGGCCGCGCGTGTGGTCGAACGCCACGTCCACGCCCTTGCCGGTGACGCGGCCCTCGGGGAACGCGACGGAGACGTCGCCTTCCTTGAAGCGCGCGGTCCCGCGGCTCACGACGGGCCCGCCTTCGCCGAACTGGATCACGGCGTCGCGGCTCGCGGTCAGGATCGTCCCGTTGGCGAGGAGGACCTTGACGCTCCCCCAGGGCCCGGTCCGGAGCTCGTCCTTGGAGCGGAGGAGCGACTTCGTGATCCCGCCCTCGCTCGAGAGGGCCGTCGGGTCGATCGCCTGCTCGCCGCGGACGATCCGTGGGTTCTGCAGGATGTTGACGAAGAGACCGACGGCGTCCCGGGTCTCCTGCGTCTCGCGCGACGCGAGATCGATCGTCGAGCCGTCCGTGTCCTTCGCGACCAGGACGGACGAGCGCTCGACGAAGCGGGCCCCCCCGGGGGCGTCCACGAGGACGTGCCGGGAGGTGACGCAGAGGATCTTGCCCTCGACCTTGTCGCCGCTCCGGAGCTCGATCCTCTGCTTCGGCTCGTCGGCGAAAGAACGGCGGGCGTTCGAAGCGCCGGCGAAGGCGGTGATGCACACCGCCGCCAGGAAGGCGCTCGAACGGACCCCGTTCACGGGACTCATCTTAGCGCGGCCGATCGATGTTCGCGAGGAGCTCGTCCGCCAGCACGCCGAGCTTTCCCTGCTCGCGCACCAGGACCTCGATGTAGCGGCGTCCCGTCTCCTTCCAGCGCGGGTGGTCCTCGAGCTGGAGACGGATCGCCTCCTGGAGCTCGTGGCTCGCCCGGGCCGCGAACGCGCGGTCGTTCGTGCGCGCCGTGCGGTCGAGCCAGTAGCAGAAGGCGTCGAAGTGGAGCGCGTCCCACGACGGGCCGAGCTCGAGGGCGAGGGCAAGTCGCCTCTCTCCCTCGGCGCGGAGCGCCTCGTGGTCGTTCGCCGCGTCGAGGAGGGCGAGCGCGAGCTCCGCCTGGGCGCGCGAGTCTCCCGGGGCGAGGCGCACGGCGTCGCGCGCCGGCTCGATCGCCGCCATGGCGTCCTGCCGCCGCGTGAGGCGCGCCTCGCGCTCGGCGAGCTCCACGTCGTCGGGGTCGAGGGCGCGGGCGGCGCGGACCTGCGCCAGGTCGTTCGCGTGCTCGGCGGCGACCTCGCCCCGCACGTCGCGGGCGCCACGAAGCGCGAGGATGAGGAGGCCGAGCGCGGCGACGCCCCTGAGGGCCCGCGAGCCCGTCCGATCCTCCTCGTCCTCCGGCGCAGAGCAGCTCCAGGCGATCCCGAGCGTGACCGCGAAGACCGCGCCCACGGGAGCCAGCTCGAGGCCGAAGTCGAAGACCGCGTGCGCGAGCGCGCAGACGGCGCCTCCCAGGGCGCCCGCCGCGAGCGCTCGCCGATCTCCCGTCGCGGTCCGCAGGCGCGCGAAGACGGTCACGACGATGAGCGCGATCGACGCGATCCCCGCGAGCGCGGCGGGGATCCCGAGGTCCGTCGCGAGGTTGAGGTAGTCGTTGTGGGCCCGCTCCGGCCGCACGAAGAGGACGCTCGACGACTCGCTCGTGAGGAGCGCGAACGAGGCGGCGTCGTAGGTGCCGAGGCCGCTCCCCGTGAGCTCGCGGCCCTCGAGGATCCGCCCGCCGAGGCGCCAGTACTCGGCGCGCGTCCCGATCTTCTCCGCCGCGTACCGCTCCGAGACGGCGTGCACGTTCACGTTCGAGATCCCGATCGCGAGGGC
>Ga0070738_10003313_pt1 | contig 21495 bp, 20 predicted proteins | sample Coa_R2_2_FD_66446 | JGI IMG/M metagenome (GOLD analysis project Ga0070738, IMG submission 66446) | Surface soil microbial communities from Centralia Pennsylvania, which are recovering from an underground coalmine fire - Coalmine... | ecosystem: Environmental > Terrestrial > Soil > Unclassified ... | reverse complement strand
GCGCTATATCGAATTCACCGTCCTCGAACGGCAGGTGCGGTAGCGAGGCGGTGACATAGCGGCCCTCTGCTTTGCCCGCCTCGAAGTCAGCCAGGAACCGGCGCATCGCGGCGAGACGGCACTGCCCGAGATGGTCCGGATCGTGGAAGTAGTCCCAGACGAACCCGTCTGGGTTCTTGCGTACCTGGGAAATCACGTCCTCGTAGCAGTCCTCGATCCGCCGTTCGATCTCCGCCGGCGCGAAGGCGTAGAGGGGATCGCAAGAGACGACGGTATGGCCCTTGGCCGTGGCCTCGGCGTTGAAGCTGGCCGGACCATCGCCGCAGCCGAGAATACCTCCGGCAAGGTCAACGTCCGACAGGGCGAACATACGCCGGTACTCGTCGAATGACCGGCCCCAAGGGATGACCTCGTTCAACTGGATGGCCACGTCGCCAGGCTCCTATCTCGGAAAGGAGATGGCAAGGGAAATTCCCCTTGTTGTATAAGAATGTAGCAGGCGGCAACGATAATGGATTCGGTGAGGATATAGCATGGACACCATCGACTTGACGGACGGAGGCATTTTGCTCTACCACGATGCCTTCCTGCCGTCCGACCTCGCCGATCGCTACTTTGTCGAGTTGCGGGACACATCGGCCTGGGAACAGAAGAAGGCGGCCTTCGGCCACTTGCAGCCCCGGCTCACGGCTTCCTACGGCGACGAGGGCGTGACCTACTTCTACTCGGGTACGGAGAACAAGGCGCTGCCGTGGACGCCGACGCTCCTGGAGATCAAGCGGCGGATCGAAGCCGTCCGAGGCCGCTACAATTACTGCCTGCTGAACCGCTATCGGTCCGGGGCCGATAGCGTGGGTCTGCACGCCGACAATGAGCCGGGCATGGGGGACGTGATTGGCTCCCTTTCGTTGGGTGCGACACGGACGTTTCGGATTCGGCACAACCGAACGAAGGAGACCAGGACATTCCCGGTGGGCCACGGCACGCTTATCATCATGGCCGGAACCATGCAGCAGTTTTGGAAGCATGAAATCCCGAAGACTACACAGAACGTCGGCGAGCGGATCAATCTGACGTACCGAATGATCGGCCAGGCATAGCCGTGATTTTTCGAGTGGAGTCGAATTTATGCGAACAGAAAAAGAAAAGATGCTGGCCGGGGAACTATATGATCCGTTCGATACCGAACTGGTTCGAGCCAGGGATCGTGCCAGAGACTTGTGTCAGGACTTGAACGCCACCCGCGAGCGGGACCAGGAGGCCCGTCGCCGCATCCTGAGAGAACTCTTCGGCAAAGGCGGGGAGTCGGTCTGGATGCAACCCCCATTCTTCTGTGACTACGGATCGAACATTCTGCTAGGTGAGCGGGTTTTCTTCAATTTCAACTGCGTCATCCTCGACGTGTGCCGGGTGGAGATCGGGGACTTCACCCTCTTCGGCCCGGCCGTGCAAATCTACACCGCCACCCACCCGATGAACGCCGAGCTGCGCCGTAAGCAGGAGTTCGCCAAGCCCATCAAGATCGGGTCGGATGTCTGGGTCGGCGGCGGGGCGATCCTTTGCCCCGGCGTTACCATCGGCTCGAAGTCGGTAATCGGGGCCGGGAGTGTGGTAACGAGAGACATCCCGGACGGCGTTTTCGCTGCCGGGAACCCATGCCGAGTCGTCCGACCGATCATGGAGTAGGACGGTCTTGGGAGGATGAGGAGGGCACGGGTCGCGCGGTGATGGCGCTGACTTTCCCGAAAAGCCGTCCACCACAAGATGCTTGGGACAACCTTTTCGCTCTTTCCCGATAAAGACGATCCGTCCGCTTTGAAGTTGGCGCGAAGCCACGGAATCCGGGCAATTTGCGATGACTTTTCGCGAAGATGGTGTACCTTGAGGGAAGAGGATGGTTGCACTGTTTGCTCAGCGTTCGGGAGAGATCGGATAGCATTGGAGGCATGTCCTCCTCCCGTCGGGACTTCGATAGGAGTTCTCGATGCATCAACCTATTTCACCGAACGGCGGCGAACTGCCGCGCTGGTTGGTCCTCGTGGGAAGCGCGGCAATCCTGTATCATCTCGCCGCCATTACGCTTCCCATTCTCGACATGAAAAGCGGTCCGTGGCCCGGCGGCCTCGCCGAAGCGCCGGCGTTCGCGCACTCGCTCCGCGACATTTCCACGGTTCACGGCAGGTACCTACGCATCGCCCACAGTTATGAGTTCCCCTCCAACCGGCCGAGCGATCTGCCCGGCGTCGAGTTCGAAGTGCGGCTCAAGGACGCCAAGGGAAATGTTATCCAGACGCTCCATTTCCCGGACCCGCATGCCAACCTCTGGGTACGGCAGCGGCAAGATCTGCTCGCTCGCAACCTCGCTCCCGACCAGCCGCTCGAGCCGCCCCGGGCCGAGATCCTGGCGGCTCCCGGTCAGAAACTTCCGACCGTGTCGTTCTGGGCGCTGCCCAACGAGCTTGGCCCAAACGCCGGCAATCCGCCCGTCAGCAGTTTCCCTGAAAACACCCCATTGCACCTGCAAACGATGGAGTATAACAACGTCCCGCGCTACCGGCAGCTGATGAGGCCGACAGACTTGGCGCTGGTACTTGAGCGCTCCTACGCTCGCTACTTGTGCCGCAAGTACAACGCTGCCTCCGCTGAGGTTCTGCGGCACACGCGCGAACCGGTATCACCTGCGGTGCTATTCGGCGGCGAGATGCCGCCCCACGCGCTAGAAGATCTCGTCGCCAGCTTCGGGGAGGTGTCGCCATGAAGAAGCCGCCCGCGCTGTCCCAGCCCGAAACCCGCAACCGTTTTTTTGCCGCCTGGACTGACTTCTGGTTCACCCCCAGCGATCCGATCGCCCTGTCGGTGCTGCGTGTGCTGGCAGGAATCGTCTTTCTGTATTGGCTGTTGCCGTTTGCCGGCGACCTGCAAGCCTTCTTCGGTCTGGGCGGTTGGTTTGATGCCCGGGCCTATGCCGAGACTTCGCGACTTAAGGAGCTGCCGCCGCATCTGTTCACCTGGTCCGCGGCTTACTGGTGCGGCAACAACTCGACGCTGCTGATCGTGCTCTACTGGCTGTCGCTCGTGGCCATCGTGCTCTTCGCGCTGGGTGTGGCGACTCGGCTAACCTCCGTGCTGACGTGGGCCGCGGTCGTATCGTTCACGGCCAACCCCGCGGTAGCCTACGATGCCGATCCGTTCCTGCAAATGCTGGCCTTTTACCTCATGCTCGGTCATCTGTTCCTCGGCTTGCAGAGGCCGGGGCAGTCGCCCCTGGCTCTCGTGCTGGGGCCGACGCGCGAGACGTGGATCCTAGGCGGGGTGTGGCCGCGGCGGTGCGGCGCTCTGCCTCCAAGCATCGCCTCCAACCTCGCGCTGCGGCTGTTGCAAATCCATTTTGCCATCGCGATGGTTGCGACCGGCCTGCACAAGTTGCAAACCAGCGCGTGGTGGTCTGGTCTGGCTCCGTGGTTCTACCTGCATCCGCCCTTTCACACGACGCTCAGCGAAATCCGCGCCTACGCACCGCCCAACGCCGAGATGTCCCTCAACCTATACAGCCTGACGACCTACGCCGTGCTGGCCTGGCAGATTGGTTTCCCAACCTTTGCGTGGCGTCCGTGGCTGCGGCCGCTGCTCCTGGGCGGCGCGGCATTCGGCTGGCTCTCGACCGCGCTGGCCATGCAGATGCCGCTTGTCGGGCCGGTGCTCTTCGTTCTTTGCTTGGCATACGTGACGCCAATGGAATGGCGCTGGCTGGAAAATAAGCTGGCCCACTTGCCGCTGCTGGATCGGCTGTGCGGCCACGAATCGGCTTCGCCGGCCCGACAGGGCGTCAAGGGCGGCACGCGGGTCGGCGCTATCACCGTGGGGAACCGCACGTGAAGATTCGCAATCTAATCCTTCCCCTCGCCATCCTGGGCCTTGTTGTCCTCGGCGTGGGGTGTCCTCCCATCGACGCCCCGCTGCCTTCGCAACCAGCCAAGCAGGTGGAGACAAAGTCCTCCCCGGCTCCGCTGACATTGCACTTCGACAGCGGTCCAAAGGAAGCTCTGCAGGCTCGTCTGGAGGCGGCCATCACGCAGGCGATCAAGCGCGACCTGACGACATCTTACGGCTTCTGGACCGTGTTCCACGGCATTCTGGGGCTGGGACCGTCCATTACCCTACTGGACACGAAAACCGGCAAGCGCGTCAACGCGCTGGACTACATCGCGGAAGGAGGGAAGCTCAACGGCCTGGAGTTCATCCCGATGCCGGACGGCGTGGATGTGCTCGTCGCGCCGGGCACGTTCGTCAGCCAGGGCCACACCGATCAGTTCGTCGCCGAGATGGTCGAATGGGGCGTCCCACCCGAGCGCAGGTTCGTGATCAACGGCAAGGACTACACTTTCATGGACTTCCTGCGCTACAGCCGGGCGCGGGCCTCGGTTCGCAAGCCGATGGAGCTGGAATGGTCGCTGGTAATCATCGGCACGACGTTCGGCACCGACAGCAAGTGGACCAACGCCCTGGGTGAAGAGATCCACTTTGAAGACCTGGTTCGCGCGGAAACCGCCAAGCCGTTGACCGCCGCGGCCTGCGGCGGCACACACCGGCTGTTCGGCCTGGCCTGGGTCTACCACCTGCACCTGAGCAAAGGCGGCAAGACCGAAGGCGTTTGGAAAGACGTTGCAGTCAAGCTCGCCGACGCCAAGAAGCAAGCGAAGCAACTGCAAAACCGCGACGGCTCGTTTTCGACGAGCTTCTTCAGCGGGCCTGGCAACGCCCAGGACAGGGAGCGGCGTATGAACACCACGGGCCACATTTTCGAGTGGTTGATGCTTACCCTGTCCGAGGACGAGTTGAAGGAGCAGTGGGTAAAGGACGCGGCCAACGCGCTGACAATGATGTTCTTGGAGATTGAGAACCAGTCGATGGAGGGCGGCACGCTCTACCACGCGATCCACGGTCTGCTCATGTATTATGCCCGCGTGTACGGCCCAGAAAAGCTGGGACCGTTCGCGCCGCACATCGTACGGCCCCCGAAATGACTCGACGCATGCAGGAATTGATACGCCGCATTCCTATAAGTTCCCCAATGCCTCCGGCGCTCTTGACGACTCTGGTGTTCCTGTGTCGCGGAGGGTCGTTGTCGGAGAGTCGCGGGCCGCGTTTGGTAGCGAAAGTCAGACGATCGGGGGTCATGAAGTACATTCCGAGCAACCCGTTTGCTCTTCGGGACGTTCAATGAGGGCCGGTTGCAGCGGCAAGCGCGGAGCCGCCACGCCGAGCCGAGCACGCTCGCTGGGCAGGAACGCGGCCAGGATTTGCCCCACGGCCCAGTAGAAACCACATTCCGCCTTGCGGCGCAGGCCCATCACGAACGACGGTACCCACCAGGCCAGATGCTCGCGGAAAAAGTTCTGCTGCGCCTCCGCACAGATGCTTGCCTGTTCCATCGCCGCCGCATTGACCCCAGCCGAATCCCGCGCCAAACGCTCCTTGCGCAGCAGGAATGCCATGAATTCCAGCTCCAGGGCCAGATGATCGGGACGTTCTGGGGTGATTTTCGCCGTCTGGAGTCCGAAGGCACGATAGAAACCGGCGATGTCGGCCAACTGCTGAGCGCGGAAAAAAGGTTCCGCGAATGGATAATACTCGGTCTCATAAGGAGGACATTCGCGCGACAGCACCAGGCCGAACACGCGATCGTATTCGCTTCGCAGTTGTTCCAGGGAGGATCGCAACGCGGCATGAAACGGCGTCAGATCGAGCTGAAGCGGAGGCAGCTCGCCAAAGCCCAGCGGCACCAGAGTCTCGTTTGCTTCCTCGCGCAGCAGGTCGGCCGCGGAGCAGGCGAGTTGCCGGTTGTTCGGCTCCAGCACCAGATCAACATTCGACGTGTAGGGATCACTCAGGGCCGCGGCCAAGAAGCGATACAAACACTCCCGCGCCAAGAGAACGGCGGTCTCCTCAGTGACCGCTTCGGTATGAGTCATCGTCTGTCTCCCTAAATCGAATTGAGGTGCTGCGATTTGGGTCGCTCGAACGTTGGCTCCTCGATGGTGAGGCGCACCACTTCCTCGCCGCGCTTGTTGAACCCCAGGACCGTATCGTTGTAGATCGTTTGTACCTTGACTTTGCCGTTGGGCAGCCGCACCGGAATCTCCGCGATCTTGGGGCCTTTCTGGATCTCGAAGCGGAACAGGACATGCCGTTGGGCGCGGAACAACTGGAGCACCGCCAACAACTCGCGATCGGGACAGGAGTATTGCTCGATGGCCTGATCGACGCCAGGACCGAACATCTGCATCAGGTAGTTGCGCGGCACCCAGCGCGGTGGGATGTAAAATCCGTTCGGCTCGGTGCCGAACTGGGGATAGAGCGGCAGGGCGACCTTCCGTTCGCGGATGAGGAAGTACAACGGGGCATCCGGCGAGTGTTTCCAGGAACCCTCGTCAGTCAGTTCGACCAGCCCTTGCAAGCGGATCTTGCCGACGCAGGCGGACATGCACCGCGCTTCGATGGGTACGCCCTCGGGACTCAGCGTGGCATCCTTGCCCTCGATGCGCGGGAAGCAGCCGACGCATTTCTCGCTCGTCCGCGTTGTGCCGCGATACATCGCCTTCTTGTAGGGACAGCCCTCGACGCACTTGCGATAGCCGCGACAGCGTTCCTGGTCGATGAGGACGATGCCGTCCTCAGGCCGTTTGTAGATTGCCTGGCGTGGGCAGGCTCCGAGGCAGCCGGGATAGGTGCAGTGGTTGCAGATGCGGGCCAGGTGGAAGAACCAGACGCGATGCTCGGGCAACTCCGCCGTCCCGCCGTGTTGGCCCTCGCGCCACTTGCCGCCGGTGGCCGTATCCTCGTGGATATTCGGATGACGCCACTCGGCATCCGTGGGCAGATAGCCCAGCACCGTCTGCGGTCCGGTCGCGCCCGGATACTGCTGCACCGCCTCGAAGATGGTCTTGCCCTGAAAGACACCGTAAGGATTTTCGCCGCTCGTCTGTCCCGCCTTCCAGGTCTGCCCGCCGGGATTGGCTTTTTCGAGCATGGCCAGGATCTTGGCGTCCCAGAATTGCGGATAGCCGCCGTAGGGTTTCGTCTCGACGTTGTTCCACCACATGTATTCCTGGCCGCGCGAGAAGGTCCAAGTGCTCTTGCAAGCCATGGTGCAAGTCTGGCAGCCGATGCAACGGTTGGTATTGAACACGAAGGCAAATTGCCAGCGCGGATGCTTTTCCTCGTAGGGATAGCTCATCTTCCGGCCAAGTTGCCAGTTAAAAACTTCAGGCATGATCGCTCCCTTTCGCTCGCCACTGTGCCGGAATGCCCAGCTCGACCAACTCGGGTTCCGCCTCTTCCGGTTCCGCTTCCGGTGCTTCGCGGATCGTTACCTGGAAATGAAAGATGCCGGTCTCGTGGATCAAGGCGGCGATTCGCTCCCGCAGGTTCGCCTCGCCATAACGATCCCACAATTCCCGCAGGGCCGGATAGAACGGATCGCGGAACAAACTCAGGATTTCTTCGCTCCCCCAGCCCATCCAGGCGTATTCCTGAACGACACAGTGGAGCATCACCTCCGGGTCGCCCTCCACAGATACCGCATGGAGGGACAAGGGATCCTCAGCTTCCATCGGTCGAGTGGCCGGATGCACTTTCGGTACGAAACGCGCTGATTCGCTGCTCATAGATTCTCCCCGATCAGGAATTGCCGACCACCTGGACATAGCCGCCCGCCAGATACCGGAGGTTCTCGGGCGTCTCTTGAGCCGGCCCGTAGCCGCGTGTGCCTGGCTCCCAGGCGCCCCGGCCGTCGATGCCGCCGTCTTCCGCTTTGGTGATCCGGATGAGCGTTTCCTTTGGCACCGTGTTGACGGCATGGTTATCCACATCGAAGCCGAACACAAAGCCCATGCTGCCGGTCCTCTTGTGGAAGAGAGTGTCGGTCTGGTGCATGGGCGGCATCCAGCCGCGCGTGATGCTCTGGTGGGAGCCGTAGCGATAGCTGGCCTGGTAGCCGGTGTCGGACGCCAAGGCCCGGCCGTCGGCACGCGACTCATGACCGCGCACACTGCGCTCGGAGGCGATCCAGCCGGTGTGTTTCATGATCGTGAAGTTGAAAGGCAGGCCGGGATTGAACACGACGCGCACCATGCAGCGGAACGCCTTGTGCCGCGGTCCCTGGTCCGTTGCCCAGCCGACATACGGCCGATCGAGCGGATTGGCATCGACCCAGACATAATCGCCTTCTTTCAGCCCCAGCGCCGCTCCGGCATCCGGGTTCATCTGGATTTGCCGGTCGGCGACGCCGGGAGAGCGTTTGTCTGTCCGGTAGGGATCACCGAAGCTGTCGCTCCAGATCCAGTGCCAGTCCACGGTGGCCCACGAGGAATGCGTCGAATGCCGGCTCTTGGGCGTTGAGCAGAAGAAGCGGAACCCCTCTTGCCACAGCGGGTTGACCGTCTTCTTGACCTCGCTCCAGGGCATTTTGAGGTTGCGTATCTGCCGCAGGTCCGCATCCTTGGTGTCCAGCGGAATCTTGTAGTCCACCGGCCGAATGAACGGACTGGAGGAGACGATCACGTTGGGCAAGTAGGGCGTGGCTTCGACGGCCTCGCGATGGACGACAAGGTTCTCGCCGTACTCGATCGCCTCGGGGATGTCGGTATAGCTGCACAGCCGGCCGCAGTCGGTGTAGAAGGGGATCGAGTCGTGGACCTGTTCCCAGAACGGTACGCGCGGATAGGTGCGGAACATCATCAGGGCAGCGCCCGGCTCACCACCGTACTTGCCTGCCAGCAAATCCTCGACCTGGTATGCCCCCTTCTCGCCGCGCGTGGTTGTCGAGCTATCGAAAATGCGCTGCAAGTAGACCTTCGCCTGCTGTTCGGTGATGAACGTGAAGTAGTCGGCGAAGCGCTGGTCCTTGAACTTCACGGCCAGGGAGCGGGCGACTCCGGCGAACACCTCGGCGTCGTCGCGCGAGTTGTGGATCGGCTTGATTCCGCCTTTCCACACTTGCAGGAATGGATTGGAGCACGAACCGCCGCACTCGTAGTCCTCGAACTCGACCCACGAGTTGGCCGGCAGCACGACATCGCTGTACTCCGCGGAACCGGTCCACTCGATTTGCTGATCGACAATCAGATCGACGCGCGGCAGGACATTGACGATGAGGTGGTAGATCCATTTGGCCTGGTTGAGGAAGTTGGCATTGTTGTACCAGAACGCCTTGGTCGGCGTCGGCAGGTGGGTGCGGCCGGTGAAGATCTTGCGGCCATTCGGCGTCTTCATCGCCAGGATTTTCTCGCCGCACGCCCAGTACGAAGGCTCTTCCGCATCGCCGAGGTGGCGCAGGTGTTCGTGCGTGATACGTGCGTTCGGGTCGAGGACGGGATGGAAGGGGTCTTCGTGTGTGTACACCCCCACGCCGGGGCCAGTCCACGCGGAAGCCTGGAACAGAGCGCCCTTGTAGTTGCCCGCCCAGGTGTAGACGCCCGCGCCATGTTTGCCGATGTTGCCCGTCAGGATCAACGGCAGATAGGTGGCGCGGTTGTGCAGCGTGGCATGGAAATAGTGATTGATGCCCTCGCCCAGGTGGATCGATACCGGATGGCCCGCCTGGGTGGTCTGCCAGATGTCCTCAGCTAATCGCTGGACCAACTCGGCCTTCGCCCCCGAAATCTCCTCGACTGTTTTGAGGTCGTAGTCCTTCAGGTGCCGCTTGTACATCTCCAGGATCGGCATGACCTCGACCGTCTTACCATTTAGCAGCTGGACCTGGAACGTCCCCGTCAGGGCGGCCTCGACCGGCATGTATGTGCCCACATCATCGCGACACAGGGCCACGACGGTCTTGGCCTTGCTGTCCCATACGGTGAAATCGCCGATCTTTTGCCGTTGGTCGTCGGTCAATCCCTGAATGGTGTACGAGGGGCCTCCCTTAATATCTTTGGGCTTGTAGTCCTTGATGACCTCCTCCGGCCGAAGGCGTTTGAGGGTGTCGGTGCGGACCAGTAGGGGGAAGTCGGTGAAGCGCCGGACGAAGTCGGCGTCGTACCAGCCATTATCGAGCAGGATCTTCGTGATGCCGAGGAAAACGGTGGTATCCGACAGGCCGGGCCGCACGCCGATCCAGTAGTTGGACTTGGTGGCGGGGCAATTGTACTCCGGGGCGATGTCCACCAACTTGCCGCCGCGCTCCATAACCTCGTTGAGCCAGTGCGACTCCGGCATCTTGTTTTCGATGAGGTTCTTGCCCACCTGGATGACGAGCTTGCAAAAGCGCAGGTCGTTCATGTCCATGTCCGACGTTTGCAGTCCGTGGACGAAGGGCTGGCCCGGCGCCTGATCGCCGCGCCAGGTGTACTCGTTCCAGTCACGGCCACCGCGCGCCTTGTCGGCGGGAACGCCGCGGATGTGATGATCGAGCAGACCCAGCATGTTCGCAAAGCGGTAAATCCCGAACTTGCCGATGACGCCGTGGATCGGCAGATTGGAACCGAACTTGATCGTCCGCGTGCCGGCTCCCTGGACCTGGTCGATCATTAGCTCGTCGTAGCCGTCTTTGACCAATCGTGCCCGCCCCGCATCGCCGCTGTAGGTCCGCGAGACGGCTTCCATTCCGTCGGCGAGGTACTTGTAAGCTTCGTCCCAGGAAACGCGGACGAAGGTGTCGTTGCCGCGATCGTCGAAGCGATATTGCTTGCGCAATTCCGGTTTGTCCGAGAGCGAGGGGAAGCCGGCGTCGGCCCATTCCTTCCAACCCTTGCGGACGACCGGTCCTTTGAGGCGATAGGGTCCGTAGATGCGCCGCTGCATCGTGAACCCCTTGGGGCAGCCGCGCGGGTTCCAGGCCTTGGTAGCGTGGTTGCCGTACAGATCGCCGCAGCGATCGTGATCGTAGTTCTGCTCGCTGCGCAGCATGATGCCGTTGCGCACGAAGGCCCGCAGCCGGCACATGTGCGTATCGTTGGGGGCGCAGACCCAGGTGAACGACGAATCATAGCGATACTGATCGCGGCAAACCTGTTCCCAATCGCGCGACGGGTAGACGCCGAGTGGGTTTTCCACGCTGACCACGTCAAAACCGCGCAGTGGTGCTGCGAGCAGGCCGGCGCTTCCGCCGGCGACAATCGCTTTCAAAAAATCACGGCGATTCATGATTATTCCACCTTGAGATCATGCCAAATCGACACCAACTTTTGTCCGTTACGATCGCGCGCCGCCCCATCCCACAGGGCGAAGGCGATCGACAACTTATCTCCCGCGGCGAGTGAGACACCGCCTTCGTCCGGCAACCTCAGCGGCCGGCGGAACACCACGGTCCAGCGGCCGTCCTTGTCCTGATAGGCGCCGCGCGCGCTGACCAGTTGCGACAGCCGTGGCCGCATGGTGGAAGTGCCGAAGCCCCCTGCTTGTAAACTGCTGGCCGAGAAGCCGTGTGCCGGGTCGGATCGGAGATTGCCGGCCTTGCGGGCGGTGAGGAAATCGGGGGGCTGGTTTTGGGGGGAATGGACGCGCGGGCCGGCTCCCCGCTTCTCGAAAGGATACAGATCTACGGACATATGCGGATAGATCGTGTCCACATCGGCGAAATGGTCTGCCTTCGCCTGAATGCTTGGGTTCCACAGCCAGACATCGACCGGCCTGTCTTTGGAACCCATACCGAGGAACGGCTCCGGGCTGCCCTTGAATAACTGCACGGCGGCCATGTCCTCGAAATCCTGCGGGCGGATGGCGGTCTCGTTGCGCGTGCGGTCGCGCCAGCTCAGGCGGATGGCCAGCGTTTCACCATCGTGCATCGCCGCCACAGTGAGGTCCGGCTCGTCGTAATCGCGCCACCACAGTGGCGTGACTGCAATGGGGACGGCACTGGCCGAATCCCAATCCGCATCGCCCACACTTTCCGCCAATTTCCGATTGATGCGCCGGGCCGTAAGGAGCGTGCGCTCATGCTCGGCGCGGGCTTGCAAGGTCGGATCCGATAGCGAGAGGACGTAATGAACGAGATCGATGACGTCTGCCGAGGAAGTCTCCGGGCTAACCGACGGCATGGGCGAGCCGGGCAACCCCAGGCGGATGAGCGTGTACAGCCGGCGAGGATCGCGACCGCTCTTGAAAATGCCCCGTGTGAAATCACGCGGACGGGTCGGCATTCCATTATCATTCTTCTGATCCGCGGAGCCATCGCCCTTGCCTGTCGTCCCGTGGCAAGTGGCGCACAGTTTCGTGTACGTCACATACCCACGCGCCACCGATTCCGGTGTCGATTCCGGCATGTTGTCCGGCAGCGCCAGGGCGTCGCCCGGCTTGGTCAAGCGGGCCAGATCCTCGGCCAACTCGGCGGAATCGACCTCTACACCGGACTGCTTTGCCTCCTGCCGAAAGCGTGCTTCGAGACCGGTGCGTGTCAGCTGGCGCACGTAGAGCACGAGAGCCTGCCGCCCGAATAAGGGCAAGTGTGCGAAAGGGAACATGGCCGAGCCGGGCATGCCATGTTCCAGTACGTGCAGGAGATCTTCATCCGACGGGATGCGGTTGACCGTGGAGACGAGTCGGAATTTGCCTTCGCCGAAATTGCGGGGCTTGGGTTGCAAGAATCTCGCGGCCGGTCCATCGCCATCGCCTTTTTCGCCATGACATTGCATGCAGTAAGCGCGATAGAGCCGCTCCCCCATCGCGAGTGGCTCCTCCGGCACGCTGCTCGGCTCGCTCTGCTGGGGAGTCGTTGTCGGTTTATCGAACCCGAAGAACATAACACCTCCGCCGATCACTCCCGCGGCGGCGAGGAGAAGGACGGAAAAGCGCCGCTTAAGGACGGTACCCCCACGGAGGCGGGCTATCTCGTTCATGAACTATCTCCTTATGCCCTGCGAACAGGGAGGGTCAGCGTGTCCGCCCCAACTTTGCAATTAGCGTACCGGATAGACTTCCTCGCAAGCGGCGGTGGTATCGCCGTGTGAAAGTGCGTGTTAATCAAAGAGATAGGACGAACAGCTCACCACGTTTGCGCTGGGGACATGAAGAGAGGTATGCTCAGGCAGTGTAACGGATCCGCACGGCGGACGGATTTAATGTGCGGTTTGAGTCGCTGATTTGTGGATTTCCGAGCGTGAAGCATAAGCGAAGAAACGCTTTCGCTTACGCTTCACGCTCGGACACAAATCACTTGCAATGAACCATTCGCGAAATTGTCTCTGGCAGTCGCCAGGCTATGCTACCTACGGCGGATCAAGAACTAGAAACGAAAGCGAGGATTTGTATGTCATCCCTGCCGCAGCCACCGGATACTTATCGGATGTTCGTGAATCGCTACCCGAAACTCGCGGAGGGTTGGGAAGCAATCGCATCAGCCGGCAAGGAGGGACCTCTCGACGAAAAGACAACTCGGCTCATCAAATTAGCTGTTGCCTGTGCCGCCCTGAGAGAAGGGGCCGTTCACGCCAGCGTGCGCAAGGCCCTAACCATGGGGATCACCAAAGAGGAGATTGAGCAGGTCATCGCCTTGACCGCGGGAACACTCGGACTGCCCGCGACGGTTGCCGTGTTTTCCTGGATCGAAGAAGTCCTCCGTGGTGAGAAACACGCCGACTAACCTTCCATCTCTCGCCACGCTTCTGCTTCTCCATACCAAACCAGAGGACGGCCGGATCTCAGCTTGCGTTGATCCGGCTGGCGGTTCTTCTGCACGATCGCCAAAAAAACACGGCAAGCCGAGGAGCATTGCGAGACCATATAACAACCCGGCCCGGTTAATTCTCCCGTGTCAGGAGGTCTTGCCGTGAGTAACGCAAGTCGACGCGGCATGGTGATTTCTTCGCGTTGGCTCCAGGGGACGATCCTGACCTTCGCGGTCGGCTTCGGCATCCTGGGTTACTTGGCCCTGCGCGTTTACGAGGACCATGCTCCCGTGCCCGAGCGCGTCGTTTCGGAAGCCGGAGAGGATGTATTCACCCGCGAGGACATCCTCCAAGGACAGGTGGCCTTCTTGACCTACGGCCTGATGGAGTACGGCTCGATCTACGGCCACGGCGCCTACCTCGGTCCCGATTTCACCGCGGACTATCTCCATCGCCAGGCTCTCGCGATGCGCGAACAATACGGCGGCGGGGCCGACGCCGACCAGCGCGTTCGCCAGGAGTTGCAAGCCAATCGCTATGATCCGGCAACCGGAACACTGACCTGGAGCGACGGGCAGATTCGAGCTTTCGACCTTCTCCGCCGGCACTACGAGTCGGAAGTCCTTAATCGGGCGCAAAGCGGCGGCGGCATCGGCCCGCACGCGGTCGCCAATCCCGATGAGTCGCGTAAAATCACGGCCTTCATCGCCTGGACGGCCTGGACCGCCTCGGCCCGCCGACCGGGTCGTCCCTACTCCTACACGAACAACTGGCCGCCGGAGCCGTTGGCCGGCAACGATCTGACGGAGGAGGCCGTCGTTTGGAGTACGCTTTCCATCGTCGCGCTCTTGGGCGGGACCGGCCTGGTGTTGACCTTGTTTGGCCGTTATTCCAGCCTGCTGGGCTGGCACGGTGCCGAGGAACGCCGCCTCCGTTTTCATTCGCCGGGTGAGGTTGCCCTGACACCGGCGCAACAGTCCACGGCCTGGTACTTCTTCGTGGTCGCCGCCCTCTTCTTGGTGCAGACGCTCCTGGGCGGAGCGACGGCTCACTACCATGCCGAGACGGGCGGTTTCTTCGGCTTCGACCTGGCCCAACTGCTGCCGTACAACCTCACGCGCACCTGGCATCTCCAACTGGCCCTTTTCTTCGTCACCGCCGCGTATCTGGCGGCGGGTATCTTCCTGGCCCCCCTGATAGCCGGCCGCGAGCCGCGTGGTCAACGGCTGCTTTCTTTCCTGCTTCTGGCCGCCCTTGTTGTCGTCGTGGTCGGCAGCTTGGCGGGGGAGGCGGCCAGTTACAAAGGCTGGATCCATCCGTCGGCCAAGCCTACGATCGGTGCCCAGGGCTGGGAATATCTCGATCTGGGCCGGCTCTGGCAAATCCTCCTCACGGTAGGGTTGATCCTCTGGTGCATCATCCTCTACCGCGGTCTGCGCGGACAACTGGCCCGCGAAAGCCGCGGCAACCTTCCCTATCTGTTCTTCTATAGCGCCCTAACCATCCCTCTGTTCTACGCGGTAGGATTGCTCAGCCGTTCCAACACGAACTTTGCCATCGCGGATTTCTGGCGTTTCTGGGTGGTCCATCTGTGGGTTGAGGACTTTCTGGAGCTGTTTACTACGATTATGGTGGCCTACATCTTCGTCCTGCTGGGCGTAGTGACGGAGAAGACCGCGACTCGCGTCATCTACTTCGACGCCTTGCTCTACTCGGTCGGCGGCGTGGTCGGCACCATGCACCATCTGTACTTCTCCGGCACACCTGCCGTGCATATGGCGCTTGGGGCGTTCTTCTCGGCCGGCGAGGTGATTCCGCTGACGTTCCTTACGGTGGAGGCGTGGAGCTTTTTGCAATTGGGCGCCCGTCAGGAGGTGCAGGGCGGCGGGACGCGCTTTCCGCATCGCTGGGCCGTCCTCTACCTGGCCGCGGTCGGTTTCTGGAACTTCCTGGGCGCCGGCGTCTTCGGCTTCCTCATCAATCTGCCGGTCGTCAGTTACTATGAAATCGGCACGCAGCTAACCGCCAATCACGGCCACGCCGCCATGATGGGCGTCTACGGCATGCTCGCCATCGCCCTCCTGGTCTTCTGTCTGCGCTACCTACTGCGGCCGGAAGACTGGAGCGAGCGGCTGGTCGGCTTCTCGTTTTGGGCGCTGAACTTGGGCCTGGCCTGGATGGTGTTCGCCAACCTCTTTCCTATCGGCGTGCTGCAACTGGGCGATGCGGTGGCCCACGGCTACTGGCACGCTCGTTCCATCGAGTTCTTTAACGATCATGCGCTGATCGAGTGGCTACGGCTGCCCGGCGATATGCTGTTTATCGCGGGGGTGCTGCCACTGGTCTACTTGACGGGCCGAGCGGTCCGCCGGCCATCGTCTCCGGCGACCCCGATCCCCCCGGCGGAGGTTCCCACAACCAGCCCCTTGTTCACGGAGGTCTCGCCCGCCCCCACGGCTCCCTGACAGCGATTCTCGGAAGGAGGCGCGGAGTGGACCCGGTTTCGTTTCTTCTGAGCCTGCCCGCCGAGCTGGAACTCTGGCTGATCCTGGGCTATGTGGGCGTTGTCCTCGCCGGTGCTCGATTGGCCGAAGTGCTGGCCCAAATCCACTTCGAGCGCGCGCGGCGCTACACCGAGCGCGGCTTTGAGTACGACGCGGATGCCGACCATTATCACTGTCCACAAGGAGAGCGCCTCGCTCTGCATGTGGTGGAGCCGAAGAGCCGGATCGCCGTTTACCGCGCGCCGGCGTCAAGCTGCAAGAGCTGCCCCCTCAAGGCGTCTTGCACACCCCATGACGAGGGGCGGCATCTCTATCGCTCGCTCGCCGCCTGGGCCGAAACCGACCTCGGACGCTTCCACCGGCGGTTGTCCCTGCTGATGGTAGGCATCGGCGTGATCTTCTCCCTGGGCGGCCTGAGTCGATGGATGGGGCAGCCGGGCACGGGCCTGTTATTGCTCGCGCTGGCGGCAAGCCTGGCTTCGGTTTCCCGCGATCTGCGGGCGGCATGGGCCGGCCCCAAGGCCGACCCGTAAATACATCGCGAGGAAGGGGACAAGACTCGATGAATGGACCTGCCACTCGTCCTCCGATCCGCCCCGACATGACTGTCCGCCAAGTGGCGGCAGATTACCCTGGTTGCCGCGAGGTGCTGCGGCGCCACGGCGAACCCGAGGACCGACCTACCAAATTCGGGCACCTGGAGCCGCTTACCCACTTCGCTCGGCGACAGGGCATCGAGCTGGATCAGTTGCTCGCCGAATTGCACTGCGTTTTCTGTCGATGAGCAGCCGAGAACGGCGCCCGAGTCTTGCCCTCGCCCACCTGCTCCTGGCAACCTTCCTTACTGGCGTGGCCGGCGGCTTTGTCTGGGCCTTGGCGCCCCAGAAGACTAGTTGGCTGGGACCGCTCAGCGGCGGAACGTTGGTCCTTGCGCTGGCCAGCGCCCGATTCCTCTTGCGGATTCCGTGAATGTACGGCCTTATGCTCTGACCTACCCTGCGGACTCAACCCTGGCACTCGTTTTGCTCCTCTTGAGAGGTGGACATTTTCAGGAGGTTCGAACGATGGCAAGAGACTTCAAGCAGGGCGATCATGTCGAGTGGAACTCGGAAGCAGGGCGGGTGCGGGGCACGATCCAGAAGAAAGTGACCACGGAGATCGTCTTTAAGGGCTACAAGCGGCACGCCTCCAAGGAGGAGCCGCAGTACATCATCAAGAGCGACAAGACCGACCACCTGGCAATCCACAAGGGGTCAGCCCTCAAAAAGATCAAGAAGAGCAGTCGCTAAGTCGGCTCGTCAGGCAGCTTCGGATTTAGAACTGCGTGGCCGTGCTGGGCCAGATCGGTCGGTTTGACGCCGCCCGGAACCGATTATCAGCCGTGTAGGAAGAGAATTTTCATTCTTGTCTACTCTTCACTTCGCCTCGTGCCTGGCGAGGGAAATCAGCATCGTCTCCGGTAATCTCTCCATGCCGGCGTGTCGGAGCATGTTCACTACCTGTGCCGCTGTGTAGTGGGCGTGGGTGCAGACATGGAGAAGGGCATCACTGCGGCGAGTGCCGAGCCGCGTGCCAAGACTGATGCTTTTTCTGTAAACGACTTCTTCCAGCGCTGTGGACGACAAATTAGCGAGATAACCAGACCACCGTTTTTCCAATTCCGACCATTTCAGCCGCAGGTCGGCCAGGTCCGTGACGCCTCCTTCGCCTTGCTGATTGCCCGGTAATTTGCCCGGCAAGTCGCCTGGCACGAGGAACTGCTCGTTCCCCAGCAGGGTTTCGAGCCAGACGTACTCTGCGGCGTAGAGATGGAGCAGGGACTTCCAGATAGAACCCTGGCCGATCTGAAACTCCGACTGCAATTGCTCGCGGCTTAGGGATTCGGCGGCAGCAAGCAAATTGGCGTTGACCCAGGCACGGTGCTGGTGAAGGCGCTTGAGCAACTCGACTGCGTTCATGTTAATCCTTTCTGGAATACCAACCGGCTCGAACTTGTCCTCGGTTATTTCCCTTGGCGGAGACATCACGAGCCGTGCTACGGCAATTCTATGGAGAGAAAGCGACGAACCTCTCCAGCCGTGATCGTGTCCTCCTCTTCATGGATACTAACTTCCTTAACACGAAATTCGCCCGCATCGGCGCACGCCTGAAGCCCGCCGACCACGCCACGATCACTCTGCAGGGCTGGCACCGGGTCTTGATGAACACCGAGGGACAATCGAAAGCCATGCGGAACGTGGCCTTTCTCGATTGACGGCCTGGTTCGTATGATCGGAACAAGAAGAGGCCCGTGGCAGGTTGCGCCTGCTGCGGGCTTTTCGTCTTTCTGGAGGTACTGATGACCGAAAATGCAGAGGATCCTCTTTCCATCCGCGCGTGCCGGCTGGAAGATATAGAACTGGTTCTCGAACTCTGGCGACAGGCCGGTGCCACCCCCAGCATGACTGACACCGCCGATGACCTACGGCGGGCCATCGCCGAAAGCCCCGCCCACGTTCTCGTGGCCGAGGTTGAGGATCGAATTGTCGGCTCGATCATCGGCACATTCGATGGCTGGCGAGGCAACATCTATCGGCTAACGGTGCATCCCGATTGCCGGCGACAGGGAATAGCCCGTGCGCTGGTGGCCGAGGTCGAGAAGAGGTTGGCCGCACAGGGAGCCAAGCGCATCACGGCGCTGGTGGAGAAGGATAAACCGAGGGCGATGAGTTTTTGGGAGGCAGTCGAGTATCGGGTGGACCAGCGGATCGTCCGCCGTGTCCGCACCCTCTGAGGGATGTCGGTTTTGGGGCGTATCTTCTTGCCGGTCTTGAGAATGTTCTTTGCCATCGCAACCTCCGCAGTCAATATACCAATGCGGTTGCTTGCTCCTCGTCAGCGAATCCAAAGTACAAAAACCTGCCCGGCTCTCGCGAACCGGGTAGGTTATTCTTCTCTGAAAGTAGTGGTGGCGGTTCACGCCGTCAAAAGCAGCCGGCCTTGAGGCAGCAGCGACGGAAGCGTTTGCCCGACCCACACGGGCAAAGATCGTTGCGGCCCAGCTTCTCGGACAGTTCCTTGTTGCCGTGGACGATGCGCAGGCCACGCTTCACTTTCGTCTCAGACGGGAATCCTTTTCGACGCTTGCTCATCCTCTCGAAAAAAATGGCAGGTCTTCGAGGTCTTTCTGATCCATGAGGCACCGCCTTTCCGGAGTAGCATGAACGGGCGAGAACTCCTGACATGGACACGAGCGCAGGGAAGAGGTTCGGGGAAAGTGTCTCATAATTGATGTGCCGCGACGACTGACAACGCCGGTTCGCAGTGAACCTTTCCCCCACCACGATGCCAGAGGAAGTAGATTGCCGCAAAACATGATACAGAATAGATTTTCTACTCAAGTCACGAGAAATGCTAGGTGAAGGGAGGTTCCGCGATGAGACGCTGCTTGTATGGATCTGCCGTCTTTTTCGCTCTGGTTGTCGCCGTTTTGTCGCATGCTGCCGAGGTCATTGTGCCGGTAGGAGACAAACCGTGCGAGGTCAAGGAAACGGAAGTTGTTCGTATCACTGCCAAAGGTATCGCCGGCTCCAAGATGGAAGTTAACGTCAACGGTCAGGCAAAACTCGCCAAGAAAACGAAGATCATCGAACGAACGGGCAACATGAACATGATCGGGACCACGGTCGAGGAGTACGAAATCAAACCGACGGGCAAAGGCAAGGCGACCGTGAAGGTTACGGTCACGCCGCCTCAACCAGACGCCAAGCCGGACGTGAAGGAGTACGAAATCGTCATCAAATGAAAGATCGCAATCTCGCCGTGCAACCGTTTTCGGCAAACCTGATGCACTTACCGATGGGAAGTGTGGAAAGGTGAAGATTGTTCAAACCGCATGAGGAGAAAGTAAAGAAGGCACGGGAGAAAGAGCCAGGCGAACGGTTCTTGATCGAGTCTAGCGCTGGACCTCCTCGGTAAGCGGCTGGGAATTCAAAAGCCCAACTCCTCGCCGTCGTGCAGTGCCAGCCCGATCTGCTCCACGCCGCCCCTGCGACCGTTGTACCACAGCAGCCAACGCTTCCCGTCGAAAACCGCATACGGCTTGTAAACGGCGTCGTGGTCCCATTTGTCCTTGCCCGGACGAATGATCGGGTTGTCGGGATGACGCTGCCAATCACCGATGCCGTCCCTGGAACGGGCCACGCCGATCTGGGCATGGTCCCGGTCCCGGAATCCGATGTAGAACATGAGATACCAGTCGCCCTGCTGCACGACCTGGCACGCCGTCACTCGTTCCTTTTCCCAGGCATTTTCAGGGACGGGCCGGAAGATCGGATTGTTTTCGTGCTTCGTCCATTTCAGGCCATCCTTGCTAGTGGCGTAGCCGATGGCGTTCGGTTCGTACTGCTCGCCGCCGGAATACCACATGCGGTAGAGTTTCAGCTTCTCGTCGTAAAGGACGTGTGGGCACATGACGGCGACCTTCTCCCACGACTTTTCTGCCGAAAGAACGGGCTTGTCGCTCATTCGTTTCCAAGTCCTCCCGTCCTCGCTGGCAGCGTAGCCGATCCATGAGCGCCCCCGTGACTGACCGGTGTACCACATCTGGTAGCGGCTGCCGTTCTTGATGACGACTGGGCGGTTCAGGTCATTCTCCCAATCGGTCTTCTCGTTGGGACCGAGGACGATGATGGGTTCGCTCCACTGCACGCCATCCTTGCTCTCGACCAGGGCGATGCTCTTCTTCGGACGCCAGGAGAACCACATGCGGTAGGTGTCGCCCTCCTTGAGTACGGAGATGTCGAAACAGGTGCCGAGAGTACCGCCGAGGACGGGGTTCTTCGAGTATTTGACCCACCCTGCGGTCGTCTCGGTCGCAGGTTCGGCGGCGAGGGCAAGAGACAATACACATGCGGCCAGCAGGGTCAGAATCGAGAAAGTCCTCATCGTCTACCTCTTTTTCGGATATAGGCCATCTTCTAACTCTGTGAAAGATAGACCGATCAGGTGAAGAGCGACTTTTCACCTGGATAGGTCACTTGCCCGCCTTCGATCACCGCACCTCTCGTCAGCGGATGCGGTCGCAAATCGCCGCTGGGCATGATGTGCTGCACCGTCACTCCGTTGGCAACCAGAAAATCACTGACCAGCCGCCGATGGCACTGCCAGAACAGTCCTTCAGCGCACATGATCGCCGTTCGTTTCTTCCGGGCAAGTTCCAGCAGCTTTTTCACGGCATCCCGGAACTCGTCCGTAAGCATGTAGTCAGCATAGTTGCGAAAACTTTTGTTCTCCAGTCCGAGGTTAGGGGATTCGTCCCGCTGCTTGTGCCGCCGACCGCCTAACTGGCCGTCTAGAAAGTAGCCTTTCCCTGGCGTGCCAGTCAATGTTATCTTCTTGAGCATGAATAC
>Ga0070738_10003312_pt1 | contig 21495 bp, 22 predicted proteins | sample Coa_R2_2_FD_66446 | JGI IMG/M metagenome (GOLD analysis project Ga0070738, IMG submission 66446) | Surface soil microbial communities from Centralia Pennsylvania, which are recovering from an underground coalmine fire - Coalmine... | ecosystem: Environmental > Terrestrial > Soil > Unclassified ... | reverse complement strand
CATCAGTGCTGTCTGTATCTGCGTCTGGCACTTTTTTGATAACGCGCCTTCACTGGCATGGCTGGGCATGGCGCAAGCCACAATGACATTTGTGGGTAACTGGATGCTCATGCTAGCCGCGTGGTTGCTGTGGCGGCGATCGTTCCATATTGAGCCATAACCATGATCTCGAAAGATGCTCTATTTTTGCTCTCTCTATTTCCTTATCTTGCCTTTCTCTGGTTTCTCACGCGCTCAAAGCAGGCTCCTCATCTGGCGTTAATTGGGTTCTACTGCACGCTGCTCTTTGTTGGTATTACAATTCCCGCCGGAATTTACACGAAGATTGTTTATGGAACTGCCTTATCGAATGTAGACTGGCTACACGGAATTGCTGAGTCCTTTCTCACGGTTTCAAACAGTCTCATTGTTTTAGGGTTTCGTCAGGCAATTGCTCAGCAACGGCGAATGATTCGAACCTGATTTGTGGGTCAAACAAAATGCACCTTACCGCATACGTTGAATGTGATCGCGTTCCTCACAAGTTCCTCATTTTCTTCTTCTATAACTGAATTGCAAAATAATACTGGTTTTTATGGCAATGCCTGAACAACTCTTTTTTCAAACACAGTCTCCAAAACTGCGACATACCGGAATCGCTCATCTTACAGCCGAGACTCTGATTTATCGCTACACCGAAGGAGAGCGCAGCTTTCAACGAGTCAACTTACAGGAAAGTGATTTACATGGGGTTTGCCTTCACGGTGTGAATTTTAATCAAGCTGATCTACGGCAAGCGCGCATGGGTAGAGCCGACTTTAGCCGTGTTAGCTTTCGGGAGGCAGACCTGAGTGAAGCCATTTTATGGGGAGCCGATTTAAGCGAAGCCGATTTGTCTCAGGCCATTCTACGAGAGGCAGACTTGAGTGGTGCCAAGTTACGATATGCCAAACTGGCGCGATCGAACTTGAGTAAGGCCACATTAAGTGGTGCGAACCTGTCCCATGCCAGGTTATTAAGCGCTAGCTTGTTTGAAGCTGATTTGCGCCCAACCTCTGACCAGGTGACCGATTTGGGGTATGCCATTTTGAGCGATTCAGACTTCTGCTATGCCAATTTGAGCGGTGCCATTTTACATCAAGCGAATTTGGATGGGGCAAAGCTTTGCCGTGCCCATTTAAACCGGACGCTACAACAGGGAATGCGGCCAACTGACCTGAGCCGAGCCAGCCTGCAGGGTGCTGATTTGAGTTATGCCGATCTCACCGGTGCAATTTTGAGAGAAGCCAATTTGAAAAATGCCGATCTGACAGGTGTGGTCTTAAGAGACGTGGATTTGCAGGGAGCCATTATGCCAGATGGTTCAATTTACACGGGCGATTGAACGTGAAACGGAACCATCCAGCGATCGCTTGCAGAGAACCTTTCGGAGAACGCTGTAAGTTACCCTACAGAGTGATCATAGCTCCGTAGCGGCTTGCCTGACATGTGCTCCTGCACCCATTGCCAGGAAACCACGTTGAGCAGCAGTCCAACGCAAAGCAGCACACCCATCAAGGCAATCTGATACCCAAAAATTGGTTCTACCAGCAGGTCAGCTACCAGATGGAAAAAATTCATCACCGAGTAGAGCACTGTAACACCAAAGTGAAGCGTTCGATAACGTCTAGAATCGTCAAACAGCGTTACGATCATCGCGATCATCGGCACTGCAAAGAAACCCAGCATGCCCCACAGAATCCAGCTAAGATTTGCTGTTCCGTGAGCATCTGAAAGGGCAATACTCTGGTTGTGAAACAGTGGCATTAGACCAAGTTGGGTATGGAATAGCGTTCCCAGTAAAAACACGCCCCACAAGGTAATAATTTTCGCTTGATGGTTTACTCGCATAACCTACCTCGCTCCTATCACTTGTTTTGAAATGGCCTGTTGCTGCCAGACCGATCGCCCGGTCATTAGCTCAACCACATCCATCCCATTACCAATCACACCGGGCACACTTGGATACCCAGCACTAGCCCCAACCAAGAAAAGATTAGACAACTCGGTTGCATATCCCAGTCGATTGAGCCCTACCTGTCGCGGAATCAATTTAGCGCCGTAGATATTGCCCTGGGGCTGTCCCAGATAGTGTTCACTGGTCGTTGGCGTGCCGTAAATCTTCATCCGAATATAGGTATCAACATCGGGAATTAAATCGCGGACACTGGCCATGATGGCTTTGTAGACTTCTCGTTTTTTAGCCTTGTACGCCTTGAGGTCAGTTTTGTGGAGTTGGTCAAACGATTCATAGGGGCAAATAGTCGCTATTTCCAAAACGTGATGCCCTGGAGGAGCCATCCCTGGTTCGCGAGATTTCATGGTTGGACATGACAGAAAGATCCACGGACGGCTAAGGTCGCCCAGCAGTTGATTTTGATATTCCTGGTTGAGATTGCCCGTTGGATAGTACCAGATGTTCCAGTTGCCAATGTTATAGCGTTCAGGCTCAAAGCGGCTGTCTAGTCCCAGGTAGATGTTGAACGCGCTAGTGGAATATTGATAGCCTGTAAGCCGTTCATATTCATGGTCACTTAAGGCCTCAGTCGTATGCATCAATTGAACCGTGAGCTTCGGATCAAGGTCGCTGATGTACGCCTTTTTCGCATGAAAAACAGCACCATCGGCTGTAGCGATAGACTGCACTTGATGGTCGCATACTTCAATGTGGGCTACAGGTGTGGAAAGCTGAACCAGACCACCATTGGCGCTAATTGCATCAACAATGGTATCGACCAGATGCTTGAAGTGATGTTTGGGGTAATACGCGCCTTCTGAATAGTCCCAAACTAACGCTGTGTGGCTCAGAAGCGAGATTTCGCTGGGTGGCAAGGCATAATCACCACTCTGCCCTGCTAATAAGTCTTGAAGCTTAGGCGATAATCCCACATGATCGTAAAGGTCTTGCAATGTCCAGGTTCGCTTTGAAAAAAGGTTCCAGTATTGGGGCAGCTTCAGCCAATCAGACCATTTCTGGTCATACCAGTGGACAGTTTGCGTCAGGGAATGCACCTCTTGATGAAGGTGTTGAATCGCATCAAAGTAACGATTAATGGCACCACGCTCTTCTGGAAAAGCCGTCAACATTCGCGCCCGAAAGGTTTCCCATCCCAGCGGAATATTGAAGTCAACGTCAGGCGTAATGACGCGATCGATGCAGTCTGGATCAAGCGTATTAAATGGCACCGTTTGCCCAATATAGTTAAGAAACCGACCGATCGTCTGGTGCGGTGCACATTGAGAAATGTAATGGACATCGGCGCAAAAGCGGTATTCGCCGTACTCAAAGGTGTGGCAGCAGCCACCAGGTAAATAGTGTTTTTCTAAAACGGCCACTTCATGGCCCTGGCGAGCGAGGCATGCAGCGGCAGAAAGCCCGCCCAGTCCGGCACCCAAAATAACGTAATCAAAACTTCTCATCTTTGACCTCCTGCCGCGATCACATACCCTTAAATTTAGATAAATAAATTGAGGAAGTTGTGAGGCTCTATATACATCGCCTTGCGGCGGGATGGGATGAGCCTCCAGATGGTTATGCCTATTGGAGAATGGCGCAATCCGGTTTGAGTTTGTAAAATGCGATTGCTTTGATGTCAAATGACTACCATGCGAACCCTGACTCTCCCTTCTGGACAAGCGATTCCTGTTCTCGGTATGGGCACCTGGCGGATGGGGGAAAGCGCCAAAGATCGTGAGAGTGAGATTGCGGCTTTACAGCATGGCCTCGATCGCGGACTGTCGTTGATTGACACCGCCGAGATGTATGGGGAAGGCGGAGCCGAGGTGGTGATTGCTCAGGCGATCGACGGTCGCCGTTCGGGTACCTTCCTGGTCAGCAAGGTCTATCCTCACAATGCCTCGAAACAGGGAGTGATCGCCGCATGCGAGCGGAGCCTGCAGCGATTGAAGACAGACTACCTTGACCTTTATCTGCTCCACTGGCGCGGGTCTACACCACTGGCAGAGACGCTAGACGCGTTTCAAACGCTCCAAAAATCTGGCAAAATCCGCAGCTACGGCGTCAGCAATTTTGATGTCGCGGACATGGAAGAAGCCTACCAGCAATCTGGTGGAACGGCGATCGCAACCAATCAGGTCCTCTACAATCTCATGCGGCGGGGCATTGAATGGGATTTAAAGCCCTGGTGTCAACAGCACGGCATTCCCATCATGGCCTATTCCCCAATCGAACAGGGCCGACTGCTGCACAAGCGGGCACTGCACACAATCGCTCAGACACGAGGCGTGACGGTGGCTCAAGTGGCGATCGCCTGGCTACTGCATCAAGACAATGTAGTTGTGATTCCCAAATCGAGCCGGATTAATCATGTCGAGCAGAATTGCGCGGCGCTGAATTTAACACTCAATGCTGAAGAATTGAACGCGCTGGACAATGCTTTTCCACCGCCCACGCAGTCTATTCCCCTGGCAATGCTGTAGCGTTTCAGCGGCTCATTCTGGGAACCAAGAGTGCCACCGCTAGCCACCCACTGTGGAGATCGGTGGTGCCCGAATCGTTGGGAGACACTGAAACAATTCTGTTCAAGGGTAGGGACTCCTGATGCGTATAGCAGGATTGTGACTACTTGTTTCACGATCGCCGCTGGAATGTTACGGGTTTTTTCATTTAGTGTGCGATTCAGAGAAAAACTGGAATACTAAAGGCAAACATGTGCGTTTGCATCGCTTCAGGATCACATTCCAGGCATTCTCTGAATGAACAGCAATCATGAATAAGAGACGCATCGTTTTTTCGGGTCTGATTACCTCTGCGATTGGAGTTGGGCTAGGACTGGTGATGTTGGAGCTGGCACCGACCCCCTATTCCAGCAGTCTGTACAGCCATCTAAAGCGCGATTATTTAATCATTGGCGGCGTTGCCGGACTACTGCTGGGCTCCAGTCAAGAGACTATTCGCCAACTAAAGCGTAAATGCGACCAGGATGAAGCGATCGCCAATCAGCGTCAGCAATCAGGTCTGGTCATCCCACGACTTGGTTCCGTTGACGGCCTGGGAGCGGTGGATACCAGTTCAAATGGTCATCGCACGATGCTTTGATCCATGCCCCAGCCGCATCAGACTCCTGGTTTCCCTACATAGCGCTCCGATCGGGATATGCAAAGCGATCCATTGCACGAGTGATTGCGTCGGTGCATCCAAACCCTATCTTTCAGGGTTCGATCGTCACGGTAGTCCCAATGCTGACCTGCTCAAACAGGGCGCTTACATCCTGGTTTCGCATGCGAATACAACCGTGAGATACAGCTTTGCCCAGCAGTTCTTCCTGATTGGTGCCATGAAAGCCAATCTGCGTCTTGCCATCCGTCCAGATGCCAATCCAACGAACGCCTAAAGGGTTATCAGGGCCAGGATAGATCAGCGCTCCGGTCTTAAAGCTTTTGAACACCGGGTTCTTTTCCTTGGAAAGCACCTGAAAACTGCCGGTTGGCGTTTCCCAACCACGCTTGCCGATCGCAATTGTGTAGTGTGCCAACACCTGATCACCCCGGTAGACATAAACCTGATGCTGGCTCAGCCGGACGACCAGATGAACGGTGAGCGCATTGGCATCCGATGGGGGTGTCTCAATCGACGGGAGCGGCGGCAGAATGGTGAGCAAAGGGGGCAGGCTGTTGTTGGGGCTGGGGAGCGCTTCCTGCGCCTGGGTCGCGAAAGGAAGGCCGAGCAACATCGCACACCCCAGCCCGATGGATAGGAAGGGCCGCGATCGCCGTTTTTGCTGCTGAGAAATCTGCCACATCACACTGTTCGCTACACGCATAGCCGTCTGTTAGAGCTTACCCAACTCGATCGCCCCAAGCGCGAAGGTTCATGAATTCAATATCTTGCGGATTGACGCCGTTCAAGTGTTGCCGTTTTGAACCGTGTCAGCCTGATCGGTTGCGATACAACGATCGCAAACGCCATCCCAGCATCCCAATGAGAACTTGACAAACCGTAGCGTGAATCACAAAAACGGCTTTCATCTTCTCTAAAAATGGGGCGGATGCATGCGCTCAACTACTTGCGGAAATTAAGTCGGCGGTTCACAGTATCTTAAGAAACAAGCGCGTAGTAGGGCGATATGGCAAATCGAACGTGGCCACCAGGCCGATCCCAGACAGGTTCTTTGCGGTTGGGGCAAAATCAACAGGCATTCTTACTCTTTATAGTCCTGGTCGTCATGTTTTTGGGGGGTTGGGAACTGGGCGTCAATCTCAAAATTTTTTCCCAGATTATGCCGTCTGCGAGCCAGACAGCCAGGGATTTTTGGGGCTGGATCGTTGACCCGTTTTTTGACAATGGGCCCAACGACAAAGGCATTGGCTGGCACTTGCTGTTCAGCCTTCGACGCGTGTTGACGGGGTTTGCCATCGGGTCTGCGATCGCCATTCCGCTTGGTGTTTTGCTTGGGCTATCGCCCGTTGTCTCTAAAGCCACAGACCCCTTTATTCAGATTTTGCGGCCGGTTTCGCCGTTGGCGTGGTTGCCGTTGGGGTTGGGGTTGCTCAAAAATTCCGAGGCCACCGCGCTATTTGTCATCGCGATTACCAGCGTGTGGCCGACACTGATTAACACCAAGTTTGGCGTGAGCAATGTAGACCCGTCCTACCTGGATGTTTCCCGCACCCTGGGAGCATCGCGCTGGCGAACGATCTGGAAGGTCATTTTGCCGGCGGCGGCTCCCAACATTGTGGCAGGGCTGCGGATCAGTCTGGGGATTGCCTGGTTGGTGATTGTGGCCGCAGAAATTTTGGTGAGCGGGACTGGCCTGGGCTATTTCATCTGGAATGAGTGGAATAACCTTCAGATCACGAGCATTATCACCGCGATTATTGTGGTGGGAGTAGTGGGGCTGCTGCTCGATCGCCTGTTTGCCCTGGTGCAGAACTGGGTTGCCTTTGGTCAGAGGTCATAGCGATGCAGCCCTACTCGGATACGACACTATCACCGGAAGACACAACTGCCGCCCACTTATCGATTCAGCAAGTTTCCAAGGTTTTTCCAGGCCAGTCGCGCTGGTTAGACAAGCTACAGCGGCGCACTTCAGCCGATTTTGTAGCGATCGCCGATATCGATCTGGACATTACGCCCAATACCTTTGTTTCTATCATCGGGCCTTCGGGATGCGGCAAATCAACCTTGCTCAACATCATGGCGGGGCTCTCTACTCCTACCAGCGGCGTTGTCATGGTCAATGGCCGCCCGATTACGGGACCAGGCCCCGATCGCGGGGTCATCTTCCAGAACTATGCGCTGATGCCCTGGATGACCGTTGCCCAAAACATTCGCTTTGCGGTGGAGACAGTCTATCCCAAGCTGCCGCGGGCCGAGCAAAAAGCGATCGTCCACGAATACATCACGCTGGTAGGACTGCAGGGGGCAGAACGCAAACACCCCCATGAACTGTCCGGTGGGATGCGGCAACGGGTCGGCATTGCGCGTGCCCTCGCCATTAAGCCCCAAATTCTGCTGATGGACGAACCGTTTGGTGCCCTGGATGCTCTCACGCGTGGCTTTTTGCAGGATGAAATTGAACGGATCTGGGAACAACAGCGCCAGACCGTCATCCTGATCACCCATAGCATCGAGGAGGCACTGCTGCTCTCCGATCGCATCGTGATGATGACCCGTGGGCCAGCAGCAAGGGTGGCTCAGGTGTTGGATGTTCCCTTTTCCCGTCCCCGCAAACGCGAAACGCTTGACCAGCATCCCGCGTATCACGCCCTCAAAGCCGCAATGGAACAGCACCTCTCGTACGAAACTCGCGCGGTTGAAGAGTCACGGGTGCGTACAAGGCGGTGAAGTACGGGAATTGAATGTTTCTCCTTTGGCCTTTACCGTTTGGCGTCTCTTCTGCTTACGACCATTTTTTCACCACTGAGGATGATTATGCCGACTCCCGAAATTCCTGCAATTACTGAAACGTTGCTGGCAGCAAAAGCGGCAAAAGGGCTGAGCTTTGCTGATCTAGAAAAGGTTATGGGGCGCGACGAAGTCTGGATCGCCGCGCTGTTTTATCGTCAGGCCAGCGCTTCGATCGATGAGGCCACAAAGCTATTGACAGCTCTGGGCCTGAGCACCGACCTGGCCTCAGAGCTAACCGGGTTTCCATCCAAGGGACTGGTGCCAGTGGTTCCGACAGACCCGCTGATCTACCGCTTTTATGAAATTATTCAGGTGTATGGGCTGCCGATGAAGGAGATTATTCACGAGAAATTCGGTGACGGCATTATGAGCGCGATCGACTTTACCCTCGACATCGAGAAGGTTGAAGATCCCAAGGGCGATCGCGTCAAAGTGATTCTGGACGGGAAGTTCTTATCCTACAAAAAGTGGTGACGACCAGGCATCATAACCGAATCTGACCGATAATGGCTGATCCAGGAGTTGGGCAGGATGTGTCGCGCTGACTCCTGGAACTAATTTCACTGCACCCCACTCCGGCACTGAGCACCCCAGTTAGGCGTCCGGACGCCCTTCGACTGGAGATTTTGCAAGCGGTTGCGGTACGATGCCAGTTGCGCGCGGTAACTCGATTGACTGGACGGGGCTGCCGCGATCGCGGTATTGACGATACGGATGGCGCGTCCCCAATCCTGGGCACAGGTCGCCTGCTGGAGCGCGGCATCTAACGTTCCCGACCCCGGTTGCAGTTGGCTTGGCGTGACCTGCCCGGTACTGGGTGCGGTCGTTCTTGTGGTTGCGCCACTAGAAGCGGGCGTCGTCGGTGTCGATTGCGGCTGTGCTGGCACCGTAGTGGCTGGTGTCGCTGGCACAACCCCTGGCCCCTGAATAAACTGCGGGGGATTGAGAACACTATTCGAACGGTCCTGGGTACCGTTGGCTCCGGTCGTTACCGCCTGGTTCCCGGTGGGTTGCCCAGTTGGGTTGGGTTGGGTCGTTCCTGTTGAAAGGGGGGGGGCAACCTGCCGCGTACCAGTCGATTGCCCATTCACAAATGTTTGCTCGGCACCGGGAGTTTTAGTCGAGTTGGGCAGACTGGGGCCGATCGCTGACCCACTCCCCGATGTCTGCGTTGTGCTTGTGGAGGTCGTGGACTGATCGGTGCTTCCCGATTGCACATTGCTGGTTGTTGGTATGGCTCCAGGAGCCGACAGGTTAGCACCAGGCGTTTGCAAATTCGTCCCGGGCGTTTGCAAATTCGTCCCGGGCGACTGCAGGTTGGCACCAGGCGACTGCAGGTTGGCACCAGGCGACTGCAGATTGGTGCCAGGGGTCGCAAAGGATGCCTGCCCAACGCCCGTAGACTGCCCGGACACTGTTTGGGCAGTGCTGGTCGATGATGCAGAGCCAGTGGACTGATTGGTGCCTGCGGACGTTGACATCTGATCTGGCACCATTGATTGGCCAAATACCACGCCAGGGAGCAGGGGAGCCGCTAACACGATCGCCAGAGAAGCGGTGAGGCGTAGGATAGTCATACTGGTCTCTCTCTTCTGTATCGTGGAGATGGTTGCGTCGATCACTCATAGCCAGCATACGGGTCCCCTTTTGGACAATACCTCTGTAGAAAGGATGATTTTGGCCAGACTGCTGGGTGCGATCGAACACAGCTGACCAGCAAAAGGAGACCGCACGGGCATTAGGATAGAAACGTTGATCGCTGCGAGGGGCGTGCTGTACAAGAGCCTCCTAGACGCAAACAACCTTTCTGAAGCACTACAGCTTCATTTCACAAATCGTTTGGTGATACGCGCCATGAGTCGGATCAAAACCTGGAGACAAATCGGCATTTTCGGCCTGCTAGGCGTTTGCCTCAGTTGGCTGGTCAGTTGCGGTACGGGTGCACCACCGACCGCCAGCAACGGCTCATCCGCATCAGGCGGCAAGCAAGAAGTTGAGTTCTGGACAATGCAGTTGCAGCCAGACTTTACCGACTATTTCAACAAACTGATTGCGCAATTTGAGCAGGACAACCCCACGGTCAAGATTCGGTGGGTCGATGTGCCTTGGGCCGACATGCAGCGCAAAATTCTAACGGCCGTATCGGCTAAAACGGCACCCGATGTCGTGAATCTAAATCCAGACTTTGCCTCCCAACTGGCGCAGCGCAATGCCTGGCTGACGCTGGATGAAACCGTTTCTCGCGAGGTGCGCGACCAATATCTGCCCAATATCTGGAAAGCCAGTACGCTCAATGACAAGAGCTTTGGGATTCCCTGGTATTTGACAACGCGGGTAACGATTTACAACACCGATTTGCTGAAGCAGGCTGGGGTGAGCAAGCCACCTGCTACCTATGCTGAGCTGGCGGCGATCGCCAAGCAGATCAAAGACAAAACCGGCAAATATGCCTTTTTCACGACCTTTGTTCCCGAAGACTCAGGCGAAGTGCTGGAATCCTTCGTCCAAATGGGTGTGGATCTAGTGGATGCTCAGGGGAAAGCGGCATTCAACACGCCTAAAGGCAAGGCGGCCTTCCAGTATTGGGTTGACATGTACAAGAACGGCTTGATGCCCAAGGAAGCACTCACCGAAGGGCACCGCCACGCGATCGACCTTTATCAGCAGGGACAAACGGCCATCCTGGCGTCGGGGGCTGAGTTTTTGAATACGATCGCTAAAAACGCCCCTACGATCGCAAAAGCCTCTGCGTCTGCACCCCAAATTACGGGCGAAACAGGCAAGAAAAATGTGGCGGTTATGAATGTGGTGATTCCCAAGGATACTGATGTCCCGGAAGCGGCACTCAAGTTTGCGCTCTTTGTCACCAATGATGCGAACCAGCTTTCCTTTGCAAAGGCGGCTAACGTGTTGCCATCCACGGTCAAAGCTCTCCAGGATAGCTACTTCCAAGCCGCCCCAGCGAATGCCACGTCCGTAGACAACGCTCGCATTATCAGTGCGAAACAGATGCAGGACGCTGAAGTGCTCATTCCCGCGATGAAGGACGTGAAACAACTGCAAAAAGTGGTTTACGATAACCTGCAAGCGGCGATGCTGGGGCAAAAAACGGTGGATCAGGCGATCGCCGATGCTGCTGACCAGTGGAATCAACGCGCCTAACCTTTTATCCTTGGAAGCAAGGCAATTATTCAACCAACACGATGGCAAAGCACACGCAGGCCCACATCACCCGTACGATCGAGGCAAACAAACCAGACGTCTTCAAAACTCGCACGAAGGAACAGATGCACTATTACATGGGTGCCAAGCTGATCGAAATCGGCGTGGAACCCAAGTCCGCCATTTATCGTTGGTCAATGGAACCCAAGGGCAATAGCGAAATCTGGACGTACAGCGCCTATTGGGGTGACTCGAAAGACAAACTGCTTAGAGAAGAGGGCAATGGTTGATGTGGTATGGGTTGAATCACAATGCCACCAAAGCGAGCTTCATCCGCCCAACACGTGACTCCTTCGATATAGCAAACGTGGCTTGGATAGTCCGCTTGGGTGTCAGCAATGACGGCTCCAAACCCACCGCTCATGGAGATATTAAAAAAGCTGAGTTTTTGCCCTTGAGCATCGCAGGCTTTTTCGGAACACGCAGGGCAAACCGCCTGCGGATATCGTTCTTGATGCCGCACTGGCCTTGAGCAGATGGGGCAAGGATGAACGTTGGGGTGACTCATGGCGCGTATAGCCGTTCCAAAGGCAGACAGAACAAACTCTCAAAAAAATTGTAGCAAGCTCACAGTTCTGAGCCTGTTCCACGCTTTGAGGTACATGTAGCGCAAGGCGTTGGAAGGCACGGGTGCCCAGGCAGGCATTCTCTCAAAAAAATTTGCCTATTGTTCCTGATGGCATCTGCTTGCCCAGAAGAGTGGAATGGTAGATGCACCCTGATCAAATCCCTGGCTTTCCGCTGGGGATTTTTTGTTTTCAGCTATCAGGCAAACGGTTCCCGTCGATCGCGCCAGAAATGACAAGAATTGTCCTGATTCAAGCCGCGTCACCAGAAGAGTGGAATGGTAGATGCACCCTGATCAAATCCCTGGCTTTCCGCTGGGGATTTTTTGTTTTCAGCCGTCAGCAATCATTTAGCGTCGATCGCGGACGATCAAAGTTGCGATTCTTCCTGATTCGATCGCCGTTACCAGAAGAGTGGAATGGTAGATGCACCCTGATCAAATCCCTGGCTTTCCGCTGGGGATTTTTTGTTGCTCGCACCAGATACCCGATCGTCTGCGAGCGTAACGGTCTTAGACTTCAACTCAACCGACCCAAAGCATTTAATCCGCGATCCTTATTACACGTCACCATCAAAGGGGTTTGGAATTAGACATCCATGCCGCAGGCTCATACGTGGGTGGATACCTTCCCCATCACTAACCATTGACCACTGACCACTGACCACTGCCCCTGACCACTACCATTTGACGTCCGCCCCCTCCTAACGACGAGTGGTACCTAAAGGCGTTACCAACCGATTTCGCAACCGTTTCAGGCCAATACCCGGTCGCCCATTGCCGCCAAGATTCCCTCAAACAATCGCATACCGTCCGTTCCCCCCAGCAGGGCATCAGCGGCGCGTTCGGGGTGCGGCATCATACCCAACACATTGCCTTCGCGATTGCAAATGCCCGCAATGTTGTGGAGTGAACCGTTGGGATTGCTGGCCTCATTCACCGCTCCTGCGGCAGTTGCGTAGCGAAACACAATCTGGTTATTCGCTTCCAGATCGGCCAGTGTGTCAGCATCCGCATAGTAGTTGCCTTCGCCGTGGGCGATCGGCAGCGTAATGACAGATCCGTTCTGATAGTGCTGTGTCCAGGGCAGATCGGTTCGCTCCACGCGCAGCGGCACACGATCGCAGATGAAATGCAACTCGCGGTTACGCACCAGTGCGCCCGGCAGCAGTCCCGCTTCGGTGAGTACCTGAAAGCCATTGCAGATGCCCAGCACAAGCTTTCCCTGCTCCGCATGTTTCATCGTGGCTTGCATCGCGGGCGAAAACCGCGCGATCGCGCCACAGCGCAGATAATCCCCATAGCTGAACCCGCCTGGCACTACGATCACATCCAGGTCGGACAGGTCACTTTCCTCATGCCAGACCATGCGCGTTGGCTGTTGCAACAGTGCTTGCGTCACGTAAGCAACGTCGCGATCGCAGTTGGAACCCGGAAACACAATGACCCCAAACTTGACAGGCTGAAACACGGCAAAAACCATTGGATAAGTAGAACAATCTCATCGTACTGAACTTTTGGTGAACGGACAGGCACTCTCCACCGCTCCCGAAGCCGATAGACCTACAGCCATCCCTTCAAGCGGTAGATGACCAGACCCAGGTATTCTTTCAGTGCCCGTGTGGTTTGCTGAAACCGGTCGGCTTCTGGCAGCACATTCAGCACGATCGCCGCAGGCGAGCCTTTCAATTCCTGCCAGTCGCGTTCGGTGGTGTTGAAATCGGTAGGAGCGGCGATCGCGTCAATGCCCAAATGCTTGAAAATGAGCAGTGATCGCGGCATGTGCATGGCAGATGTCACCAGCAGAATGCGCCGAATGCCTTGCGCGACCATAATCTGCTTGACGTTGACCGCATTTTCGTAGGTATTCAGTGAGGTTGGGTCTTGCAGAATTGCCGACGCGGGAACGCCCATCGCCTCAACGAGTTGTGCCATGTCCCCCGATTCTGGTGGGCCACCCCCCTTCCACTCAATTCGACCACCACTCAGAATCACACGCGGCGCTTTGCCTTCCCGATACAGTTTGGCTCCATAGAGGACACGATCGCCCTCCTCACTCACTTCAACCCACGGTCGCGGCGGAACAGCCGGTTTGGTGCCACCACCCAAAACCACGATCGCGTCTGCCTGCGGTAGCTTTGCCGATGGAATATGCTGAAACTCCAGCGATCGCACCAGCCACTCACTGACCCAGCCATTGCCCCCTGCCAGTAGCAGCAGCAGTCCCAGCGTAATTGGAAGCATGGCCAGCCGCGATCGCCGCCGCCCAATCAACACCAGCGCCACTACCAGCAGCAAACAGGTTAACCCCAGCGGATACAAAAATAGGGGTAAGAGTTTAGAAAGAAATAAAAACATAGCGCACTTGCAGTTTGAAGAATCGTTTTAGAGGAGAATCGTTTTAGAGGCGAACCTTTTCAGAATAGATGCTCCAACAAGTCTTTTAGACTTTAAGTAGTTGATCGGAAGCGGCGACCCTGAGACGATGAGGGCTTAACGTACGAATCTGGGAGCGATCAAAATCTTTATGGACATTGATTTTCAGCCCACTACTGGCTTGAAGGACTCGATCGAGCAACGCCGAGCAGCGCGTGCGTTTCATCCCGATCCAATTCCAGAAGTCGTGTTAGCCGAAATTTTTCACCTGGGGCTGCGATCGCCCTCGGGGTACAATCTCCAGCCGTGGCGGTTTATTGTTGTGCAATCACCCGAGAGCAAAGAAACCCTCCAGCACTGTGCGTTTGATCAAACTCAGATTGCTCAGGCTCCCGTTGTGCTCATCTGCTGTGGCGATCGCACCGCGATTGATCAAGACAATATCGAAGCCGTCATTAAGCTGGGTGAAGACCACCAGGCCATGACCAAACAGTACGCTGACTATCTGCGATCGCAGATCCCCCCCTTCTTCGACAATGCACCCAGTTTTGGATCGATGGAAACCTGGACAAATCGTCATACCATGCTCGCTGTGGCCCACCTGATGATTGTGGCCAAAAGCTATGGTGTCGATAGCTGCCCGATGGAAGGATTTGTGGCGGCTCAGGTAAAAGAAGCGTTCGACATTCCCGATACCGTTGATGTTTGCTGCCTTCTGTGTCTCGGCTACGCCGATGAACCCTTCAAGCATTTTGGCGGCCGCTTTAGTCGCGACAAAGTGTTCTACGGCGAACGATATGGCAGACCATTCCGGTTATAGGTGAGAAACGCAGAACAAAGGTAAGAGGAAAAGGTAGCCCGTGACCAGCCGGAATGGAGCCTTTTCCTGGTTTTACTGTTCCTGGGTTTAAATGGGAAGGCTAAAAGGAAGGCCACTGCAACCAGTGGGACTGGAGCCTTTTCTCGCTGACCCTTACTGTTACCGTCTTCCTTTGTTCTATGACCCACTCTCCCAGCACCCGTGCCAAGCTTAGCCAATTGTTGCAGGAGCGCAACGAATATCCAGAGCGATCGACCGTGATCGACCAGGAGATTTATGACACGTTCGAGCAAGACTGCGCCATTTTAGTGCTGGATATGTCTGGCTTTTCGCGACTCACGATCCGACACGGCATTATTCATTTTTTGGCAATGGTGCACCGAATGAGCACAATCGCCACGCCGATCGTGAATGACCACGGCGGTAGGGTGGTCAAACAGGAGGCAGACAATCTGTTTGCCGTATTTCAGACTGTCACCGATGCGATCGACGGCGCGGTTGATATTCTCAAGGCATTCGCCGCAGTCAATACTGGGCTGCCCGATGAGCAAGACCTGTACGCTGGCATTGGCATTGGCTACGGCAAGACCTTACTGGTCGGCGAGGATGACCTGTACGGCAGTGAAATGAATCTGGCCTGCAAACTGGGCGAGGATCTGGCTCGCCGCGGTGAGGTGCTGTTGACCACATCGGCCTTTAGCCAGATCCAGTCTGACGTAGCTACCTGGGAGCGATTGGATTTATCCATCTCAGGCTTGGAGTTGGTTGCACACAAGCTAAAAGCAACGCCTGCACTATAGAGCCATTGACACTTACACCTCAAACCAGGCCGTAGTTAACCCTTGCAAATCCGCCCCAACCCACACACTTCCACATCGTTGACGCTAGAAAAAAGGAGAAACGAAACCATTCAACGTTTCCCTTGTATGGCCTGCTTCCCAAGCCGTTGAATGAAAGGGAGCAAAGAGCCGATGGAATTGGAAAATGCGGGGCTTGAACATGCCCTAGGAAATGCGAAACACCGATTGCATGGTTGATTTAATCGACTCGCGCGCGTCGCGCAGGGTTTGCACAAACGGCTGTTGGGTTTGCAGAAACACCCGCGCACAGTTCCGCCCTGGCATCCCAGAAATAGAGCCGCCCGGGTGCGTACCGGCTCCCGTTAAAAACAGCCCCTCGATCGGTGTTTTGTAGTTAGCGATTTCGGGCAATGGGCGGAAGAACACCATCTGATCGAGCGTCATGTCAATGTGATAGTAATTGCCGTTGAGCGCACCCAGACGTTCGCCCAATTCAGCTGGACTTTCCACTCGCCGCCCAATCGTCGCCGTTTTTACATTCGGTGCATACTCAGCAAGCTTATCAATCACGCGATCGGCGACCTTATTTTTCAGCTCATCCGTCCAGCCAGTACCGTGCTGTCCGGTGCCTTCTTGTCCCGCAATTTTGTAAGGGGCAAAAAATTCAATCCAGACCGTGTGTTTGCCGTCAGGAGCCATCGTTGGATCGAGCATGGTTGGCTGCACCAGGTAAAACGATGGATCCGCATCAGGAATATTGCCGATCGCGGGGTCGCTATGGGCAATCTCAACCTGGCGCACCGAGTCAGCAATCAAGACCGAACCAATCAGGTACTCATCCCGATGGTTGTGATGTTCAAACCGCAACGGCTCATCCATTGCCAAATCGATCTTAAGAATCGTTTCATTGTTGTTCACAATGCGTCGCTCCAGCCGCTCTCGCAGATCCGGATCCGCTGCGTCGAGATCAGCCGGATTAACCATCCGTGTCATTAACCGCTTCGCATCAATATTAGAAATGACGCCCTTAGTGGCGCGATACTCCGTGCCGTTGGCAATCCGTACACCGACCGCCCGACCATCATCAATTAAAATCTTGTCAACCTGTTGCTCAGTCAGAATGTCCCCACCAAGGGTTTTGACTAGCTTGACCAAGGCTTGCACCAGGGCACCTGTACCGCCCCTGGGCCTTGCCATGCCAGGGTTATGACGCATGGCCATCATGATTGCCCCAATTCCCAACATCTTTTGGGAAGGTGGTGCACCCAACTCCGATGACAAACGGGCGAGCGGCGCTTTGAGAAACTCTGAGTCAAACCACTCGTTGAGGATGTCTTCGGCACTTGTAAGCATTGTGCGAATGAAATCCAGCGTTTTGTCCGTTGAGCCAATGACCGAGAACAAGTCGCGGATTTTGGCAATGTCGTAGTTCCCCGCAATGTCGATTAACGATTTGGGCGGCGCGTTAAACATTGGGATCATCGCACCGATCGCGCGCTGCCAATAGTCTGTAAACTCGGCATATTTTTTGGCGTCCCGTGGACTAAACTGTGCAATTTCAGCACAGGTTTTTTCGACGGAGCGGTGCGCCAAAAAGTACTTCCCATCCGGGTGCGGGCAGAAGACGACTGGATCACAGAACAAGTACTCCAGCCCATACTTCGTTAATTCCAGTTCTTCGACCACCGGGCCAAGATGGATAAACTCGTGGTCGATCGCGCACAAATTGAACTTAAAATCAGGCAACTCAGGAATCACCGCTTCGGTTGTTGCTGCACCGCCAGGCACCGATCGCTTTTCCAACAGCAGTACACGGTAACCGGCCTTCAGTAGATAAGCCGCACACACCAGTCCATTGTGCCCTGCACCAATAATGACAACATCGTATTCCTGCATCCGAGGGGCTCCCGAGGCTTATATCTATTTCTAGATTACGGTAGAGACTAACGTAAGCGACGCCATCAATCCAATTACAGACTTTTGCACCATCCTGTACTGGACGAGAATGTGAACGGTGACGTGAACGCGAGACTCGGACAATGCACGATCGCGTCCAGACTCCACCAGTCCTCCTCAGACCAAGTTTGTCAACGACCAAATTTGTCAAACCGTTCGATTTTTTGTTCGCCGGGGAATTCTACGATCAGACCATTTACCTGGAGCATCTATGTCGAGTGTTGGCTTAAACAAATGGATTGTCAGCGGCAATTTAGCAGCGGACGCTGAGGTGAAGACAATTGATTTGCGCAATGGTGAGAAGGCAAAAGTCGCGAACGCAACGCTATATGTTCGCAAGACACGCAACCGTGACGAGTCCTTTACCGTCGCTCTTTCTATCTGGGAACGCTCCGCCGCCTGGCGTAAACTTCCCTTCCTCAAAAAAGGATCGCTCATTATCTGTACCGGCAGCGTCGAACCCAACCCCTACCTGTCCAACAGCGACCACAAGCCCCGCGCCGGGCTAGAACTGTCGGTGTTGGACATTGATCTGGATATTGTCCGTGGGCTAGACGACGAAGACAACCAAGCTGGCGACGAAATCACGGCTTTTGAGTCAACTGCTGCGGAACCCACCCCGCAAAAGCGCAAAAGCAAAGCCGCTGTCACAGCCTAACGGCGATCGGGTGTTACGGCTCGACGGGATTGGGGATGCCCGGACACTGAGGGAGCACAGGGAAAATAAGGGTAGGTTTGAAACCGCCAACCACCAATGTCTGCCTTTTAATGTGTGTTTCCTAATTGTGCTGCCGCTCCGTAGTCGTTCCCAATTCCCGACAAGTAAATTCTCGACTTCTGCCTTCTGCCTGCTGACTCCCCTTTCTGCCGTTTGTCTTCTCCCTCTTGGCTGTCTTCTCGCCCAACTCCCCAAAACTCTGTCGCGCAATTCACTAAAATGAACTTAGTTGCGTTTGGCTAGTTGCCCCTATCGAAACGGTTTACGGAAATCTCCAGGGCTTAAAGTCCAGTCAGATTAAGCAGTTGCAGCGCTTGTATCATCAGCGGTTGCCAGGCGATCGTATCAGTACCCCTGAGTTTGCCCAGCGGTTAGCCGCCATCAGCACTGAGCTGAACCAGCCTGTGTGCGCCTACGTCAACCGACGCGGTCAGGTCATGCGTGTGGGTGTTGGGACTCCACGCCAGACCCAGATCCCGCCATTGGAACTGCCCCGCTATGGTGCCGAGCGGCTCTGCGGCATTCGATGCATTTCAACTCAGTTAAAGTTTGAGCCACCGAGCGAGTCAGCTTTAACGGCCATGGCGATCCAGCGGTTGGACGCGCTGGTAACTTTGACGCTGACGGGTGGTGGGTTTGAACGGCGCGGTGGTGGGGCGACTGGTTACGTCAAGGAGACGTATCTAGCCCATCTCGTGCCCCATCCTGAAACGGCCTGGACAGTGTCACCACCGTTGAGCCTGGATGTACTGACCAATCAGGATTTTTTGGGTCTGGTAGAGGGGCTGGAGGAAGAGTTCCGGCGAGAATACACGGCCCGCCAGGTCGATCGCGACCATGATCAGGTGTTGCTGGTTGGGTTGATGACAGACAACCGATCGCCCCAGCGCTTTCAGGACGGGTTAGCAGAACTGGCACGACTTGTAGAAACGGCTGGCGGTGAAGTGCTGCAAACGCTTCAGCAAAAACGCTCCCACCCCAATCATCAAACGGTTGTGGGTGAAGGCAAGGTGCAAGAAATCGCGCTCGCCGCCCAGACCGTTGGCGCTAATCTCGTCGTGTTTGATCGAGATCTTTCGCCAGCCCAGGTGCGCAATCTGGAAACTCAAATTGGCATCCGTGTGGTCGATCGCACCGAAGTCATCCTGGATATTTTTGCCCAGCGCGCGCGCTCCGGAGCCGGAAAACTGCAGGTAGAGCTGGCGCAACTGGAGTACATGCTGCCACGATTGGCCGGTCGCGGGCAGGCAATGTCACGGTTGGGGGGCGGCATTGGGACCCGAGGGCCTGGGGAAACGAAGCTCGAAACGGAACGCCGCGCCATTCAACGCCGAATTTCACGCCTCCAGCAAGAAGTTGATCAATTACAGGCCCATCGCGCACGCTTACGGCAGCGTCGTCAACACGAAGATGTGCCCTCGGTGGCCGTTGTTGGCTACACCAATGCGGGGAAATCAACCCTGCTGAATGTGCTGACCAATGCTGAGGTTTACACTGCCGACCAACTGTTTGCCACGCTTGATCCGACCACGAGACGGCTGGTTGTACCAGACGCCGTCACCGGGGAACCGCGATCGCTCCTGCTCACAGATACGGTTGGCTTCATTCACGAACTCCCCCCATCCCTGATGGACGCCTTTCGCGCCACCCTGGAGGAAGTTACAGAGGCCGAGGCGCTGCTGCATGTGGTGGACTTATCCCATCCTGCCTGGCAGAGCCAGATTCGTTCTGTCATGAAGATCCTTGAGGCGATGCCAGTAACCCCCGGTCCCGCCCTGCTGGCATTTAACAAGATTGATCAAGTAGACGGCGATCGCCTGGAGCTGGCGCGAGAAGAGTATCCGCAGGCAATATTCATTTCTGCCAGCGAGCGGCTTGGGTTAGAAACGCTCCGCCACAAACTGGCGCAACTGATTCACTATGCTGTTTCCTCGTAGCGATGTTGGGATGTCAACACGGCACAAATCCAGGCCGCGATCGCGCTGGAATCCCACATTTGGGATCCCACATTTTTGTTCGATGTGTTATCTTGATTGAAGGTGGTAAACCACTTGGAACTGCGACAGTTCCAACCTCTTGAGAATAAACCGTACAGGATTAAGGAGGTGATGCCCATGCAAGATAGTAGTAAATGCCTGGGTCGTCAAACTGAAGTTAGCCGGCTGCGCGCCGGGGCTGTTCTCTAACAGTCAGCCTTAGCTTCCCTTGAAGCTAGATCCAATTGGATAGCTAGGCTGGCTCGGAGTTCCTTCCGGCAGTCTGGTTTCAGTTTGAAGACCCGCTACACCGCTCCTGCCATTGTGTTTCTTGATCTGAAACGTAAGGCAGGAGCGGATAGTTTTTTAAAGCGTCAAATCGTGTTCTAAACGCTGACTGCCAAAACCCTTTAAAGACTGTTTGTAAGTGAATTTAAGGAAGCTGACGTGAGCTTCCGAGTTTGCAGCCGTTTTCGGTTGCATTCGCCCTGCTGTTTGGCTGAGCGCTCAGGTCGAAGCTCAGGTCAAAGCTGACACTCCACGCTCACCTTGACCAGACTGTGGCTGACTCGATTGAGAACCACCATAATCCTCCCTAACCTACCTGCAAAAGAAGGAAGGCGAGGTTTCTAATCAGTGACGGCTTGCTCTGTGGAGATTCGATTAAATCTCGGTATAAAGTCCGACAAACGATTGGCGGCAGATTATTCTATAACCAGATGAGGCTTTGAATCGGCGGATCGGGCATCACTGCTTTTACGTAATGCCTACATTGCTTGTTTTATATAATGTCTGCTAACTATGAGAAAGTTAAGCGTCTCCTAGTTTCATCCTGACGCCGAGAATTCGGTTATCGAGCGAGAGCACGCTCGGTTGGTATACGGTACTGCGTTCTTGTGCCGGCCAGGATGACTACCGATCGCCTTTTGAGGTTCAACATGACCGTTAACCAGGATTATTTCTGGGATTTAACTGAACGTTCTGAACTAATTGAACAGCTCCTAGCGATTGGTACGGCACTTTCGAGTACCCATGACCTAGGGGCTCTGTTGGCTTTGATTTTGTCGAAGAGCCGCGAAATTACGTGTAGCGATGCGGGTAGCGTTTATCTGGTCGATCGCAGTGGTGATGCACCTTTACTGTGGTTCAAAGTGGCGCAAAACTTTTCCCAACC
>Ga0070738_10003301_pt1 | contig 21579 bp, 25 predicted proteins | sample Coa_R2_2_FD_66446 | JGI IMG/M metagenome (GOLD analysis project Ga0070738, IMG submission 66446) | Surface soil microbial communities from Centralia Pennsylvania, which are recovering from an underground coalmine fire - Coalmine... | ecosystem: Environmental > Terrestrial > Soil > Unclassified ... | reverse complement strand
TCCCTAGGAGCTGATCGCCTCATCGACTATACGCAACAAGACTTTACACAGGATGTAGCACAGTACGACATTATTTTTGATGCGGTGGGTAAGCAGTCATTCTCCCGGAGCAAAGGAGTTCTCAAACCCAACGGAGTTTACGTCACTACACTACCGACCCCCGATAGCATTTTGCAGAGTGTCATAACAGCATTTATTCCTGGTAAAAAAGCAAAGCTTGTTTTTGCGTCACCAAACACTCAGGACTTGGTTTATCTGAAAGATTTAATTGAAACAGGTAAAATACGCATAGTCATTGACCGCACTTATCCTTTACAGGAGTTAGCTTCAGCTCATGCTTATAGTGAAACCGAGCGAGCAGTCGGAAAAATTGTGATAGATGCATCCTCACCATAGCAATAGAATGCTTATTAGTAACTATGGGGTTTGAATCTTCATTCGAAGGGATTCATACGATTTGTTTTGAGATTTGTTACTTAGGTAACTTAATCTGGCAGAGCAAAAGCGGTTGATTTTACTTATTTAAAAAGGATAAAGTCTCTTGTTTTTTTTTAGATAAGGAAATACAATAAATAAAAGTAACTAGGGATACAGAAATTTCACTTCTAAACCTATTTGCGCGATTTCTGAGGGCAGTTGAGTACACGTTAATTTATGCAAAGAAATATTGCTTAAATCTCTACCAAAGCCTTAGAGAAAAAGGGGTTGAGACTGAGTACAAAAACACTTATTCCCCTAATCATAAATACAAGTACCTCTAGTCTAAGAATACTAGCACCCCTACCCCAGTACAAATTTTAAATTTCCATTAAATAGGGTTTAGGGCTGATGAGTACAGCCTTAATCAATCCAATAAATATAATCGGCATCGGATATACTGCAACTTTTGGAGCTGCCTGGTATAAGCAGAAAATCAGCGCACGGCTTGTTAACTAGATAGTACCGATGCAACATACCTTTAACCAGATCAGAAATTCACAAGATAAAAAAACTTCAGATTCTGTAAGTAACGAACGACTCAAAACCCTGCTTTCTGGCGTTTTTTTTGAACCACTACTGACCGATTTTCGCATCATCTTTGAGCGCGATCCTGCTGCCCGTCATTGGCTAGAGGTGCTGTTGTGCTATCCTGGACTGCACGCACTCTGTTTACATCGTCTGGCCCATTGGTTGTACCATCACAAGGTAAGTTTCATTCCCCGGTTTATTTCTCACATAGGGCGATTTTTAACGGGAATTGAAATTCATCCAGGCGCAGAAATTGGTAAGGGTGTGTTTATCGATCATGGCATGGGTATTGTCATTGGCGAAACAGCCGTGGTTGGAGACTACACACTGATTTACCAAGGTGTCACCCTCGGCGGAACTGGTAAAGAAAGTGGTAAGCGCCACCCCACTCTAGGCAAAAATGTTGTGGTGGGAGCAGGTGCGAAAGTTTTAGGTAATCTTCACATTGGCGATCGCGTCCGCATTGGTGCAGGTTCGGTTGTGTTGCGAGATGTCCCTTCAGATTCGACTGTGGTGGGAATTCCTGGTCGCAATATTTCTCATAAACAACAAGGACAACTCTCGCCTTTAGAACACGGTAAACTCCCTGATATAGAAGCTACTGTGATGCGTTCTTTAGTGGAACGTATTGAGCAACTCGAACAACAGCTGCAAACTCTTAAAAGTCAAACACAGGAAAAAGAACTGGTAATAAAGCCTCTACAAGAGGCTGAGTGTCAGGGAATTAGAAGATAAGGGTGCATGCATCCATACATTTTCACATCCCCACACCCATACAAAAAAGGAACGTTAACTATGTTGCAACCCTCTAGTTCTGAAACAGTGGTCGAACATATTTTGCAAATTCCATTGAGTGATCGCTGGCGAATCTATCACCGCTTGCAAGAGTTGATGATTCCTTGTTGGTGTTTAGCTGATGGTTCTTTGCGAGTGCAAGTGAACAATTATCTTATGGCAGTTCTTGTTCGTAGTACCGTATTGCAATTTATGGCAAGTCGCCAAGAATTAATCGATTGGTTAGAGCAGTGTTGGCACCTTTCGCCGTCCTCTTAGAATGCTTTCAGCCTCAGCAGTTCTTTCCCTCATGAACTTTAGGCATTTTGGATGAGCGAATTCCACATATTTTTGTCATAAATCTTTTGAATCTTTTTGTATGGTAGTTCACCGCAGTGATAGAAAATTGCTCAAGTTTTTGCAAAATGAGCTTGAACTTTCACTTGGAGATATTGCTGTGGCATGGAGGAAATATGAGTCAGAGAAAGCTCCATTACCAATGCTTCTTTGGCAATATGGATTAGTCTCAATAGAACAGCTAGAGCAAATTTTTGATTGGTTAGAAAATCAAGATTAGTCACAAATATTTGCATCTTCTTCACATCATTAAAATATAGAAGAGTATCAATTATGATTACTACATTCATTGCAGGACTCAGTGTATTAATTCTCTTGGGAATAGTTAATCTATGTATTAGCTATTTATTGATAGAAAAAATCAACAACAAATATTAATCATTAATTTGTACATTTAGACATTATCTGGTCTAACACCATACAAATTAATTATTGGTTATCCCAGAAAATCAAGAGTTAGAAATTAGTATTTTTAAGTTTTGAGTGCTGAGGAAGGAGTTTTGATTCAGCTAATGTATAGACGCAAAATTGAGCGTCTTGACTCATAACTTTACTAAGAGGTATTTTAGATATGAATCAAATTCTGATAAATGACACTACACTGCGTGACGGTGAGCAAGCAGCTGGTGTTGCATTCAATTTCGACGAAAAAGTTGCGATCGCTAAATTTCTCGATAAAATTGGAGTCCACGAGCTAGAAGTCGGGATTCCGGCAATGGGCGAGGAAGAAACACGAGCGATTTCAGCCATCTCTGAGTTAGGCTTGCAAGCTAAATTGCTAGGCTGGAACCGCGCTGTGATCTCAGATATTCAAGCTTCAATAGCTTGTGGTCTCAAGCGTGTGCATATTGCTGTTCCTGTTTCTGGAATCCAAATTGCCACTAAATTTCATGGTCAGTGGCGAGTCACCTTACAACAGCTCAAAGACAGTATCAGTTTCGCCTTAGATCAAGGTCTTTGGGTAGCAGTTGGGGGAGAAGATTCTTCAAGAGCTGATGAAAGCTTTCTTCTAGATGTAGCACTTCATGCTGAAGAATGGGGTGCATCACGGTTTCGCTTTTGTGACACGGTAGGTATTCTTGATCCCTTCTCGACTTACACAAAAGTCAAGCGTTTGGTGATGGCTTTGTTGATTCCTGTAGAAGTCCATACCCATAATGATTTTGGTTTAGCAACAGCTAATGCTCTTGCTGGTATCAAAGCGGGAGCATTATCTGTCAATACAACAGTCAATGGGTTAGGAGAAAGAGCTGGAAATGCAGCTTTAGAAGAAGTTGTCATGGCGCTCAAGCATATCTATGGTGTCAATGTAGGTCTTGAAACTCCTCAGTTATTGGAACTGTCTAGACTTGTGGCGTCTGCAGCAGGCTGCAATGTACCACCTTGGAAGGCAATTGTTGGAGAAAACACCTTTGCTCATGAAGCTGGTATTCATGCTCATGGTGTGATGCAAAACCCCATCACCTACGAGCCATTTGCACCTGAAGAAGTGGGTTGGGAGAGGCGTTTAGTGGTGGGTAAGCATTCAGGTCGGCATTTGGTATCTAACTTACTAGAGCAGTACGGTATTATGTTAAACCCGGAAGAAACCACATCTGTTTTGCAAGCTGTGCGACAGCAATCGACGCAGAAAAAACGTAGTCTAACAACACAAGAACTATTGAAATTGGTACAAGAGCAAAGGTATTCCCATGCAATTAGATGAGTTAGAGCTTAACCAGCCTCCTGCCTTTGAGATTGGTGATAAAGTCCGTGTTCGTAAAATGATCAAGAATGATGGTACTTTTCCTGGTCAAGAGATAGGAGCTTATTTGGCTAAAAAGGGAGATATCGGCTACGTTGTAAGTATAGGTACGTTTTTACAGAGTTCCTATATCTATGCGGTACATTTTTTACACACAGGATTTATTGTGGGTTGTCGAAAAAAAGAACTAGAACTTGTGACAGAGGAAGTGCAAACTACGTCAACTCAAAATAAAGTGGACTAAAAAGTTTCTCTAATAAATTTATCTTATCATTTAGAAATAGGAATCCTTCAATGAAAGTCATGCTGCGTCAAAATGCCGCTGGAAATTTAGTTGTTTACGTTGCTAAAAAAGACCTGGAGGAAGAAGTAGTTAAGCAAACAGAAGGAGATGAAGGCAAAATTTTGACTTTGGCAAATGGCTGGGAATTAGCATTCTCTAATTTGCCTGAATTGGTAGATTTACCTCAGACTGTAGAAGCTAAACGGCTTGCTTAGAGGGAGTAGGGAGTGGAGAATTAGGAGTTATACCAATTCAAAATTCAAAATTCAAAATTAAGAAAGTTAAACTTAACAAGGTTTTTCTCCTGGTGCTCCTATGCTCCTTTTTCCCACTCCCTATGCCCCTAATCCCTACTCCTCTAGTTAAATAAAAATGAATAATAAAAACTTAACCCTATCAGAATTTAGTATTGAAGGAAAATTCCAGGGTTTCATTAGTGATATCACTGGAAAATTTAAATACTTGCGACTAGCAACGGATTCAGGAGATATACAAATAAAAATTCCTAAGAAGTTGCGTCTGCCTCTAAGTTTATCTTTAGAACCTGGTGAGCAGATTCGTGTTTCTGGTGTTAGTCCTAAACTTAAAGCCTATGAAGTGACAAAAGTTGGTGTTTGCCCAACTCAAAATACACTACTACAGCAACAAACTTTAATTGAACATAATCAATTAACAAATATCAGTTCTCAAGTATCTCAAGACAGGCTTTCCTCAGAAGCATCTGTTGATAAGCCCAAGGCTAAAATTATTTTGTGTCAAAAGTCTGGTTGCCTCAAGCGAGGTGGAAAAGGCTTATTACTGGAGTTACAAAAGATTTTACGCGATCGCAATTTGCAAGACCGGGTCATAATTGAGTACAGCACTGGCTGTTTAAAATGTTGCAAAAGTGCCCCCAATTATATTTTGCAAATTGGGAATAAAGAATACAAGAATATTCATCCTCAGGCGATCGCATCATTTTTGGAGAATCAGATCTCAAAAGCCCAAATCAACGGCAATCCGATGGGCGCAGGCAAACCCAGAAAATGCGACTGCATTTAAACCCTGACCTGGAAATGTACTGTCTCCCACACAATATAGTCCCTTAATCGCAGTTCTATTAAATGGCATCCCTAACAATCCGCGCAATTTGCGCCGAGGTATAGGACCATAAGTGCCATCATCTCGACCTAAAAAGCGGCGATGCGTTCTTGGTGTTCCCACTTCCAAATAGTCCAACCCTTCATCCAAACCAGGAAAGATCTTTTCTAGGCGATTTATAATTCCCCATGCAGCCGCTTCTTTCTTTGCTTTGTACTCACTCGAAGAAAGTTGTTGCCAATCTGCTAACCAGTGAGGTGTAAACGCGTGAATGATATGATACCCAACAGGTGCTAGACTTGGGTCTAATAATGTAGGAATTGATACAAAAACTGTCCCTCCTGATGCTGACATCTGCTCCCAGTGGTCTAGCAAAATGTGATGACACTCGGTTCCTTGAGGCAATACTTCCTTCTTTACCCCCATATGTAAACTGAGAAAACTGGGTGACTTTTGGTATCTTTGTTGCCAAATCCTCTCATTAGATGGGAGTTTTTTTTGTTGTAATAATTTCTCAAATGTATCCCAACGTGTAGCATTGGACACAATGCGTTTGGCAAGATAGATTTTGTTATTAGCTAGCCGTACACCTACTGCTTTCCCATTTTCTGTGAGAATTTCTGTAACCCTTGCTTGATACTGAATCTTCCCACCAGCTAAAATTAGGCCCTCCACAAGTTTTTGGGCGATTTGTCCCACTCCACCTTTAGGATAGTTAACTCCTCCATAGTGCCTATCAGAAAACACCATGCCAGCATTAATCATTGGTGTCATCTGCGCTGGTACTACCGACCAGCAATAACATTCCATATCAATAAATTTCAACAACTGAGGATCTTTGATGTAGCGTCGCGCGACATCTCCAGCATTTTGAGGTAGATATTTGACTAAACCCAGACACGAAGTCATGTGCTGAAAAAATACCCGAACCAAGTACCGAGGTTCTTCTAGTGACAGTAAATCCATGCTGTTCAAGCAATTGAACACTTTCCAGCATTCGTCATAAAATTGACGAACACCTTTGCTTTCATGCGGAAAATAAGCAGTAAGATTTTGCAAAAATCTTTCATAAACTCGGTCCACTTTGATGTCCAAGCCATCGGGCAGATGATAGTGAATTTGGACGGGATCAGGAATTGTCTCTAGCTGGACATTGACAGCATTGAGCGCCCGCGTGAGTAAGTTAGTAGTGCCATTGTGTCCAAACCCAAAAATCATTGACGCCCCAACATCAAATCGATAGCCTTGACGTTCAAAATAACCAGCACTACCACCTGGAATCAAATACCTCTCAAGCACCAGCACACTAGCACCTTTCGCCGCTAGTTGTGTTGCCGTGACTAAACCACCGATACCGGAGCCAATAACGATTACATCGAAAGAGGGAGTGGGGAGCATGGGGAGTGGGAGGCATGAAGTTAGATCTTTATGAATATAAAGCGTAGCGTTTCTCTTTGTCTAAACATCCAAATAACAGATACTACCTCACTCCCCAAAAAAAGAGGGACAAGCCTGCTGCTGCTGGCCAATCCCGTCTGCCGATCCTTAAAGAGAGGAGAACACTGATTGATAATATAACTTTGATTGAGAATGAGTGTCAACTATTAATGCAAAAAATTTTCAATAAGATCTGATTGTACCAATCATGGCTGTCAGCCGCACGCAGGACAGAGTATCATGAGGTTTCAATCGCTATACAATAGAAAAACGTCTGTTTCCGTCTATGACGCTACAACTGCGTGTTTATGTTCCATCTCATCCCCTAATCAAGCACTGGCTAGCAGTTGCCCGTGATGCAGCCACACCTCCAGTATTGTTTCGCAGTGCCATAACAGAGTTGGGACGTTGGTTGACTTATGAAGCGGCTCGAGAGTGGTTGCCAACTCAAGAAACGACTGTTCAAAGTCCTTTAGACTCCTGTCCTGCAACTTTAATTGATCCGAATATCCCAGTGGCAGTGGTGCCGATTCTACGCGCTGGATTAGGATTACTGGAGGGAGCCCAGACTTTGTTGCCTTTAGCATCGATTTATCACCTTGGCTTAGAGCGAGATGAAAAAACATTGCAACCGTCGTGTTACCTGAATAAATTGCCAGAAAAATTTGATCCCCAAACACGAGTCTTAGTGACCGATCCAATGATGGCAACAGGAGGATCTATCATGGCTGCAATGGCAGAATTGACACAACGGGGTGTTGACCCATCTCTCACACGAATTGTTTGTGTAGTCACCGCTCCTCCAGCTTTACAAAAACTCAGCGTGGCTTATCCAGGTTTAATTGTTTACGCTGCAACTATCGACGAAACAGTAAATAGTCAGGGATTTATTGTACCGGGATTAGGAGATGCAGGCGATCGCATCTTTGGGACTTAAGTTAGTATGCAGCTAGGAGAGAAAGTAACTTATTTACAAGCCAAACATATGCAACATTTCATAATGGTGGTGAACATATGAGTCAGCGTGATGGTTTTGCCAGTGGTTTTTTCGCCGGAGCTATTTTCGGCAGTATAGTTGGTGGGATCGTGGGTACAATTGTTGCTTCTCGACGAGAACCAGAGCTAGAAGCAGAACAAGAGCATCAAATGAATGGTAACTTAGCAGAACCAAAAAAAGCGTCTAACTTAAGAAGGCGTCAAATGAGAGCCGCTGAAAGTGAAAGCATGGAAATGGAAATGGCACGGCGATCGCTAGAAGATAAAATAGCCCAACTGAATGCCACAATAGATGAAGTCAGGCAACAGTTAGGGAATGTGAATGGCAATTCCGGTAACGACATGAATGAGCACCCTTCCATGCGTGATGATCTGCGCTGAATTAGTGAACAGTTATCAATTATCAGTTAACTGATGAGTTGTCCTGATAAATGTTTGCTGATAACTGTTCCCTATATGTGTGCGTCATGACAGCCGCTCAATTAAAATCAATGATAAGAACGCTGTTGATTCTTAGTAGGAAACTATTCATCCATGAATTTACTCATTACTACACTGCTTACGTTCGTACAGATTTATAGCACTCTGCTCATTATTAGAGTGCTCTTAACATGGTTCCCTAGCATCAACTGGTATAATCAACCATTTGCTGCTCTAGCTCAAATCTCCGATCCTTATTTAAATCTGTTCCGTTCTATCATTCCCCCATTAGGAGGTATAGATTTTTCCCCTATATTAGCCTTCCTAGTACTCCAAATAGCTGGGGATTTTCTTGCCAGACTAGCTCACATGGCATTGATCCCAGGGCTTTGATAATAGCAGTAAACGGTAAACAGTTATCAGTAAATAGTAAACAGTTATCAGATATTTTGGGAAGGAACTTAGACCCCGTAATGAAACTGATAACTGATAACTGATAACTGCTCGCCTTACCTACGAATTTGGGCGCTAAAGCCTGCTGCTTTAAATTGCTTTAGTTTAAGAGGGGTAGGTTGATTTGCTGGAACGGAAATTCTCAATTCAAAATCACTAACACCTGGTGGTATTTTCTCAATAGAACCTAAACGGGTACGATTTTGCAAGACTGAGTTATTATTAGCATCATAGATACGCCCAAAAATATCAGCATCATAAACCGTTTTGTTGGTGGCATTTTCAGCCTTGCCACTTATCAGGAAGCAGTTTGCTGCCATTGTCGTACCACCACTCGTTACAGCTCCTTGTGCCAGTTCTGGTGGACATTCTTGATAGGAAAGATTAGATAATTTAATCTGTGTTAGTGCTACCGCTGGGGGAGTAAACACGCACGATAAGATTCCGATCATACAAGAAACGAAAATAACCGTGAGTGAAGGCAATCGTATCATAAAGACCAAAGAAGAATTGCTTATAAATCAATTTTAATCTCAGCATACCTTGAAAATTAATACCCGAGAGGGTTGGTAAGTCCTTTTTAAGTTTTGTAATAATAAAAAAATCAACCTCTCAATCGCTATATAGCTTATGAGTCCAGATGAGATTGAAGTAGCTCTGCAAGCAGCCTTTTATCGTTGTGATGCAGCAAGCTGCCCTCTCACTGATACGCAGAAGGAAATACTACTGCAAGTGATCGAGAAAATTAAAGGAAACTCCCATTCTGGTTTTTCAGACAACAACAATCCTTTAGACGATCTGACATCTGAAGAATTGCAAGCATTTTTACAGTTTGTCACAACACAAGAAGAACAAAAACGCTCATGGAAAGCACAACTGTTAAATGACTGGCTTCATCAAAATGACTCTGGTTCAGTGGAATTTATCCGCAAGCGTTATGGTTTGCAGTGGCTAAATCGGCTCGAGACATATCACTTTGATAAGTATTCTCTTGAGACCATACACAATCTCAAAGAAGGCGATCAGATAGAAGTTTGCAATGCTCTATGGGAGTGGGTACAAGAAAATGGACCTTGTCAACCCGAATGGTTTCTTTGCACTGTCATTCGGATTGATGAGATTAATAATGATGATTGTTCCTCTACCAACTGCATCATCCGCTTCCAAAATGGTGCCGAGTACGAAATTCAAGGAATCTATGAATGGAATCAGTATAATTGGCGCAAACTGCAACGGTAACAAGTTAGCTAGCCACGCGAGAAGCCGCACGTCTGACCCGAAGGGCAGCGTGAGATGAATCGCGGACAAACAAAGCGCGTTCCCCGACCAATATTAATCGTCGATTGATTCGGGAGTGGGGACAGCGCTTTGTTTGTCTATCTCCGGACTATCTTGCAGTTCAATGTACTTTTTCAAAGCCGTGATAGTAACGCCACCACAGCTGGCAACAAAGTACGACCCATTCCAAAAAACGTCTTTGGTGTAGAAATGAGCCAAATGCTCCGCAAATTCTTGCCGCATTCTACGAGATGTCGTTGATTTAATATTGCCAACCAATGTACTTAATTGCAAGTCAGGATGAAATTGGAGCAGTGCGTGTACATGGTCGGATTCGCCATTAAATTCAACAAGTTTGCAATCCCATTTGATCAGCAAGTCTTCAAAAATGCTGTGTAATCGACCCAGCATCTCGGATGTAATAACTTTACGACGATACTTGGTTGTTAAGACCAGATGGATTTTTAAGTCACTGACAGATCGACCTTTGGAAACGAAATCGTTTTTCATTCATTATTTCGGGAACTCTGTTATAATCAGTGTAGTCTAAATTAGTAACAGTGCAACCCAAGGAGTGATTCAATTGCTGCTTAACTATCAATATCGAGGCTATCCAACTACTAATCAAAAACTAGAATTAAACGATTGGTTACGAATTGCACAATATTGGTTTAATCGGCAATTGGGGGAGCGTTTCGATTGGTGGGAAAACAATCGTTGTGCTGTTAACGCTTGTCCACTATCTTGCTCATTGCCGATACTGCGCAACAATCCAGACTACTATTCCCAAAAGAAACAATTACCAGAACTCAAAAAAGATTTGGTATTGGTGCAACATTCTGGTGAACTACTAGATTTATCGCGTGTGCCATCACAGACACTGCAAGATGTTTCCAAACGTGCGGAGTTGGCATTTAACCGTTATATCCAAGGCGACAGCAATGGGAAGCGGAGTGGCAAGCCACGCTTTAAGAATGCGGCACGTTATCGAACACTGAAGATAGAGGGACAAGCAGTCACAATTGAACGGATAGAGAAAGACTGGCTATTCATCTCAATTGCAAAACTCAAAGGTTGGCTGAAAATCAGACTACACCGACCACTGCCCGATGGATTCGTCCTCAAAAATATCTTGTTGACCAAAAAGGCGGACGGGTGGTATACCACAATTGCAATTGAAGATCCAACCGTGCCAACATTTAACCCGGATGATATTACTCCGAGTTGGGATAATTCGCTTGGGTTGGATGCGGTATTACACGAAGATGATTACCTAGCTACATCACAAGGAGAGAAGCTTCCCTCCCTCAAATCTTTCCGCAAATCCGAAAAGCGTCTAGCACAAGTTTCAAAGCGCAAATCAGCACGTCGTAAAGGTTCTAATCGTCGGCGTAAGTTAGCAAAACGAGAAGCAAAAGAACATCAACGTATTGCTAGGGCACGTGCTGACCACGCCTACAAAACTGCACACGCCCTAGTCCGCACTAACAAAAAGGTTTTTTACCACGAAGATCTCAATCTCAAAGCACTGTCAAAACGCAATAAAGCTAAACAGGATGAGAACGGAACATACTTGCCTAACGGGCAATCGGCTAAGTCGGGCTTAAACAAGTCTTGGCTGGATGCTGCATTTGGTCAATTCTTCACCACACTGAAATACATAGCCGCAAAAGCTGGGGCAGTCGTGGTGAAGGTCAACCCTGCACATACATCGCAATTACTCTCTTATCGAGATGAAATCGTGTTCACTGGTTGCGATCTGCGGGTTTACTATGACCCTATTGAATGGATTTATGTTGACCGCGATATCAATGCCGCGATTAATATAAAACGAGTCGGGCTGGGACTGTTCCCGACTATAAACCGCCGTAGCGGGAAAATCAAAGGTGATTCTCTCACCGCAAGTACCGCGAAGGAAGTTCTAGAAGTTCTATCGAACACTAGAAGCCTACACCGACCCGCAAGGGCGGTGTAGGTAGTTCACGAGTTAATTCCTAATTTGGCACGTAGTGCTTGACCCATTACGTCTACAGGAATTGTTTGCTGTTGCAACCAGATTTTTAATGCTGCTGCACCTTGTTGGACTAGCATTTCCAGTCCATCAATTGCGATTGCACCAACATGCTGTGCTTGTTGCAAAAACTTCGTAGGCTTGGGAATGTATATTAAATCGTATGCGATCGCAGTTGGTGGTAGCTTTGCCATATCTTCTAAACTCAACGGTGACTCTCCAATGTTAGGGTGCATACCGATAGGAGTTGTGTTGACTAGAAGATTTGCCTGTGCAATCAACTTTGGTAACGAGTCCCAAGTGTGAATGTGTATGTCCACTGCTAACGGTGAGTTATCCCAACTACTGCGAAATTGTTGTAAATTCTGTATATTGCGCCCAACCACATGAATTTCAGCAAAACCTAACTGCGTACAACCCGCCACAACGGCTCTTGCTGCACCACCATTGCCCAAAATCACTACAACTTTCTGGCTCCAATCTTGGTTATATGTTGCTTGCAACGGCGCGAGAAATCCTTCTACATCTGTATTAGTCCCTACCCATTTATTGTCTTTGCGGCTAACAGTATTGACAGCTCCCACAGCTTGAGCAATTGGCTCTATTTCTGATAGCAAAGGCAATATCGCCTGCTTGTGAGGAATTGTGACGCTAAAACCTTCAACGTTAATAGCGCCGAAACCTTGAATAGCAATTGATAAATTCTGTGGTTCTATCGGGAAAGGGAGATAGACATAATCTAACCCTAGCTGAGCTAGCACTGCATTATGCATCACTGGTGAAAGTGAGTGTTTTACTGGGTATCCAATCACACCCAAGAGTTTAGTTGTTCCAGTAATCAATTGTTTATTGTTTGTCATGAGTTATGGGCCATTGGTCATTAGGTACAAATAACAAAGGACATTCGTTAGAATTATTAAGGTTACTTAACATTTCGCAGGATTATGCAGGCAACGACAGCCTTCTCTAGAACCCCAATTTCTGGGAAGTATTGGCAGTGGCGAGGGCACAGCATCTACTATGTGAAGGCAGGAGAGAAACAATCTCAGCGTCCTCCTTTGCTATTGGTACATGGATTTGGTGCATCCACAGACCATTGGCGAAAGAACATCACAGGCTTATGTGATGATTTTGAAGTATTTGCGATCGACCTTTTAGGATTCGGACGCTCAGCAAAGCCTAAATTAGAGTATGGCGGTGACCTGTGGCGTGACCAACTATACGACTTTATCACTAAAGTGGTTAATCAAAAGGCTGTATTGGCAGGCAATTCTCTCGGAGGTTACGCCAGTTTGTGTGTTGCAGCACAGAAAGCTGATGCAGCAGCAGGGTTAGTATTACTTAACAGTGCTGGTCCATTCAGTGAAAATCAGCCATCTATAGAGCCGGAAGCTTTACAAACACAAATTCAGGCTCCTGCGCCAAGTCAACAATTGCAAAAACTATTAGGTGACATTGTTAAATTAATTTTTCAGCAACCTTGGGCACGTTTTCTGTTGTTCCAGTACATCAAACAACCTTGGGTGATTCGCCAAACTTTAGAAAAAGTTTATCTTGACAAAAGTGCAGTTACCGCTCAACTGGTCAAAGACATTTATCGCCCTGCTTGCGATTCAGGTGCTTTTGATGTGTTTTGTTCTGTGTTTAGTACTCCCCAGGGAGAAAAGGTAGATGTGCTGCTTAGCCTGTTAACTTGTCCTCTGCTGCTACTGTGGGGAGAAGCTGACCCTTGGATGAATGCGAGAGAACGTTCTAAGAAGTTTCAACAATATTATCCTCAGTTGACAGAACATTTTCTAACGGCAGGTCATTGTCCTCATGATGAAGTACCAGAGCAAGTAAATTCACTGCTACGTAATTGGGTGCTATCTATTACAGCTTGATATGTGAAAACCTGGTCAAAGGTGACCAGGTTTATCAGATTTACTAATGTTCAAATATTTACCGTTAAGAAATCGAAAGAGTCAACAACTAAGGTGGACAGAACGACTAACAAACCCAGCATATTCACGTTTTTCCACTTTGGGGTTTGGCTTCGCCTACTAGTTTCAGCGCTGTGCCACTCAATACCACTATGCTGATGTTCGCTTGGGCTGATGACAGGGGACATCGGGTCAATCGCCCTTGTTTGGTTAATTACTTTCTTTGATGTCCTACTTTTTTAAGATATCACCTCAATCGGGAGCCGCAAGCGTTTGTTTACTGATATTTACAAGTTGTAGAATTTCTCAATAAGCTCAGCGGTTAGATCAAAAATTCCACATGACTGGACCATTATCTAGATGGTCAGTGACAATACGACCAATAGCATCAATTTCTTGTAGTTCAGCAGCAGAAAGTTGAACAGAAGCAGCTTGTGCGTTTGCGATCACTTGTTCAGGATAACGCGCACCAGCGATCGCCTGAGTTTGGGGTTGGGCTATTAACCATGCCAATGCCAATTGGGCGAGGGTACAGTGGTGGCGATCAGCAATCGGCTGCAATTTTTCTAATGCTTTTTGAGCACGTTGGTAGTTTTCTCCCTGAAACAACTTATTCTTAGCACGATTATCTTGTGGATCAAATTTATGATCTGGGCCAAATTTCCCTGTTAACAATCCCTGAGCAAGAGGTGAATAAGCAAGGATGGAAATTTGGTTTTCGATACAATATGGCATTGCATCCTTTTCTACCTGTCGCCAGAATAGAGAATAGGGGGGTTGCAAGCTGTCAATACGTCCATATTGTGCTGCTTGTTCCAATTGAGCACGGGAAAAATTGGAAACCCCTATTGCCCGTATTTTACCTTGCTCTTTGAGATGATTTAAAGCGTTCATTGTCTCTTCAATCGGGACAATTTCAGTGTTGAATGCACCAGAGGGCCAATGAATTTGGTAAAGATCGATGCGGTCAGTTTTGAGATTTTTTAGGGAGCGGTCGCAAGCTTCTATGACTTGATTGTACTTCAGATGATTGGGGAAAACTTTGGTAGCGTACTCTACGGAATCGCGCACATCAGATAAAGCTTCAGCAACAATTTGCTCTGAATGTCCATCACCATAGATTTCAGCAGTATCAATCGTAGTGATACCAGCTTCAAAGGCAGATCGGATTGCATTAATCGAATCAGCATCCTCAATTCCTACCCACATTTTTTTACCTGCTTGCCAAGTTCCCATAAGAATGGGTGTGATTTCTACATCTGATTTGCCTAAGCGTCGCTTTTCCATAATGAAATCCTGACTAAAGATAATGTTTTCTTGAACTGTCTTCTTGACCTAGGGTCCCATGTTTATGGGTCTTCCCATCTAGTTGTTTTGGCAGATTTGTTATATTACTAGTTGACGATTGTCTTAAGTTGATAACAATAAATATAGAATAAGTCAATAAAATTAATTCTTAGTTAGTCTCGAGGGGACTCAGTACAAGAGCCATAAACCCACAACATTAAGTATACCTACTTATATCTAGAAAAATGTAGAATATTTTTTTGTATATAATAAATTTTAGTCTAATAAATTAAAGTATACTTTTCCACCTGTCACTAGATAGAAAATCATTGATTCTTAAATCAAGAAAAATTGTCAAAGAATTGCAATCTTACACTTGAAATAGCATGCCAATCATTGGAAATTCATTTCTTAGAGAGTTTCATAGTTTATTGGTCTAAGAGTCTAATTTTATTAGAGTTAAACTAGGTATTTATGGAAGAGTTTAATCAAACCGTTCATGCACTCAAAGAATGGGCAATTGCTATTAATGCCCTAGAAACTGGTAAAACAATCATGCTTCTACGTAAAGGAGGCATCCACGAACGGGGTGGACGTTTCCATGTAGCCCATGAAGAAATTTTGCTGTACCCAACCTATGAACATCAACAGCCTTTTTTACTGAAATCTGAGTATGCTAATCTCGTATACCCAGTCACACCTGGCTGGCATCCAGAAACAGTCCGCATTAGTAGTTGGGCAAAGATCACTGATATTTTCCGAGTCTATGACGAGTCTATTGTGAATGCTTTACTACCATTCCATATTTGGAACGAGTATTTTATTAGCGATCGCCTAAAATGGAAGCCACGTCAACCACTATACATACTACTGCTCAAAACTTACAAATTACCGCAAGTTAAAGAAATTCCTTATCGTGCTGAATACGGTGGCTGCAAGTCATGGATTGATGTAGCAGAGGAGATCAACTTGCTAGCAACACAACCAGTTTTGTCAGACTCTGCCTACATAGAGTTAGTCAGGGAGATTCGCAGCATTGTTGAGGACAATTTATATGCCCCATCCGCATAGCACAAAGCTAGCTAAAAAAGTAGCCATAGACACACCCTCAATTAAAAACTACCGCTAACATCAGATAAACACAAAGATGACTATCTATGTTGATTGTTGTGACTGTGATTTCCTCAACTTCTAATATGTGTCTTTTACTTCATCAATAACAACTGTTAAGCAAAAAATTATCCCATAGAGTGAGGCTGTGCTTGACAAATATTTGTCATTATGCATTTACGTCAAAACACAAAGGAGTCAGCTGTGCATCAAAGAATGTGCTGGTTATCTAAATCTGACGGCAGTGAAGAGAAAATTTTGTATCTGCAAACTGGACCGAATGAACCTTGGCGTCCTTACACCGCTTGCCCACAATATGCAGAACCAGATCACCAAATACAAGGTGGTTCTAAAGGTTGGGCAACTTTCCAAAAACTTTTAAAAGCGGGTTGGACTTTGATACCAAGTGCACGGGCAAAGGAGTTTTCTCCATTAGGTGGTGTTCGGTCTTGGTAAGGACAAACAGTCATACTCTTCGTTAGTGGGTTTTGTCCAACACGCCTACATTCTTTAACTGTCAAAGACTACTCACCTCTAGGCTGGCCTTCACCGCGCGGATCGGCAGATCCTTCTAAAGTTCCATTGGGTGTCACCATAATTGCGTTCACATTTCCCCAAGGCTGAGTTTGCTTAATTTTGTGTCCCCGACGTTGTAACTCAGCAATCGTCAAAGCATCTAAACCAAAGGGTTCTATTCTTAACTCGTCTGGTAACCACTGATGATGTATGCGGGGTAAAGAAACAGCAGCACCAACATCCATTTTGTATTCCAATACGTTGAGAATAACTTGCAGCACTTGGGTGATGATAGTACTACCACCAGGTGCACCCACTGTCATGAGCAAGTGTCCATTTTCGGTCACAATTGTTGGGGTCATGCTGGATAAGGGGGTCTTGCGAGGTGCGATCGCATTCGCTTGATCACCAACCAGCCCAAACACATTGGGGACACCCGGTGCTGCTGAAAAGTCATCCATCTCATCATTAAGCAATATGCCGGTTCCTGGCACCACAACCCCAGAACCAAAGCCATAGTTGATTGTGAAAGTCAGGCTCACAGCATTTCGTTGTCCATCCACAACATTTAAATGACTTGTTTCGGGAGATTCATCAGGGAGAGTGGGGACGCCGACGTCACGGGGAGCCAGTGCAATGCTTCCTCCCCACTTACCATTCCCAATTTCCTGACGAAAAATGCCTTGACTGAACTGCATAAGAGTTCTTCGGTCTACTGGCTTGACTTCACTTGAGGGTCTTGCGCGATCCATACGGATTTCTTGACGCCGTTTTTTTGCGTAAGCAGGACTGATCAGTTGTGTTACGGGAACTTTAACAAAATCGGGATCGCCTAAATATTGGGAGCGATCTGCATAGGCAATCTTCATGGCTTCTACTATCAGGTGCAAAGCGTCAGGATGATGCCATCCCAAGGATTTCAAATCAGTGTCACCAATAATATTTAAAATCTCTAATAGGTGAATACCTCCTGATGATGGCGGTGGCATGGAGCAAATTTTAGCTTGGCGGAAACTCCCGCAAACAGGAGTTCGCCAGATGGGTTTGTAGGCTTTGAGGTCTTCTAGAGTCACTAAACCCCCATTTTTTGCCATGTCAGAGGCGATCGCACGAGCAATACTTCCGGTGTAAAAACTTTGAGGATTTTTGGCAATCTCGATTAAGGTCCGTGCTAAGTCTCGCTGTATCAGCTTTTCTCCAGGCTGATACAAGTCTCCATTGTGAGTAAAAATTGCTTGTGCTGCTGGATACTTCAGCAGAAGTTGCCTACGCTTTTCGTATTCTTCTATGGAACGCCAAGTTGGCTTTTGACTGAGAATAAAGCCATTTTGAGCCAAGGCGATCGCTGGTTTTAGCACGTCTTGCCAAGGTAGCTTGCCATAACGATGATGAACTTCATACAATCCAGCAACAGTTCCCGGTGTTGCCACTGCGAGATATCCATCAATACTTGCATTGGGACGCACTTTACCTTGAGCATTCAGGTACATATTTTTTGTAGCTTTTAGCGGTGCACGTTCCCGGAAATCTAGCGCCTTAATTTCGCCTGTTTTTGCCTGATGCAACAGCAAAAAACCACCACCACCAATTCCTGCAGAAAAAGGTTCTACTACAGAAATTGCAAAAGCTGTTGCAACTGCTGCATCAACTGCATTGCCACCCTTGCGTAACATTGCAACACCCGCTTCACTTGCTAAGGGATTAGCTGAAACAACCATCCCTTTTTTGGTGCGTAGGGGTAATACAACGGAAGCAGATACGGCTTGGCTACAAAATAGAATGCTTAGGTAGAAAGCAGTGAATGCAACCTGTCTATATTTATGAACTCTAAACATACTCACACCAAATGTGTATCTCTCATTCCCAGATACCACCTAGGAACGAGAGATATAATACTAATTACGACTGACAAATACAAATCCTCTTGTCTTACCTGAAGCTGTATCTACTGTTGCCATCGCCTTCCATAAGTCTGCTGCTTTCACCCAAACTGGCGGATATTTGTAACGGGAAACATCTAAGATTAAGAATCTATCTGTTTGCTCATTGTATGCTCCTAATGGAGAGATATGTCCACCTTTTTCCTCGCCAATTTCTTTACGTAAGTAGTTGACTATAACAAAATTATTGGGTTGTTTTAAATCCTCTGATACTAGTTTTCTAAAATCTTTGAGGCTAATGTCGGCTGCATGGTAAATTTTGACATTCACATTATAAGTAGCTAGTAATTGTCCCAGTTGATCTAGCGTCATACCTTGACGAGCAACCACGGATGGATCTAAAACTTTTCTTGTTGCAGGATTATTAAAAAAGTTTTCTTGCGTAAATACATGAAATGGAGAATATTGGGGTGCTTCTGGTGCAGGAATTTGCAAGCTATTCAACACCATAACACTACTAGCAACACCACAATATGCTTGATTATTTTGGGTAACAAACTGTGTACTGAGGGGAAAAAAATCTTCTTTGGCTTTACTTTCAATCAATAATTTCTCGCCTTCAGGAGAGTTGTATTGAATTAGGTTTTTTGGTAAGGCAAGTGTTTGTGCCAATACACTCCCACTAGCCACACATGTACTGATAATTAAAGCTCTTAAATATATTTTGATAGCTTTAAATCCAGAATTTTTCATCGGCGTTGTATATTTGTAAAGTGAATTTTTTCAGCACGTAGAGACGTTGCATGGCAACGTCTCTCATTGCAACGTCTATACCTAAATAAGCAAGTATCCTGTCTATCAATAGAATAAGGCATAAGGAACAGAAAAGTTACCCTATGCCTTCGAAATCTCTCGTACTTTAGCTGGGAAATGTGCCTAATTTTAGGAAATGGTTGAGAAGCCAACTTCAGTCCTAAATTAACGATAACCCTGATCAGCAGGATCACCATAAGGATCTTCACTAGCTGGACGTACATCACCATAACCCTGGTCAGCAGGATCGCCGTAGGGGTCTTCACTAGCTGGACGTACATCACCATAACCCTGGTCAGCAGGATCGCCATAGGGGTCTTCACTAGCTGGACGTACATCACCATAACCCTGGTCAGCAGGATCGCCGTAGGGGTCTTCACTAGCTGGGCGTACATTGCCGTAGCTCATTTGATCAGCAGGATCACCATAGGGGTCTTCACTAGCTGGGCGTACCTGGCGATCGCCATATTCAGCGTCTTGCTGATCTTCATTCGGTCCTAAGATAAAATCCTTTGCTCTTTGGAAAAAATTGCCTACCATGATACATCTCCTATTGAAGTTCTTGCTGAACTTTTCCGTAATCTTAATATTGGAGTTTTGGATCGCCAGTCCCTATTACGCGATCAGTGTATTGAGTGATCAATATGCAGGTAGAGTACGACCTGCACTGCTCCCGTTATAACCCTGGTAATCTCGGTATTGTTGTGCCTCAGACTCGGGAACTCGAATTCCTTCAGATGGTGGTGTAACAAAATGAGGCCGACCTTGAGCATCTCGGTAGTAAATACCTCCATTTTTGGAGCGATAATACTTACCTTCTGGACCTGCTCCCTGAGCATTCTTGTGCCTATTGTAAAGGTACCACAGTGCCGCTGCCCCCGCTAAAATTGCAACTTTCTGACCATTTGACAGTCCTTTTCTCACTTCAGGGCGACCAGGATTACTAACTGTTCTACCAACATTATCGTTGACATTGGGTGAATATGCAGTCCGGGAACCTCCGCCGCCACAGCTACTGAGTACTGGGACTGTTAACAATGTAGAAAGTAAGATTGCGACTGGAAGGGGAGCTTTTTTACGCTCTTGAATTATGGTGTTCATCCTCTTTTCTCATCACCTTACCTTTACTGAAATTACTGTGATAAAATTAGACAAATAGCTCTTACTCATTAACAGCAATTGGTGCAGCTGTATGTTGTTATAGTGATAGAATTCTCTAAAGCTTTCATCTTGCCTTTGAGAGAATTGTGTTAGTCCGGAGGAAATAGGTGAACGTTATATATTTATGCATAGTCCAATGAAATTTCTTGGTGTTGATTTAGGGTGGAAATCACAGCCAAGTGGACTATGCTGCTTAGAATGGGTAGATCAACAACTCAAGCTACTGGAACTGGATCGCAAAGAGCACATTGCAGATATTCTTGCATGGGTTGATCATAAGTTACAATCAGACGGACCCGGTGTAATTGCTGTAGACGCGCCGACCCTCATTCCCAATACTACTGGGAGCCGTCTACCCGACAAACTCACCCACAAATACTTTGGTAAATATCATGCTGGATGCTATCCAGCAAATCTCAATCTCCCCTTTGCTGAACGTACCGTCAACTTTGGTTTAGCACTCGAATCCCGTGGTTTTATGCATGCACCAACCATCGAACCGCAAAAACCTGGTAGATATCAAATAGAAGTCTTTCCCCATCCTGCCATAGTCCATCTATTCCAATTAGAACGTATTCTCAAATACAAAAAAGGACGCCTCAATGAGCGGCGTCTAGAACTTCTTAAACTCTACAACTACATTGTCGATATCCTCCCTACCCTCGAGCCCCCTCTCAATGTGACTTTTGAGAGTTTATTCATAAATATGGAAGAAACTGCACAACGCGCTTGCTCCTCCTCTTTCCCCATCCCCACCACAGGTGCAGCACTCAAAGCAGCCGAAGACAAACTAGATAGTCTCATCTGTGCTTATGTAGCTGCACACTGGTGGTATTGGGGTGAACAACGAAACCTAGTACTGGGCGATCGCACTACAGGCTATATCGTTATTCCTAACTCCTAGCTTCTACTGCGCCCAGATAATGCACCTTGGTTCGTAGGGACTAGAGAGGTATTTGTGTTTTGGCAATACTCTCAAAGACAAACCTTGCAAACCAGAAGTGTTGTATGTGATGTTAGCTGTGTAAATACTCAACCCTTGTTGATCA
>Ga0070738_10003300_pt1 | contig 21580 bp, 20 predicted proteins | sample Coa_R2_2_FD_66446 | JGI IMG/M metagenome (GOLD analysis project Ga0070738, IMG submission 66446) | Surface soil microbial communities from Centralia Pennsylvania, which are recovering from an underground coalmine fire - Coalmine... | ecosystem: Environmental > Terrestrial > Soil > Unclassified ... | reverse complement strand
ACATCCAGCCTGATTTCGATGACAGCGTCGTGCCCAGTCAGTTGCACGCCGCGGCGGAGCTTTATTTCATCTATCAGTACGAACGCTCCAAGGTGTTCCAGGTCGTCGACGTGCTGCTCCGCATGTTCCACCACGGACGGTTGCGGATGAACCGCGGACCGGGCGCACGCGGATTGTATCTGCTCGAGAAATGGCAGCCGCTGCGCTACTCGCAGCGCCAGCGCGAGCTCGCCTATCGCCGCGCCTTCAACTACGGTCAGAACACGGCGGGCGCCGGCGCGGTCGTCAACCGCGACTTCCACCGCCAGCTGGTCGGCTTCATGGTCTCGGTCGCGCAATATTTCCGCGACCTGTTGATCGGCGAAGTGATCCGTGGCGGCCAGCTGATCGAGCAGCGGCCGTTCGGCAGCGTCGCCACGGTGCAGCGCCTTGGCCTCGATCTGCGCTACGCGCTCGACCGCTCCACCTATGGCAGCATCTATTCCCTGGCGACGGAAACCGGCCATTATCTGAAGCAGATTCTCATTCTGCTCGACTCGCCCGACATCAAGAAGGCCTTCGACGCCAACACCAAGTGGAACGTCGTCGAAATCGTGTCCCAGCGTTATCTCGGCGGCATGGCGGAGATCTCGCAGCGTGCCAAGATGGCGGAGAGCGGACGGCGGATCCTGCAGTTCGTCGCCGACCACGACTTCAAGACCAGCATCGATCCGACCCTGTTCCAGTCCGAGATGCGTCCGATGGGACCGCATGCCGAGGCCTGGCTTGCGGCGTACCGGATGACGCGCGAAGGCCGGGGCTTTGTGGGGGTGACGCCGGCGCTGAAGGACGTGATCGGTCCGAGACGCCAGCGCGTACCCGAAACCTCGCTCGCTGACATCTGATGCCGGGAGGGTCGGGCGATGAGCCGCGAGGCGTGGCAAGATCTCTCGGTGCAGATCAGCCGCAGGCGCCTGCGATGTGTGCTCGACCCTCTGCTCTGCCTCTCGCGGCGCGGCGTCGCGCTGATACGCCGCCTGGCGCCATGTGCCGAACTATGGCTGGCGCCAGCCTTTCTCGGCATCCTCGATAGCTGGGATCTCTATTACGACGAGCCGGAGCTGCTGATCGGGGCGCTGTCGATGCAGGAGCATGGCGGGGCCTATCGCGAGGACGAATTCCGCGAAGCGCTCGGGGCGTGGATCAAGTTGCGTGACGATCCCGGGCACGGCCAGCTGTACTGGGCGGGGGACAATCTGCACGAAAGCTCGCTGGCGCCCGATGTCGAGGCCACCATGCTCCAGCATTTCGAGCATCTGGCCCAAGGGCTGGAGCACCTCCTTCCCAAGGACCTTCGCGGCGCGCCGCTGGCGGCAGCCTTTCCGGATACGGTCGCGCTCGTCGCCGCGCTGGATCATGCGGTTCTGCTGACGCTGCGGGAGCCGCACGCGCATTCGGGCTTGCGCGCGCCGCCGAGTCTCGATCCGACCATCTGCCACAATCTCGGGCGATGGGGGCTGCCGTGCAAACGCCTTGGGCTTGGCGACGATTTCGTTCAGTACGAACGTGCGCTCCTGGTGCACCTATTTGTCGAAGCCGGCATATCGAGCTTCTTGTGGAGCGGGCTGCCGCTCGTCGTGGCGCATCTGTTCGTGCCGGGTTTCGTAGGTGGCGTGGCATCGGAGTTCCCAGGCGAGGGCGAGCCTCGCCCGGTCAAGGGGATCTGGGAGGATGCCGGTGTCTTTTGGTACAGCCTGAGCGCGGAGGATCACCATGGCGCAGCGTGACGCAGAGCGTCTGCGAGTGAACTCGGATGAGCTGGTGATGCAGGCCGTGTCTGGCCAGATTGCGCATCCGGTGGGACGCGCCAATCCCTATCGCATCGGCCAGGACGGCATTGCGCGCATGCTGCCCGGCACCGGCGGCATCACCATCAACCGGCGCATTGGTGATCCTTGCGTCGGTCTGGCCGCCGATCACGTCGAGCCGGGCGTTGCCCTGCATAACAACGGGCGCGAGATCATCGGCGGTCGCAATGGGCCGAATCTAGCCATGCTGATCAGCGCCTGCGTCGGCAACCGCGCCCGCGTGGCGAGCGGACCGGCGGCAGGAGCGATCGGCCTTGTCACCGGCAAACATGGCGGTGTCGACCACCTGCTGGTCGATTTCGAGCCCGAAATCCTGATGTCCCTCAACATTGGCGATCACGTGCAGATTTATTCCTGCGGGCTCGGCCTGCAGCTGACGGATTTTCCGGACATTGGGGTGACCAACTGTGCGCCGTCGCTGCTGCGGCGCTGGGGCATCGTTCGTCGTGGCGGAGTGCTGGAGGTGCCGGTGACGCATGTGCTTCCCGCAGCGTTGCTTGGGTCCGGCCTTGGCAAGAACACGGTCTGGCGCGGCGACGTCGATATCCAGCTGTTCGATGATGCGAGCCGGCGCCGGCATCGCCTGGAGACACTGCGCTTCGGCGACCTGGTGGCGGTGATCGACAGCGACACGCGCTACGGGCCGGCCTATCGCGCGGGTCGAACCACGATCGGCGTCATCGTGCACAGTGACAGCACGGTCAGCGGCCACGGCCCCGGCATGACAGCGCTGCTGACCGGACCAGGATCTCGCCTGCGGCCGATCCGCAACGACTGCGCCAACATCGCCTTTATCTATCAGCGTCGCGATCCGGTCCCTGCACGCGCGCGGTTGCCGCTGGTTGCGCGCAAGAATCCGGTCCCGCCCCTACATCTCAAGATTGCGCCAGTGTCCTGATACCCAGCGCGGGAATTGGTGGAACTTCGATCGAGTCAATCAGGAGGCGGATCACATCTTCGCAATGTGTGAGATACGCCATCGGCGAAAATACAAGGTGAGATAGAATCCGATTTTTCCCAGTGGTGCGCGCGCGGGCCTCAGGGGAGTGTATTTCAAAATGCGTACTCGATCCATTTCCGGCGTCAAATGCGCGACCAGGGGCGACGGCGGTTCAACCGAAGAGGTTGGCCGCATCATGATCGACGACCGCGTGTTCGTGGTGGTACGCGCGCCAAAGTCTCCGTTGCGCTCGGTCCCCGGCCAGACCTGCCGTTTCAAGATTGACGGCTTCGAATTTGCCGCGATCGAAACGCCGGAGCACAGTGCACACCGCCACGAAGCGAGCGAAGTTGCGAGCCGCCTCACGGGACGTGAGCTCGAGATTGCGGTCTTGGTGGCGCAAGGCTGCGCCACCAAGAACATCGCCTTCAAACTGCGGATCAGCGAATGGACGGTTGCGACCTATCTGCGGCGCATCTTCGCCAAGCTTGATGTCTCGAGCCGCGCCGAGATGGTGTATCGTTGCGCGCCACTGATCGATCGCGTGTCCGAGATCGCCGTGACCGTGAAGCAGCTGTCCTGACGGGGAGGACAACGCCTCAGCGTGCCAAGGCCGCCAGCGCTGCGCTATGGGCAAGGAACACGAACTTGTTGGCCTCGGTCTTTGCCTTCGGATTGGCCTTGATGCGCGCGCCATGCAGGCTCACGCTGCCGTTGCGCAAGACCGGAAAGTAAAACAGGTGCCCCTCCTTGAGGTGGGTGACGATCACCATTCCTTCCGCGATGATGGCCTTGAAATCTGAATCGGGCATCTGAGCAGGCCGCCCGAGGCGGTCGTTTCTTCCAACGAAGAGAGGGGCAGGCGGCGGTCCTCAGCCTGGCCCTGCGCGAAGTTATTCCGACCTGCCGGAATCAAACAGCCGATGGATCGCCGCAGAACGTACTACGGTTGTGCAGTTGGCGCCACTGCGCCCGGTCGATGACGGCCAGATCGTCGTCCAATGACAGGTGCACTGCCGCGGGATTACGAATCCAAGCAGCTGGCTGGCGATCACCGCATGGGAGCGCGGGAACGACCAGCCCTTGAGCTGCTTGGCTTCACGTCGTCCATGGCTCCTGTTGGCGGCAGGGCAATTGGAAGTGGTCGACGGGGCCGCCGGCATATTGCAGATTGATGTCGGCGGCCCACTGATATGTGATCTTCTCTGTGATGTGCAACCGGGCCGGGGCCGCACCCGGCATTAATTCGTCAGTCGCAGGTCACGGCGGCCCGCCGGTGCTGACATGCGAGATATGGCGGAAGCACGGCCCCGCCTCCGCATCACGGGAGGCGGGGCCGTGTCCGGGCCACGTCGGGGCAGGGGGGAATCGGTGGCCCCGCAGGCAACCTCAGGGAACTTAGATGGTTCCTCACAAATTGCCGCCGCGGGCATTTTGTTCACTTTTAAGCCTTTCCTTGGTTAACGTGTTGGCCTGCGGCGGAAACACGGGGCTCCCGCCGCTTGCGTGGGAGCGGTTGTGCAGTGCAGGACGCGCCCGATCGCTCGGCGACACAGCCTCCGGCGAGGAGGTGACACGGCTGGGCAGCGGCGTCGCAAGCTATTGGGCGCTCGTGACCGACATCGATCTCGGGAGCGGTAGACGGGACGGGGATTGCACGGCGGGCAAGGGAGCTCGAACCGGGGCTCGTTCTCGTCTACATCGCCGGCGGCGCCGCCGATGCGTGGCGAGCGCAGGGCGTACCCAAACGACATTCTGGTTCGGAAGCCGTCTGCCCTGACGCAGCTTGTCGCTGCCGTAGCGCAGCTTCTCAACAACGGCACATCGGCACAGCGCGCACCACGATGCCTGAACCGACTGACAGGGAAGACCGCCGGGGAACGTTTTCGCGGCAAGCCTGGTTGTCAGTACCTCACCAGGGAGTTAGCTCATGGCCGCCAAAGAGAAAGACCTCAACGAACTTTTCCTCGAGACCCTCAAGGATATCTACTACGCCGAGAAGCAGATTTTGAAGGCCCTGCCGAAGATGGCCAAGGCCGCATCGTCGCAGGATCTGCAAGCCGCGTTCGAAAAGCACCATGACGAGACCGAGGAGCACGTCGCTCGCCTCGAACAGGTGTTCGACCTCATCGGAAAACCCGCCCGCGGCAAGAAATGCGATGCGATCGAAGGCATCATCGAGGAGGGCAAGGAGGTCATGGACGAATATGCCGACACGCCCGCGCTGGATGCCGGGCTTCTTGCTGCCGCGCAAGCTGTCGAGCATTACGAGATCGCGCGCTACGGCACGCTGAAGGCGTGGGCTACCAAGCTTGACCTAAAGGAGGCGGTGAAGCTCCTCGACAAGACCTTGTCCGAGGAAAAGAAGACAGACGATACCTTGACCCGGATTGCGGAGAAGGCCGTCAATTACGAGGCCGCCGCGTGATGGCGGCGAGCGGCCCTGTCCCGCTGCGAGGATAGGCGCGCAACCGCTTTTTGACTGGGCCGTGGGCTCGGGGACCTGAGATCGTCAGCACCGACCCCGCGGCTGCCGTGCGAGCGCGGCCGATATCCGCTGGTACAACGTCGACCGGGGGTCTGGCAGCCGAGCGGACGTTGCTGAACCGCGACCGCTCCTGTTGCCGGCCAGGAACCATTCTGCGCGCGCCGCTTTGCCCCGCATGACACGTATCCTGTTCAGCGACTTCAGGGAGCCGGCGGCGGGCGAAGCCTACGAGATCGCGTACAATTATCTCGCGCGGTCGGGGCTTGTGCGCGACGAGTATGAGACCTTTGTCTTCCTCGCGCAGGTCATCATGGCCATGGTGGACCAGGGCCAAGGCAACAGGATCCGGATGGCCAACCAGGCGATCTCCGCCTACGAGGAAAGCCGGCTTGGCCGCGATGTCCTGGCCGGTCCCGATGGTAAGCCGGCGGAAGCGTCTAGCCGCCTCGATCGGCGATTTCGCTGATCACCCCCTCATTGCCGCGCAGATCCAGTGAGCCCGATATCGCTTCGTGGTCGCGGTCCAGGAATGTCGACAGCAGAATCGAGCCCCGAAGGCGGATGACATCGGACGCCAAAGCGGCCGGCTCGGATCCGAGGTTCAACGCGATCAGCAGTGAACTGTCACCCGCGTGGCGGCGATAGACCAACAGATCATCTTTTGCTGCGAGGAGTTCGAAGCTGCCCCAGGTCAGCGCGGGCCGCAGCTTGCGCAATTCGATCAGGCGCTTGTAGAGGCTGAGGATGGATGTCGGGTCAGCGGCCATGTTGCGCACATTTTCATGCATCCAATCCGCCGCCAACGGCAGCCACGGTGTAACGGCGGAGAAGCCGGCGGTGGGCGTCGCATCCCATTGCATCGGCGTCCGGCAGCCATCGCGGCCGACGCCGAGGCCCGGCACATTCCTCTCAAAGGGGTCGCGCACTTGGCTCGGTGCGATCGGAACCTGCTGCATCCCGATCTCGTCGCCATAATAGAGCGTGGGCGTTCCCCGCAGCGTGAGCAGCAGCATCGCCGCGATGCGTGCCTGATCCGCTCCGACGCGGCTTGCGATGCGGGGCCGATCGTGGTTTCCGAGAACCCAGTTCGGCCATGCCCCGCTTGGCAGCGCCTGCTCATATTCGGCGATGATCTTCTTGATCTCCCGCGCAGACCAGGGCGCCGACAGCAGCGTGAAATTGAACGGAAGGTGCGCGCCCAAGAGGTCCTTGCCGTAATAGGCGACCAGGCGTTCGATCGGCAGATAGATCTCGCCGATCAGCACGCGTTGGTCGAACTCGTCGATGACGCGGCGCATCTCAGCTATCACATCGTGCACCTCGCTCTGGTCGGTGGTGTAGAGCGGCAGCAATCTCTGATGCGGCGGCTGGCCCTCGCGATAGCCGGGGTTCGGCGGGTTGTCGCGAAACTGCTGATCCTTGATCAGGTGCCAGATGACATCGACGCGGAAGCCGTCGACACCGCGCCTCATCCAGAAGCGCATCACGTCGTAAATTGCCTTCCGCACCGCCGGGTTGCGCCAGTTGAGATCCGGCTGCTCGCGCAGGAACGCGTGATAGTAGTATTGCCCGGTGGTGGCATCATACTGCCAGGCGCTGCCGCCGAACTCCGAAAGCCAGTTGTTGGGCGCACCGCCGTCCGGTTTCGGGTCGCGCCAGAGATACCAGTCCCGCTTTGGATTGTCGCGTGAGCTGCGGCTTTCGACAAACCACGGGTGCTGGTCGGAGGTGTGGTTGGGCACGAGATCGAGGATCAGCTTGAGACCGCGCCCATGAACCTCCGCGATCAGGGCGTCGAAATCCGCCATGCTGCCGAACAGGGGATCGATGCCCTTATAGTCGCAGATATCGTAGCCGAAGTCGGCCATCGGCGAGGGAAAGACCGGCGACAGCCAGATCGCGTCGATCCCGAGTTCAGCGAGGTAGGGCAATCGTTGACGCACGCCGTTGAGATCGCCGACGCCGTCCGCATTGGTATCCTGAAAGGAGCGCGGGTAGACCTGATAAAAGACGCCCCGCTGCCACCACAGCCCATCATGTGTTGCCATCTGCTCCGCCCAGATCACGCAGTTCGAAATCAGCGTTGATTGCCGTGACCTAGGAACATTCGGAATGAGCAAAGGTTGCCTCGGATCAACGGAGCGCACGAGGCGTGGCGAGTTCTGACGACGAAGAATGGTGGCGCCGGGCGGTGATCTACGAGATTGCGCTCATCTCGTTCCAGGATTCGAATGGCGACGGCAAGGGCGATCTGGCAGGGCTGCTCCGCCGCGTCGACTACCTTAAATGGCTGGGCATCGATGCCGTGTGGCTGACCCCTATCTACCGCAGCCCGAGGCGGGACTTCGGCTACGACATTTCAGACTTCTGCGCGATCGATCCGGCGTTCGGCACGATGGAGGATTTCGATCAGCTGCTTGGCACGCTGCATGACGCCGGCCTCCGGCTGATCCTGGACCTCGTCCCGAACCACACATCGGACGAGCATCCCTGGTTCCGGGAAAGCAGCGCCTCGCGAAGCAATGACAAGTCCGACTGGTATCTCTGGGCCGAGCCCGGCGGCGATGGCGGTCCGCCCAACAATTGGCTCAGCCGCTTCGGCGGCAGTGCATGGGAGTGGAGCGAATCCCGGCAGCAGTATTATTACCACTCGTTCCTGCGCGAGCAGCCCGACCTCAACTGGCGCAACAGCGCAGTGCAAGCGGCGATGTCGACCGTCATGCGGTTTTGGCTGACAAAGGGCGTGGACGGCTTCAGGATGGATGCGAGCGCGGTCCTGATCAAGGATGCAATGCTCCGCGACAACCCGCCCAATCCGGATGCGAACGACAAGATGCCGCCGCCGCAGCGTTTCACGCCTGTATTCACCGACGACCGGCCCGAGGCGATGGAGTGCATCGAGCTGATGCGAAAGGTGCTGGATGAATTTCCTCGACGGCTGCTCTGTGGCGAGGTGCAGGGCAAGGCGGACCGTATTGGTCACTTCTATGAGGCGGAGCGGCCGCGGCTGCATCTGCCGCTCAACTTCGCACTGCTGGACGCGCAGTGGAATGCGCTGTCGTTGCAAGCCGCCATCGATACCTATTTCAAGGCGCTGCCGGATCACGCCTGGCCCGACTGGGTCATCGGCGGTCACGATAAGCAGCGTGTCGCAAGCAGGATTGGAGCGGCGCAGGCGCGCGTGCTTGCGATGCTGCTGATGACGATCCGCGGCACGCCATTCTTCTACATGGGCGATGAACTCGGTAAGCCCCGCGCCCCGGTGCCGCGCGAGCGGGTCGACGATCCCTTCGAAAGACTGGTGCCTGGCTTTGGGCTGGGGCGGGACCCGGAACGGACTCCGATGCGCTGGGATGACGGGGAGGCGGGCGGCTTTACCGCGGGAGCGCCGTGGCTGCCGATGCTGGACGACCCATCCTGCAACATGCTGCGGCAGCAGAACGAGCCGCGCTCGATGCTGCAGCTCTATCGGCAGCTGATTGCGCTGCGGCGACGCTATCCGTGCCTCGCCGAGGGCGAGTATGAACCGGTTCGCGCCCGAAACGGTATTCTCGCCTACCGCCGCTCTCTCGGCGAGACCAGGATGCTGATTGGCTTGAATACTGCCGATGAGCCACGCAGGTGGAATTGCGGTGTGCGGGGCTCAAGACTCATCTCCACCTACCTCGACCGGCCTGCAGAGCCGGTTGATCCATCGATCCTGCTGCGGGCCAATGAAGGCGTTGTCGTGCTGCAAGCCGACGGTCGGGAGACGGATCCGAGCGATGTCGCCAACGTCAGGGGCTGATCGCAGTTGCTCGCTGGACGGGCGCGGAGCGGGCTCCTTAAGGAACGGCCCGCTCCAAGCCGCGTTGTTCAGCCATGTTGCGCGTACAGGAATTGACGGCCAGAGCCGAACAGTATGATCAGTGGGCCGATCGTGCGACGGATCCCGTTCTAGCGCGCGCACTGCGGCAGCGCGCGCGGCAATGGCGGGACATGGCGGTCGAGGTGAATGCTTTCCAGCGCGACCCCGCATACCGCGCGATCCACGATCGACCGGCACCAGCGGCAGGCTAGCTCACCACCTCGACGCCGATCGCGCTCAAAGGAACATCGCGCAACGTCGCAGATTGTCCCTTGCCAAACCGCCGTGTCAGGGAAGCGATCGCCGTGCAACAGGAATATCCGAAGCCGCCCTATCCGAGCCAGACCCAGCCGATGCCCGGGTTGACGTCGCAGATGAACCCGCGGCCCGATCACGGCGAGACCACGTACAAGGGCTCCGGAAAGCTGAAAGGCCTGAAGGCGGTCATCACCGGAGGCGATAGCGGCATTGGGCGTGCGGTCGCCATCGCCTTCGCGCGCGAAGGTGCGGACGTGCTGGTCGCCTATCTCGACGAGCATGAAGACGCGCAGGAGCTGCAGCAGCTGCTGGAGAAGGAGGGGCGCAGGATCGTGCTGGTGCCGGGCGACCTGCGCGATCCCAAGCACTGCCGCGCGGTGATCCAGCGGGCGGTTGATGATCTCGGCGGGATCGACATTCTCGTCAACAACGCCGCGCACCAGGCGACCTTCCACGACATCACCGAGATCAGCGATGCGGAGTGGGAGACCACGTTCCAGACCAACATCCACGCGATGTTCTATCTGACCAAGGCCGCAGTCCCGCACATGAAGCCGGGCAGCGCCATCATCAACACGGCCTCCGTCAATTCCGATATGCCCAATCCGACTCTGCTTGCCTATGCAACCACCAAGGGCGCGATCCAGAACTTCACGGGCGGGCTGGCCCAGATGCTGGCGGAAAAAGGCATCCGCGCCAATGCCGTCGCGCCCGGCCCGATCTGGACGCCGCTCATTCCATCCACCATGTCCGAGGACAGGGTGAAGAGCTTCGGATCGCAAGTTCCGATGAAGCGGGCGGCGCAGCCCGCCGAACTTGCTACCGCTTACGTCATGCTGGCCGATCCGCTCTCAAGCTACACCTCGGGCGCCACGGTCGCGGTGACCGGCGGCAAGCCGTTTATCTGAGCGAGGTCATGCTGGCACAAGCCTGCGCGCAGATCTGGTCAGGGATGAGTGACAAAGCCTTTGGTTAACTCCACGCCCTTTTTTGAGGTCGCATAACATGGCCCTTCACGAACCGATTGCCACACACCGAGCCGGAGCTCGCCAGCTGAAATCCTACAGCGCTGATTTGAGCGGCTGGGTCGGCGATATCATCCGGCGCTATACGACCGCCGCCATTCTCGTCGTGATCGGGGCACTTCTCGTCCTTGTTGCTGTCGGCTTTGGCGTGGCTTTCCTGTTCCATTTCCTCGAGCTGCACTACGGCTTGAACGTCGCCTTTGGCAGCGTCGGCGGATTCTTCATCATCGTCGGCCTGATCGTCATGGTCTGGGGCATTGCCTTGCTCAAGCGCTCACTGCCTCGCGTGCCGCGGCCCGTCCGGCAATTTCAGGAGTTGAAGCGTGCAGCCGCACTCGACCTGATCCTGCGCCGCGATCAGATGCAGAGCGTCGCCCGGCGGCATTCGGGGACGTTGGGCATGACCAGCGCCGGCGCTCTGGCACTCGGATTGATCGTGCTGTACGGGCTCGGCCGCCTCCGCCGTTATCGGGCCGGTAACGGCACGACGCTTTCGTCTTAGGAGGCGCGGCTTGGCGGTTCGCATCCGGGCCGGCGATCAGCGTCGACTGCCAGCCTTGTCCAGTTCGGCCGCGACCTGGCCGTAATTGAGCAGCGCGACCAGGGTCGTGCCGCCCACCACGTTGCCGAGCAGCGTGGGGATGAAGAAGACGAAGCAATAGTCGGATAGCGAGGCCTTTCCGGTCTGCACCAGGAATGCGCAGTCCACGGAGCCGGCGATGACGTGCGAGAACTCGCCGAGCGCGAGCACATAGGTCATGATGATGATGATGTGCGCGCGTGAGGCTTTCGCGGCCGGCAACAGCCACATCATCAGGGCAATCAGCCAGCCGGCAAACACGGCGCGCACGAACGTCGCCGAGAAGCTTCCGTCCACCGTGCGATGGGCGATTGTCTCGAATGCATGTTGAACCTGCGGCTCGAACACGCTGGTGTGAGCGAGGGCAGAGGCGACCGCCCACGTGCCGGCGACATTGGCGCCAAGCACCAGGCCCCACAATTTGAGGACGCTGAGCAGCGTGTCGCGGTCGCGGTGATGCAGCAGGGGCAGGATGGGCGCGAGCGTGTTCTCGGTGAACAGCTGCTGCCGGCCGAGCACGACGACGAGAAATCCGACCGTGTAGCCGAGTGGCGCGACCAGCCTGCGGACCGCCTCGTCGGACATGAAGGCGTGGAACTCGCCTTGGACAATGAGGGACAATCCGATGGAAAGCCCGGCGGCCAGGCCGGACAACACAATCGCCCACCAGCGCCGTTCGAGCTCGCTCTCTCCTTCAGCCCGGATGGTCTCATGGATCAGCGCCGCATTGGGCCTGCTCTGCGCCTTGATCTCTTCCGTTTGCTGTTCCGACAGCCCATCCAGCCTGGAGGCCGGATTGAATGTCGCGCTGTCGGATTCGTTATCCACCTGGTGCTGCTCTTTGGGAGACGGACAGGGCAGCTGGACTGATCCGCCGCCGCTTTGCCGGACACCGACGCGCCACGCTGGCTAACGTTCCCCATCCTTCGATGGTCTTAGCAACTTTCGTTTTTCCGTGACGTTTTGACCTGATTGGTGATCAGAAAGGAACGATCATGAAGAAGCTGACGCTTGTGTTTGCTGTGCTTGCAAGCCTGGCCGTTGCTTCGGCGCCGGCCGAGGCAAGGGGATGGGGACATGGATTCGGCGGCGGTTGGGGACACGCTGGCTTTGCGCGCGCCGGTGGGTGGGGCGGCGGATGGAGAGGCGGATGGCGAGGACATCGCTGGGGCGGCGGTTGGGGTTGGGGCCCGGGAGTTGGACTTGGTCTGGGCCTTGCTGCAGGTGCGCTCGCGGCCACGACCTGGGCGCCATACGACGCCTATGCATGGGACACCGGCTACGATTATGGTCCCTATGCTTATGGCGGTTGGCCCTATGCCTATGCTGCCCCGACCGTGGTTGTCGGTGGTCCCGTCTGGGGTCCGCCGCTGTTCTGGGGCCGGCGGCGGTTCTGGCATCGCGGCTGGTGGTAATCCATCAAGAGGCGGATCGCCTACGGCCAGCTGAGGCGCAGGTTGATTGATCGGCTTGCGCCTGGTCGCCGGCGCGATGAATGGATGCTTCGGCTCAGGGCGAGCTAGGAACGACTGACATGGGCCTTGACCGTCGAACGTGACGGTCAAACCCGCAGCTGAAGCTGACCATCGCCGACATCTCCCAGCTGGCGCGGGGGTGAAGCTGAGGCGCCTGCGGTGGCCGCGCCGCATCGTTGATTTTGGAGCTGAGCGGGAAGAGCGGAGATGCTGGCGGAAGGGGTGGGATTCGAACCCACGGTACCCTTGCGGGCACGCCGGTTTTCAAGACCGGTGCCTTAAACCACTCGGCCACCCTTCCAAGCGTTGAAATCTCACTACTTTTCGTCCTGTCACGCGACAGAACAGCGAGAACGATGTCGCCAAGTGATTGCCGGACCTCGCCTCGCGGCCTGTTTATGGCGAGCCGGCGCGCGCCGTCAACCCGAGAACGCTGCGCCGGGCGGTCGGAGCGGGGAATACGTTGCGCGGCTTCGGTCGATGCACCGGCAATATGCCCCGGCTGATTGGGGCCGCCCGATTTCAGGGAATAAGGCGGCCCCACCTTCCAAGCGAGACTCGAATCGACGCGGCTCGAACGGGGCTGGCAAATTCGAGCCGCACGCCGGTTCGATCACCGCCGCAGCAGTCGTGCGGCGGTGGGCGCTTGGAAGAAACTCGGCATCGTTTTGAATGCGACGGCAGCCGGCAACACAGCCGGACAACTGAGGGTACAAACTGACCGTCAAAATAATTTACGCCGTCGGGCTCGAAATGGTTTGTCCCGCCGGCGCACGTCACTGGGCCCCTGAAATCCCCAGTAAGCTTGATTTAGCTGGATTGACGCCCGGGAAATATGAACCAGATCACAAATGGCGATCGTTCTTTCCGGGCCGCGCGGCTCCGTGGCGCGCGTCGAGCGAAATTCGCCGCTCTCATGCAATCGGCGCGGCCGGGGCGGTCGTCTCGATCGCTGCGATCGCCTGCTTGATCAGGCCTGTTTGGACTCGGGCAGTTTGACCGGCACGTGGGGCGACGTGCTGACGACACGCGGGGCCCCATCGGCGTAAGCCCGACCTTTGAGCAGCGCCTCAAGCATCAAGAAGAATTTCTCGGCAAGCATGGCATTCTCATCCAGTACAATATGCACAATTCAAATTCTGTGCCTCAGGGGCAATATGGTCTTTCGGCTACCAGCCGGCTGCCGCCAGGTGGTGCTTCCGCATTTCCAGGAGGTGGGCGCGGCACGAGAGTCGGTAGATCAGGCTAAGCACTGTCCACATGATCGAACTCCGTTGTTGACCATTGACGGCAGGGATCTTGGCGCGGTGCGGTTTCCGGGCTTTTTCGCGCGCTTGCAAAAATGATGTCGTCGCCGCTGCCGATGGTTTCGCCTCATGACTGGTCACGACATCACCTCACGGCTTCGCGAGCGGGCGGGACCGCCTACGCTGGAGCAGGCCCGAAGGTGAGGGGACCTGCCGTTTCTCTTGTCTCCTGTCTCTTGTGGGGTCTCTTTTCGGTTCTGTTGGGTCGGGATTCCTGACCCATCGCGGCTGGCGGTGTGCGGCCAAATTGCGGCGGCGACGCCCGGCTGTCCCGCTGTCAAACCGCAGGGGACGGCCAACGTGCCCAGCTAAGCCGCGCCGCCAAACACGCGGCGCCAGCGATCCGTGTTAGGTAAAGGCGAAAGCGAGCAGGCTCGAGCAAAGCAGCGCCAAACCGGCTGCCGTGAGAGCCAGGAAGCTGTCGGAGACAAGGTCATGATTGCGCATGATTCACCCTCCGAATCAATGCTCGCTCGAATTGATTAAAACTTTCCGAACGAGCCTTTTTCATGGTCGTCAAATGAAGCCAAAAAGGCAGACTAAAGGCAGACACTAAAGAGGTGGTCTGGACAGTCAGGCCCAGCGCACACCCTCGAACGCGTGAGCCAGGAAGATCCCGGCGCCAAGCAGACCCATCACCGCAGTCAAAGTTTCGAACATTGCGAATATCCTTCCCGCCCCACCTGCGAGGAAACACAGCACCCCCCTACACAGTCAAAAAGATTCAAAAGCTTCCCAGCGCATTGCCCGTGAAGTGCGGATTTCATGCAACAGATGTGTCGAATGGAGGCAATCAAACGCCTGGTTGGCCCCGTAATTCGACGGTTGATAGGCTCAACGATTGGTTTACCAAGGTAACCGCCTCCCCATTTCCGCCGTGTTCCGGTTGCGATATCGTCCGTTCTGGGTGCGAGGGGTTGGTCGCGCCGACGCGGGGTTTATGCGGATGTCGGCCGAATTGGGCAGTCATCCCGCAGAGTGGTCATTGGGGAGCATGGGGAATCGGCTAACAGAACCCGGAGGCGGGGTCTTGCGGGGCGCTATTGCCGCAGCACTCTGCCTGACGCTCGCCAACTGCGCCTCGTCAAGCAAGTTTGCCGGCCGTGTCGACCCGAAATACGGGGTGTCCTCGAGCCCGCGCGTGGTCGAATATGGCGAGCCGGTCCCGAAGGGCGGCGGCACCTATCGTGTCGGCAAGCCGTATATGGTGGCGGGGCGGATGTACGTGCCGCAGGAGGACGTCAACTACAGCGAGGTCGGGCTGGCCTCCTGGTATGGCGACGATTTCCACGGAAGGCTGACCGCCAATGGCGAAGTGTTCGACATGGACGGGCTGAGCGCGGCGCATCCGACGCTGCCGATGCCATGCTATGCGCGGGTCACCAATCTCGCCAACGGCAAGTCGCTGATCGTGCGTGTCAATGACCGCGGTCCCTATGCGGCCAACCGCCTGATCGATCTCTCGCACAAGGCCGCCGAGCTGCTCGACTTCAAGGGCAACGGCATTGCCAAGGTGCGGGTGGACTATGTCGGCCGTGCGCCGCTGGAGGGCTCCGACGACCGCCAGCTCGAGGCGACCCTGCGCACCGGCGTGCCGGCGCCGGCGCCTTCGCTCGTGCGCGTGGCCTCTGCCCGCCCGTTCGTGCCTGAAGGGCCGTCCTCCGGTCGGCCGATTCGTGGCGACATTCCGATGCCGCAGGATCGGCCCTATGACCTCGGCAACACCTCGGCCGATTACAGCTCGATGAATGCGACCTCGGAGATGTCGGCGGCAAGCCGGTCGCGTTCGAGCCGACGCGCGCTCGACAACCCGCGCGCCGTCTCCTACGAAGACGACCAGCGCTATGCCGCGCCGAGCCAGCTCTCCGCCCCAAGCCATGTCTCGGCCTACGCGCCTGTCGACCCGCATGGGCCAGCCGATATGCTCGCAGGCCGCGGGCTCTACTGATCTTTGGGCGCCGGCGCGTTCATCGCCGCTTTCAGCTCCCACGGCCCGGGATTGAGAATGAGCCCGGAGGCGTGGCCGGCCGCATCCCTGACGAAAGCGATCCGGGTGTGATCGTCGTCGTCGACGGTGAATTCGCCGGCCGAGGTCGCGACCAGCGGCGTCGCCTTGCCTGTCTCGAATTCGAGGACTGGCCAGACCCCCGTCGCTTCCGCGACGAGCTTGCCTTGGTCGATGCGAATCTGAAGTTCGACGCTATTGACGCGGCGAGCGGCTCTGACGACGCGAAGTTCGGTTGCGTGGTCTTGACCCCTGTGGACGATTTTCAACTTGATCGGGGTATTGACCGACCCCCGCAGCCTGGACGAAACCTCGGGGAGCGACAGACCCTTGAGCGGCTGGTCGTCAACATCAGTGATGAGATCGCCGGCCGTCACGCCGGCCTTGGCCGCTGGGCCGCCAGGGACCGGCCTGTTGATCCTGAGGCCGTCTTGCTCCATGGCGACCAAATCTCCGATTCCAGTCCATCCGGTCTTGCCATCGGCGAGACCTTGTCTGTCGCGCGAACTCACGGTGCCACCGAAATCATAGGTCCCAACATAATCGGCGAGCGCCTCAGGGCTCGGACGCGATACCGCGGGCGTGGCGGAAGAGGACGGCTCGGGAATGGTCAATGCGCCATACACCAGATGATCGATGCCGGAGTAGAGCAGCGCTTGTCGTCCTTTGCTGCCCGGCGTCGCCTGGATCATCTGCAGGCCGATCAATTTCTCCGCCGGATCGATCCAGAAACGCGTGCCCCAATATCCAGCCCAGGAAAAGCTTCCGACCGCTCCCGGTATCCAGCTGTGGACGGGATTGGTGCGAATGCCGAAGCCAAGTCCAAAGGTTGTCCCAGCGCGGGCGCCGACCTCGTCTCCTCCAAAGATGCGAATGCCGTCGGGCAGCGCGTTCGTCGTCATCTCCTTCACGGCCTGAGGGGTGAGCACGCGCGTGCCGTCAAGCTCGCCGCCATTGAGAAGCATCTGGCAAAAGCGCAGATAGTCGGGCGCGGTTGAAACCAGGCCGCCCCCGCCGGAGAACAGCTTCGGCGGAATCGTGACATCCCAGATCGGCGGCCGCTCCGTCATCGGAGCATCGACGAGCCGGCCGAGCTTCTCTTTCGGGACATAGAAGCCGGTGTCGACCATGTGCAGCGGCGCAAAGATCCGGCTCTGGAAGAATTGATCCAAAGGCTGACCGGACACCACTTCGACAACCCGGCCCAGCACGTCGGCGTTCCAGCCATATTCATGGGCCTCGCCAGGCTGATGGGCGAGTGGCAGGCCGACCAGACTGGACACGAAGTCCGCCAGGGTCTTGTCGCGCCTGAACACGGCCTTCCAGCCATAGAGCATATGGATAAACTTGATCCCGAAATCGGCGGACGAATCTGCAAGCCCTCGCTCCGGATACGCAAAATCCAGGTCCGGATAGATCAGGCCAGACGTATGGCGCAGCAGGTCTCGAACCGTCATCGGACGCTTTGGCGGATCGAGCCCGTATTCGGTCTTGCCGGTCGCAGGGTCGGTTTTCTGGAAGGCGACCCGCATGTCCCCAAGCTCGGGCAGATACCGGTCGACGGGTGCGTCGAGGTCGAGCTTGCCCTCGTCAACCAGAATCATGGCGGCGACGCTGGTCACCGGCTTGGACATCGAGGCGATCCAGAAGATGGAGTTCGTCTTCATCGGGATCGTCTTGGCGCGGTCCTGAAATCCGATGGCCTGCAAATAGGCAAGCTTGCCGCCCTTTGCGATTGCGATGACGGCGCCAGGCAGGAGGCCGTCCAACGGCGGGACGGAATCGAAGCGCGCCTGGTACCACGGCACGATCCGCGCCAGCCGCGCGGCCGAGAAGCCCAGCGGCTTCGGATCCGCTGCCCGCGTCAGGTCGTCGGACGCCGCCGGTCCTACAAGGGACAACAGCAGGACCACCGCGGCGGATAGTTCAAGCAAGCGGGTTGGCCGATATTTGCGCGCGGTCATTGATGGTCTCCGGCGTGAGGCAGTGGGCGCTGCATCCTCCCAGACTGCATCGGAAGCCCGACCTTGGCTCGCCAAACTCCAGGATTCGGCTAGCCGATTTTTCGATCAGCCTCATCGGGTCGAGATGCGTCAGCCGCCGGCATCTTTTGCGCCATCCGCCGATACTCGGTCGGCGTCAGGCCCGTATCGGCCTTGAAGGCCCGGTTGAATGGACCGAGCGACTGAAAACCGGAATCCATCGCGATCGTCAGCACCGGCACCTCGCATTGGCTCGGATCCGACAGCGCGGCCTTGGCGTCCTCGAGCCGGTAGTGGTTGATAAAGGCGTTGAAGTTCCGATAGCCGAGGCCCTCATGAATGGCGCGGCGTAGCCGCTCCTCGGGAACCGCGAGCCGCGATGCCAACGCACCGATCGTCAGCCGCTCCTGCCGGAAGACGCGCTCGTCCGTCATCAACTGCTCGAGGCGCTTCAGCAACAGGGGGGTGACACCTTGCGGCGCGGACTTCGGCCCAGAGGCAGATGCAGCGAAGTCCGTGCCCCGCCGCAGCACGCTGGTTGCCGGCTCGATCGGCGCAACCTGCAACAGGCGCCAGGCCGCCAGGACCGCGAGCGCACATAGCCCAAGGGCCCTGATCGCGTCGAAGGCGGCCGGCGTGACTGCAAACGAGCCGAGACCCGAGTTATAGAATGTATCGATCGAGATGTAGACCACGCTCGCGAGCAGGACCGCGGCGCGTAGCCGCCGCCTGCCTGTTACCAGGTCGCCGCGCCACGTCGCCATCGTTTGCGTAATAGCGAGCACGGCAAGCCCAACGCCCACAAGCTGCACCACAAGGTCGGCGAGCGACCCGGCCCGTGGCCACTTGGCGCAGCCATAGGCGCTGAACAGTTCGCCCGCCACGGACAGGGCCCAGAGCGCTGCGTGCCGGGCTCGCAGGATGAAATCATCGTCAAAGACGATCCTCGCCCAGAGCCAGAACACGACGACGCTGCCTGCGGCCAGCGCCAGAACGGGGGCGCGCCAAACAACCTCGGCCTGCCCGAATCCTGGCGTTGAATTGACGGCCGAGGCCGCCGCGCTGAGGGTGAGGGCCGCGCTCAATCGCCCGACCCGGGTCTGGCGCCGGTCGCGCCAGGTCAGGCACGCGATCAGCAGGAACAAGCCGCATGCGGCTCCGTGCATACCAAGGGCGACAGCTGAGGGAGAGGCGATACTCACGGCGCGAGGCTCTGCGGGATAGCCATGACCAGGGCCTCATCGTCCGCATTGGCGTGATCGGACTTGGCGGCTGCGGAACGCCGAAATCAAATACGACACCGGCGCGGGCGCGTCAAAGCAGGGGGCCGGTCGCGCCAGCCACCCTGCAGCAGCGCGTTGAGGTGAGCACCGCGGCCGCATTGCCGCGGCGAACCGCCAGTCGTCCTAAAAGACCGGCGTCGGCCGCGAACAGGATGTCCCGGCTGGCATCGCTCTTCTGCCTTGTTTTCGCGGTTTTCTGACGAAGCACGCACCGCAAGTGCAGCCGCGCCAAAAGCCGTGTTGTTCGACCGGGGGCCAGCTGTTAGAACGCACCTCTGCTCAAGGACTTCGCTATGGCGCCGCCGATGTTACCGTTCCGCCCGTGCAGGGTTTCACGTGGTGGGTTTTTGCGCGGCTTAATGGCCTGCATGATTGCGGTCTCGGTCGGCTGGGGTGGCGCGCTGCTCGCCGCCAACCAAAGCATCACCGGTGTCAAGAAAGAGGAGGGGGGCTTCGACGGCGACGCGCCGACCGCGATCCTGATGGAGGCCTCGACCGGCAGCATCCTGTTCGAGAAGAACGCCGACGAGTTGCGCGCGCCCTCCAGCATGATGAAGCTGATGACGGCCGAGGTGGTGTTCCACGCCATCCAGGAAGGTCAGGTCAAGCTGACCGACGAATATCGCATCAGCGAGAATGCCTGGCGACGGGGCGGGGCGCCCTCGGGAACCTCGACCATGTTCGCGGCGATCAACAGCAAGGTCTCCGTGGATGATCTCCTGCATGGCGCCCTCATCGACAGCGGCAATGATGCCTGCATCGCGCTTGCCGAAGGCATCGCCGGCAATGAAAAGATTTTTGCCGCCGACTTCATGACCAAGCGGGCGCGCGAACTGGGGCTCGTCAAGTCGACCTTCGCCAACTCCAATGGCCTGCCGGATCCCGGCAACAAGATGACGGTGCGCGAGCTTGCGATGCTCGCCCGCCACATCATCCTGGACTATCCGGAGTTCTACAAATTGTTCGGGGAGAAGGAGTTCACCTGGAACAAGATCCGGCAGCTGAACCGCAATCCGCTGCTCAACGCACTGGAAGGCGCCGATGGGTTGAAGACCGGCTACACCAAGGAGGGTGGCTACGGCATGGTCGGCTCGGCGGTGCAGAACGGCGTGCGCCTGATCGTCGTCATCAATGGCCTCGAAGACTCGGAGGACCGCGCCAGCGAAGCCAAGAAGATGCTGGAATGGGGGTATCGCAATTTCGAGTGGCGCACCCTGTTCGCGGCCCGGCAGCCGCTTGGCTACGCGCGCGTGTTTGGCGGAGACAGCCGTTCGGTGGCGCTGACCAGCCCCGAGCCGGTCAAGGTCATGGTGCCGAAGAACGGCAATGAGAAACTGATCGCGCGGGTGATCTATAAAGGCCCGGTGCGCGCGCCGATCAAGGAGGGGCAGCCGATCGGCGTGGTCAGGGTCTGGCGCGGCGCCAATGTCGCCGTCGAGCAGCCGGTCTATGCCGCCGAAGCCATCGGCGTCGGGTCGACGATGCGCCGCGCGTTCGACGGGGCCAGTGAACTGGTGATCGGCATGTTCCGCGCCGGGGTCGAGAAGCTCTGACCATGGCAGACGAGGCAATCAAGCGCGGCCCAGGACGCGGGCGCTTCATCACATTCGAGGGCGGTGAGGGGAGCGGAAAATCCACGCAAATCAAGCGGTTGTCTGAACGTCTTGAGGCGGAGCATCTGCACACAATCGTCACCCGCGAGCCCGGCGGCTCGCCGGGCGCGGAGATCATCCGCCACCTCGTCCTGTCCGGCATGGGCAAGCTCCTCGGGGCCGAGGCCGAGACCCTGTTGTTTGCGGCCGCCCGTGACGACCATGTGTGCTCGGTGATCCTGCCGGCGCTGGCCCAGGGCACCTGGGTGCTGTGCGACCGCTTCTATGATTCGACACGGGCCTATCAAAGCCGGGTTGGACATGTGCAGCCGGCGCTGGTCAACGCCATGACGCGGGTGACCATCGGCGATCTCAAGCCGGACCTCACCATCATCCTGGACGTGCCGGTCGAAGTCGGGCTGAAGCGTGCCGCGGCGCGCCGCGGCAACGGTGCAGCCGACCGCTTCGAATCGGAAGACGTCAAATTCCACCAGACGCTGCGCGACGCCTATGCCGAGATCGCGAGAGCTGAGCCGCAGCGCTGCGTCGTCATCGACGCCAATGCCGACGTCGAGACGGTGGCCACGAGGATCTGGAGCACCTTGCGCGACCGCTTCTTCGTCAATGCCGGCGTGCCGAGCCCGGCATGAGTCCGCGCCAGACCGAATCCGAGACTGCGGTGGCGCATCCGCGCGAGACCACCGCGCTGTTCGGCCACCATGAGGCGGAAGCAGCGCTGCTCAGTGCCTATCGCAGCGGACGTATCGCACATGCCTGGCTGATCGGCGGCGCGCAGGGCATCGGCAAGGCCACGCTCGCCTATCGCATGGCGCGCTTTGTGCTGACCCATCGCAATCCTCTGAGCCAGGACGTGCAGCGTGCGACCACGCTCGAGGTCGATGCCAATGACCCCGTGGCGCGCCAGATCGCGGCCGGCGCGCATGGCGGGCT
>Ga0070738_10003299_pt1 | contig 21586 bp, 20 predicted proteins | sample Coa_R2_2_FD_66446 | JGI IMG/M metagenome (GOLD analysis project Ga0070738, IMG submission 66446) | Surface soil microbial communities from Centralia Pennsylvania, which are recovering from an underground coalmine fire - Coalmine... | ecosystem: Environmental > Terrestrial > Soil > Unclassified ... | reverse complement strand
CGCCCTTGGCTTGCGAGCACCAGAGAAAATTGAAATTCGCGACGTGCCCCACCTGCTGCCCGAAGGTGCGCACTTCCTGCTGGTCGCCGGGACGCATGCCGTAGTTTTCTTCGGGCATTTTTTCCGCCGTGCGGACGATGTTGTTCCGGTTGGCCGTGTAGGCGTTGCGGAGCCAGGTGGAAAGCGGATTGTCCTGAGGGGGCGGCGCGTTTTGGGCGAACACGGGCGCCGCGAGAATGGGCAAGAAAAAGATCGAACGCTGCATGGTTCCTCCTACGCCGCCTCTTTTCACGGCGGAGAATAACCTTATAACACACGCGAGCGCCCTACTCTCGTATACACTACAATGAGCGGTTTTGAAAAACGCTCACGAGGAGAAACGCAAATGAAGATCATCCGACAAAGTCTGCTGGGCGCGGCTTTGGCCTTTGCGGCCGCCGCGCTGGTGATGGCGCAAGGCGGGGCAGGGAAGGGGGGAGGGTTTAAGGGCGGGCCGCCGCGGCCGGTGCTTTCCGTTACCTCACCCGCATGGCCGGACGGGGGAGAAGTGCCGATGCAAAACGCCGGCCGGGGCGGCAATAAGTCGCCGGAATTCGAGTTCCACTGGACTCTGGGGAACGATCCGACAAATCCGCCCGAGGGCCTGCAAAGCTATGCCGTGATTTTCCACGACATTGAAAATTCCACCAACAAAACCACGGTGGACACGCTCCACTGGTCGGCGTTCAACATTCCGGGGACGGCGAAGGGCCTTCCGGCGGGATTGGGCGCGGGGGAACTGCCGGACGGCACGAAAAACGGGCCGGGCATCGCGGCGCGCGGCGGCAATCCTGGATCGTATTTCGGGCCCGGGGCGGGCGTGGGTCCTTTCCATCACTACGTGTTCGAGTTTTATGCTCTGGACACCAAACTCGACCTTCCCGCCAATACGACGCGCGAGGAGTTGATGAAGGCGATGGATGGGCACGTCATCGGCAAAGCGGCCTATGTCGGCCGCTTCCATACCGTGCCGCAGTAGAAGTTCGCCAAGCTTTGAGTGGACCGCTCCCTTCGGGCGCCGGCTCTGAGCCGGGCCGCGAGGGAGCGGCGGGGCCGGGGGCAATCAGTTTCGCTTCACAAGCTCCGGCAACTTTTCCTTTACCTTCTCCACCTTGGGCCTCGCCACGCTCTGCACGTAGGGATTTCGGGGATTCCGGCTACAGTAGTTTTGATGGTAGCCTTCGGCCGGGTAAAACGCCATCAATTCCACTACCTGCGTGACAATGGGCGAGCGGAACACTTTGGCTAGATCCAGTTGACGGATATACGCCTCGGCGATCCGCTTCTGCCCGGGGCTGTTGTAGAAAATCGCGGAGCGGTATTGCGGCCCGATGTCAGGGCCCTGGCGGTTGAGCTGGGTGGGATCGTGGGCCACTTCAAAGAACACCTTGAGCAGCCGGCCGTAGGAGATTTTTTGGGGATCGAAGGCAAGCTGGACCGCCTCGGCATGACCGGTTGAGCCGGTGCAGACGATTTCGTAGCGGGCCGAAGCCGCGTCGCCGCCGGAATAACCGGAGACCACCTTTTCCACTCCTTCAATCTGCTGAAAAACGGCCTCCAGACACCAGAAGCAGCCGCCGGCCAGAACCGCGGTCTGCGTTTCCATGGCGTTTGGATCGTCTAAGGCAGGATCGGGGAAAGCCATAAGCGCCATCGCGCCGGGCCGAACCAGCGCCGCAGCGGGACCTTCATGGATATTGTAAGTCCTAGCGCGGCGCGAGGTTCTTGAGCGTGACGGGCGCCGCGGCGTAATTCGCCAGGCCGAAAGACTTCGCGGCGGCATCCAGGGCGATGGTTCCGGCCAGCGAAGTTTTTCCTTCGCCGGCGGCTTTCGGTTTCAGCCGCAACTCAATTAGGGAGAAGTCGTACTTAGGGGAGCCGGCCAAGGCGGCGGACTTCCAAACATCGTTCCATGCGCCGAGGGGACGGTCGGTGATCAAAACGATCCGCTCGGAGCCGTCTTGTTCCGCATACCGCGCGGCGAAGCGCAGGGCATAGCCGGAAACTTCGGAGGAAGACCAAAGATAGCCGATTGTGGGAGCGGCGGCGAGCGCCTCGGCAAGCGCGCTTTCCGGCGTTTTGGGGGCGGCGGGCTCGCCCGGATTGCCTCCGCGCGCTCCCGCACGGCCGCCGCGGCCGCCTCCTCGACCCTGCGGCGGCTTGGGCGCGGCAGGAGCCGGCTGAGTCCAGGCGGAAATCAACCGGTCGCGATCCTCATCGGAAGACCAGCGCAGCACGTCGATTTTGATGGTCCCGGCGGCATCGGCCGTCCCCGTTAAAGTCAGCACCGGATTCTCCGCCCCCGCGACGGCGGCGGCAATTCCCATCAAGAACATTGCCTTAAGCATTCTTCGTCCGGGCTCCTGTTTGCACCTTGGGGCTAAATGTAGGCGAGCAACCGCCCGGCGGTCACCGCTCCCAACCAGCAGATCAGCGCCGCCCAGGCCAGCGCCCTGGCGCTGTCCGGCAGGCGGCCGTCGGCATCGAGTTTGCGGAACACTTTCTTACGCGTGAGCTGGAGCACGGCCACGCCCGCGAAGATGAAAACCATCTTTATATAGAATGTGGGATCGACCAGCCGTTTCGATGCGCTGGCGAGCAGGAGAGCGGTGCCGGTCACTGCATTCACCCAGAATCCCGCCCACATGAGGGGATACAGTCGCTCCAGCGGTTGCAGGGGCGTTTTTGGAGAAATTCCGAGGAGCCGGAGACTAATGAGGCTGCTGACGCCGGCGACGACGCCCATTCCCATGACGTGCAGCCATAGAACCGTAGGGTAGGCGAGGATCGATTTGGATTCGCTCACCCAGGTGCTGATGCCAAGCTGCTCGAGCGTGTCTAAGAAACTCATCGCGGTGCTCCCGTTTTCTGAATTTTGGTTTCCGGGGACTCGCCGCCGCGGCCGTCGCTTCGATCGATGAGGTATCCCAAGACTCCCACCAACACGGCGGAGCCGATGGCAATGGACGTCACAATGAGAGCGAGCGTCATTTAAGTCTCCCCAGCATCAGAACGAGTGTCCGAGAAACGGCAACATCTGACCGCAGAAGATGACGGCGGTCCACAGAAAAATTCCGGACGCAGCCGCCACTTTCGCCGTTACCGGGGGATTGTCGCCCGCCTTCAAATTCCAGGGCTGCTCGAACACGGTGAAGTAAAGGGCGTTGACGCCCGCCACCAGGATCAAGGCGAGCTTCCAGAAGAACGTGGCGTTGGTGACGTAGAAACTTAGCGGCGCGCCGATGAAGAAGAGCATGCCCGTGACCACGTTTACGCCAAATCCCAAAACTCCCCAGGGCAACAGGCGATGCAGAGTGGAATACGGGATCGCCTTCATGAAACCCAGCATGCGCAAATCCACCAGGAGCACGACGCCAAACAGGAGCGACAGGCCGATGAAATGAACCGTCTCGCTGGCCGCCCAGGTCCACGTAGAGTTGACCATGGCGTCTCCGATTACTCGAGTCAATGTAGGGCCGGCTGGGGGATCCGCTGGGGGATCGGCCTGGGCGGGGGCGGTGCGAATCTCCAGATGGCGAATCTCTCCGCCCATGTCCGCGGCGCGGGTCATCAGGCCGAAGGTGGCGAGGGCGGCAAGCAGCACGGCCGTCATCGTAGCCTGGGGCCAGCGGGACAACCGGCGGCGCTGCCAAAGGCCTAGCCAGGCCAAGGCGCCAGTTAGCTCCATGGGCCAGAGCGCCGCGAACGCGGCGTTTTCGTGAGCGTCGATCATGCTCTTGGAAACTTCGGAGTTCTTCTCAAGGACCAAGTGCGCGGCGGCGCCTGTAACAAAGGCGGGAATCGTCACCAGGGCGATCAAGAAAAAGATTACCAGGCCGGCGCGCTTCAAATCGTCGCTTTTAGCGACAAGAGCCACGAGAAACACGCCGAGCCCCACAATCATGCCGACGGTAGGAAAATGATTTAACAGAAGATGGGCGTGGGCCAGATTCATAATAGATGGGGGGAATCCGCGAAGGTATATTCAACGGCGCGCGGGGAGGACCGGCGCGGGACGGGCGAGCCGCCCTCGCGCCCGATCAAAGGAGGGTTTGCCACCCTAATGCCGAAGCTGCGTCGATATGTTCCCTTCTTCGTATACTTCGCAATTGGCGCGCTCATGAATGAGTTGCGGCGCGCCGGCGCGTAACCGCAGGGTTTTGTCCGGCATGACCCAGGGCTCGAGGAGATCGTCAGGGTCCTCGATGGTCTCTTGGTAAAGAATTTCATTTCCCTTCCGGGTCAATTTTTCGATGATATGCATGTTGGCGGAATGGAGCAAGCCGCCGCGTCCGAGCCAGGTGGTGTCGACGAAGTTGGTGGAGTCGATCACCAGGGTGTCGCCCTCCCAATGACCGATCGAAAGGCCGTTGTAATAGGCTTCCACGGTATTGGGGCGAGCGCGGCCGTCGGTGGGGATGTCGCGGAATTCGATATTTCCGCCGCCGTAGTCGCTGGTGGTGTAGAAAAAGATGATGTCGGTCGGAGACTGGATAATGCGCGCTGGAGTGCCCTCCCGCGGCATTCCCATGGGCTGACAGGTCATGATGGGATCGTACTTGTTGGTCCACTGATCGAGTTCCTGAATCTTGTCCCAAAACTCAGGCTTGTAAACGGGATGGCTGGGGACATTGCCGTCGCCGGTTAAACCGAAGCGAGAAGGCGAGATCCACTCATAATCCACCCAGAAGTTGTCCATTGGGATTTTACAGCCGATTCCGGGGTTGATTCCCCCATCCGGGGTCTGGGTGGGACCACACCGGCGGTTGCCACCGCCCGTGATGGCAAGAGGGGGGCCAGTCCAGTTTCCGGTCATGTCTGGATGTCCGTCGGGCAGGCGTGGGGTAGCGACCGCGGCGGTCTCTGTCGGAGCCGGCCTGGGCGGCGCGTCCACATTCAGAGTCCACTTGGGAGGCTGATTGGTTGGCTTGATCGCGGCCCTGACGCTAGCCGGGACGGGCATGACGACGTACATCTGCCCGGTTTCGGTCAGGGTGGTGGCGATATCGCGAACCACGACGCCGTTCTGTTTCTCAATCATCCGGCCCGCGTAAAACGCTTCGGCGGGATTAAGGGGATTGTTCCAATCTTTATAGTCGCTGTAATCGAACTCATAGGTTTTGGCGCCGTGCTTGACGACCACGCGCTCGGCCATGAACTTGTCATTGAGCGTCGCGGCCGCGATCGCGTTGGGAACGCCGGGAATCGGGAAGGTCACGGTGGGCTTGTTGCCGTCCCAGGAAACGGAGGTTTTGCCCGCCATGGAGACGTCCGCAGGCACGCGTTGCGGCCTGGGCGCCATCTCCGGCGGATCGCTGATTCCCGCCATGGCGCCCTTGAAGGCTCCTTGCGGGCTGGCCCACAGGCGAATCATACGCTCCTCTACGGCTCCGGGCATCGGGGTGGCCTTGCCTTTGCCGGGGACGAGTTCGGCGCCGGGAATGTCTTCGTTCCAGGCATAGGCTCCACTAAGGACTTCGACATTGGAGCAGGATTGGCCATTTGGCCGTGCGCCGACGTACTGAATGCGCTCGCCCGAGGTTTGGTAGCTGATGCTGGTTCGATACTTAGATACATTGCAGGGCTGTCCGTCCAGTTGAACGACGCCCTTGCCCTGATATTCGAGGGTCATGATGAGGTCACGCTCCTCGCTGCTTCGGAGCATGCCCATATACCAAGCCCAATTGAAAAGGACCGATTTCAGATCCTTGGCGCCGGGCGCCGGGGTGTAGAGGGGAGCGGCGGCGCGGCCCCCTGCGCCGCGGCCGCGGCCTTGTCCGCGACCCTGACCTTGCGCCGGGGCGGCGGCCGGAGCCTGAGCGTTCGCGAACGGAGTCAGGGCGGCGGCGAGCATGGCGCCCAGGGCGAGACGCACCCACATGGTTTGTTCTCGAGACGTCATGGCGAACCCCTTTCTTTAATCGTTCGGGCCGCCGCCGGAGACGACGATGGTGTGCCCGTCGGGATAGGTCACCGATTTGAGAAACCCTAAGGGATGGCCGTCCTTGGCGGGAATGCACTTCACGGTAATGGTGTCGCCGGTGTGGAGCGCATTGGGTCCGATTTTACCGACGCCCTTCTGCGCCAGGGCCGTGGCCGAGCCGAGCGTAAAGGTCCAATCGGTTGAGGTGCCATCGTCATTTTTGACCGCGATCGTGAGGGAGCCGTGGGGATTTACGAACTGTACTTTTTCGACGGTCCCCTTCACCTCCTTTTCGGCTTTCATGTCGTACACGCCGGCGAGGGAATGGTGAGCCTGCAACAAGCCGCTCGCCATCAACCACCCGCCCAACAGGGCCACACATCCGAGAGTTCGTCTAATCATGGGCGCATCTCCTCAACTTGAACTTGTAATCGGCACTCTATCACAGTCGACCTGGCGACCGCTGAAACCGAGCCAACCAGCCGTTGAGTGTACCACCGCGGGCGCTCGGCTGCAAATAGGGACGATGGGGATAACGGCAGAGTTACAGAGCCGCGGCGAGGCTACTTGGGAATGGACATCACGTAATTGGTGATGCGATCGAGATCTTCGGGGCTGAAATGGAAGGGAGGCATTTCGGAGCCGGGCGTAAATTGATCGGGAGCGGCGAAATGGGCCTTGACCCAATCGCGGCTGCGCCGCAGCCTCAAGCCGTTCAGGGGGGGTCCCACATCGCCACCTTCGCCATTCAAAGAGTGGCAGGAGGAGCACTGGCTGGCATAGTAGATCATGGCGCCGCGCGCGGCCTCATCGGGGGCCTTCAGGCACGCCTCCACGGTGTCTTCGGTGCGCTTGGTCAAAAGCTGGACCAGGGCGCCGATTTCCATGCCGGAGAGGTTCTTGAAGTGGTTCTTCATCCAATTGGCGTCTTTATCCACGACGATGGCGGTCAAGTCGGGAGCGGGTTGGGAACGGCCTGGGGTGTGGCAATTACTGCAATTTTCACGGCGAAACACGCCGATGCCGGCAAGCTGCGAAGCCGGGATTCTTTGCCAGGCGGCGGTTTCCAGGGCGCCGTCCTCCTCGGGCTGGCGCGGGGTGGTGAGCACGGCGGCGGTAGTGAGGCCGGTCCAGGCGAGGGCCGCCACGCAAGCCACGGAAATCGCGGCGATGCGGCGCTGGATCTTCACGACCGCGCCGCGGTCGATAAACGGGATCAGGACCAGCACCGCAACGGCGGCGCCGGGCAGCACCACCGCCCCGAACACCTCCAGGGGGCCCTGGAAAAACTTCAGGAATTGAAAGAGAAACAGAAAGTACCATTCGGGCCGAGGCACGTAGCTGGTATCCGTAGGATCGGCGATGCGTCCCAAGGGAACCTTCACCAGGGCCACCATCAAGCCCAGGGCCACGCACCAGACGAAGACCGCTACGGTATCGCGAAAGACCTGCTCGGGAAAGAATTTTTTCTTAGGAAGGCGCTCGTCTCCGGGCGCGGGCGTGACGCCGTGCTTGCGAACCAGATAAACGTGGAGGGCGATCAAGCCGAGCGTAAGGATCGGCAGCAAGGTCACATGAGCGGCGTAAAAACGGGCGAAGGCCACGCGGCCAATCCCGCCTCCATCGGCTCCGAGCATGCGCAGCAGAAGCGATCCTCCCGGCGCCAGGCTCATGATGCGCGTGGTGACGATGGTGCCCCAATAAGCGCGGTTGTCCCAGGTCAGCAGATAGCCGCTGAGGCCGAAAGCGAGGGTCAACAGCAGCAGCAGCACGCCCGCAATCCAGGTGGCCTCGCGGGGCTTCTTGTAAGCGCCCCACAAGAAGGTCTGGGCCATGTGCAGCACGACGACGACGATCATGAGGCTCGCGCCCCAATGGTGCATGGCGCGGATGACGCTGCCGGCGGCCACTTGCGTGACGATATAGCGCAAACTGTCCCAGGCTTCTCCGGGCGTGGGGGCGTAGTTGAGGGCCAGAAGGAAACCGGTGAAAATCTGCAACAGGAACGCGAACAGAGCCACGCTTCCCAGCACTTGATGCCAGCCGGCGGAGGCGGGAATATCCTCGTCCAGGAAACCCCGGATCGCCGAAACCAGGCCGGTGCGCTGGTCGATGAAATTCAAAAAGGGCCGCAACATCGCTAGGCGCTTTCCTGGGAGGGCGCAGAACGGGCTCGGCTGCGCGCCGCCGCAGAAGGAGATTCCGGGTTGATGTAAACCGCGCCGCCTTCCACCTTGGAAGGATAGCGATCCAGCGGCCGGGGAGCAGGGCCGGCGGTCACCTTGCCGTCAATGGAGAAGATGGAGCCGTGGCAAGGACATTCAAACTGGGCCGAGCCGGATTCCCAGTGGTAGGCGCATCCCAGGTGCGTGCAGGCGGGATTGAAGGCCACCACCGCCGTCTCGCTGGTGCGCACCAGCCAGGCGCTGGTCTTTTCCTCGATGCGCCGCCAGCCATCCATCCGCTTGCGGTTGTAAACGATCTCTTCGGGCTCGCCTACGCGGAGCTTAGAGAGATCGGTGACTTCGATCCAATTGGCGCCATCCCTGCTTTTGGGACGCAGCAGAAGATAGACCGCTGTTGGAATCGCCGCCGCCACGGCAACAAGGCCTGCCAGCAGATTGATCATGAACAAATAGAACGACCTGCGCGTGGTTTGTGGAGTGGACATAACCTCTAACGGCCGCGCCAGGCCGCCTCGGGCTTGCCGCGCGGAACGGGATCGCTCCGCCGCGCGCCGCGGGCAGACTCTGTGGTGCGGCTTGTTCCTTACAATATGGGACCAACCCAATAGTATACTCGGGAACAAGTGGGGCTTTACTTAAGTCTTGTGATCTTCGCAGCCGCGGTGGGCAGCGCCGGATTGGGAGTTTGGCTGGAGGAATCGGCGCCGGCGCGGATACGCGCAAGAGGATGGGTCGCATTCGGCGGAGGGGTGCTGATGGGGGTCGCCATGTTCTGGCTGCTTCCGGAAATGGCGGAATTTTTCGGCTGGCCCGCGGCTGCGGCATGGATCGGGGGAGGGGCGGCGGCATTGGCCCTGATCGACCGCTACGTTTATCCGGTTTGTCCGGCTTGCGCTCCGGAACACGATCACGACCACTGCGCGGCTCGGCTGCACGGTTACGCGACGCCTCTGCTGGCGGCGGCCGCGCTGCATAGCGCGCTGGACGGATGGGGACTGATGGCGGGGCAGAATGCCGCTGCGGGACTGGGGGCCGCTTTTGGCCTGGGAATCGCCGCGCACAAGGTCCCGGAAGGGCTGGCTCTGGGAGTGATGGCGCGGGCCGCGATGCAGAGCCGGTTGGCCGCGCTGATTTGGTGCGCCGCGGCGCAGGCGGCGACGTTGGCGGGGGCTGGACTGGAATCGGTCCTCTCGCCGTACTTCGGCGCGCAAGGCCTTCACGTTTTGCTGGCGCTGGCCGGCGGAAGCTTCCTTTACCTGGGCGGTCATGCGATCCATGGCGAGCTGCGGCGAAGCGGCCCAAGGCCCGCTTTCTTTCCGGCTCTGACCGGCGTGGCCGGATCGAGCGTGCTGCGGCTGTTTGTGCGGTAATTTAGACCGGCCGGGAGGAATGCCCGCGGAAAACTGACTTAGAATAGAGTTTGGCGTCCTCGAACCTCGCGCTCCTTCGCCAACTCGGCGTGGTCAGCGCAACCGCGCTGGTTGTGTCGAACATGATCGGCACGGGCATCTTCACGAGCACGGGATTTCTTGCCGGCCAGCTTGGGTCGCCGTCGCTGGTGCTGTGGAGTTGGATTGTGGGAGCGGTGGCAGCCTTTCTGGGCGCCATATGCTATGCCGAGCTGGGCATCAACTTTCCCAGTTCCGGAGGCGAATATGTTTATCTGACGCGCGCCTTCGGCCCGACGTGGGGTTTCATGACGGGATGGGCATCTTTCTTCGCCGGCTTTTCGGCCCCGATTGCCACCGTGGCCTTGGCTTTTTCCGGCTATCTGGGGCATTTTGACGAGCGCTTCCGACCCGAAAGCGCGCACGTTCTGGCCGGGTCGGGGGAATGGACTCTTCAATTCGGATGGGCTCAAGGGGTCGCTTGCACGCTGGTGGCGGTTTTCACGATCCTCAATCTGCTTGGAATCCAGAGAGCGGCGCGAGTGCAAAATATTCTGACGGCGCTTAAGGTCGCCGTGCTGGCGGCTTTCATCGGCCTGGCCTTATTTTCGGGCCGGGGCGACGGCGGCAATTTCACTCGCAGCGCGGTTCGGGATGTTTCCACGCCGCTAGCGGCGCAGTTCGCCATCAGCCTATTTTGGATTTACGTCGCCTATAGCGGGTGGAACGCCGCTACATACGTGGCGGAAGAATTGCGGCAGCCGGCGCGCACGCTACCTGCGGCTCTGGCGATAGGGACATCCATCGTCGCAATTCTGTACCTGGCCCTGAATGTGGTGTTTATCTACGGCTCCCCACTGGAGGATATGAAGGGCAAGCTGGCGGTGGCCGCCTTCGCCGCCTCGCGCCTGTTCGGTCCGCAGGTGGCCGGAATTTTTAGCGCGCTGATGGCTTTGTCCCTGATGGCGACCATAAACGCCATGGTGACCATCGGGCCGCGAGTCTATTACGCGATGGCCAAAAACGGGGCTTTTCCGGCGCCGGCGGCGCGGGTGCATCCGCGGTGGCGCACGCCCGCGATCGCCATCGTGGCGCAAGCCGTCTGCGCGATGCTGATGAGCATGACGCCGTTTCCTCAACTCGTGGTCTACATTGGCTTCACCTTAAATTTCTTCGCGGTGATGAGCGTGGCGTCTCTCTTTCAGTTCCGCCGAAGGCCGGGATGGCAAAAGCTACGCGTAGTCAGTTTTTGTTATCCTCTGTTTCCCGCGATGTTTCTGGCGCTCGGGGCTTGGATGACGTTTTACGGCCTCCAGCTTAAGCCCTACATTTCGCTGGCGGCGATCGCCACGGTGGTCACCGGGGCGCTGGTGTATCACGCGCGCTGGAAGTCCCGCACCGCCGACGCCCCGGCGGTGGAAACGTATTAATCCGGCCGGATTGTTGGCGCGGCGCGATTTACATTTCCGCGGCGCGGTGATATGGTAGCGCGAGAAAGGAGAGGTCGAGATGCGAAGGTGGAAACCGGCGGCGGCCGGGGTTGCAGGTTTGTTCTCGGCTCTTTTCGCGCAACAGCGCGAGCAACTGGCCTGGGCTCCCGTGCCTGCCGAACCGGCGAGCTGGACGGCTCCCAATAAGCCGATCTGGCGGCTGTCCGAGCTGCTTGCGAAGCACAAGGGCCAGGGCAACTGGAGCGAGACGGTGGTCAGCGACAACCTGCTGCGGGCGGATTACATTTCCATGGCGCCCGGCATGAAGACGCCGCGGCAATTTCACCCCGACAACCGCGCCTGGTGGATCGTGCAGGACGGCCAGATCCGCTTCACCATTGAGGGGCAGGAGCCGTTTATCGCGTCGAAGGGCTATCTGGTGCAGGTTCCCTACCGCAACGTTTTCCAACTGGAGACGGTCGGCGATAAGCCTTCCTTGCGCCTGGAAGTGAACATCGCAGGCGCGCAAACCATGTATCCCATCGACGAAACTCCGGAAGCCATCCCGGGATTCCATTTCGTGAAGGTGCGGATCAGCGGAAAAGGGAAATACGATCAGGGCAACAAGCCGTATATCGATTTCAACGCGGTTGTGGCGGGAACGGAAAAGCAGCGGCGCTTTATCGCCGACGACCGCGCGGTCGCGAACATCATCCTCGGCGACCCGAAGACGCAAAGGCCGGCGGCGGAGAACGACAAGGGCCATTTTCACGAAGCGTCGCCGGAGTTTTGGATGGTTTTGCTGGGAAAGATCGAATACAAGATCGGCTCGCTGCCGATCTTTGTGGCCGATCAGGGCGACATCGTTTACACGCCGGCCCAAACCTGGCATCGGGCCCGCTTCGCCGGAACCGAAATCGCTTGCCGGCTGGCGATGAACGGCTACCAGGACCTGCTGCACAATTACCAGCCGCTGGAGGAGTTGGAAGGGCGATAGCGGGGCGAGGCTCAGGCTTCGGCGCGCTCGGCCGCCAGCTCCCGCTGGCGCTCAAAAGCGAGCTTGCCCTGATGCTCCTGCCATAGCGTGGTGAAGCCGGCCCAAAAATAACCGCCCACGAAAAGCAGCAGGAAGGGCGCGGCGAGGTAGTTCATCGAATCGATGGCGTAGACGGCGATCCACAGAAAGGCGGCGCCGGCGGCAATCTCGGCGTAAGGCAGCCATCCGCTGCGCCGCCGGTATTTGGTCTCGCGCAGCCGGACGCGCTCCTTGTCGGCGATTGCGTATTTGGCGGTGCGCGCGAATTCGGTCTGGTAGCCAATGAGGGCTTCGATCACGGCGCGCGAGTTGATAATCGTGAGCGCCACTCCCGCCGCGAGCAAGGCTGGAAGAAATAGAAAGCCGCGTTTCCAGGTGTTGGGAAACAACGCGCGGTGGGCGGCCATGTAGAAGGCCGATATGGACCAGAACGACGCCGCGATCAAGGGCAAATCGATCCATAACATTTGAAACCAGCCCTGGTAAAAGCGCACGATCATCACCGGCAGGATAAGAACGCTCACGCCGATCATGAGCGGATAGGAAATGTTCGGCGTCAAGTGGAAGAACGCCTCCAGCTTTACGCGCCAGGGCTGATCGGAGCGCAGAATGCGCAGCAGCAGCTTTTTGGCGACTTGCGTCAAACCCTTGGCCCAGCGCGACTGCTGCACCTGGAATGCATAGGTTTCCACAGGGAGCTCCGAGAGGCATTCCACCGTCGGGTCGTAAACGAACTTCCAGCCCTTTAGCTGCGCGCGATAGCTCAGATCGGAGTCCTCGGTCAGGGTATCGTGCTGCCAGCCGCCGGCGTCTTCGATCATGGATTTGCGCAAGATCCCCGCGGTGCCGTTGAAATTGAAAAACAAGCCCCCGCCGGCCCGCGCTATGTGCTCCAGAACGAAGTGCCCATCCAGCAGCATCGCTTGCACTTCCGTCAGCACGTTGTAGCGGCGATTCAAATAACCCCAGCGCGTCTGCACCATTCCGACATTCGGCTCGGCGAAGAAATGCACAGTGCGCCGAAGGAAATTGCGGGGAGGAAGGAAGTCGGCATCGAAGATCGCCACGAACTCGCCGGTCGCCGTCTTCAAGCCCTCCTGCAAGGCGCCCGCCTTGAAACCGTGGCGATTGTCGCGATGGATATAGTCGACGGGGAAGCCCGCGGCCCTATATTCGGCAGCGAGCCGGCGGGTGAAGGGGGCGGTCTCGTCGGTGGAATCGTCCAGCACCTGGATCTGGAGCAACTCGCGCGGATAATCGATCTGGACGGTTTCTTCGAGCAGGCGTTCTACCACGTACTGTTCGTTATAAATCGGAAGCTGGATGGTGACCCGGGGCAAGTGCGTGAAGCGGCGGGGCGGCTCGCCGGTGAACTTGGCGCGATGCTTCAGATACCCGCGGATCATGGCATAGCGATGCAAGCCGTAGAAGGAAAGGACGATCAAGAGCGAAAAATAAGGGACCATCATGGCCCAGTCGAAAAAGACCAGCCGATGGATTCCCTTAAAGGTGTCGTCGGTGAGCGCGTAGGTCAAACGATTCACTACGGACGAGAGTCCGGTGGCCAGAAACAACCCTGGAGTGAATGCGCTCGCGAACATGTCACGGGGCCACAGCGGCCCACCCTGCTTGCAGCCGCCGCTTCGCCGGGCCTAGAGTTGGTTCGCAGCTAATACCTTTACTGCCCGGCGGGCCAGAAATGAATCCATTATATACAATGAAACGCCGCGAGCGATGCTATACTCGACCTCGGAGCGCAGCGGCGGGGGCGCGCTCGGCGGAAGTTCATCAATGCATCGCGGCCCGCTTGGGTTGTCTCGCGATGTTATGGAGCTGGGGCATGCGATTCTTTCTCGACACGGCGAATCTAGACGAGCTGAGGACGGGCGCTTCCTGGGGAATCCTGGATGGAGTCACCACCAATCCGACGCTGATCGCAAAGGAGGGCGTTCCGATCGAGGAACAGATCCGCAAGATCTGCGAGATAGTGGACGGCGACATAAGCGCGGAAGTGGTCGCCACGGAAAGCGAGGAGATGCTGGAGGAAGGCCGGAAGCTGGCCCGGATTCATAAGAACGTCGTCGTCAAGGTGCCTCTGACGCGGGACGGCATTCGCGCTTGCGCCAAACTAAGCGGGGAAGGCATCCGCGTCAACGTGACTTTGTGCTTTTCCGCCGCGCAAGCGATTCTGGCCGCCAAGGCTGGCGCGTATTTCGTCAGCCCATTCGTCGGACGCATCGACGATTCCGGCTGGAACGGGATGGAGCTGATCCAGGCCATCGTGGGCATTTACAAAAACTACGGATTCGCCACGCAGATTCTGGCCGCCTCGCTGCGCCACTCCGGACACGTCATCGAGGCCGCGAAAGCCGGGGCGCACGTGGGCACGATGCCCTTCAAGGTGATGGATTCCCTGTTCAACCATCCTCTTACGGATAAGGGACTCGATCAGTTTCTGAAGGACTACAACAAAGTCTTCCACGACGTTTCGGCCGCGGGTTAGGCTGCGCTACAATTTCGTGAATGTCCGCCCCGGTTGAACTGGCCGCGTTGGCTTGTCTGGCTCTCGGACTTATAATGCTGGCTGTCTGGATCGGCGTCCACGCGGCGCGGCGCAATCCCGAAAGACGCGAGCGCCGCAGAAGAATGTACGTGAATCGTCACGGCCGGTTAGGGGAGGCTCTCATTACCGAGATCGAGGGGGCGCTGGTCTATTACAACTATTCGGTTCAGGGGGTGCAATATAGCGCCTCGCAGGATATCGCCGCCTTAAGGGACAAACTTCCGGAGAACCTGGGACGACTCGTTGGTTCGGCGAGTCTTAAATATACGGTCCGGAATCCCGCCAACTCCATTCTGGTGTGCGAGGAATGGAGCGGGTTGAGAGATTCAAGGGCTAGTCTGGCGTTCCCGGGTGGGGGAAAGCAGAAGGGCGAGAACTGATAAGTTGGTAGTGGGCCTGCCGGATGGGCAGTCGCTCCCTTCAAAAGGGAGAGGAAAGTCCGGTCTCCACAGGACGGCATGCCGGCTAACGGCCGGGGGGGTTCGCTCAAAGCGAATTTCACGGAAAGCGCCACAGAAAACAGACCGCCGCGGCTGGTTCTGAGGCCGCGGTAAGGGTGAAAAGGTGCGGTAAGAGCGCACCGCGGCCGCAGTAATGCGGCTGGCAGGGCAAGCCCCATGCGGAGCAAGACCAAATAGGGGAGCAGGAGCGGTCCGCTCCGTTACGACTTCCGGGTAGGTCGCTTGAGCCGGGGAGTAATCTCCGGCCTAGAGGAATGACTGCCGCCCGAGCTCTGGAAACAGAGGCGGGTACAGAAACCGGCTTATAGTCCGGCAGGCCCGGATTGGCCGCGATGGCGGCGAGCTTTGCCGCGCCCGCTCCTGCGGCGCAGGCTTGGATTTGCCTTGCATACCAACGAAGGGCGGCCAAGACCCAAAACGGGCGCCCGGCGGAAGCGTCAAGCCTATGGTATTCTTAAAACTGAATTAACGGTTAAGAAAAGACGAGGAGTATCGATTCCCGAATGGCGTTGGCGAGAGAAGCGAAGTCCAAGGTAATTTCCCAGTTCCGGATCCACAAGACCGACTCGGGATCGCCGGAGGTTCAGGTTGCCATCCTGAGCCGGCGGATCAAAGACTTGGAAGAGCATTTCAAGCGTCACGCGAAGGATCACCATTCCCGCCGGGGACTGTTGCAAATGGTCGCGCGGCGGCGGCGGTTGCTGGACTATTTGCGAAGCCGTAGTCCGGAACGCTACAAGACTCTGATTCAAAGCTTGGGCATTCGCCGCTAGCATTCGGATCGATTCTCGAGAACTGGCCCCGGCGGCCAGCCCACCGTGAGATACCTCCCAGTCTCCTCTTGATCGAAGCAGACCAGCGCGCCAAAAGCGCGCCGGGCCCGAGCAATTTGGGCGAGATTAAAAGGAAACTAAAAAATGTTGCAATCTGTTGAAGTAGATTTAGGCGGCGGGCGAATTGTCACGCTTGAAACCGGCAAGATGGCCAAGCAGGCCAATGGGGCGGTGGTCGTCCGGTCGGGGGACTCCGTCGTTTTGGTGACGGCGGTGACAGCCCCGGAGCCAAAACCCGGCGCGAGTTTTTTCCCGCTCACGGTGGATTACCGGGAATACACATACTCGGCCGGACGCTTTCCTGGCGGCTTCATAAAGCGCGAGGGACGTCCGACCGAAAAGGAAATCCTGACCAGCCGGCTGATCGACCGGCCCATCCGTCCTCTATTTCCAGAAGGATATTCCAACGAGACGCAGGTGATCGGGATGGTGCTTTCGGCCGATCCACAGCGCGACCCGTCGACGCTGGCCATCATCGGCGCGGGCGCCGCCTTGGCGATCTCCGACATTCCGTTCGATCATTTGTTGGGCGGAGTCCGGGTCGGCATGGTGGATGGCAAGCTGGTCGCCAATCCCACTTACGAGGAGACCAAGGCGGCCAAAATCAATATCGTGGTGGCGGGGACGGAAGAAGGCATCGTGATGGTCGAGTCGGGCTCACAGGAAGCCACGGAAGCCGAAGTGCTGGCGGCCATCGAATTTGGGCATGATTGTTGCAAAAGACTGGCGGCGGGAGTGCGCGAGCTGGCCCAGAAAGCAGGCAAAGCCAAGCGCGTCTTTACTCCGCCCGCGATTAACCAGGAGCTTTATGCGCAGATTGACAAATCCATCCGGGCCGAGCTACAAGACGCGCTGAATACGGAGAAGTACGAAAAACTCGAGAGCTACCGGCGGGTCGACGAATGCAAAGCGAAGGCCTTGGAGGCGATCCCGGACGAACAGAAAGAAGAAGCGGCCGGCCTGTTCGATCGTTTGAAGGAGCGCATCTTCCGCGACGAGATGCTGAAGGGCCGCCGCCGGCCGGACGGCCGGGCCTTCGATCAGATCCGCAAAATCGATATCGAAGTGGGCGTGCTGCCGCGCACCCACGGCTCGTCGTTATTCACGCGAGGCGAGACGCAAGCCCTGGTCACGGCGACGTTGGGAACCAAGGAAGACGAGCAGCGGATTGAACTGCTGGACCCTTCCGAGACGTCCAAGCGTTTCATGTTGCACTACAATTTTCCGCCGTTCAGCGTGGGTGAGGTGGGCTTCATGCGGGGCGCGGGGCGGCGCGAGATCGGGCACGGGGCGCTGGCCGAACGCGCGCTTTCCGCGGTGATCCCGGACGAAAAGGAGTTCCCCTACACGATCAGGGTGGTTAGCGACATTTTGGAATCGAACGGGTCCAGCTCAATGGCTTCCGTATGCGGCGCGACGCTGTCGCTGATGGATGCAGGGGTGCCGATTTCCGCGCCCGTCGCGGGCATCGCCATGGGCTTGGTGAAGGAAGGCGACGCCTACGCCGTTCTGACCGACATCGCCGGCGCGGAAGACCACTATGGAGACATGGATTTCAAAGTCGCCGGCACGCGCGAGGGAATTACCGCGCTGCAAATGGACATTAAAGTCCCCAACGTCACCAGCGCCATTATGAAAGAAGCGCTGGAGCAGGCGCGGCAAGCGCGCTTGTTCATTCTGGAAAAGATGAAGGCCGCGATCGAGACGCCGCGCGCGACTCTGTCGCCCTACGCACCTCGGATCTTCAGCATGCAGATTCCGGTAGATAAGATCCGCGAACTGATCGGACCGGGAGGCAAGGTCATCCGGGGCATCGTCGAGGCGACCGGTTGCAAGATCGACGTCGAAGACGACGGCAGCGTGAAGATCTTCTCGGCGGACGGGGCCGCGGCCGACCGCGCCATCCAGATGGTGACCGATATCTGCGCCGTGGCCGAGGTGGGCAAAACCTATCTGGGCAAAGTCGTTCGCATTGTGGATTTTGGCGCCTTCGTCGAGATCTTCCCGGGCACGGACGGGTTGCTCCATATCTCCGAAATCTCGGAAAGCCGCATCAAACAGGTGCGCGACGAATTGCACGAAGGCGATCAGATCCTGGTGAAGGTGCTGGCGCTCGAAGGCAACAAGATCAAGCTCAGCCGCAAAGCGATTCTCAAAGAGCAGCGCGAAAAGCTGAAGAAGGAAGAGGCCGGAAAGGCGTAAGCTCCGGCATTGCGCGGCGACAAGCCGCATGTGGCCGACCGGCTAATTGAAAAAAACGGCGGTTTCGGATTTTGGGCGAGAAGATCACACGCCCTCGTACAAGAACTTCGGGTATCTCACGATCCTCTTGCGCCCGCGCTTGCGCGCCAGGCAATACAATTGCTCGCCGCGCATGGCGGAAGAGTAACCATTGCGTTCGAGAAACATTTTCACCCAAGTTTCCGTTCCATAGCCGGGGATCACTTCGGTGAACAGATTCTCGACGTCAAAGCCGGCCGATTCCACGGCCTCGCGCAATTCCAGCGGCGTGTATTCGCGCACGTGCGGAGGCTCGCTCTGGGCGAATTCGCCGCGAGGATCGGGGTATTTGGAAAAAAGCTGCGGGTTGCCGCTTTGCTCCAGAGCCCGCGCGACGGCAAGATAGCTTGCCACGTTCGGAGTGCTGAGCACCAGCGCGCCGCCCTCCTCGAGCACGCGATGGATCTCCACCAGCATGTGCATGGGATCGCGCATCATGTGCTCGAAAATCTCGCAAGCGAGCACGCACTCGAAGCGTCCGTCGGGGTAGGGATAGCGGTCCTTCTCCGCGTCGAACAGATCGACGAAGCAGCGGAAAAGCTCTCGGCCGCCGGCCGTCGCGGATTTTTCGTCGGTCCTTCCTAGGGGGCCGAGAAACGCTCCACGCACCTCTTTATATCCGAGGACGCATTGGAGCGCGGGCGTCATGTGCATGTAAGCGCCCAACTCCAGAACGCGGCCGGAAGTCCGCGGCGGGGGAATCAGGTCCAGCGTGCGCGCGATGCGTGGAAGGTGGATTTCCAAATAGGTTCGGGTGCTCTGATCCGGCTGATCCAGCGAGCGCACGAACGCGGCGATCTCATGGTAGCGGCGGGGAGGGGGAAGGACCTCCGGAGCGGAAGCCGTCTCCACCCGCGCCAGCGCGGCGTCCAGTTTGTGGAGGCTCCATCGCAGGGCGGAGATGAGCTGCCTCAAGGGCATCCCAATAGATTAGCGACCCGGCTGGAGCCCGGCGCGCAAAGGGAGTACTATTTTAGGAGCGAACTGACGCCATGTACCTCACCAAACGATCGCTGTCCCGCCGGACGCTTTTACGCGGCATGGGCGCGGCTATCGCGCTTCCGCTGCTGGACTCCATGTCGCCGGCCGCCACGCCGCCAGCCGACGCCCCCAAGCGCTTCGGCGTCGTCTTCGTCCCCTTGGGCGAGCGTCCGGGCTATTGGACTCCCAAGCAGACCGGCGCGGATTTTGAATTTTCCCCCATTCTCAAGCCGCTTGAACCTTTTCGAAACTCGCTGACGGTCATTTCGGAGTTATGCGACCCGCTGGACGGCCACGCCGTGACGGTAGCCGCATGGCTCAGCGGGAGCATTCCCAAGCGCACCATCGCGGAAGACGTTCACGCGGGAACCACAATCGATCAGGTGGTGGCGCGCGAGATCGGCGGGGAGACCGTGTTTCCCTCGCTGGAACTCGCCACGGAAGATTTCACGGGCTATATCGGGGGCTGCGATCCGGCGTATGCGTGCGCCTACATGAATACTCTCTCCTGGCGCACGCCCACCGAGCCTCTCCCCATGGAAATCAATCCGCGCGCCGTATTCGAGCGGCTGTTCGGCCGGCCCGGCACGGCGGCGCAACGCCTGGAGCGGATGCGGAACGATCGCAGCATCCTCGACTCCATAAAGGAGGATCTGAGCGATCTCAGCCGTGGCCTTGGCGCGCGCGACCGCGTCCGCATCGAGGACTATTTGGAAAATGTCCGGGAAGTCGAACAGCGTATTCAACGCGCGGAAAAACAAGCCAAAACGGACGTGCAGGTTCCGGACGCGCCGGTGGGCATTCCCGAGTCTTTCGAAGAGCACGTGGGGTTGCAGTTCGATCTGATGGCGCTGGCATGGCAGGCCGATATTACGCGCGTGTTCACCTTCATGATGAGCCGCGACGCCACCCAGCGGGTTTACCCCAATCTGGGCATCACCGAGCCGCATCATTCCATGTCGCACCACGGCAACGACCCCGAAAAGATCGCCAATCTGGTGAAGCTCAACACCTATCATGTGGATCTGTTCGCGAAGTTCGTCAAGAAGCTGAGCGATGCGCGCGAAGGAGAGGGCTCGCTTCTGGATCGTTCCCTATTACTGTTCGGCAGCGGCATGAGCGAAAGCAACACCCATTCCCGTCTGGATATCCCGACGATTTTGGTGGGCGGCGGCAAGGGGAACCAACACATCAAAGCTAGGAAGGAGACGCCCTTCGCGAATTTTCTGCTGGGCGTAGCCAACCGGTTTGGAGTAGAAATCGACCGGTTCGGCATCAGCACGGGCAAATTTGAAGCATGAGGCGCGCGGCGGGGTTGGTGGCGCTGGCGGTGGCGGCCGCGGGGGCCGATCTTCGTGTCGTTCAAGCCGTGAAGAGCGGCGACGTGGAGGGTCTACGCTCGCTGATCGCACAGCATGCCGATGTGAACGCGTCCCAGCCGGGCGGCCTCACGGCGCTGCATCTGGCCGTTCAAGCCAACGACGAAGCGATGGCGAAGCTGCTTTTGGGCGGGGGAGCGAATCCCAACGCCGTGGACCGTTACGGGACGACGCCGCTGCATCTGGCGGCTACGAATGGCAGCGCGGGGATGATCGAGGCGCTGATGCGAGCCGGAGCGAACCCCAACGCGGCCTTGCCGGAAGGGGAAACCGCGCTGATGACGGCATCGCGCACCGGCGACGCGGCATCGGTGAAAGCGTTGCTGGCGCACGGCGCGGATGCGAACGCGAAGGAACACACGTTCGGCGAGACGGCCCTCATGTGGGCGGCGGCGGAGAATCATCCGGAAGCGGTGGAAGCGCTCATCGCGGGCGGAGCCGATAAGAACGCGCGCTCGACTGTCCTCCACCTGACGCCATTCCAGTGGGTCACCAGCGGCATGGTTTCCACTACGCTTCCCCGCGGGGGCTGGACGGCGCTGATGTACGCGGCCCGTCAAAATTCGATGGCCGCAGCCCGAACCCTGGCGGAAAAGGGGGCCGATCTCAATCTGGCCGATCCCGATGGAACCACAGCGCTGGTCTTCGCCATCATCAACGCTCATTTCGACCTTGCGGCGATGCTGCTCGAAAAAGGCGCCGATCCGAATATCGCCGACGAAACCGGAATGGCCGCGCTGTACGCCGCGGTCGACATGCACACGCTCGGGCCGATGATCAGCCGGCCGGCGCCGAAGCTGGTGGATGATCTGGACGCCGAAGCTTTGGTAAAACGCCTCCTGGCGCACGGCGCGAATCCCAACGCGAGGCTGAAAAGGCCCGTGATCGGCCGCCACCACGACGGCGGCGACGCATCGCTCGGCGAGGGAACCACGCCGCTGATGCGCGCCACAAAGGCCAATGACGTGGAAGTGATGAAGCTTTTGCTCGACGCCGGGGCGAGCCCGTTCCTGACGCAGAAGGATTACACGACTCCGCTGATGATCGCCGCCGCGGGCGGAGCCAGAGCCGGGGCCTACTCGGCGGC
>Ga0070738_10003298_pt1 | contig 21586 bp, 16 predicted proteins | sample Coa_R2_2_FD_66446 | JGI IMG/M metagenome (GOLD analysis project Ga0070738, IMG submission 66446) | Surface soil microbial communities from Centralia Pennsylvania, which are recovering from an underground coalmine fire - Coalmine... | ecosystem: Environmental > Terrestrial > Soil > Unclassified ... | reverse complement strand
CACCGAGTTCGTCGTCAATGACTCGCCCTGGTTTGGAAGGAGCGGTGATCGGGTCACGCCTAGGGTCGTAAACACGGCCGATTACATCTCCCGGGGCTTCTCGAAGTTCCTCGAAGAACAGCGAGGCTGGACGCGCGAGAAGGTGATCACGGACCGCGCGGTCGCGGGTGTGGCGGCGGCCGAGGACCAGAGGATCGACGCTTCTATCGAACTGCCCGCCTCCCCAGGCTACGCGCTGGATCGCGTCGAGCTTTTCCCCTTCCTTGACGAGTTCACAGCCGCCCACCCCGAACTGGAGCCGGACCGCGCTGCCGTGCTGTTCTACCAGAGGTACGGGCGGCGCGGTTGTTTTCACCTCGGCGCCCTGGAAGAGCGGCACCGTCACCACTTTCGGCAGGCGCAGACGACGGGGCCGATCAGGGTCGGGGTGGAGTTCGAGACAGGCTACATAGCCAGCTCATTCCGGTCGCTGAACAAGCTCGGCTTCTTGTACCGGCGCGGCCTGATCGACGCCGGGGTTTTCATCACGTCCCGCGACAAGGCGTCCGCGACACGCATCTGGCCCGCAACCACCCGCAACGGCAGCTTCGAGGAATTGGAGCGGCTCCAATACCGCGACTCGATCGTCCTGCCGATCTGGGAGTTCGGGTTCGCGCCCGACCGCTTCGGCCGGACGGCCCCTTACCTTGGGAAAACCCGCACGTACACGATGACCAACACGGGGGACGTAGAGACGGTGGGGGGCGTGCCTTCTCAGGTCTGGGAGGGTAACGCCAAGCGGTTCCTGCGTAGAGCCCAGCCCTCGACGTAATCCTCGCTCTTATGGTAATGCAGATCGGCACTGGTCAGCCGCTCGATGATCACGTCAGTGGCATCGATCTCGATACCGAGCCATCGGCGATTCTTGCTCTCGCAGACAGCGAAAGTGGTGCCGCTGCCGCCGAACGGGTCGAGCACGACTTCGCCCTCGACGGTGCTCATCTCGACCACGCGGTCAAGGATTTTGGTCGATAGCGCGTTGGCCTTGCGCTTCGGCGATTTGAACTTCCAGTGCCGAACGGGTGGGATGTCCGTCCACACATCCATCAGGTTCACGCCCAAGTCGTTCATCGCGCCACGATGGCCGCCGTAATCCCTGATCTCACCGCCGCAATGCCTGCACGTCTCGATGGGCGTGCGGATTTTGCGGAAGGTCTTGTGCTTGCCCTTCGAATAGTAGAGCAGGCTGTAATGCGCCGGGTAGAGCCGACCGGGGATCGGCAGGCCAAACTTGATGCTGACTGTGATCCAATGCCTGAAATGCATGCCGAGCGTGTTGAGGTGGTGCCCAAGCTCCACGTTCCAGCGGGGGATATTATAGAGGAAGAAGGCACCACCAGGCTTCAAGATGCGCACGCATTGATTAATCCACTGGTGGCACCAGTTTAGATACTCATCTTCTTTGCGCTGATCGTTGACGTTACCGCCGTATTCTTTGCCGAGATTGAATGGTGGGTCGGCAAACACGGTATCCACACATTCATTGCGGACGTAAGGCAACAGCTCGACGCAATCCCCTCGAAACAACGCCCCAAGCTCCGTCGTGAACACCGGCCGGAGATCGCCGTTCACGCTGAAAGGCGAGAGATCGAAACCGCCCTTGGGGGCGAACAAGCTCTTTTGGGACATAGGGACGACCTCACCAACCTACGTTGATTTCTGAACGCATGTCAATTATAACCGTCGCAAGCCCAGCGTCCATCCCAATTTGCGTTTTCCGTGAGTCTACGCGTGACGCGCATTTGAGGCGTTTACAAAAATACACAAGGAGCGGTCGCCTGTAAGAGGGCTGTCTCCAGATTTCGACCATCGGCTGTCGCCCCATGAGTTGCGGCGATATGGTGAAAGATACCCAAGCGGGGCCCATGTGTCAAGTGAGCGATAAGACTTGTCGATCGGGTTGTGACGGCCAGCGAATGAGCGACCAGCCAAACGAGCCTGAGGCCATCAGCGAATCGCTCAGAAAGGCGATTGCTGAGAGCGGGATTACGCCCTATCAGGTCGCCAAGCGGGCTCGGGTATCGCCCCAGATAATCACGCGGTTTCTGCGAGGTGAGCGGGGCCTTTCGTTGGTCGTCATCGACCGGCTCGGGCAAGCGCTGGGTCTGGAGCTGCGCAGGAAAGCGTAATGATGCGTGCCAATAACTTATGGATTACGTGTAGCGCGTCGGCAGCGAGATTCCTCTCCTGGCGGTTGCGGCTATTTTAGAGATTTCCACAGCCGCGACTAGATGACCAGCTCATCGAACGACAACGAAGACAACCTTGCATACAAATCGAATTCAGACATAATAATGTCACTCATTGACAAGTGAGGCGAGCGTAGCACAACCATCGCAGGATGCAAGTGCTACGCTCTCTGTTTTCGGGGCGGCTGGATGTAAACAGGTGATCAGCAGGCGGGGAGTCTTGGTGCCGCGGATTCAGGTGCTCGGTCCGAATTGGGCGGTCACGTCATAGGGTGATGAGTCGCAAGGCCAATCGGCCACGCTCTTTATGCTCTTGCGGCTCCGCGTGGTAATTTGGAGCAGCCGAGTTTTGGTGCCGCCTGATAAACCTTGCACCGCAAGGACTTAGGTGCGGTTGTTGGTGCCGCTTCCAACCTCGCTTTTAATTCATTCGTGGAATTCGTCGCCCCAAGTCTTTGCTCCGCTTAGACTTAAAGTGCCCCACGAAGGACTCGAACCTTCAACCCGCTGATTAAGAGTCAGGAGCGCCGCAGAGACGTAAGTAGATGGAAGTTAAGTGGTTGCGGCGATAATCGGCTGGGTGATGCTTTCCAGGGATTCCAGGATTTCCCGTGTTTTTCTAGGGTTTCTCAGCGTTTTGGTGCAGCTGCACTGAAACTACGCGAAACCATAAGCTCATGGGAGATCGAAGCGCGAGCGCCCGTTGTTCGCCTATCGAGGTGAGGGAGTCACCTGATATGATGCAAGTCTCTCCGACGGCTCATCGTGGAGCCGGGCGTGCGTTCAATTGTAAGGGCGGACTCAATGCTCCTCTCCGACGGCGAAATCCGCCGCATTCTGCCAGAGCTGAACTTTCAGACCGATGACCACCACCACCCCTTCAAGCCGGACGAACAAATCCAACCCGCCTCCGTCGATCTGAGGCTCGACCGGTGCTTTTGGTTCCCGCGCCGTTCGCGGCGTAAGAGGATCAGCTTCTTGAGTCCGTCGCTGAGCGAGTTGGAGATGCAGCGGCTGTTCGAACGACGCTGGTTTCGCTTCGGCGAGAGGGTCACGCTCAAACCGGGCGAGATGATGCTTGGTCGCACGTTCGAGATGTTCACCATACCCAACGGATACGCCGGCAAGCTGGAGGGCCGGAGCACGTTTGCTCGACTAGGACTGTCGATCCATTGCACTGGGGATTTCATCAACCCGGGCTGGCGAGGTCGGATGCCGTTGCAATTGGTAAATCACGGCAAGGTGCCGATCGTGCTGACGCCCTACGTGGACATCTGCCAACTGCTGATCTTCAAGACAACCGCCCAGAGCGACAAGCCTTACGGCTCAGATGAATTGTCAAGTAAATACATGAACGAAGAAGGAGAACCCTCTCGCGTCTGGATGGATGCACGGTTGAAGAAGCTCCGTGAAGCATGTGGTAAGGTGAACCTGGCCGATCATATCCACAGGGAGTTTGTCCGCGCACTCGGAAAGAGAGACGTGCGCATCCTGGACCGCTTCACGGAGTTCCTTGATCGACAGCCACATGGCGACCTGACCAATGCCCGGGAGGTGATGGAGCGATTTGCCGATGAGGAGAAGGATCGCAAGGCCTGGGCGACGCGGCGCCACGCTCTTTTCAAGTGGCTGCCATTCGCTCTTTTCAGCACGTCGCTCGGGCTTCTGGTAAAGCCGCCTTACACGTGGCTCTACTACGCCATCTGGGCAGCGACGAGCCTACTCCTTATCCCCGGCTTCTATTATATGTTCTTCGCCGAACCGCCGGGGGAATACTTTCTTCAGAAGGACTTGGAGCCCTGATCTGCCGCCTGGCAACAGCAGAAGCCGTTTACGGGTCCGACTTTGCGGAAACGCGGTTCGTCGGCGATGCCATGCCGTACGATGCTTGTGAATTCCTCGAAGGGGCGAGCAACAAGCTCCATCTCACCGTAGAGAGGTCGATAAATGACTAAGATTTCGCTCGTGTCCACTTTGCGCGCGACACCGATCACTTGATATAAGTTGCCCTTGAAGTGTCGGTAGATGCCGGGTTCGACCTTTGGGTCATCCATAAGGCTTCCTCGATACGGCCGCCACGCGGGTGAAGGCTTCCCTCTCAATATCGGGAATCCCTAGGGCCATCGCCACCAATTTCTTGGGATTTCGACAATGGCGTTGCTTTGGAGAACCAACGCCCAACTCGACCCATTTTATCTATTTTAACACGTGGATTGCCGTTGGCAACCGCTCTTCTCTCAGTCATAGTTGCGACCTACCCAGCAACTCATCCGTCGTCGCCCCAAGCGCATCCGCCAGCGTCACGAGGTTCGGCAGGCTGGGCAGGCGTCGCCCGCTCTCGAAGTGGGATATGTTGGAGGCTGGCAGGTCAACGATGGTTGCAACGTCCGTCTGGCTGATGCCGCGCCGGGGCAATGGCAGAAGCTGTCCTTGTCCCAATGATGATCGCCGGTCGGTTCGCTGCCATCGTCCGTTACATGGCAGACGATGACGGCTTCTATACGGAAATGGGCTCCGTTCCCGCATTGCGGGCATTTGATGCCTTCCAGGCAGTTCGTGTTCGTCATGTCATAATTCCTTTCTCTATTTCAGCCCGCCCTCAGGGCCTTGCGGGGAGCGACCAGAAGCCGCCAGAGGCGGCCGGGTCATACCGAAGATGGGCAGGGACCCGTCTGCAGGTTGATCCCGGCTGACTGCGGCTTCAGCTTCCCCAAGCAAGGCGCGGGGCGGGATGGAAGGGACGCGGAACGTCCGAAGGGGCCTCTAGCGGCCTGCGCCAGGGTGGGCAGGATGCAGGGAATAGGTAAAGGCCGGCTCCGGTCAGACGCGGAGTTTCAGTGCAGCGGATTCAGCTGCTCTGTTTGAACCTGGCTGTCGCCATGGATCGCAAGATCAAGCACATCAATCATTTATGCCCATGCGGCTCCGCGCGGCAATGCGGGAGAAGCTAAGTCTTGGTGCAGGCGGAAGTGTCTACGCAACCAAGACTTAAGTGCGTTTCCGGGCGAGTTTCAGTGCAGCCTTGCCGCTTTCTTTTAATTCCTTCGTGGGCCTCGCCGCCCTAAGTCCTTTCGCCGCCTAGACTTAAAATGCCCCCCGTAGGACTCGAACCTACAACCCGCTGATTAAGAGTCAGGTGTGCTGTGTGGGTGTAAACAGTTTGAAAGTAAGAGGTTGTGGCGATAGAGGGCCGGTTGCGGCTTTCCAGGAATTCCAGGATTTCCCATGATTTTCTATGGTTTTCCATAGTTTTAGTGCCCGGCACTGAAACTCGGAGGATGTCCTCGCCCTTCACCTCCACCGCTCCACGTCCCAGTCGTTTGAGAATGCCGAGAATCGCGCCAATGGGGCTTCTGTTAATTTGTTCACTATCTTGACTACTCGATGTCAGCGTGGGAAGCTACATGGTTGACTAGTCTTGCCTGAAGGTCTGGACGGGTCTCCACTGCCTTGCGGATGATCTTACGATGTTGCACCATGGTGCTGATGTAGAACAACTGACCGACGAGATCGTAGATCGCGTTGGCTCTTTGGTAAAGCAGGCAACTTTACCGGCTGCAGACCTCCGTGCCGTCCTAGGGTTCCTAACGAAGGTGGCTCTGGTTGTCGATCAAGCTTTTCAAGATGTTTATACGCTTCTCATCGATCTGAAATACCTTTCACAAGATGAAGCGACTCCAGATCGGATTCGGGATTATCAAAAGCAACTCGATCTCGTCATGTCCCGTAGTTATTACAGGGATATGGAGGAGATATGCAGCCGATTGGGTCAGCTTAAAGAGCAATTCAGACGACAGATCGAACCAATCGTATCCAATCTACCTGATCGAGAGGAGTGGAGGGAAGTCTTCTGGCTGGTTGAGGATCGCGAAGGATACATCCTTGAATCGGTGAAGAGGACGATGCGTGAACTCAGCAAGATGCTGGAAGGGTTGTATGATGTTCAAGCACTAAATCGTAAGGCTGGTCAGAAGGCAGACACCATTCGACTCGCGTTGTCTAAACTGCACGCACTCACAAATCGTATTCTCGGCCTGTCTGGTGAGATCGGACTTTTGGAGCTAACGGCAACAGATCGCTCGTCGATGACAACGGGTGCGGTGAGTGTCTACTGTGTTGGAGGAATCCACATGGGAGATGATATCAAAGCTCGTGATATCATCGGCTCTGCCGTCGGTCGTGGTGCCACGGCTACAGCTCGTGATATCACTGTCTATACTCAGGAGCTGGATCAATCTGGCGCGACCATCAGCGCTCCACTCCGCCAGGCGCTCATCGAGGCTCGGGAGGGCATCGATAAGGCCGACATTGACGCCGCCCTGAAGCCGATGATCATCGAGAACTTCGACAAACTGACCAACGAACTGAAGAAAGGCGACGCCAAGAATTCCGGGGTTGCCAGCGGCCTCTGGACTATGGTCTACAATGTGGTGAAGGGCATCCCGACAGCCGTAGGGGCCTTGGCCGCTCTCGATAAGCTCCGGACCCTGCTTGGCTATTAAGCGCCCCGATGGCCTCCGCCGACCGATACCCCGCCCTTGTGGCGGGGTTTTTTGTTGCGCCAATATTTTATTTCGCATTTTGCGAAAATAATGCTTGCAATCATTTTCGCATTATGCGAATATGCCTCTATCAACAACGGAGGTGATTATGATTAAGAATAGCAAACAACAATGGGAAATCGGCCAGCAAGTCAACGTGGGATTCCTGAAAGGTCTGACCGTCCTCGCCAAGATCATGACGCCGGGCGATTACGCGCCGGATGCCTATGTCCTTGCCAAGGGAACGGCCTATTACAGCTTCGTGCCGCATAACGGCCTGACCCGGATAGATCAGAGTGAGGCCGCCGCCATGATCGAAGAAGGCAAGCGCATTCAGGGGAAGATTGAAAGCAAGATGAAGGCCGATGCGGCTGCATGGGCGGATGCACAGCAGTTCCAGATGTCGGTTCTTGCGGGGGCGGCATGACCAACTCCATCGTTATCAAGAAACTCCCTCTCAACGAGCGCACCGAGGAGGGCGCATATTGGGCGAACGCTGACGGCGAGAACATCGGCGTTGAAGGTCGCGCGTTCTTTGAAACCGAGGTGGCGGCTCGGCTAGCGGGGTACACCTACATTCATGGCGTCCAGCACCTGGCCGACCTGTTAGGTGTCGGCAAGGACTGGGTCTACCGCCGCCTGAGCGGGGAAACGCCGATCAAGAGGAGAGATGAACTTCTGATCGCCAAGGCGATGGAATCCACCCCGGCAAACGTCGACAGAGAGTGTTAGGATATGTGTAAATCGAAGCAGCAATACAACAATGAGTTGTTCGATTTTTAGCACGATCATTTCAAGGAACGGTTTAACGAACTCCCAAGCTGGCAATTCCGAGATAATCTGAAATATTTATACATCGAAATATTGGATGCCATACAGCCCGATCCTTTCCCGGTTATTCAAATCAAGGTTTATCCGAACGGGAAGCCTTTGGACTAAGCCCTGAATAGAGACAGGGAGCGGCAGCTGGCGGAGCGGGCGGGATGCGGCGAATGGGGAAATCGCTGTCGCGGGGTTTTGGTGCCGCAGATTCAGGTGCTCTGTCTGAATACGGCGGCGGGATCACGGCGCAATGGGACGCAAGGCCAATAGGCCACGTCCTTTATGCTCTTACGGCTTCGCGTGGTAGTTTGGAGAAGCCGAGTTTTGGTGCCGCCGTATAGGCCTTACGCGCCAAGGACTTAAGTGCGATTTCGGGCGAGTTTTGGTGCCGTCTAGACAGCTTCTTTTAATTCCTTCGTGAAATTCGTCGCCCTAACCCCTTATCCCTTTTAGACTTAAAATGCCCCCCGAAGGACTCGAACCTTCAACCCGCTGATTAAGAGTCAGCTGCTCTGCCAATTGAGCTAGGAGGGCCGGTGCTGCCGGCACGCGAGGAAGGAGATCCTAATCATGACACGGGGGTGACCGGTTTGCAAGATATGGTGCGCATGTCCAGAAGAGCAGGCGGGGGTCCGGAGGAAGGTCGGACCGGTTCAGCGGACGTGGGGGTAGAAGCGCGCCAGCGTCGAGGCGGGTACACCCACCGCCGACGCGGCCGTCAGGGTGCAGTTGCGGAAGGTCTGGCCGAGGATTCCGTGCTGGACCCACCGCCGCGGCGAGACGAAGATCCGCGCCGGCACGACCGCGAGCCGGCCGTGCCGCCGCAATCGCATGGCCAGACCGACGTCTTCCATCAAGGGGATCTCGGGGAAGCCGCCCGTCTGGTCGAAGAGGCGGCGACAGACAAAGAGGCCCTGGTCGCCGTAGGGGACTCCCCCCAACCCCGCGCGCAGATGCGCGGCCAGCTCGATGCAGCGATACAGTGGGTGCCCCGCCTCCACCCGCATCCGGAAACACCCGGCGGCCACCCGGGGATGACGCCCCAGGAATCGCCGTAACGCCGCGATCGCTCCGTCGTCGAGCCGGCAATCGGCGTGCAGAAACACCAGGACATCGCCCGAGGCCGCAGCCGCACCGCGGTTCTGCTGCACCCCCCGGCCACGCGGCGAGTCGATCACCAGGACCCCCTCCGATCGTGCCCGCTCGGCCGTCCCGTCCCAACTCGCCGCGTCGACGACGATCACCTCGTCGACTCCCTGATCCGCCAGTCGCCGCAGCATCCCCGCGATCGTCGCGGCCTCGTTCAGCGTGGGGATCACCACGGAGATCCGCATGTTTGTCCTTTTGTCCGTTTGTTCGTTGTCCGTTGAGGGAGCTGCCGCTCCGGTGCGTCCTCGGCTGCCCTCTTCGAGTGCCGCGGGCTGCTCGGGCCACGCTGGTCAGGTCAGCCCGCGAAGCGAACCACGGACCACGGCCAACGGACCACGGACAAAAGGGCAAAGTCAAGATGTTGCCCCGGTCGAACACGCGGGGCTCGGAAGCGTCATCGCGCGCAGCCCAGTAGGATTCGGTGGGGGTGGAGTGATAGAATTGAGAGTTGGGACGGGCGGACTCGGGCGCGTCGAATCCCATCGGTGCGGCGGAGACAGGGAGACAGGTTGGCTCGACTGGGCTCGGCCAGCTCCCGGCCTGATACCTCGTCCCGCCGCGCCGCGTCGGGGCGCTGCGGCGTGCCCGGGGGCGGGGGCAGTGGCCGGGGCCGATGGGGACGGGAGAGGACGGGGTCCATGATGCGACGGGACTTGGATGACGTGATCCAGGGTTGGCCGTATGACCCCGAGCCTGGGGAGATCTTGGCCCGCGAAGTCCGCGCGCGCGACGGGCGCATGGTCTTGCAGATCCGGATCGAGCTGGGGGTGCTCCAACTGGAAGTCGGGGGACGACCCGACGGCCTGCGCCCCCACGGGTTCTTGACATACCTCGATTACTTGCGGCACAGCGCGGCGGGACGCGGCCAGTCCACCGGCGGCAAGGCCCCCCCCTGGATGATGTCGGCGCACCAGCGCTCCGAGGCCGACCGCGAGTTCATCCAGTACTACCATCGCCGCGTGGCCTGGCTGGCCCTGCGCCGCTATGACAAGGCCATCCAGGACGCCGACCACACGCTGGCCTTGATGGACTTCATCCGCCGGCACGGCTGCGAGGACGACTATATCGCCTCGCACGAGCAGTTCCGCGGGCCAGTCCTGTTCCACCGCACCCAGGCCGCCACGGCACTGGCCCTGGAACGCCGCCGCCCCGAGGAGGCGATCGACGCCCTGCGCGACGGGGTCGACCGGCTCGGCGCGCATCAGCGCACCTGGTGGGAAGAACACGACCCGTCCGAGTCGCCCAACCCGGCCCTGATCGAATCGCTCCGCGGCATCGAAGAAGAAATCCGCAAGAACTTCTCGGTTGAGAAGACCTTGCGCGAACAGCTCGACGAGGCCGTCGCCCGTGAGGACTACGAGCAGGCCGCCCGGCTCCGCGACCAGATCCGCGCCCAGGCCAAGGCGCGACGCTGAGTGGTCCTTAGTCCTTGGTCGATCGTGGCACGGCCCATCTTGCTGGCCGGGCCGGCACGGCCAAGGTCTCGGGACCTGTGATCCCGACGCGGCGCTCGGCGCCGCACCCCAAGGACTAAAGGACCGAGGACCAATCCACGCGCTCGGCGGGGACGACCGGCCCCTCGACGCAGACGCGGCGGAGGTCGGTCGAGCCGTCGGCTTGACGGAGCGGCGCCACGCAACTGAAGCAGGCTCCGAAGCCGCAGGCCATGTGATTCTCCAGGGCGACGTCGCAGGCGACGCCGTGGCGCGCGACCAGGCTCGCGAGTGCGGCCAGCATGGCGGGCGGCCCGCAGCCGATGACCTTGGCCGGCCGCTCGCCCCGCTCGAGGCGGCGGGCCAACAACTCGGTGACGAAGCCGCGGTGCCCGGCCGAGCCGTCGTCCGTCGCCACTTCGACGCCCATGCCGGCGGCGCGGAAGTCCTCGATGCCGGCCAGGAACGCAGCGGTCCGAACCCCGTAGAGGAGCGTGATCGCGGTGACACCGGTGTCCGCCCCCTGGGTCGGACCGACCCGGGCGGGAGGCCCGTGCACCCGCGCCGGTTCCAGCGGCTCCGCACCGTAACGGGCCTGGCCGAGCCACCAGCGGCCCAGGGCCAGGAACGGCGTCTGACCGATGCCGCCTGCCACCAGGAGGACCGCGCCGGCCGGAGGCGGACCAAAGCCGATGCCCAGCGGTCCCCAGACCGCCAGCCGCTCACCCGGCCGGCGCCGGCTCAGGGCGGCCGTGCCGCGCCCGACCACGAGATACACGATGTCGAAGGCCGCGGCGGCACCGGTCGAGTCGGCGATCACCTCGTACAAGGCCAGCGGGCGACCGAGGAGCGGGTCGCTCGCCCCGTCCGACGCCGGGCGAATCATCACGAACTGGCCCGGCCGGATGGTCCGGGCGATGGCCGCGTCCTCCAGTCGGAGCCGGTAGGTGTCGCGCGCGATCGGGCGGTTCTCCACGATCGGCACCAGCCTCGTCATGAATGAGAGTCCTCAGGGTTCTCGGTGCGGGGCGCCGGCCGCGGCCCGGGCCCCAGCGCTCCGCGCGGGGGTCGAGGCTTCCTCGGTGCGGGGCGTTTCCGACCGGGCGGGCCGGCCGGGGTCCGGCCCGGGTCCGGAGTGGACCGGAGGCGCCCCGGGCCGATGATGCGGCGACGCGGCACTGCCTCCTCCGGCGGCGCGGGCGCGGGCGCTGCCGGGCGCGGGTGCTTCAGGCCACCGGGCGGCCGCTTGGTCCGACCGGGCGGGCTGGTCCGCTTTGCGGCGGGCGTGCCGGCCTCGACTGTGCGGCCGCTGGGGGGTCGAGCTGCCGGGGCGCCGTGGGGCGGCGCAGTCGGGGTACGGCCCTGTTGCGCTCGAGCCGGGAGCGGTCCGGTGTGGCGGGTTGGCCGGCGGGAGGAGTCCGGCCGGCGCGGCGGCCGATTCGGGCCGGTGCTCTGTGCCCGCGCCCGTCGATCGGGCTGCCCTGGGCGTGGCCGCGCACCCTGGGCATCGCGCCGCGGCCCGTGCGCGGGCTCGGCGTCGGCGAAGCGCGGGGCGGACACCGCGATGCCGGCGGCGACCTTCTGGAGCAGGTCGACTTCGTGGCGCGCCAGTCGGCGGCATTCGCCGACCGCCAGCCCCTTGAGCGTGATCGGGCCGATGGCGACGCGGTTCAGCGCCATGACCTTGTGCCCGAGCTTGGCCAGCATCCGGCGGATCTCGCGCTTCTTGCCCTCGGCCAGGACCAATTCGAGCCAGGTCGCCTGGCCGTGGTGGCCGATGACCCGGGCACGCTGGACGCGGACCTTCCCCTCAGCCAGCCAGATCCCCTCGGTTAGCTTCGCGATCGTTTCCGGGCCCGGCAGGCCGGCGACCTGCGCCCGGTACGTCTTGGCGACGCCGAACCGGGGATGCGCCAGCCGGTTGGCCAGCTCGCCGTCATTGGTCAGGATCATCAAGCCGGTGCTGTCCTCGTCCAGCCGCCCGACGGTGTAGACCCGCTCGGGGATCTCGGGGAGGAGATCGACGACCCGGGGGCGGCCGGCGGGATCGAAATTGGTCGAGACGTAACCCTTGGGCTTGTTGACGGCGAAATACACGACCGGCTCCAGCCGGATCGGCTCACCGTCGACGGCGATCCGCGCCCGCGCCGGGTCGACCCGCGTGCCGAGCTGGCGGATGACCTGGCCGTCGACGGTGACCCGTCCCTGGAGGACCAGCTCCTCGCAGCCGCGCCGCGAGCCCAGTCCCGCCTGCGCCAGGACCTTCTGGAGCCGCTCGGGCTTGCCCGGCTCGGCACGCGACGCGGACGGCTCGGCGGGCGGGCGCTCGGGGCCCCTGCGTTGCGAGTCCGTCTGGGGTTGTGCAAGGTCCTTCCGCGCCCGGGCGGCGCCCGCGGATCGGCGGCGCGGGCCCGGACCGGACCCCGAGCGCCGTTTGTGTCCAGACGAAGGCCCGTCCGAGGAATGTCCCTTGGGGCGGGAGGGGCGGTGCTTGGCCATGATCCACACTCAACAAGGAGGCTGCGCTGCGAGCACGGATCGAGGCCAGGGCGCGCCCTGGGGCGAGAACCCAGCCCGGGAATCGGTCCCGTCGTGACGTGCCGGCGGCGCTCCTGCCATTATCGCCCAGATGCCCCGGGGTGGATCAAGCCCCTGCCCGGCACGGCGCACCGCGCAAGGGCGTCGTCGTCCAGGCCGTGGCCGGTTCAGGAGATGGAGATCGATCCCGCCGGCTGTTGCTGCGAGAGGCAGTGCAAGGTCCCCAGGCCCAGGACCAGGTCGAGACTGTGGATCCCCACGACCTCGCGATCGGGGAAGAGCTGCGCCATCGTCTCCAGCGCGATCCGGTCGGCCGGGTCGTTGAAGGTCGGCACGAGTACCAGGCCGTTGGCGATGTAGAAGTTGGCATAGCTGGCCGGGAGCCGCTGGCCGTCGAAGATCACCGGCCGCGGCATGGGCAGTTCTACGACGCGGAGCGGCTGCCCATCCTGGTCGTGGGCTTGCTGCAAACGGCGGAGGTTCTCCTGGAGCGGCTCGTGGTTGGCGTCGTCGGCGCGGGGCTCCACGACCGTGACGACGGTGCGGGGATCGACGAACCGCGCCAGATCGTCGACATGGCCGTGGGTGTCGTCGCCGGTAATTCCCCTGCCGAGCCAGACGACGTGGCGAATCCCCAAGTAATCGGCGAAGACCTGCTCCAGGGCCGCGCGATCGAGACCCGGGTTGCGGGCCTGGACCTCGCCGAGCAGGCATTCCTCGGTGGTCAGCAGGCTGCCGCGGCCGTTGACGTCAATCGCGCCGCCTTCCATCACGACGCGGACGCGATGCCCCCCCTGCTCCACTCGCGGCACCCATCGCGGCAGATTCAGCCATTTTGCCAGCCGGCGCGGGAGGCGGCGGTCCTGGCGAGAGTTGTCGTACTTGGCCCAGGCATTGAACTTCCACTCGATCAGACCCAGGCGGGCCGGATCGTCAGCCGCCGCCTCGTCCCGGACGACGAAGGTCGGACCCGAGTCGCGGAGCCAGACCCGGTCCGTGGCCGCCTTGAAGAACCGGACCCGATTCCAATCGACCCCGACGGCGTCGAGGCGATCGGCCGCCCGGCGCTTCAGGGCCCGGCTCTGGACCACGATGTGCACCAGCTCGACCCGACACAAGTGGCGGACGATCTCGGTGTAGACCCAGGGGATCGGCGCGAACTTACCAGGCCAGTCGTCGCGGTTGTGGGGCCAGGCGATCCAGGTCGCCGCGTGCGGCTCCCATTCCGCCGGCATCCGATATCCGAGCTGGGCGGGTGTCGGGTCCATCGGTCGGCCTCGCCTGGATGGTGTGGTGACCACGTGCTCGAACCGCGATCGAGTGTAGGCCGATCTCGGACCGGCCGCAACCGGCTCGTAAGCCGGCCGCGCGGCCAAGCCCGACTTTCCTTCCATCGTCGGACCCGGTCCCGGCTGGCCGGGCCGGCCTTGCTCGGGTTGCGGTTGACGATCCCACCGTGCTGATCGGGCCTGGCCTGGATTCCCCCGGCAGGCAAAAACGGAATGGGCTGCGACGAAATCCACAAACAAACAATAATTCGTCGATGGAGGTTTTCCCCCGGGACGTCAGCGGAGGAGAAGCCGTTGCCGAGCATCGCGGAGGGGCCGGGTCCGGTTGATCTCTTCGCCCCCAGCGGGGGCTAGCTCAGGCAATCGGCCCCCTCGGGGGGGCCTTCCTCCTACCACGGCCTCTGGCCGTGATTGGTGATTGGCGACTTGCCCAAGGTCCCCATCGGGGTCTACGCCGGCGCGTGTCGATCCGGCCTGATTCGAGATGGCCAGTCTGCGCGGATGACGCGCCAGCAGCTCAAGCCGATGGTCCGCTCGGGGGACGCGCGCTTGCTCCCCGGCACCGACGCGGCCTCCGAGGGGCTGAACCTCCAGACGCCGGGCACCCTGATCAACCTCGACCTCCCCTGGAACCCGACCCGCCTCGAGCAGCGCAAGGGGCGCATCCCTCGCTTCAAGCGGATCTCCGATGCGGTCGACATCGACAACATGAGGTACAAGGACTCGATCGAGGACCGGGTCCACCATCTGCTCTCCGCGCGGCTACGGGAGATCTATGACCGGTTCGGACAGGTCCCCGACGTCCTCGAAGACCTCTGGGTCGAGGTCGCGCTCGGAGCCCAGGAAGGTCAGGAGTCTCATCGACGCGGTCCCCAGGCAGCATCCGTTCGAGATCCGATACCACCGTGTCGAGACGACCGCGTGGGAAAGCTGCGTCAAGGTGCTGGAAGGGAAGGCCAAGGCGGACTGCTTGTGGCAAGGGTGGGGTTAACAGCGTCCTTTCCGCGAAACCACGGTGGTTCCTGTCGGGGTTTGGGTGGTCGGCGGCACCGGGAGACCCGGGACTGGTGCAATCGCGGAATCCCATCCGGTGGCCGGTTCCGGGTCGCCTCGCTCCTGTTCGGCTCAGGGCTCGCTCGCAATGGGGCGGGGCAAGGGATTGCCTTCGGCGTCGAGCCGGCGGATGGCCTTGATCCAGGGGAGGCTCTTGAGCGGTCCCTCGACCTGGGCGCGGTCGCCCACGATCAGGATCGTCATGGACTCCGGCGTGATATACTGCTTGGCGACGCGGTCGATGTCGGCCCGGGTGAGTGCCTCGATCCGGGCCTGGTAGCGGTCGAGCTCGTCGTCGGGCAAGTCGTAAGCGACCAGGTTGGCGACATGGCCGGCGACGCCGAAGGTCGTCTCGAACCGGCTGGGGAAACCCAGGATGAGCCGCTCCTTGGCGAAGGCCAGCTCGGCGTCGGTGACCGGGCGGCTGCCGGCGATGTCGGTGAGCTCCTTGAACAACTCGACCAGCGATTCCTTGGTCACCGAGGTCTCGACGGTGGCCCGCGCCTCGAAGGGGCCCGGACCGCGGTCGAAGGAGAAGCTCGAGTCGGCCCCGTAGCTGTACCCCTTCTCTTCGCGGAGGTTCCGGTTGATCCGGCTGGCGAACTGACCGCCCAGGATCGCATTCAGGACGGTCAGGGCGGAGAAATCCGGGGATTTCCGCGCGGCGCCGATGCGGCCGACGGTGAGGACCGACTGCGCCGCGGCCGGCTTGTCGATGAGAGAGACCGGCCGGCCCTGGGGAGGCGCGGGCAGGGGCTCGAGCGACGGAGCCGGCGGGACCGGGCCGGCGGCCCAGGCGGCCAGGCGGGACTCCAGGGCAGCGGTGATCGCATCCGGCCGCACATCGCCCACCACAACCAGCACGGCCAGGCCCGGCACCAGGATCCGCCGGTGGAAGGCCAGCACGTCGTCCCGCGTGATCGACCGGACCGACTCGGCCGTCCCGAGGTCGGGACGGCCGTAGGGATGGTCCGGCCCATAGATCAACCGAGGGAAGACCGCCGCGGCGGTCTCCTCGGGGTCATCGGTACGCGCCTTGAGCTGCGCCAGCCGCTGGAGCTTGAGCCGGTCCAGCTCCTGGGCGGGGAACGAGGGGTTGGTGAGCACATCGGCGAACAGGTCCAGCGCGTGGTCCAGGTGCCGCGTCAGGGTCGTCAGGTTGACCGTACTCGATTCCAGGTCACCCCCGGCCTGGAGCGAGGCCCCGATCTCGGCCAGCTCGCCGGCCAGTTGGAGCGCGCTGCGGGACTTGGTCCCTTCGTCGAGCAGGCTGGCGGCGAGCGAAGCCAGGCCCTCCTTTCCCTTGGGGGTGGAGGTCTCGCCGGCCTTGACCACCAGGTCGACCGTCACGATCGGCAGCTCGTGCCGCTCCACGATCCGCAGCTCCAGTCCGTTGGACAGCCGGCGCCGCTGGAACCGGGGAGGCTGGTAATGGGGAGTCGGGCCGAGCGGGGGCATGGCCGAGCGGTTGAAGTCGTCCTGGACCGCCGCAGGCGGGGGAACCGCCTCCGGAGCAGCCGTCGGCGCCGGCTTGGCCCGGTCCTGGCCCGCCTCCGGCAGCCGCGCCGCCGGATCGCCCGGGAAGATGTCGAGCTCGATGCGGTTGGCTCCAAGGTACTGCCGAGCCACGCGCTGCACATCGGCCGGCGTGACCGCGAAGACCTTGGTCAGCTCGGTCCGATAGGCCAGGGGATCACCGAGCATGGCCAGGTATTCGGTGAAGACGGCGGCCTTGCGCGTCACCGATTGGAGACCCAGGATCAGCCCGCTCTCCCGCTCATTCTGGGCCTTGCGGACCTCCAGCGCGGTGGGACCGTCGCGCTTCAGTCGCTCGAGCTCGGCGTCGGCGAGCTTGACCAGCTCGTGCAGCTTCCGATCGGGATGGGCGTACAGCTCGACCTCGAAGGTGCCGGCCAGCAGGTGGGTGGGATGTTCGGCGGTCACGCTCGCCGCGAGCTGGCGGTCGTACATCAGCGCGCGGAACAACCGGCTCTCCTTGGCCAGTCCGCCCAGGATGGCCGCCAGGACATCCAGCGCCGGCTCGTCGGGGTGGCCTGCCGGGACGGTCGGCCAGATCAACTGGGCGCGGGGCAGGCTCACATCGTCGGTCAACTGGATCCGGGTCGCGACCGGCACCTTGGGCACGCCGGCCCTGGGTCGGGCGACCTCCGGGCCGCGCGGCAGCCGGCCGAAGTAGCGCGCAATCCACTGCCGGGCCTGCTCCGGCACAAAGTCGCCGGCGACGCAGAGAATCGCGTTATCCGGGGCGTAGTATTTCCGGAAGAAGGCCGCGATGTCGCCCGGCCCGGCGGCCGACAGATCGGCCATCGAGCCGATCACGCTGTGCCGGTACGGGTGACCCTCGGGATAGAGCGCCTCGCGGATCGTCTCGTCGGCCTGGCCATACGGGGCGTTCTCGACGGTCTCGCGCCGCTCGTTCTTGACCACGTCGCGCTCGGTGTCGAGCTTCCGCGCGGTCATCGCCGGCAACAGGAACCCCATGCGGTCGGCCTCGAGCCAGAGCGTTCGCTCCAACGCGTTGCTGGGGACCGTCTCGTAATACTCGGTCCGGTCCTCGTCGGTCGTGGCATTGTGCTCGGCGCCCAGCCGCTCCAGGGGACGGGAGAAATCCTCATCGTGGTGCTGCGAGCCGAGGAACATCATGTGCTCGAACAGGTGGGCGAACCCGGTCCGGCCCGGCTGCTCATCCTTCGAGCCGGCCTTGTAGTAGACCTGGACGGCGACCACCGGCGTCTTGTGATCCTCGTGGAGCAGGACCGTCAGGCCGTTCGGGAGCGCGTAGCGCTCGACCTTCAGCTCGGGGACCTGGTGTTGCCGTGGTTCCTCAACCGCCGGCGCGACCGGTGCGGCCAGGACCACCCACGCCAGGCCGAGTCCGGCCCAACCGCATCTCATCCCACTCATGCCAGCACCCTCCTTGAACCGGATGGCAGCCAGGATGAGTCCAGAGCCGGCCCCCGTAGCCGCCCCGGACTCTCCCGGCGGACGCCTCAGTTCTAGCGAAGGGGAGGGTCGACCGTCCAGAGTCGAACGGGATAGGCTTTGGTATCGGGGTCAGAACCGGCTGGGAGCTCGCGGTCGCATTCACGATGCGAATCGTGGGTGGGCTGGGATGCGACTGGGGGTCACGGCTGGACCCGACGATTCAAGCCCGCGACGAAGGCGGCATGCTCGCGGCTGGCCAGGCCGCGCTGGAGGGCCGCCTGCACGGCCGGGATGTCGCCGCGCACCAGGGCCGCCGGGTCGAGCCACAGACCGGGGAAGACCTTGCTGCGATACAGCCCGGTCTTGTCCAGTGGCAGCCGCACGTATTTCTGCCTCCTCAACGCAAACCAGTCGATCTGGCGATCCAGCACCCGCCAGACCAGGTACTCACGCACCCCGTTGCGGCGATAGATTGTGAGTTTGGCGTTCAGGTCGAAGCTGACGCTGCTGGCGGCCACTTCGGCGACCAGCTCGGGTGCGTCCTCGATGTAGTCGTCGGCGGAGATCCGCGCCTGGCCACCGAGGGCCGGGTCGATCAGCAGGACGGCGTCCGGCTGCGGCTCGTTCGTCAAGTCCAACCGGGTACTGGTGTTGTCGCCACCGATGACGCCAGGCGTGGCCCCTTCATAAATCCCGATCCAGGTAATGAGGCGGAGGTGGGGCCGACCGTGTCGGTGTAAGCGGACGGGTGAGGGCACGTAAACGACTCCTTCGATCAACTCGGCCTTCTTGAGCTGCGGCATCGCGTCGTAGCGCCGCTCGAACTCGGCGCGGCTGAGCCGGTCGCCGGGCTCCAGCGGGGGAATTTCGCCACCGCGATTGGGCGGCTGGGATCGAGAGGAAGCGGTTGCCATTGGAGGACTGCCTTTCCAAGCCCGGGTAGAATTCGTCTCTCGGCCGCTGCGAGTCGCATCGCGTTCTCATCGGTCCTCAGCTCTTGTGAACTTTACTCCACTACCTCCGCGCCGATCAAGGTTCCGGGGAACATTCCCATTGACCGCCGATCAATCCGTGCGCTATGATTTTGGTAGATGGCTGTGTCCTGACTCGTTCTGGGGGTCCCCAGATGCGCGACCTGGCGGCGATCCTTCGACTGAACCTGATCCTCGGCCTTGGCCTGATCGCTGGGGCGGGGAGGTGGTCTTAGGGTTCGTCGCGTCCGCAGGTGAACGCAGCCAACGAAGCCCCGAGACCCGCCCCGACCGGTGGGTCTCGGGGCTTCGTGTGTTTCGGGCCTCGAGGACTGCAACGGCGGGCCGGGTGGGCAGGATGACCTGATCCGTGAGGCAGACAGCCGTGTATGGTCTGCCGAGCTTGATTCCACACGAGATTGAGGAAAAGGGCCAATCCATGAGAACGTCCACGTCGCCGGACTCGACTGCCGCGTCCACTCCGCCCGAGGCGAACCGGGTGCGGATCTTCGACACGACCCTGCGCGACGGCGAGCAATCGCCGGGCGCGAGCATGAACATGGCCGAGAAGCTCGAGCTGGCCCGCGCGCTGGCCGCGCTGGGGGTCGACGTGATCGAGGCCGGATTCCCGATCGCCTCGCAGGGGGACTTCGAGGCCGTGCGGGCCATTGCCGCCGAGGTCGCCGGCTCGTCGGTCTGCGGGCTGGCCCGGTGCAACGACCGCGACATCGACCGGGCCTGGGAGGCGATCCAGTTCGCCCAGCACCCGCGGATTCACGTCTTTCTGGCCACCTCGGCCATCCACCGCGAGCACAAGCTGCGGATGACCAAGGCCCAGATCATCGAGCGGGCCGTGGCCAGCGTGCGGCGGGCCAAGAGCTGTTGCCCGGACGTCGAGTTCAGTCCCGAGGATGCCGCCCGGACCGAGCTGGAATTCCTCTGCGAGGTCGTGCAGGCCGCGATCGAAGCCGGGGCCACGACGGTCAACATCCCGGATACGGTCGGCTACGCGACGCCGATCCAGTACGCCTCGGTCATCGCCGCGCTGAAGCAGCGGGTGCCGAACATCGAGCGCGCGATCATCAGCACCCACTGCCACGATGACCTCGGCCTGGCGGTTGCCAACAGCCTGGCCGGCTGCGAGGCCGGCGCGCGGCAGGTCGAGTGCACGATCAACGGCATCGGCGAGCGCGCCGGCAATGCCTCGCTGGAAGAGGTCGTCATGGCCTTGAAGACCCGGTTCGACTACTACGGGTTGACGACCAAGATCCGGACCGAGCGGCTCTATCCCACCAGCCGGATGCTGTCGGCGATCACCGGGCTGGCCGTCCAGCGCAACAAGGCGATCGTGGGCCGGAACGCGTTCGCGCACGAGGCGGGGATCCACCAGGACGGCCTGCTCAAGGAGCGATCGACCTACGAGATCATGCGGCCCGAGGATGTCGGCGTGCCCCGGACCGACCTGGTCCTGGGCAAGCATTCCGGCCGCCATGCCCTGCGCGAGCGCGTCACCGAGATGGGGTACACCCTCAGCGACGAGCAGCTCGAGACGCTGTTCCACGACTTCAAGGCCCTGGCCGACAAGAAGAAGGAGGTTTACGACGAGGACCTGGTCGTCCTGATCGAGAAGCACCTGGACGACGTTCCGCCGCTCTGGCAGTTGGTGAGCCTGCACACCACGGCCGGGATGAGCGTGCTCCCCACGGCGACGGTCGCCATCCGCCGGCCCGACGGCGAGATCGTCCAGGACGCGGCGATCGGCGACGGACCGGTCGACGCCATCTTCAAGGCCGTCGAGCGGGTCACGGGCGTGCGCGCCAACCTGCACCAGTTCGTCGTCCGGAGCGTGACCCAGGGCAAGGATGCACAGGGCGAGGTGACGCTGGAGCTGGAAGTCGAGAGCGACGACCGGTCGTACCGCGGCCGCGCCGCCTCGACCGATATCATCGAGGCCTCGGCCCAGGCGTATCTCAACGCCGTCAACGCGATCGCCACCCACCGGGAGCGCGGCCATGTCCGCGAGGTCGTCGGCCGGCCCGGAGCCGGGGCGTGACGGGGTGGCGCGATCGGATCTTCCTCCGAGATTTCTTCGTGCCGTGTACGCCTCGGTCAGGTTAACGGATTCCAAATTCCAGATTCCAAAGGGGATGGGCGGCGACTCTGGAATCCCGTTTCGGCTGCGGTCCTGGCGGTCAGAAGGGAGGGCGTCGATTGGCCGACCACGAAACGCTCCGGCGACTCGGGACGTCTCGGCAATCAGCCTCTTGACTCGGTCGCAAGGCGTCTGATGCCGAGCGGGTTCTGGGCATCCACGGGGTCTCCGTCACCTCGGGAAACGCCGCAGGGCCCGCGTCGGCAGCCGAACGTTCCGAGGTCGAGCGCTTCGTTCCCGTCCCCGATACGCCTACGCCCGCCGATCCGGGGCACCGAACCGTCGAAATGCCCAAACCGGTAACCCAGGAAACGGCCGATCGCTTCCACCAGCTTTTCGGCCGGGAGCGAGGAGATGACTGAGCAAGCTCGCTGTTGTCGTGAGTTGACGGGGTCCTCGAAGGGTGCATCTCCCTTCGATCGAGCGATCGTCCTGGGCTGGTACGATGGTCCGACCGAGGGCCT
>Ga0070738_10003297_pt1 | contig 21593 bp, 13 predicted proteins | sample Coa_R2_2_FD_66446 | JGI IMG/M metagenome (GOLD analysis project Ga0070738, IMG submission 66446) | Surface soil microbial communities from Centralia Pennsylvania, which are recovering from an underground coalmine fire - Coalmine... | ecosystem: Environmental > Terrestrial > Soil > Unclassified ... | reverse complement strand
CCGCCGCCCATGCCCATCATGCCACCGCCCATGCCCATCATGCCGCCGCTCATACCCATCATGCCGCCGCTCATGCCCATCATGCCCATCATGCCGCCACTCATGCCGCCAAGCATCCCCATGCCCGTAAAGCCTCCCGTGCTGTCGGTATTGAGGTTGTTCAGAGGAATCTGCATCGGGGGAGGCGGCATACCAATGATGCGTCCCCCTTGATCGACTGTACCCCCGATGATCGGCATACCAGGGATGGTCGGGGTGCCGCGGAATTGAGCACGCGATAGGTTCGCCGAGATTAGTAAAGAGATGGCGGCGAAAAGGGCAACGACATAGCCAATCTTCGCGAGGCGTGTGAGTGAGAACATAACAAACTCCTCTCAGAATTTCCTTTCAGAGTCCTCGCGCGCCGGCTGCGCTCTGGCCGGCAGGACCCGGCACCTGGTGATTCTTCCCCGTAGTAACTGCCCCTCAAGCAAAGCAGCACGCAACTCATCTTTGATTGTGGATGTAATTCAAGTCCCCGTCAAGCAATTTTGGGAAAAAGGGTGCTCGAGGGTCCGACCGGCCTTCATCGCAGCCGGGAGCCGAACTTGCCCTCTACCCCTCTCGCCGCCAACGCCTATCCTGGGAAAAGGAACTCACGAAGGCCCGCATGCCGTCGATCGTCGAGGAATTGTCATGAACACCTTACTCGATCGTTTTTGTCGTTATGTTCGCATCGACACCACGGCCGTCGAAAACGCCGGCACTTACCCCAGCTCGTCCGGCCAGCTGGAGCTTGGCCGCATGCTGACTGCGGAGCTGCGCGCCGTTGGTCTGCGCGATGCCATGCAGGATGAGCACGGCATCGTCCTGGCCACCATCCCCGCCACGGTCGCGCGCGACGTGCCGGCCATCGCCTGGATCGCCCATCTCGATACTTCCCCCGAGACCACCGGACGCAACGTCAAACCGATCATCCACGAAAACTACGATGGCCGCGACATCGTTTTGCCCGGCGATCCGAGCAAAATCATTCGAGTAAGCGACAATCCGGAGCTGTTGCATCTTAAAGGAAAGACCCTCGTGACCACCGACGGCACGACGCTTTTGGGCGCCGACGACAAGGCGGGCGTGGCCGTCATCATGGAGGCGGCGGCGCAGCTCGTGTCCCGGCCGGAGCTGCCGCATGGTCCGATTCGCATTTGTTTCACCTGCGATGAGGAGATCGGCCACGGTGTCGATCACCTCGATTTGAAAAAACTCGGCGCCGTCGTTGGCTACACGCTCGACGGCGGCGGACAGGGTGAGATCGACGGCGAAACGTTTTCCGCGGATTTGGCCGTGGTGACGATCCGCGGCATCAACATTCATCCGGCCATCGCCAAGGGTCGCATGGTCAACGCCCTGCGCCTGGCCGGTCTGTTCCTCGAACGTCTGCCGCGCCTGGCCCAGTCGCCGGAAACGACCGCTGAGCGCGAAGGGTTCTTGCACCCCTATCGCATGGAAGGCGGCGTCGCCGAGGCGACGCTGCGCATTCTGCTGCGCGACTTCGAGACGCGGCGTCTCGCTGAACGTGCCGAACTGCTGCGGAGCATCGCCCGCACCATCACGGCAGAGTATCCACAAGCGTCGATCGATGTGACGGTGACGCCGCAGTATCGCAACATGGCCGACGGACTGGCGAAGGAGCCGCGCGCTTTGGCGTATGCCCAGGAGGCGATGCGGCGAGCCGGCGTGGAGCCGAAGTTGACCATCGTGCGCGGCGGCACCGACGGCTCGCGTCTGACCGAGTTAGGCCTGCCGACGCCGAACCTCTCGGCCGGCGAGCATAACCTGCATTCGCCGTTGGAGTGGACGTGCGTGGAAGAAATGACGACCGCGGTTTCCGTGCTCCTGGAACTTGCGAAAAAGTGGGGCGAAAACGCTTCCTGACGAGACACTTGCGTTCCCACGCGGAGCGTGGGAACGCAAGTGTGCGACGCTCCGCGTCACGTCCGGGTCTCACGCGGGACGGGCCGCAGAGCGGCCGGACGTGCGTTCCCACGCGGAGCGTGGGAACGAGGGGTAAATAGCTCTCACTCCTTCAATGCGGGACGATCCAGCAGTTTCCCCCGCATCTGATAGAGATGAATCAAGGCGCGATCCATGATGCGCTCGCCGGCGCCGATTTCGGCGCTGGATACCGGCGGCGCTGTGCCGTAACCGCCCTCGCTGGCTGCCTCAATCGTCGGAAAATACTGCTGATAATCGTTGCAATATCCCAGGAAAAATAGGTGTTCGAGCCGCGCTCGGCGTTTCAGATTGAGCGAATGCCCGCAGAAGAATTCGCCGGAGACGCCGACAAAACCGATGCGTCCGTCGAGCAGAGCGACCGACAGATGGGGACGGACGCCTTCCCGATATTCGCGCTCGTAAAAGGAGATTAATTCGGGAAAGAACGCCTGGTTCAGCGGCAGACGCACCAGGGGGTTCGACAAATTGAGACGCGGTTTGAAGGCGAAATCCTCCTCGCGCATCTCTAATGCCGGCGGGATCGCTGTAGAGTGGACGCCCTTGACGAGCGCCAAAACCTCGTGCCCCAGGTCTTGGCCGAATTGATCCGCGCTGCGGTCGCCGGTTGGCTTGGCGGAGAGATCGCCGGCGGCGCCTTGCAGGAATAGGCATGGCGCTTTTGTCTCTTTCTCGACGAGATCCGCGAGGATGCCGGGATAGTCAGCGGAGAACTTGCGATCCTGGATGTCGCGCAGCGTCGGATGCGCGGCGAAGTTGACCACATGAGCGATCGGTTTGCCGTCGCGATCCTCAATGCGCAGCACCAGCAGTTCGCGATCGACGGGCGCGTCATCGCGCTTCGAGTGGCGATTGCGATTAAGGTTCGTCTGCTTCGAGGCGATGCCGATCCGTGCCGGTTTTACTGCTTTTGCCGCATCCAGAATCACAGCTCCGATTTTCTGTTCGAGCTGACGGACGTAGGAGTTTTTCGCGGAAGGCCAATTGTCCAGCTCCAGGACGGGACCGTGATGAGTGTGCGAAGCGACGAGAAAAACATGCTCGATTCCGGCGATTCTGATGCGCCGGCGGATGGCGGCCATCGAGGCGCGCGTCGGCGCTCGGCCGAGATCGAGGCTGACCAGGGCCAGGCGTTTGTCTCCGGCGGCGAGCACGAGAGCACGAGCGCGGAGCGGGTCGCGGACGCCGAGACTCGGTTGGTCCTTCCGGGCCGCGTAACCCCACATGGCGAAGCCGGTCGGCGGCGTGATGTCCACGGAGGCGGCGCCGGCTTGCAATTCCTCGGCCGTCCACGCCGGCAGCGGCGAAAGCAACAAGGACAGCAGGCAAAGCAGCACCCGTTTCATCGTTATTTGTCTCCCGTCGTTCGGCGGCGTGCGATAGGATGAGGAACGGATCGATTGTAAAAGGTTAGGAGCCGATCATGATCCGTCCGACCACTCAAGCCGACACGCCGCACTTGCTCAAATTGACCGAAGGCACCGGCGTTTTCAAGCCGCATGAAATCGAAGCGCTCAACGAGGTACTCAGCGATTACCACGCGGGGACCATCGAACACGGACACATCGCTGTCACCTACGAGGACAAAGGGAACATCCTCGGCTATGCCTACTACGCGCCGGCGGCCATGACCGATCGCACCTGGTATCTGTATTGGATCGCGGTGCGGCGCGACATCCACGCCAAGGGCGTCGGCAGCAAATTGCTTCGCCACGCCGAGGAGGATATTCGCAAACGCAATGGCCGGGTGCTTTTCATCGAAACGTCGTCGCTGCCGCATTATGAGCTGACGCGGAAGTTTTATCTCAAGCACGGTTATGAGATAACCGGCGTATTGCGCGATTATTACAGCGACGGCGATGATATGGTGGTGTTTCGGAAGCATTTCGCCTGACGGAAAAAATCAGCAAATCCCCTTGTCCGTGACTCTACAATAAGAGCGGAACAGGACAGGCGGTTCAACTCCTTCGTTACTCCTCTTTGTCAGCGTCCGCCTTCCGCAGTGTGCTCGCCATGTCTTTGGCAATTGGGGCAAGGAGCGGAACGGGCACAGGAAGGTAAACCGGCAGAATCTCCCCAGGCTATGGCCTTTTTCTTATCTTGGGCGGTTCGCGTGCCGATTTACTTCTGTAGCCGAGGCGGAAGACAACCCGCCACCCCCGCTCGCCAGCCCCGAGGCTGCGGTCCGGTGCGACGCGACGCTTGTCTGTCCCTTTGGTAGGCCCGCCTGCCGCAAAGCCGGCCTCGCTGGTCCGGCACTGCGCGTCCCTTTTGACCCGGGGGATGCGCCAGGACGGGCGGGAATACTCCCCGGCCGTGCCCCCCGCGTCCGCCGGCCGGGGAGGGGACTCAGCTATTACCGTTATGGAGTGCCTGCCATGAAAAAGGTTTTCACCACCGGGCAAGTCGCGAAAATATGTAAGGTCGCGCCCCGGACGGTCAGTAAATGGTTTGATTCCGGCCGACTCCGCGGCTACCGCATCCCCGGCAGCCAGGATCGCCGTATCCCTCGTGAACATCTCATCCGCTTCCTCAAAGAACACGGCATGCCCCTGGGCGAGCTGGAGGAAGAAGGATGGCACAAAATCCTCATCATCGGCGCCGAGCAGACGTTCATCGAACGCCTGCAAGAGCTGTTGCCGGACGATGAGGATTACAAATACGAAGTGGCCCACAGCGGCTTCGAAGCCGGCATTCAGGCCGAGAGCTTCCATCCCGACACCATCATCGTCGATCTGGCGATGGGCCGCAGCGAAGCGCTGCAAATCGCCCAGAACCTGCGGCGAAATCCGGCGTATGAGACCACCCTCATCATCGCCCTGGCCAGCGAGGATGAAGCCAATCCCGAAGCGCTGACCCAATACGGCTACAGCGAGTCGTTCAAGAAACCGTTTGACATCGCTCTGCTCGGCGAACGCATCCGCACGCTCGTCGATGAGAAGCGCGAGAATCTGTAAGGCGCTAATGGCGAGCGGGGTCGCGTCAGCGCCCCGAGCGTTTCCGCACTCGGGGCGCTGACGCGACCCCGCTCGCCGTGATACACTCAGCGCATGAACCGCCGCCATTTTCTTACCACCGCGGCCCTCTCACCGCTGCTGGCTACCTCCCTCAGTGCAAACGGATCCCGCGCCCGCGAAAGACACGCCGATGTCATCATCCTTGGCGGCGGCGTGGGCGGCTGCGCGGCGGCGTTGGCGGCGGCACGCGCCGGATGTTCCGTCTTGCTCACCGAGGAAACCGATTGGATCGGCGGACAACTCACCCAGCAAGCCGTGCCGCCCGATGAACATCCCTGGATCGAATCCTTCGGCTGCACCCGCTCCTATCGCTGCTTCCGCGATGGCGTTCGCGCCTACTATCGCCGGCATTATCCGTTGATCGCCGATGCACCGTACCTCAATCCCGGCAATGGAATCGTTTCGCGTTTGTGCCATGAACCGCGTGTCGCCCTGGCCGTGTTACAGGAAATGCTCGCCCCGTTTGTCAGCAGCGGCCGGGTGCAGCTGCTTCTTGAGCACAAAGCCATCGCTGCGGACACCCACGGCGATCATGTCCAATCGGTGAAAGTCCACGATTTGCGGAACGATCGCTTCGTGGTGCTGGCCGGCTCGTATTTTCTCGATGCGACCGAGATGGGCGATCTGCTGCCGTTGACGCGAACCGAATTCGTCACCGGCTTTGAGTCGCAGAAGGAAACCGGCGAGCCGCACGCTCCCGCCGTGGCGCAGCCGGATAATCAGCAAGCGTTCACCTGCTGTTTCGCCATCGACTATCTCCCCGGCGAGGACCACACCCTCGACAAGCCGGAAGAATTCGATTTCTGGAGGAAATACATCCCCAAACTGACACCGGCCTGGCCGGGACCACTGCTCAGCTGGAAAATGTCCGATCCCATCTCGCTCAAGGAGCGCGCGGTTAGTTTTGATCCATCCGGGGCGGGAGCGAGCGGGATGAATCTCTGGTTGTACCGCCGCATCGTCGATCGCCGAAACTTTCGCCGCGGCAGCCATCCGAGCGATGTCTGCCTCATCAATTGGCCGCAGAACGATTACTGGCTGGGTAATCTGATAAACGTCAAGCCGGAAGAAGCGACCCGCCATCTTCGCCGGGCCAAACAGCTGAGCCTGTCGCTCCTGTACTGGATGCAGACCGAAGCGCCGCGGCCGGACGGCGGAGCGGGTTGGAAGGGCTTGCGTTTGCGGCCCGATGTCGTCGATACCGCGGATGGTCTAGCGAAATGCCCCTACATCCGCGAAGCGCGGCGCATCCGCGCCGAATTCACGGTCCTTGAGCAACACGTCGGCACCGTGGCGCGGCAAAAAGCGACCGGCAAGAAAGGCGAGGAACTGACGGCAGAGCCTTTCCCCGACAGCGTGGGCGTCGGCAGCTATCGCATTGATTTGCACCCCAGCAGCGGCGGCGATAACTACCTCGATATTAGCTCGCTGCCGTTTCAGATTCCCCTGGGGGCGCTGTTACCGCGCCGCGTGGAAAACCTGCTGCCGGCGTGCAAAAACCTGGGCGTAACCCACATCACCAACGGCTGTTATCGCCTCCATCCGGTGGAGTGGAACATCGGCGAGGCGGCCGGCGCCCTGGCTGCGTTCTGCCTGGCACGCAAGGAGCCGCCGCGCCAGGTCCGCAAGAACAGCAAACTTCGCGCCGACTTTCAGAAGCGCCTTCAGGACGAGGGCGTCGAGCTGCACTGGCCGCGATTGACGCCGCGCTGAATTCTTCGCCAACGAATCGCCTTTTCGATTGTTTTTAGTTGTAGATTGTCTAAACCGTCAGACGGTTGACAGTTTGCGTCGCCCCATGCTACCGTAACTAAATCGTTTCTGTACTGTATTTTCGCTCCACAGTGGCGGGAGATATCACATCATGCCAGCGCAGCCTATCGGCGTTTGGGGCATCGACTTGGGCCAGTGCGGCTTGAAGGCGATCCGCCTGCAAGAAATTGACGGCGAAATCGTCGCCACCGCCTTCGATTACGTCGAACATCCCAAAATCCTCAGCCAACCCGATGCCGACCCCGATCAGCTCACGCGGGAAGCCCTTGATAAGTTCTTGTCGCGCAACAACTTGCGCGGCGACATCGTGGCCATCAGCGTCCCTGGACAAAGCGGCTTGGCCCGCTTCGTCAAGCTGCCGCCCGTCGAGGAAAAGAAGATCGCCGACATCGTTCGCTTCGAGGCGAAACAACAGATTCCGTTTAATCTCGAAGAGGTCGTCTGGGATTATCAAAAGATCGGCTCCGGCATCGTCACCGATGGTTTCGCGATGGAAACGGAGATTGGTCTGTTCGCCATGAAGCGCGACATGGTGAGCCGCTATTTGCAGCATTTCAAGGATGTCAACGTCGATGTCCATCTCGTGCAAATGGCGCCGTTGGCTTTGTGCAATTACGTCTCCTTCGATTTGCTGGCCAAGGACGCGGAGGGCGGCGAGGCCGGCGCCGACAAGCGATGCGTCGTCGCGCTGGACATCGGGGCCGACAGCAGCAACCTCGTCATCACCGACGGCGAACGCATTATTTGGCAGCGTCCCATTCCGCTGGGCGGCAACCATTTCACCCGCGCCTTGACCAAGGACCTAAAACTGACCTTTGCCAAGGCGGAGCACCTCAAGCGCAATGCCACCAAGTCGCCGGACCTCAAGAAAATCCTGGCCGCGCTCAAACCGGTGCTGAACGATTTCGTCGGCGAAGTGCAGCGCTCGCTGGGCTATTTCACTAACACGCACCGCGACGCCCACATCGAATACATGATCGGCCTGGGCAACGCTTTCCGTCTGCCCGGTTTGCAGAAGTTCCTCAGCGAGAAGCTCCAGCTGGAGGTCAAGAAGCTCTCCAAGATGGAGCGCATCAACGGCGATCAGGTGGTGGCGCAACAGGCGTTCACCGAGAACTTATTGACGTTCGCCGTGGCCTATGGATTGGCGCTGCAGGGACTCAAGCGGGCGCGTCTGTTGACGAACCTGCTGCCGAACGAAATCCGCGTGGAGCGCTTGGTCAAAGCGAAGAAGCCGTTCGCCGTGGCAGCCGCGGCCGCGCTGCTTTTTGCCGGCTTCGGCCTGGCCCTCAGTTACGGCCTGGAGTATCGCACCTGGGGCCACAAGAAGGTCGAGGATGCCGTAACGTCGGCCAAGGGTGCCAAGAAGAAGGCCGATGAGGCAGCCAGTGCTTTTCGGGCGGCCAAGGACAAAGCCAAGGCGGAAGAGAACGCGGTTCGCACCATCGTCGCCGGCCAATTCGAGCGCGACAATTGGGCAGAGCTGTACAAGTTCATCAGCACGGCCATTCCGCAACCGGACGGCAAACCACGGGAATTCAAGGTTGTCGCGGATGACGGGAGCGTGGCAGAAACGATCACGATTCCCAATATCCCTGACGATTTCAAGTCGAAGTATTGGAATGAGAAGGCCATCGAAGCCTACCAGACGTATCGGGCACAGCGTCTTGCGACGGATTCCCCTGGGGACGATTCGCACGGCGGCAACGGGCCGAGCGCGGGCGCCGAGAACCTCATTCAGTTCAATATCGAATCGGTGAAGGCGTTGTACTGCGACAACCTGAGCGCCTATTGGGATCAGGTGAAGAAGAGCGATCGTGTGAAAAACAATTCCGATTGGATCCAGCCGAAGGAAGCATTAACGAAGAACCCAGAGGGCGCCGGCTGGGTCGTTGAGGTCCAGGGCTGGACATACCATTGGGACAAGGAAACCTTCATCAAGCACACAATCCTGGAGAACTTCGCGCGGCTGGGCATTCGCGACGCCAAGCCCGAAACCCCGGCCACGGGCGGCGCGACTCCTCCGCCGGCTGCCGCAGCTGCACAGGCCGCGACGGGAGGAGCCGAGCAGAAAGAACCCCTCGGCCCGGTCATCAACCGCATTAGCCATGTGGTTCTCTACAAAGTGGCAACATCGTCCTCCTCTGCCGATGCTCCCCATGAGCTTCTGGGCGACAGCGCGCACCAGGAAGTGAGAAGTCTGGTCTTCGCGCAAAGCAACCCGTCTTCGGGTATGGGCGGCGGTGCGTCACCCCCGGGCGGCATGGGGGGAGGCGCGGGTGCCCCACCTAGCGGCGGAGGGACCGATGCAAAGCCCGCTTCTTCCGGTCCCGGCCGCGGTGATTGGGCGGGACTGGGCGAGACCGGCGGCACAGGAACGCGCGGCATGGGAATGATGGGGGGCATGGGCGCCGGTGCCGGGGCGAAACCGGGCATGGCCAATTTGATACCGCAAAAGAGCCCCGGCGTGGGAGGCGGCGCTATGGGTGGCAAGAAACCAATGATGCCGATGCCGGGCGGTGGAGCTATGGGCGGAGCGGGCGCACCGGGTGGCACGGCGAAATCCACGACACAGACGCAGAAGGAAAATGAAAACGCGCCGAAGCGAACGGAATTCGTCATCATGTTCATCTGGAAGGAGCCGACCGACTCGGACGCGCTGCGCGGCTTGACGGGCGACCAGGGCGGCGCCGTGACTCCGGCTGCCCCTTCCGACTCGCAGCCTCGCACTCGCCGTCCCCGCGGAGGCAAGGGCAGAAGAAGGGGACGTGGATAACGACTTAGGCGCACGCTGCCGGCGTGTCCGATAATTTATGGTCATCAGGATTACAAGCGCTAACCCACAACCACCCCATCAGGGGGCCAAACATGAAGCTCGATAAAGAAACCGTCGTCAAGCACCAGTTCTGGTTTTTGCTGGGAGGCTACCTCCTGATTTGGCTCATCGCCGTGCTGGTATTGATGTTCACCGCGCCCGACACAATCAAGAAGGCGAAGGATGCCTACAAAAAAGCCGCGGACGATGTCGCGAGCGCCTCGAAGAATCCCGTCAACAAGGCAACCTTTCTGCCTCCCTGGGAAAAAGAGGCGGACGAGTTCAGCCGCCACAAATCCGTGATCTGGAAGCAGGCGTCGGATTTTCAACAACCCATTTACTTTTGGCCGGAACACCTGACCGAAAAGTACGACATGAAGTATCCGGAAACGCAGATTTCTTCTGACGATCGCTTCAGCTATCGAGACAAATGGTATCCGGAGCAGGTCGAGCAACTGCGTAAAAACGCGCCCAAATGGATTGAGCCGGTAGAGCTTCAAGGCGGTTTTGACAACATTTTCCAACCAAAGACGGACTGGTCCGAGACGCCGACGCGTGAAGAGATGTGGCTGGCCCAAGAAGATTTGTGGGTCAAGCGCGAACTGCTCGTGGATGTCTGGAAAGCCATGAACTGGCAATCGTTGATGGTTGAGCAGCCGATCGACGAGAAGAAAGAGCCGAACCCCGATCCCAAAAACATCAAGGCCCGCTATCGCTTCGCCAATAAGAATTGGGAAATCACGCTCCATATTCGCGAGAACGATAAGGGATTTCTCGTCATCGGCGGGGACAGCACGATCAAGAACGTGCATCCCAGCGGCCATCCTCAGCCGCTGACCAGCGCCAAGGGGCAGGGACTCATCTTCAACGTAGTCCAGAACCGAATTCTCGGCCGGTTCCAGGTCCGCGGCGAGCCGGTGAGCTATAACGATACGCGTCCTTTCCACGTCGATAAGGACCAACGCGTGGACTACGAGCCGCTTCAGAGCATCTGGTGGGGCGAAAAGGATGTGCAAGAGCACCCCATTTTTGTCAGCCAGGGTTTCGATCAGACCAATAGTCCGATTCGCCGCATCAATGCCATCGAGCTGGGGCGGCAGGATTGCCGGAACTACATCCATCCGCTGCAACAGAATAACGCCCTGGCCGAGCTGGACGCGCCTCCCGAAGACCCCAACAAGCCGCCGCCCGATGCGAGTGGCGGCGGTGGCGGGGGCGGCGGAGGCATGAGCGACAATCCCATGGGCGAACGGATGAAGAGTCAGATGGACATGATGAAGTCGATGATGGGCGGGGGCGGCGGCGGCATGGGAGGGGGGGGCAAAGCAGCAGCTCCCGCCAATCCTACGCCCAACAACCAAATCGAGCGCAACCGCTATTTGCAGCCGAAGGATCAGGACAAGAAACTGAACCCACCCAGCCGGCATCTGCCCCTGGCCATTCAGCTGATCGTCGAACAGGGGCACATGCATGACGTCCTCCTCGCCCTGGCCAACTCGCGGCTGCGCATTCAGGTCACGCAGGTCGAGTTCCGCCACGTGAAGGATTACAAGCCGCAGACCGAAGAGGAAAAGAAGGGCGGCGGCGACAAGCAGCTGACCGGCACGAGCGGAGGCGGTTCCTTCATGGGTCCGGGCGGGGGCATGATGGGCGGCATGGCCGGCATGGCCCAACGGCAACGTCAACAAATGCAGCAGATGATGCAAGCCAGCGGAGGAATGGGTGGCCAGAACATGCAGCAAATGCAAATGCAAATGCAACGGCAACGAATGCAGCAAATGCAAATGCAGATGGGCGGCGGCGGCATGATGATGCAGAAGCCGATGGCTGGCGGTCCTATGGGCGGTCCTATGGGCGCGATGGGTCCAGGAGCCGGTCTCGCGGGGGCAACCGGTTCGACCGATTCGGGTCATACCGCCTTCGATCAGCCGGACGATAACCTGGTCGAGCTGACCGTTTACGGCATCGCCACCTTGTATCGGTTCCCAGACAAACCCAAGGCGCCGGAGCAGCCCAATCAGTCCGGAACGCCGTCCCCCGATGCGACCCAGCAGCAGCCAGCCGGGACAACGGCGCAGAATCCCTCGCAGCAATCGGGCGCGGCCACGGCGCAGAACGGCTCGTCGCAACCAAACCCGGCGGCGACGCAGAACACCTCGGGCCAGCCGAACCAGACGCCGACGCCAAATAATGGCACGGGGCAGCAGCAGTCCGAGCCAAAGCAACCCGAAAAACAACCCGAGAAGCAGCCCGAGAAGCCCACGGGTCAACAAACGCCGACACCGCCCGCCGGCGAAAAATCCAAAGGGTCTGTTCCATAAGCTGGCGCTGAGCCGCGACCGTAAGGGAGCGGAGCAGAAACCGCTCCCTAGCGGTCGCGGCTCAGCGAGAATTAGCCATCTGCGACATGATATTTTCGGGATGAATCCCTCAAAGGATAAACGCCATGAGCCTCAAAGAATTTGATTACAAACAGTTCCTGCTGGAGAAGGGCGAGCAGGTCGGACTGGGCGTCGCGGTGACGCTCATGGTCCTGATGCTGATTTTCAACTTATTTATGCCGGGGTCGGGTTTCTTCAGCGGCAGCCCCAATACGAAAGCCAGGGAGCTGAATGAGGGCACCGGGAAATTGGAGGACGCCCTGGCCACGCGGCAGCCCAGCGAGAGCGACTTGCCCGAAAAGCGCGGCGAGGGCAAGCTGATCGCGATCGATACCGAGTCGTTGATCCCGGACAACTACGAGACGGCAAAACTCTTTGAACCCCGCATTCGGGAAAACCCGTCCCGCCGGCCGCCGAAGATTTACAACGTCGATGAAGCCGTCGCCGAAGTCGCCTACGTGCCGATCGATACGTATCTGTTCGACGGCAAGGACCGAAGCAAAATCTGGATCCTTGTGGACAAGGAAGGTAGACGACCTTCGTCGGGGGGCGGCTCCGGGGGATTCAATCCGTTCGCTAATCTGGGCAAAGGAGGCTCAGGGGGCATGGGTGCGGGAAGCGGCGGCATGGGCGGCATGATGCAGCAGCAACAGATGCAGCAGCAGATGCAGCAGCGGCAGATGCAGATGCAGCAGCAGTCGCAAATGCAATCCCGGATGCAGTTTGGCAACCCCCTGAATGCCGCCCGGCAGCTCGCGGGCGCCTCGGAGGAAGAATACAAACTCCAGTCGATTCCGACCGATACCTGGAGTGACTCCATGCTGACGGCCCGCCAGCTTCGCCCCCTGCGCATGGCCATCATCGCCGGCAGTTTCCCCTACAAGGCACAGCTCGAAGAACACAAACGCAAGCTGCGGCTTCCGAGCGTGGACGCAGTCCTCAACGAGGATGTTGACGAGGTGGGCGATAGCAAGAAGAAAGCGAAGGCATTCCGCTTCATCATGGTCGAAGTGCAGCGCAAGGAAGTGGATGTCGACGGCAAACCGCTCGGTGACTGGTTAGAGTTGGATCTTGCGGGCCATTATCAGGTGTGGCTCGAGCAAACTCATGTTCCCTTCCAGCCGGAGGATCCGAAGCTTACGGAGGTCCGCTTTCCCGGCCTGGCGATGCCGCTGCTTCGGGAATTCCATCCCAACAAGGCGAACGCTCCCGGAATACCGGGCATGCAGGCGATGATGAGGGCCGGCGGAATGCAGCCGTCGAAAACAGGGGCCGAGGAAGAATCGGTCGAAGAGGACAATACGCAGAAAGCGATGAAGAGCGTCCTCGAAAAGTTGCCGAAACTTAAGGATACACTGGGTAAATTGAATAATGTGAAGCCCCAGCAAATCGCCCGCCCGAAGTTCCGGGCCCCGACACTTCCCAACCCGTTTAGTTCCGAGGTTGTTTTCACCGGAGACGATAAAGCCGCGCCTGCTCCCGACCCCAACAAGCAAGGAGCGGACGCCGGCCAGGAATATATCCCGGAGTACGCTCTGGTCCGCGTAGTGGATGTCTTCCAGATCCAACCGGGCAAGCACTACCGGTATCGCATGCGGATCAGAATGGCCAACCCCAACTACAAGAGAAAGGACGTGGCCTCGCCGGCATATAAGGATCCGGAGTACTTGGTATCCGATAACTGGGTCGAGGTGCCGCAGACGGTTAGCGTGCCGCCGGAAACGCACTACTACGTCGTCGATGAGAAGCAGGGCCTCAAGCGGAACGATATAGCGCAGATGCCGAGGGATAGCGCCCAGTATCGCATGTACGTGAACACGCGGCCCTTGACCGAAGATCAAGTCATATTCCAGTTTCATCGCTGGGTGGACACGACGCAGCGCAGCCGCAAGGATCCCGACCAGGTTCCCGTGGGCGAATGGGTGGTTGCCGACCGCGTCCCCGTCGCTCGCGGCGAATACATTGGCCGAAAGGTGAATGTCGATGTGCCCATTTGGATTTACGCGCGGAACGCATTTATCCTGCCGCACGAGGACAAGAGCGTCAAGCGCGGCAGGGTGAACACCGGCATCGATGTGGACTTCGGCGAGGAGAACCCGGAGAACAATTTGATCCTGGTGGACTTCGAGGGCGGCCGAATCAAGATTCCGGGGGCGAAGACGGACGATAATTGTCCCACTGAGGTGCTGATGCTCGCGCCGGACGGCAAATTGCTGGCCCGGAACAGTCTTAAGGATAACAATGATGACGAGCGTCAAAAGCGCCGCGAGCAAGTCCTGAAACGTATCCAGGAAGTTCGTGTAGGGAAAAAGGATTGAGCCAGCGAGCGGGTCGTGTCAACGCCCTGGTAGATCGTCTACCGGGCGTTGACACGACCCGCTCGCCAAGTTACGAAATCACTTCTTCGCCGGCATCTGATGCACGGCCAATCCATACAGCGATTCGGCGGCTTCCATGATCGTTTCCGACAGCGTCGGATGCGCGTGCATGGTCATGGCCAGGTCGCGTGCCGAGGCGGCCATCTCGATGGCCAGCATCGCCTCGGCGATCATCTCGCCAGCGCCCGCGCCGACAATCCCCACGCCCAAAACGCGATCGGTTTCCGGATCGACAATCAGTTTCGTTAGCCCTTCGGTGCGGTCCAGCGTCATGGCGCGGCCAGAGCCGGCCCAGGGGAAACGCACGCGCTTAATCTCGCGGTTTTCGCGCTTCGCTTCCGTTTCGGTCAGGCCGCACCACGCCACTTCCGGATCGGTGAACACGACCGCCGGCACGGCGCGAGCATCGTAAACGGCCGGCTCGCCCGCAATGACCTCAACAGCGATTTTCCCCTCATACGTCGCCTTGTGCGCCAACATCGGCTCGCCGGCCACATCGCCGATGGCATAGATGTGCTCCGCCGTCGTCCGCCGGCGCTCATCCACCTTGATGAACCCTTTCTCATCGATCTCGACGCCGGCCTTGTCCAGTCCGATGTCGCGGCTATTGGGCCGACGGCCGACCGCCACCAGCACGCGCTCGAAGATCGGCTGCTTGTCGGCGACTTCCTCGCCTTCCAACGTCGCCCGGATGCCTTGCGGCGTCTCTTCCAGCTTGGCCACCTTGGTTTTGAGATAAATCTTGTCGAATATCTTCTCTAGCCGCTTGTGCAAAGGCAGCACGAGATCGCGGTCGCAGCCCGGCAGCAGGCCGTCAGTCATCTCGACGACCGTGACCTTGCTGCCCAGCGCGGCGTAAACGTACCCCATCTCCAGGCCGATGTACCCGCCGCCGACGACAAGCAACCGCGGCGGCAGGTCTTCCAGTTTTAGCGCGCCGGTCGAATCCATAACGCGCGGGCTGGCCAGGTTGAGGCTCGGCGGCACGGCCGGCACCGAGCCGGTGGCCACGATGCAATTCTCGAAGCGACACCGGCCGCGTCCCTCCACCTCAATGGTCCGACCATCGATGAATTTGCCGCGACCGACCACGTAATCGATCTTGCGCGCTTTCGACAACCGGCCGAGATTGCCGGTGAGCGTATCGACCACTTTTTGCCAATGACCGCGGACACCGTTGATGTCGATTTTCGGCTTGCCGAAATCGAGTCCGATGTGGAGCGCATCGCGGGCATCGGTGATGAGCTTGGCGGCGTGCAGCACGGCCTTGGAGGGAATGCAACCGACATGCAAACAGGTGCCGCCCGGCCGCTCGCGCGCGTCGATCAGTGTGACTTTCATGCCCCTGTCGGCGGCCAGGAAAGCCGCGGGATAGCCACCGGGTCCGGCGCCCAGGACGACAAGTCGTGTTTCGATGACGTCAGCCATGTTCTCCATCCAATCCGTTGTCTACTCCGATTCATTCATTCGTTAGGGCTTCTGCTACTTTGGGAGAGATCCGGAGGGGACGGCGTGGCGGCAAACGCACGACTTTACGATCCCCAACGGCATCGCGCGCTTGTGCATCTTTCACAATTGCACGAATATCGTAGCCGAATCGCGCTGCTCGACGCTCTCGTATCTCTCGGATTTCAGCAACAACGGGATCGGCTTGCATCGTGAACTCCAGTCTCATCAACCGATCAGTGTATCATACTCGGCGTGTGACCCAATCCAGAACCAAGTGATCGTATCTCCTTCCAATAGCCCCAAAGCCCGCCAGCCCAGACCGATACGAACGGAATAGACATTTTCCTGCCCGTGAATCCGTTTGAAGTGCAGGCTGGGGTGAGAGGGGTTGTCGCGCCATAGTCGATAACATCGGCGCGCCTGCTCCTTGACGGAATCAGGCAGCTTGGCAAAACAAGCCAGGAAGTCCGGCGTGAGTTGCGAGTTCACAGCTGATCGAAGCCTCCGCTCTGGACTCGTCCAGCCCGAATATCCTCGCGCGCCTTCGCGGCCATGCGCGCCAACTGATCCTGCGAGCGCGCGAAGCTCTCTTGCCAGCGCCGTTCGTCGGCGAGTTCGTCGAGGATCAATGCCGCAATCGCGTCTTGCTCCGGTTCCGGGAGTTTTTTGACTTCGCTGAGGGCTTGTTCCAGCAATTGTGTCATTGGTCGAATCCTCTTTGCGCCTGTTACAACAACATCATCAGCGGATTTTCCAGCAATTCCGCCAAGCGGCGCGTGAACCGCGCAGCGGCGGCGCCGTCAATAACGCGGTGATCATAGGACAGCGACAACGGCAACATCAACCGCGGCACGATCTGCCCGCCGCGCACCACCGGTTCCAACCGGCTGCGCGACAAGCCAAGGATCGCCACCTCCGGCCAGTTGACGATCGGAGTGAACGCGGTCCCACCGATGCCGCCGAGATTGGTGACAGTGAAGGTGCCGCCCTTCAGTTCGGACGAATCCAGTTTGCGCTCGCGGGCGCGCTGGGCGATCGCATTCAGCTCCTCGGCCAGCTCACGGACATGCTTCTTATCCACATCGCGCAGCACCGGCACCAGCAAGCCACCTTCGGTATCCACGGCCACGCCGAGATGGTAATAGCGCTTGAGAACCAGCCGGCCGCCGGCCAGGTCGAGGCTGGCGTTGAAGGCCGGAAACTCGCGCAAGGCGACGGCGCACGCCCGCAGCACAAACGCCGTCACCGTGAGTTTCGGTCCCTTGCCTTCGGACTGCTGCTTGCGAAATGCTTCCAAATCGGTGATGTCGGCAAGATCGTGCTGGGTGACATGCGGAATGAGGCTCCAGGCGAGGCTCATCTGCCGCGCCGTGGCCTTGCGCACGGCGCCGAGCGGTTGGGCTTCGATGGCTCCCCATTCCTCGAAGTTGGGCAAGGGCGGTGCTTGGACCGGCGAGACGCCGGTCCCACCGGGTATGGCCCCAGCGGAGGCGAGCTGGCGGACGTACTCTTTGATGTCCTCTTCGACGACGCGGCCATGGCGGCCGCTGCCATGCACTTGCCGCAGATCGACGCCCAGCTCGCGGGCCAGCCGGCGCGTGGCGGGTCCGGCGGGGACAATTTTCTCCTGCGCCGGCGGCGGCGCCGGCGAGGGGCGCTCAATGACCGAATGTTGCGGCTTGTGCAACGGCGGCACCGCGGCGGGCCGAGCGGGTGGCGACGGCGGAGCGGCCTTTACCGGCGCTTCGGGCTGCTTGGGCCTTGCTTGCGCTTCGGGCTGGTGGTCCCTTGCTTGCGCTACGGGCTGCTTCTCCCTTGCTTGCGCTTCGGGCTGGTCAGCTTTAGACGGTTCGCCGTTGCCGCTGTCGATGACACAATACACCTGGCCGATGTTGATTTGATCGCCGGGCTTGACGAGGATCTTGGTAACGCGGCCGGCCACCGGCGAAGGCACTTCCAACGCTGCTTTGTCCGCCTGCACTTCCAAGAGCGGCTGGTCCTTGGACACCACTTCGCCCGCGGACACCTTGACCGCGTTTACCTCGACGGTATCAACGTTCTCTTTAAGCGCTTGCAGCTTGATCTCACTCGCCATCGCGTTCCTCATAAGGCGAACGGCCGGCGTCAGCCGGCTGGTAAGGGCTTCAACCAGCCGGCTGACGCCGGCCGTTCGCCAAAAACTAGTTACGCCCGCATGGGGCTGATTTTTTCCGGGTTAATCTCGAACTTTTGAATCGCTTGCTGGACAACCGCCGGCTTGACGGCGCCGCGCTGAGCGAGCTGCCACAACGCCGCCACCGTGATGCACTCGGCGTCGATCTCGAAATGGCGTCGCAGGGCGGAGCGGGTGTCGCTACGGCCGAAGCCGTCGGTGCCCAGCGCGAACAGGCCGCCCGGCACCCAGCGGCTAATCATTTCAGGAATCTGACGCAGGTAATCGCTGGCCGCCAGGAAGACGCTGCTCTGCTCGCCGCCGAGGAGTTGTTGCAAGTAACTCCGCCGCGGCGGTTGCTCGGGATGCAGCATGTTCCAGCGCTCCGTCTCGAGGGCGTCGCGCCGTAATTCGCGGTAGCTCGTGGCGCTCCACACGTCGGCGCTGACACCGAAATGCTCGGCCAACAATTCTTGCGCCCGCAGCGTGTGCGGCAGAATCGGCCCGCTGCCGAACAGGTGGACCTTGGGGCCCTTGCTTGCGCTTCGGGCGGGTGAAGCCGTGCCCGCGCGGAACTTGTACAGCCCCTTGAGAATGCCGTCGTTCACATTCTCCGGCATCGCGGCCATCGGATAATTCTCGTTGTATAGCGTGATGTAATAGAAATGATCCTCGGTCACTTGCTCGTACATACGGCGGATGCCGTCGCGGAGGATGACGGCCAGCTCGTAGGCGTAGGCCGGATCGTAGCAAATCAGGTTCGGCACGGTCGAGGCTAAAAGATGGCTGTGGCCGTCCTCGTGTTGCAATCCTTCGCCGTTGAGCGTGGTCCGGCCGGCGGTGGCGCCCAGCAGGAAGCCGCGCGTGCGCATATCGGCGGCGGCCCAGATCAAATCGCCGATGCGCTGGAAGCCGAACATCGAATAGTAGATGAAGAACGGGATGGTCGGCACGCCGTGCGTGGCGTAGGCGGTGCCGGCCGCGATGAACGACGACATCGAGCCGGCCTCGGTGATCCCCTCTTCGAGCAACTGGCCGTTCTGTGCTTCGCGGTAGGCGGCTGCCTGATACTGGGCGTCCACCGGCTCATAGAGCTGGCCGACGTTGGAATAAATCTTGTACTTCGAGAAAAAGCCGTCCATGCCGAACGTGCGCGCCTCATCCGGGATGATCGGCACGATCCACTTGCCCAGCTCTTTGTCCTTGAGCAAGCGATCCAGCATGTCCACGAAGGCGATGGTCGTGGACAACTCCTTGTTGCCGCTGCCTTTGGTATAGTTCTGCACGAACTCGACGGCGGGCGCCTTGAGCGGCGGGCATTCGACCTTGCGGACCGGCAGGTAGCCGCCCAGTTCCTTGCGCCGTTTGCGCAGATATTTCAGCTCGGTCGTGTCCTCCGGCGGCTTGTAGAAGCCGACCTTGTTGACTGTCTCGTCGGAGACGCTCAGGCCGAAACGATTGCGGAACTCCAGGAGATACTTGGCATCGAATTTCTTGATCTGGTGGGCGACGTTTTTGCCCTCGCCGGCCTCGCCTAGGCCGTAGCCCTTGACGGTGTGAGCGAGGATGACCGTCGGCTGGCCGCGATGCTCCACCGCCGCCCGGTAGGCCGCATAGACCTTGACCGGATCATGGCCGCCACGCTTGAGCTTGGTCAGCTGATCGTCGGATAGGTTCTCGACCAGTTTGAGCAATTCCGGATATTTGCCGAAAAACTGCTCGCGGATGTAGGCGCCGCTTTCGACGGTGTATTTCTGATATTCGCCATCCACGACCTCGCCCATGCGTTGCACCAAGAGGCCGGACTTGTCGCGCTCCAGGAGGGTGTCCCAATCGCTGCCCCAGATAACCTTGATGCAGTTCCAGCCCGCGCCGCGGAAGGCCGCCTCCAGCTCCTGGATAATCTTGCCGTTGCCGCGTACCGGGCCGTCGAGGCGCTGCAAGTTGCAGTTGACCACCCAGATGAGGTTGTCGAGCTTCTCGCGCGAGGCCAGTGTGATCGCGCCCAGTGTCTCCGGCTCATCGCATTCGCCGTCGCCGAGGAAGGCCCAGACTTTTTGCCCCGACGTCTTTTTCAGGCCGCGATGCTCCAGGTAGCGATTGAACCGCGCCTGATAAATGCTCATGATCGGGCCGAGTCCCATCGACACCGTGGGATACTGCCAAAAGTGCGGCATCAGCCAGGGGTGTGGATACGACGACAAGCCACCGCCGTCGTGCAATTCGCGGCGAAAATTGTACAGCTGCGCCTCGCTGAGCCGGCCTTCCAAAAACGCGCGGGAGTAGAAACCGGGCGAGGCGTGCCCCTGGAAATACACCTGGTCCGGCCCTTCGGGATGGTCCGGCCCCTTGAAGAAATGGTTAAAGCCGACTTCGTACAGGGTCGCCGACGACGCGAAGGTGGCGATGTGGCCGCCGATGGTCGAATCTTGCTTGTTGGCGTGAACGACCATGGCCATGGCGTTCCAGCGGATCAGGCTCTTGATGCGTCGTTCCAGCTCACGATTGCCGGGAAAAAGTGGTTGCCGCGACAGCGGGATGGTGTTGATGTAAGGTGTATTGGCGGTGAAGGGGATTTCGACGCCGCTGCGAACGGCCTTGTTTTTCAGTTGACTGAGCAGGAATTGGCCACGCTCCTCGCCGCTGCTCTGCAAGACGGCGTCGAGCGCGTCAAGCCATTCCCGGGTTTCGACCGGATCGACGTCGCGCACGCCGTCGCGCAGCGCGGTCTCGTAGTGGCCGTTGCTTCCATTCGTATGCGTGCCGTTCTCGCCGTTCCCACCCTGGACGCTCGTCTCGGTGGGACCGGCTTCGCGCCGGTCCATGTTTCGGCTGCTCCCTCGGATACTATCTGCCATAATGCTGCTCCCACACGATTTCGTTTTTTCTTCTATCGACTATTCTAGTGGGATTGGCTTTGCGGAATAGGTGAAGTTCCGGCGCGCTGGTTCGCTTGCTTCGGAGAAGCGCCGAGCGGCGGCTCAGCTTCCGCGAAGCGTTCCTAACCGAAAATTAAGCTTTTTTCCCTACGCAAAGCAGATTATTACAACTTTGTTAGCTCCCCTTTTGCTGCTTGACTAGTCTCTCATTATTTCTCATAGTGAATCAACAGTAAGGGACATTTACTGCTGACAACGCCTTGTCACTACTCAGGCTAATCGCAGAGCCGGAGTCTTGCGGGTTCTTTCAGCGGCGTTTCGTTTGTCCCACCGCCCATTCACCTTTTTGAGGTTTACCATGTTCTCAACGACTCGCGTTCTGAAGGTCGCGTATCTCCTCGTTCTGGGGATTGCCGTCGTTTTGCTCTCTTTTTCCTCGCAAGTTCGGGGACAACGCGCCATGATGGCTCCCATGGCGCCGCGAATGATGCCGACGCCGCCCATGGGAGGCTTCATGCAGTCGTACATGATGGCGAACAGGATGCTCATGATGGCTGGATCGAGCGGCATGATGATGGGCGGCATGATGGGAATGATGGGCATGCGTGGCATGGGCGGCGGCATGATGGGAATGATGGGCATGGGCGGCATGATGATGGGCGGCATGATGGGCATGGGTGGTATGGGCATGCGCGGCGGCATGATGGGCATGGGCGGCGGCATGATGGGCATGGGCGGCGGCATGATGGGCATGGGAGGT
>Ga0070738_10003295_pt1 | contig 21625 bp, 16 predicted proteins | sample Coa_R2_2_FD_66446 | JGI IMG/M metagenome (GOLD analysis project Ga0070738, IMG submission 66446) | Surface soil microbial communities from Centralia Pennsylvania, which are recovering from an underground coalmine fire - Coalmine... | ecosystem: Environmental > Terrestrial > Soil > Unclassified ... | reverse complement strand
TGCCGAGATGGTCAGCGAGCGGGGTTTTCGACCACGCATGAGGATGCCTCCCACAAGGGCCTATCCTCAACATAACCGATGACCCGAATTTGTTGCACGATTTGTGAGCAGCACCACTAGTGCAAAACGGCGTCTTGTTACTCGCCATCCTCCTGCCGATGACGAGAAGTCACTTGAACCGTTGGGTTTGCATGTCCCGTACCGTAATGGAGAATCAGACGCTGCGCTCAGTCTTCCAAGCCCGCTTGGCTTGTTGCGAATCGCTCACAGATGTACCCAAGCAAGAGTCGCGTGCTGTTGCGACACAACCACTGTGTCAGAACCGCAACATCGGCGTAGCCGAAGGATGGGTGACCGGACTTCTGCTTTCAGCGAGAACGGGATCAAAGCCGACACGCTGAATCACTTGGCGGGGCTTGGGGTGAGGTGATGGTCAACGGGGTGAGTTCGACAGCGTGCCTGTTCAGCAATATCGGCCGGTGGACTGGTTCCTTCGCTGACCTCTTGTGCCGACGCAAGCCGCTTGCATGCGGCATCCATCAACTTCTCGGCACTCCGCAACACCGCCACAGTACGTTCGAGATCCAGTAGCCCACCCGCATCCTGTCGATAATCTCCATCAAGGACGGCCACTGTCATCCATCGCCCGTTGCGGCGAACCGGCTTCGTGATTTTCACCCCAACAACTCCGCACTCCGCCATGAGCGCGTTGTGCCATTCCCACCACTTCCTAGTCTGCTGGGCCGCGTCCGAAACCATGATTTTGAAACACAGTTTCTGGTTCTCCAGTTGCATGTATTTGTTGTCTCGCCAGTGCCACCAATTACCCATGAATCCACCGCTTTTGTTGGAAACATAGTTCCAGTCTCCGTCGCCTAGCACTACAGCGCGGCTTTAGATGATACACCTATGCCGCCGTTTCTTGTGTGATTTCGTGGCCTGTTCGTTTCGCCGTTGGTGATAGCGGATCACCTCTCCGACGAACGTCGTCTCTGGTGTCCCACGCTGACGGCGGAACATCACCGCACACCGGACATTCAATACCCGGCACACCTGCTCCATCGTCAACTGTGGATTTTTCCCCCCGCAACCGCTCGGTGTGCAGCGACACGAAACCCAACACCACCAAACTCAGCACCAAGTGACGCAGCAAACCCACGTACTGCCGACCCTCGTAATGCGTCAGGCCCGCTTCGCTCTTGGCCACACGGAAATCGTGTTCGATCGTTGCGCGACGGAATGCCACCTTCAGCACACGCGACAGTGGTTCATCCGTTGCGTTGCTCACGAAGTACTTCACCTCCGCCGTCGATTCATTGATCGCCACCACCAACAACCACCGGCACTCACACACCTCAACCACCCGACTCGTCGCACGCCAACGAGCATCACCAACCGTCTTACGCGACAACCGAAACACTTGTCCCTGCTTGGCGTCGTTGACGTTCAGCACGGCATCGGCACGTTGCGATTGCTCGCCAGCGGCCGTTGTCACCGCAAAGCTCACCGGCACTTCACCCACGAATCGTTGACCCACCGCATCGAGCACACGCAAAAAAGGCACCTTCGAGCCATACCCCTCGTCGAACACCAGCCAGTCGAACTGAATACCATTGGCATCCAGACGCACCAACTGCTCGTAGGCGATCTGCCACTTCGGACGATAGCGAACATCGTTGGGGATGCCCGCATTCCGACATCGATCGCGATCCGCATCCCACGACTGAGGCAGGTACAAATCCGCATCCAACAGAGCCTGGAATGCTCCCTTGGCGACACCCACGTGAACCGTGACGATGCCGTTTTCGACCTTACCCGCACAGCCCAGGTACTGCCGTTGCACGCCGGGTGTTTGAGCGCCTTTCTTCAGAGAACTGGTCTCGTCGATTATTCCGATGGTTTCCAAATCATCGGGCAAGGCCTTCAGTCGTTGTCCAATTTGCCGCTGAAGTTTTTCTCTGGCCTTGTGGTGGTCCCATTCAGCGGTAACGAGGAACTCTTGAAGAGTGCGGACGGCAGTTCCGCAGGCCAGAGCGATCGGTTCGACGCTCTTGCGTGGCAAATCCGAGAGCAACCCCCGGCAGTAGTTGCCGAAGTGGGTTGCCGTTCGCTTCTGCAAGAAGCAGTCTCGGTAACCCTTCAGGTAGCTCGCAAAGGCCGGCCCTAAACCTGCGATTTCCTGGTCTGTCATCGGATTCCCTCCCGATAATAGACTCATCGGCATTCAGGAAACCCGCGCTGTAGTGCTAGAGAAGAATATCTCAAGGTACTGGATGAGTACAACGCAGCGAAAAAACGGTTCAAGGAATTGCTGACGACCATCACCGAAGTTGTCAGGTTCATGGAAGGCATGCCAAAAATGCTTCATCTGGCCCACGACGTTAACAACTCCGGCCATCAATACTCGACAGCGGATTCCACGATGATCATGAAGGGAGTCGCTCCTTCGAATTGGCCGAACGCTGCGGCCCTCAATGACGCAGTTCGTTCAGTGAATAAGGTGGCTGAAGAGGTCGCTACTGCGTGGGGTTCGTTGGCGACTCAGGATCGGACCTCGGTAGTGCCGCCGGATTTTCTAACGCTTGCCAAGTGACCTATGCTCTGACAAAGCGAGGCGAGCAGGTCTCCGTGCATGGCGAATACGAAATGCCCGTGAAAGCAAAGGTGGTCGAACCGCATGCGAAGAAGGGCAAGGGCGTTGCACGCGGACTTGTGCTCACTGGCGCCAATCCTCAACGGCCGCTTGGCGCTGAAGAATCCCTAAGCCGAGCCAGGAAAGGCACGAGTAACTGCAACGTCTCCCGGTCAGCCGATCTGAGTAATCCGTCAAAGAGTCGTTGGGCCTGAGTTCGAAGCACTTCAACAGTATCAGGCGGATCAGTGGTCGGCAGCAAATCCGTTAGTTCAGCACCCAACGCGATAGCCAAGCGAGCCACCAAGTCGATCCCTGGGGCAGCCCCACCATTTTCTAACCGCCCGATGTAGGTGGATGTGACTTGGGCGGCTTCAGCGAGTGAGGTTTGGGTCATCCCTCGTGCGTGGCGCAACTCTCGGAGCCGTGTGGCAAACCGGCCCACGACTTCGTCATGTTCGATCGGCTGTTGTTTCCGCTTTTTGCCCATACCGCCCCCAACGATTTTGTCGTGAGGGGCGGGAATGAGGCGTATCGCACATTGATATGAGTTGACTGGAACAAAAGTTCCGATACTGTGATTTAGCGTGTACCTGACAGTCACGGCTACCTGATTGGGGGCGGTTGCCTCTTGACCGGCTCTCGGCAGGAAACGCCGCGAAGGCTGACCACGTTTGACCGCTGAGGTCACTGCTTTTTACAGCAGGGCACGCAACTGACAGCCCAAGTACGTTTGGTCTTTGCAAGCATCCTCTTCGTGACGCTTGGAGGAGTCCGATGCCCGTTGTCTCTTGTCCCCGTTGCTCCACCTGTCTGAAGGTTGATGACGACCTCGATTCGGATGACCGCATCAAGTGTACAGAGTGCGGTAAGAGGTTCCTTCCACCTCACCGTGGCAAGGAGGAGGAAGAATCGCTCTCGAAATGGTCGCGGATCGCGCCCTTCGCCTTTGTTGCCTTCTTCACCTTCGTCGTGTTCGTGTACCTCGGTGGCGTGCTGACCGGCTGGCTGATGACACGGACATCACATCGGCCAGCGCAACAGGAAACGGTCTCCGCGCCGGTCCCGCAGCTCATCGATCCGAAGATCGACCGGCCACCCCCGAACCACGAGCCCGAACGCACTCTTCCCCCCGCCAATCCAAACCCTGACGCGACGGAACCAAAGAAGCCAAAGCCACCAGCAGACCAACCACCGCCCGCCCAAGAGACACTCACCGCCTCCGCGCTCATGAAGAACTTCTTCGGCAGCAACAGTGGCTCACTCGCGTGGTATGGGGGCAAGTGGCTGGAAGTGAGCGGCACGGTGGCCGACCTGCGGTTCGACGTGGGGAATGTGGTGATCGTGCAACTCGACGGCGGCAACCCGTGGCGGAAGGTCGTCCGGTGTACCATGCGGCCTTCGCAGGCGGAGGCCGCAAAGAAGCTCCTGAATGGGCACACGGTGGTGATACGCGGCCGGTGCGACGGGTGCACGAAGCCCGCATCGAGCGTGGCTGGTGACACCGTCGTCGATGTGCTACTTGGCGATTGCTACGTCATCAAGTCGCAATGAGTTGTCGCGCCCACGGGGCTAACCTCAACATGCTTCTCGCGTGCCCCCTCGTGGCCTTCTCCGAATTATTCCGAAAGGCCGAATGGAAATAGCCGGGGGTTACTTCATGACGCTGGAGGAATTCATGGGGCGACCTGAGCCGGGCTCACTTTCGCTTGCTGTTTGGCTTGCCCGTGTGCGTCCGGCCTTCTTCCGCCTCCTGGATCAACACGGCCACAGTTGTCCCAAAGGCCACCGCGAAACTCTCCAACACGCTAAGCGTCGGATTCGTTTCACCCCGCTCGACCATGCCAATGTAGTTCCGAGTCAGATTGGGTTTGACCGTTTCCGCCAAGCGTTCTTGCGACAACCCGGCCTCTTCTCGCCGCCGGCGGACGACGCGGCCGAACAGAACTGCAAGCGATTCGGACATGGATCGGGTCACTGAAAAAACTCAGCGAACCCGAATCACGTTTACCGGTCTACCAAGTATACTTGTCATACCGGTGTTCAGTATTCGTTGACTTCAGACGCATCCGCTTCAGAACGCCTCCTTTCAGGATCGACACCATGCCCGTCGTTTCTTGCCCCCGCTGCTCTACCCGTTTGAAAGTTGATGACGACCTCGACCTTGATGATCGCGTCGAGTGCACCAAATGTGGCAAACGCTTCGCCCCACCCCAAGAGGCATCCGTTCATCGCGCCAAAAAGGTCCAGCATGCTGGTGGCTGTGCGGGCGGTTGTGCGATGCTTATCGGCTTCGCGCTGGTGGTCGGCGTATGCGGTGGGGCCTGGCTGGGATGGTCGCATATGAAGCAACAGGCTTTCAATGATCTGGCGGAGGGAGATCGTCTGTACGCCGCGAACAAAAAGATCGAAGCGGCCAAAAAGTACGAGACTGCGTATTCCTTCGCACCTGATGATCGCAAAGGACAACTCGTCGGGCGGATTGTTGATGCAGAGCTAAGTGCCGGAAACACCAAGACCGCACGTGAATACGTGGAGATTGGATTAAACGCCAAACTGAATGTTACTTACGAAACGGACGCGGCACGCGATCTCCACGCCCAGGTCCAGCGTGAACGAGCAGAAGCACAGGCCAAAAAGCAAGCAGAACGGGAAGCAAAAGAGAGGGCAGATAAAGAGGCGGAGGCGAAGCGTCAGCGGTATGGCGACTCATCGGATGCTACGCTGGCAGCGCAGATTTTTGTGAAGCGGCAGTTGGCCTTTCCTGCTGAAGCGAAGTTCGGTTTCCTCGACCGGGACACCGCCCAGAACAAGGATGGCTCGTGGAAAGTGTCGGGTGTGGTCACATCGAAAAACGCATTCGGGGTGAAGGTCAAGTTTCGGTTTCAGGTTACGGTTGTGAAGCAGGAAAACGGTGACTGGCGGGAGGTAGAACCGGTTGCTCTCGCGGAGTCGGACTAAGCACGTCCTGCCATCGCAACGTGGAACTCAATGATCTGGATGCCGTGTAGGGCGAAACTGCCGGACCAGGCTGGGAACTGCCGATTCCGGCAGTTTCAACAGACCCCATTTCCCAAACTGCCGGACCCCAAGCACTTGTTTTTGTGTTTGTGTTGTTCTCCGGCAGTTCCGGCAGTTGCAAATAATAGGGAGAGAGGTCGCGGGAGCTTTTACGTGGGTGGTATGGCTGGTCTGACCCCATGCCACCCATTCCGCACGTACAGATTTCAGGCAGTCTCTACCCTGCAAAAAGCAACTGCCGGAACTGCCGGGCGTGCCTCTAAACCCCACAAATGCAGGCGAATCGCTCAGGCAGTTCGCTTGTGGAGAAACTGCCGCCCGCCACAGAAACCTGCCATCTCCGGCAGTTTCGACCGTGTCGAGGCGATCGCCGACCACAACTCATCGACTGCTACATGCACCGCTCACGCAAACCCTGCCGCTTGGTGAAGCGGCGAGTTGCTCGGTCACTCTGCCTGCGGTCGGTTTTTGCGGCGTTACCGTGTTGTGGCATAGCTTGCCACCCGCCTTCCCTCACTTCAAGGTAATCAAGCAGGGCCATCCAGCACGTCTCGCACCTTCTGAGCCAGCGCACTCGGTGTGAACGGCTTCTGGAGGAAGGCGGTTTCCGCCTGCAACACGCCGTGGCGCACCACCGCGTCGTCGGTGTAACCCGACAGGTACAGAACCTTGATGCCGGGCAGCAGCCCGGTGAGTCGCTCCGCGAGTTGACGACCGCTCATCCCCGGCATCACCACGTCCGTCACCAGAAGGTGGATCGTGCCCTGGTACTCGTCAGCGACACGAAGTGCCTTCTCGCCGTGGCCGGCCTCCAGAACAGTGTACCCGTGCCCCTCCAAGACGTGGCGGCCCAACGCCCGCAGCGCCGGCTCGTCTTCGGTCAGCAGAATCGTTTCCGTCCCGCGCCGGATCAGTTTCACGCCAGGGTGCGATTTGCCTGACGTGACTTTCTCCTCGACTGTCGGCAGATACACCTTGAACGTCGTCCCTTGCCCCAACTCACTGTACACAGTGACATGCCCCCCACTCTGCTTGACGATCCCAAAGACAGTTGCCAACCCCAACCCCGTCCCCTTGCCTGGTTCTTTCGTCGTGAAAAACGGCTCGAAGATATGGGCCTTCACTTCCTCGGTCATGCCAGTTCCGGTGTCGGTGACCGCCAGCATGACGTACCGCCCGGCGCGCAGGTCGGGGTAGGCCCGCGTGTACGTCTCGTCCAGTTCCGCGTTTGCCGTTTCGATGGTCAACCGGCCGCCCTGCGGCATGGCGTCGCGGGCATTGACCGCGAGGTTCATCAGCATCTGCTCAATCTGACCCAGATCGGCTTTCACCTTCGCCAGCGCAGGGTCGAGTACAGTCGACACGGTGACATCCTCTCCGATGAGCCGGCGGAGCATCCGCTCCGTGTCGGTTACGACGGCGTTCAGGCTCAACACCTTCGGTTCCAGTACCTGATTGCGGCTGAACGCCAGCAGTTGCCGGGTCAACGAGGCCGCCCGTTCACCCGCCTGGCCGATCTCACGCGCCAACCCCCGCACCGGGTTGTCGGGTTGAAGTTGCGACTGGATGATCTCGCTGTAGCCGTTGATAATCGTGAGCAGGTTGTTGAAGTCGTGGGCCACCCCGCTGGCGAGTTGGCCGACCGCCTCCATCTTCTGCGCCTGACGCAACCGCGACTCCAACACTTTCCGATCCGTCACATCCTGCGCCAGGGAGAGGAAACCTCCAAACTTCCCGTCATCGTCCATCAGCGGGGTGTTGAACCACTCACAGGTGATCGTCCGCCCGTCCTTGGTCAAGTTCTCGTTGACCGAATGGGCTTCCATATCACCGGTCTGAATACGGTTGAGAACATCTTCTCCCGGCTGCTGGAACGAACGGGGAACGAATCGCTCGTAAGGCGGCCCTTCACCCAGCATCTCCTCCTGCGTGTACCCAAAAATACGCTCGGCAGTTGGGTTCCAGTCGATGATCCGCATGTCGGAATCGAACAGGACGTAGGCTAGCGGCAGTCGTTGAATATAGAGTTGGAGCCGGGAAAGCAGCGCGTCTCGCTCGGCTGCAAGGTGCCGCCGCTCGGTCACATCCTCAATAATACCGACCACCCGCACGATCTGACGGTGTTCCCTGACCGGATAGCCCCGAATCCAGACCCACCGGACCGATCCGTCGGGGCGCAGCACACGGCACTCGGCGTCGATATGGCCAGTCTGGTACATGGCGGCATCCTCCCGTCGCATCATCTCCTGATCCAGAGGGTGGATACCTTCCATGTAGGAATGGGGATTGTCGATCAGGCTTTGGCACGAGCGCCCCCACATCGCCTCGTAGCCGGGGCTGACGTAGAGAATCTTCGATTGTCTCGCGTCGATCATCCACAGAACCTGATGGATGTGTGCCGTTAGCTCCTGAAACCGTTCCTCACTCTGCCGGAGTCGCCTTTCGGAACTACTTCGTTCGACCGCGTAACGCACCGCCCGCTGCAACGAAGTTGCCTGGAGATCCCCCTTCACGAGGTAGTCCTGTGCCCCTTCCTTGAGGGACTGAAGGGCCAAGTCTTCATCGTCCTTACCTGTCAGCACGACGACGGCCACCTGCGAGTTCTTGCCCCGGAGGGTTCGCAGGGTGTCTAACCCCTGGCTGTCCGGCAGACCCAGGTCGAGGAGAATAACATCGAACTGCTTTGCCGCGAGGAGTTTCAACGCCTCCCCCAGGCGTTGGCTGCTCTGGATATGGAAGCGGCTCGCAGCGAGTGCTTCCTCGGTGAGCAACACGTCGGTTGGGCTGTCTTCCACGAGCAGAATGTGGATGGCGTTCATGTCAGTTCACCCGGCCGCGTCACCACGCAGAACCAGAAGTTCTCGATGCTCTTGACGACTTCGGCGAACTTCTCGAAGTCCACCGGTTTGACGATGTAGCAATTGGCGTGCAGACCGTAGGCGGTCAGAACGTCGGCTTCGCTCTTCGATGTGGTTAGCACAACCACCGGGATGCGCTTGAGCCGCTCATCGGTCTTGATCTCGGCCAGCACTTCCCGCCCGTCTTTCTTGGGCAGGTTGAGATCGAGGAGAATCAGATCAGGGCGGGGTACGTCTTTGTACCGACCGTCCCGTCGCAGAAACGCGATTGCCTCTACCCCATCTGGAATGGTGTGCAGATTGTTGACGATCTTGGAGTATTCCAGAGCTTCCCTTGCCAGAAGCGCATCAGTGGGACTGTCCTCGACCAGGAGGATTTCGACCGGCCGCAGACCATCGGGTTTCATGGTGTGGCCCCTCCGTCAGAGATGGTGAAGAAGAACGTTGTGCCTTTTCCGAGTTCGGACTCGACCCATACGCGCCCCCCGTGACGCTCGACGATCTTCTTGCAAATTGCCAGACCGATGCCTGTACCGGGATATTCAGTTCGCGTGTGTAGTCGCTGGAAGATGACGAAGATACGCTCGAAGTAGTCGGGCCGAATGCCAATGCCGTTGTCCGCCACCGAGAACGTCCAACCGCCCGCTGCGCGCCGCGCGCCGACATGAATCCTCGGCGGTTGCTGACTACGGAATTTGATGGCGTTGCCGAGGAGGTTTTGGAAGAGTTGCGCCAGTTGACCAGCATCTCCGCTCACGACCGGCAGCGGATCGTGGGTGATGGCCGCGCCCGACTCGCGAACGGACACTTCGAGGTCGGCAAGAGCTTGATCCAAGACGGTGTTACAGTCGGTCTCCTCGAAAGTCTTGCCGCGCGTCCCGACCCTGGAGAAGGCGAGCAGGTCGTCGATGAGGGTCTGCATCCGGCTGACGCCATCGACGGTGTGGGCGATGAGTTCGTCGGCGCGGGCATCCAACTGCCCCTGGTAGCGATTCCGCAGGACCTGGACGCACCCGGCCACAGCCCGCAGCGGCTCTTGCAGATCGTGACTGGCGACGTAGGCGAACTGCTCTAAATCGAGGTTGGAGCGGGCCAACTCGTCGGCGGTCTTGAGTAGTTGTGATTCGGCCTGCTTGCGCTCGGTGATGTCCCGCACAATGCCAGTGAAGTAGCGGCGCTGGCCGATGTGGAACGCGCTGACGGCCAGGTCCATCGGAAACAGAGACCCGTCCTTGCGCTGGCCCACCACCTCTCGCCCGATGCCGATGATCTTCGCCTCGCCGGTGCGGACGAAGTTCGCAAGGTAGCTGTCATGTCCGCTGTGGTACGGTTCGGGCATCAGGAGTTTCACGTTCTGCCCGACGACCTCGGCCGCCGGATAGCCAAAGAGTCGTTGCGCCGCCGGGTTGATTGACTCGACTGTGCCGCGTTCGTCGATGGTGACGATCCCGTCGATGATGTGATCCACGATGGAACGCATCCGTTCTTCGGCCTCGCGCAGCTCCTCCTCGGCCCGCTTCCGCTCGGTGATGTCTCGAACGATGCCGGTGAAGTAGCGGGTCTGACCCAGGCGGAACGCGCTGATGGCCAGGTCCATCGGGAAAGTCGAGCCATCCTTGCGGCGGCCCATGACCTCTCGCCCGATGCCGATGATTTTGGCCTCGCCGGTCCGCAGATAGTTGGCGAGGTAGCCGTCGTGTTGGCCGTGGAATGGCTCCGGCATGAGCAGTTTGACGTTCTGACCGACGACTTCGGACCCGGCATAGCCGAAGAGCTTCTCGGCGGCGGGGTTGAACGTCGTGACCGTGCCTCGTTCGTCGATGGTGATAATGCCGTCGATGACGTGGTTGACAACTGAGCGCATCCGCTGCTCGGCCTCTTCCGCCTGCTGCACCCGCTGCCGCAGTTCCAATTCCAGACGGTCGCGTTCCGTGCTGTCCATGACTCCGACCCCGCATAAGCCGGGCCGCCCGTTTCAACGACTTTGCGATAGTTAGTAGGAAGTGATCGGGCGACTGCCGTAACTATACGTCGCTGAGTGGCCCGACCGCAAGTCAATAACAGCCCAAATCGCGATCAATCCAAATCGGCCTGGGTTCTTATTCTGTGGCTCGGAGACGAGTTATCGACGACTTGAAAACGGTGCTGGCGAAAAGTTCCTCGCCAACAGAAGACGGAAGGAGGGACGGATCGGCTCTCCGAGCGGTTCCGGCCAGCAAGGAGGGCGGACGGAGAATGGACTCGACCTCGACCGGATAGTGACTTGGAGAGCAGTGCCGCTCAGGCTCCGCGTCGGTGGGCAGAAAAAAGAACCCGTCGGGTGTGCGGGTGGCGCGTCGCCCATTCACGCCACCCGCACACCCGACGGGTTCTCGTAACTTTACGCGCGGACGGAGCCGAAGACAAGTCGCCGCACTTCGGTGTCCTTCGATCCGGCTACCGGGTCGCCCGCACCAGCAACTCATCCAGTCGCGCCGGATCAAGAGGCTTCAGCACGAACTGATCGATCCGACTTCAGCCGCTGCCCACCTGGCATTGTCGCTCCCATATCCGGTCACCGCGATCAAGCGCGGGGGACCTTTGGCCGGGATGCCCGCGAACCCATCGCGCCAAGTGCGGAAGGAAGGTTCGTGGTAGTTCTAATTTTAGCGCAAACGAGCGAAGGAGAAGAGTATCGCGTCAGGAATTTCCCTCCGCGCCTGGCAAACAGTAAACCCTTGCCGCGACCGTGTGGGCAGTTGGTCTCACGCTGAAGCTGTGGACAATCCACAGACTGTGTCGACAGCCCCGGCGCGAGGACACGGGCAAAGCGACGCAGCAGACCGAGCAAGAAGGCAGGTTCCACGGGCTTCATCAACACCAGATCAACACTCGCCTCTTCGGCGCGACGGTGATCCTCCTGCTCCGTGCAACCGGTGATGGCGATGCGGTCGGGCTCCACCCAGCACGGATACGTCGGGCCAATTCCCACCCGTCCATCGCCGGCATCCGTAGATCAAGTAACACCGCATCGGGCACTTCGCTGGCAATGGCCTCTAACGCCTGTGCTCCGTCGCTGGCCGTGCGGACGGGGAACCCGTGGAGCTGAAGAAGAAAGGCCAAACTCTCGGTCGCATCGTATTGGTCATCGACAACCTGTAACGAAGGCCGCCCGCCCGATGGGAGCGGATGGGTTGAGCCCACGAGGTCGCAATGAAATTGCCTGAGCAAGGTGCGTGCAGTTCGGAGCAGCGGACTGAACATTATCTCAGGTCGCAAGATTTTGCAGGCGTGACAGTTGCGACGTTACTGAACGAACTGATGCCGCCAGCCCTTGCCCTCATTAGAAGTAGATTTTGTGTCGAAGGGGGTTCTGGCCCTCAGTTTTCTCAGTTGCAGAGTAAGTGTTTTGGGCGGAGCCATTTCGATACTGAGATTTGGGGTCAGACCGCTCAGTAACTGACGCGATTATCTCAGTGCCGCGACTCACATCCATTGCCCGAACGAGGGCGGACCCAACCCATTACACCAACAATCCATCAGGGCACCAATTCGGCGGCGCCGTTCACCGACCTGGACCTGAAAGAACGAACGCGGCCCACTTCTTCGGATGCGACTTTCCACCCGCCACCGGCTTCGGCTCGGCAGACTCGTCACCCCCCGGTTCACCGCCGAACTCCTTGGCCCACGCGGCAATCTTGTCGGGGTTACGATAGATGTCCAACTGCGCCTGACGCAGCGACTCCATCGCCGAGAGATTCTTCACCCACAAGTAATGGTAGAACCGACCCATCAGTGCCGCTGTACTCAGGTCTGGCACTTTCCACAAACTCGCCACCACATTGCGTGTGCCCGCCATGTGGAATGCACGCTGAAGGCTGAACGTCCCTTCGCCGTCGGCCACATCACCTAAGCCGGTTTCACACGCTGAGAGGACGGCCAACTCCAATCCACTCAAATCCAGATCGATTAGTGCTTCGCCCGTCACGATGCCGTAGCTTGGCGTCTTCGGGTTGTTGGCCCCCGCGAACACCAGCCCCGACATCACCAACGGACTGTTCGCTGCTCGACCGATGCGTTCGCCGAATCGGTTCTCGTAGTCCTTTTCGTTAAGGTTGAAGACGAAGCGGAACGACGGATCGGCGAAGAAGCCATGCGTTGCTAGGTGTGCGTAACGAACTTTGGGCAGCGCGGTCAGCACTGCCTCGGCCGTTGCCTTCTCCTCGGTCAATGTGGTCACGGACAACGTGTTGTTGCGACCAACCACAGCAAAGCCATCTGCTTCCCCGCCGGAGTAAGTAAGAGGTTTCCATTCCACCAGAGCGTTGGGCTTCATCAACGGTTCGGCACCCACTGTTTTCGGTGTGGTCGGAGGGGTGAGTTCGGCGTCGTACTTCACTCCCCCCACTGCCAGTGCTCCAGCCTTGGGATTCTTGAGTGGCTCTTGGGGCCAGAATGCATCGAGCAGGAAAGAGGCGTGGGGAATGGTGGCGATGGCATACTGTTCGAGGAGAATGGTATCAGGTTTGTCTCCCGGCAGGGCGGCCCACGGCACGCGGCAGAGGTCCGCGTCCGGGCAGATGTAGAGCGTGTTTATGTGGCTGGGGAGTTCCTTACCGATCTTTTCCCACACCAGTTCTCGCGTCTTGGCCGCAATCTCGGCAGGCACCTTTTTCCGCTGCGTGATCGCTTCACGCCAGGACTTCACGCCGTTGTCGATCTCCTCTGCGGTGTCGTCGAGGAGCACCCACGCGATCTTCTCTTTTGTGACCACGAAGGCGAGGTAATGCCGGGTTCGTTTTTCGCCCGCCTTGCCGGACTTGTTCTTCTCGTACTCGAAGTGCGTGAAGCGAATGAAGTCAATGAGAGCCGCATCAGCCGGGAGAACTTTCTGCAAGTCGCTGGGAGAAGCGGCCGCGAGTTTCTCAACGCGTTTGATAGTAGGCAGAAGGGGGCCAATGACCCGGTTCAGTTCCTCAATGCGATCCTCGTAAAGTTTGATATCTCCTTCGCGCTTGGTCTGGGTGGCGGGGTCTTTGCTCACCGGCGCAAGTAAGAGTTCGGCGCGACGGCGGCGAGCATCGATCAAGTCAGCGAGAATGTTGAGAGTTCGGAAGTTAGCATCCACAGCCCGCGCTTGAAGGAACCGGCTTTCATACACACGCGAGATCGAGCCTTTATCCACCCATAGTTCCGTGTAAATCGCGCGAGGGTCGGACTCCCTTGCTCTCGCAATGGAGAGGAAATGATCGCGGTACACGGGTTGAGAAGCGATCAGGGTGAGGGCTTCTCCGATGGCTTTCTGATTGGCGAATGCGATGGTGAGCCGACGTGACATCGCCAGAGCCTGACGCACCAGCGGTTCTGCATCAGCCAGCCTATTTTGGGCGTGGTACACCCTCCCCATATTGTTCAGACTGATGGCAAAATAGGGATGGTCGCCTTTGAATAACCGCTGGTCCATCTCCAAGGCTTCCTTGCAGAGCGGTTCGGCCTTTGCATACTTCTCGCAATACCAGTAGAAGCCTGCCAAGTTATTGAGGCTGGTGGCCACGGTGAGGTGGTCCCCCTTGAACAACCGCCTCCGCATCTCCAGCGCGCTCTTGTAGCGTGGCTCGGCGTCAGCCAGTTTTCCGCAATCCTTGTAGAGAACAGCGAGGTTGTCCAGGCTATCAGCCACATCGGGGTGATCACCTTTATACAACCGCTTCCGCATCTCCAGCGCGCTCTTGTAAAGTGGCTCGGCGTCAGCGTACTTCCTTTGCGTCCAGTAAAGTGCCGCGAGATTGTTGAGGCTCCTGGCCACATCGGGGTGATCGCCTTTAAACAGACGTTTGCGCATGCCCAAACCATTTTTGAGCAGTGGTTCGGCTTCTGCATACCTCCCTTGCGCCTGATAAATGACTGCCATGTTGTTCAGGCTGTTGGCGACGTAAGGGTGGTCGCCTTTGAACAGCCGTTGGGTCATTTCCAGAGCCGCCTTGTCAAACGGTTCGGCGCCGCCCACTTTTCCCTGGACCCGATACAACTCTGCGATTCTGCTCAGCGTGGCAGCGAGATATGGGTGGTCGCCTTTGATGTTGCGCGTGATCATCTTCAAAGCGTCTTGGCACCGCAATTCGGCCTCGGCGTACTTTCCCTGATCCTGATACAGCCCCGCGAGGTTAATCAGTCGGATCGCCACTTGGGGGTGATCGCCCTTGAAGAGCTTCTTGATCATCGCGAGCGCGTCGTTGTAGAGCGGTTCAGCCTGCGCATACTTGCCCTGGTCCGCGTAGAGGTTCGCCAGGTTGTTCAAATTGGCTGCCACGTCGAAGTGATCGCCTTTGAAGAGCCGCCGGTTCATCGCCAGAGCTTCCTTGTACATCGCCTCGGCCTCGGTGTGCTTGGCTCGCAACTTGTACAGCAAGGCCAGGTTATTCAGACTGATCGCAACGGTGGGGTGATCTCCTTTGAACAGCCGCTTACGCATTTCCAGACATTCCTTACACAGCGTTTCGGCGTCCGCGTATTTGCCCTGAGCCCTGTACAGATCGGCGAGTTGATTCAGAGCGATCGCGATATCCGCGTGGTCGACTGGAAAGACTCGCCTGCGCATTTTCAGTGCGTCTTTGTAGAGCAGTTCGGCGGTCTCCGGTTTTCCTTGGGCTTCGTACACCATTCCCAGATTGCTCAGGCTGGACGCGAGATTGGCATGACCATCGGGGAAGTTGGCCAACGGGTAGAGTTCGCGGGCTAACTCCAACGCTGCGCGAAATGCCTTCATAGCGTCCACGTACTCTTCCCGTTCATAGGCCGCTTCACCGGCGTCCATCAGTTTGGTCCACTTCGCGAACAATGCCTTCTGCTCTTCGGGAGTGAGCTTTTTCGGCGGGTCGTCGGCACTGGCGGGAATGGCCAGCACAACGCCAGTCAGTACACAGGCGAGCAGGGACATGAAGCGGCGCATGAGCAAGCTCGCGTTGGAAATCCACCAGAAGAGTGCAAGGCGTCGATATGAACGATAACCGACCGCGCGAGTGAAACAAAGCCCCCAAACCTTTCCGCAGGGCTTATGCGCTAAATCGGCGTCCCGGTAGAACAGCAGCGGTGGCCCGCCAACATACACCTGATGAAAGGGCAGAATGAGACGTTCATCGGCGAAGCGGAACGGATAACCGGCATCTCGATACAGGTAGCAGCGTCATTGACTCTTCGATAGTCGGCTGCCACACGGTCCGTCTAACAGCACCGTTGCGCGATGAGCTTCGACCGGATTGCCTCCAATATCGCGCAGAGATGACCCCGTTGCCTATCGGGGATCGCTACGGTGCCCGCAAAGTGGCACCGTCGCTGTTGCCAGAACAGGCAGGCACGCAAGTCTGCCAATGACAGAGTGGTCGGCAGTACCCCATCGCGTACCCATGCCGCGATCACCTGACACACGAATGCACCCAGGCGTGTAACCGGCACCGTTCCTAGTTCTTTCGACGCATGGGAATACCCGTCAAACGAAAGAGCAAATCGGGTCAGGGGCCTATCCCACTGGTCGGTGACATTGGGAATCACGCCTTCTGCCAGGTCGGCATCGGCAATTGCGTAGTGCGGGAACATCGCACGACTCCTGGTGCCTATTGGCCGATTGACCGATCAGGCAACACACGCATCCACTATACCGGGACCGCCTGTCAAAACCAAATTGGTCGTTAGCACGCAGGCTTGCTTTCGGTCGCATCGGCCTCTGGCATTCCATTGGCTGGTTTGTCCCCAGGTCGATCTTGGCTCGTGAGATTGTTTCGCGGCTGAATCAGCAAGACCAAGCCGACCGAGAGAACTGCGAGACTTGCGAACACACTGAAGATCACATTGAGGGGCACCTCCTTGTCACGCAACACACCAAAGCCCCAGTCGGCCAGCCCACCACAACTGATGCTGACGAAGTTCATGATGCCATAACCGGTCGCACGCAACTCCTGGCGCACGATCTGGGCCAGAATGGGCATATTGTTGCAGTCGAAGAACCCCCATCCCAGACCGAACAGCACGAGGAACATCACTGCAACCGCAAGCGAAACAACGTTACCCATTCCGAAAATGGCTGGGACGATGAGGCTCATGCCAATTGCACTCACAAATATCCGCCCACGGTGGTGCGACCGCATCCAGCGATCCGCGAGCCAGCCGCCGACTCCCGCTCCGACGATGGCCGCAACCTGCCAGTAGAGAGTTGCTGCCACACCCGCCTGTCCCTGGTCGATACCGAACTGTTTTTTCAGGATCGAAGGCATCCAGTCACGCACTACCCAACCGGCCAACGCCGGCAACGTGAAGTAAAGCACCAGCAAGACGAAGGAGAGGTTTGTGAGCAGTTCCTTCATCGCCCCAAACGGAGGAATCCCAGAAGCAGGCGAGCGTTCTTCCGCGCTTGGTGGATCGCGAAGAAGAATTAACAGTGGCAAAGCATAAAGCATCCCGAAGACGCCACAGGTCGCGAAGGTGAGCCGCCAGCCCAGGTTCGGATCAGCGGCGGCATACCCGCCGAACCCGCCAGCGATCACTCCGCAGTAGATTGCGATCTGGTGCAATCCCACTGCCCGCGAGCGGGTGGCGCCAGTGTGGTAGTCCGCAATCAGGGCCAGTGCAGCCGGGATATAGAAGGCTTCGCTCAACCCCATGAGCGAACGTGCCCAGAGCAACTCGTTGTAGGAATCGACGTGTCCGGTCCACCAGGTTACGGCGGACCACACGAAGAGGCTGCTGCCGATGGTTAAGCCCCGGCTGAATCGATCCGCGACGTAGCCACCAACAGGGCTGAGGAAGGCGTAGACCCACTTGAATTGACCCAGCATGAAGCCCCAGTTTTGTTGGGTCTCGATGCTGGGAATGGAACCCATCACGGATGACTGCATCGACGCTAGCATCTGCCGGTCGAGATAGTTCAGGAAGGCGACGGGCATGAGTAGTCCGACCGCCAGCCAGGCTGTCCGTGAAATGGTCGAGGTGTGAGTTAGCATGAGTGCTGTCCGTCCTTACGTTCCTGCATCCCATTTGCAGAACGAACCACTAGCCGGGCAGTTCCGTCGTGTCTGTCAGAGCTACAATACGGGTCACGACTACAAGATTGTCAGGGACGGCATACGCGGTTACAGGGTTCCGTTGATGCCGCAGTTAATAACATCGGCAACCGATACGCGCCGAAGGTGATGGTCGGTTACCCCGCGCGGAGTCGACGATTGCGTTCTTCAATGCCGTACTTGACTGGAAGCGGTCACGTGAACTGTTCCGTAAGGACAAGGCCATGAGCAACGCAGACGATGCTCTCCGGGCGTCGGTAAAGACGCGGTTCGCCGCCGTCGCCACCACACCGGACCGGCAGGAAAAGTTCCCAGTCGGTCCTGCCAGCGCCAAGAAACTCGGCTACGACCCGCGGGAGATCGACCGTCTGCCGACTTCGGTCACGGATTCTTTCTGCGGCGTCGGCAACCCACTGACGCTGGGCGAAGTGCGACTGGAGCAAACCGTCCTCGATTTGGGTAGCGGGGCGGGCATGGACAGTCTCCTTGCCGCTTGCCGGGTGGGGCCGACCGGGCGGGTCATTGGGGTCGATCTGTGCCCGGAGATGGTCGCCAAGGCCCACTGTAACGCCGACCTACTGGGGCTGCGCAACATCGAGTTTGTGGAGGCCGGGATCGAAAAGCTGCCCCTGCCAGACGAGTCGGTGGATGTGGTGATCTCCAACGGCGTACTCAACCTCTGCCCCGACAAGCCGGCTGTTCTAGCCGAGGCATTCCGAGTGCTGCGTCCGGGCGGTCGCCTCCAGATGGCCGACATCCTGCTACACGACAATGTGACGCCGGAAGAGGTGGCCTGCTTGGGTGAGTGGTCGGACTGAATCGCCGGCGCGGTTTGGGGGCGGTCGCTCCTGCAAATGCTCACGGAGGTCGGGTTCGTTGAAGTCACGTTTCACGGCTGGACTGGCTGCCACACCTCAGCCGAAACCGAGGGTGCCCTGGTCACGGCACGGAAGCACGAAGTCTCTGGCAAAGGGTGACGAATCTGAACCGCATCTACCACGAAACACTTACTCAACCACCGGTCGAGGGACCAGGGATCAAGTTGGTAGAGCAGGAGGGGAGCCGGGCACATCGAGCGATTCACGCACCTTCCGCGCCAACGTGAGTGGAGTAAACGGCTTCTGCAAGAACGCATCGGTGGCCTCGACGATGCCGTGACGGACAACCGCGTCGTCGGTATAACCGCTCACGAACAACACCTTCAGACCCGCATGACGAGACCGTAGAATCTCGGCCGCCTCACGACCACCCATCTTCGGCATCACCACATCCGTGATCAGAATGTGGATTGGACCCGCGTGCGATGCTGCCAGTCGCAATGCCTCCTCCCCGCTGGCTGCCTCCAGTACAGCGTACCCATGCGTTTCCAACGCCAGCCGACCAAACTTCCGCACAGCCGGTTCGTCTTCAACCAACAACACCGTCTCCACGCCACGCGGCGCAACCCGCACGCTCTGAGATAGGGACGCGGAAGCCCCAACAACGGCCGGCAGTAGAATCTTGAATGTTGTGCCGATCCCCAGTTCGCTGTACACATCCACCCGGCCACCACTTTGCTTGACCGCGCCGTGAACCACTGCCAAACCCAAGCCCGTGCCCTTGCCTTGTTCTTTCGTTGTGAAAAACGGTTCGAATAGACGCGACTTCACCTCCTCGGTCATGCCAATGCCCGTGTCCGATACCGCAAGTTGGATGTACCGCCCTTGCCGCAGATCAGGATACAGTGCCACATCCTCCTCACGCAGTTGCAAACCGCGTGTCTCGATGGTCAACTGCCCGCCTCGTGGCATCGCGTCCTTCGCATTCACTGCCAAGTTGAGAATCACCTGCTCGACTTGTGTCGGGTCCACCTTCACGCGTTCTAGACCGGGAGCGAGAGCGGTCGCCAGTGTGATGTCCTCGCCAATGATTCGTCGCAGGAGGCTGGCCGACTGGGTCACGACCTCGTTGAGATCGAGCACCTTCGGTTCGACGATGGCCTTGCGGCTGAAGGCCAATAGTTGTGCTGTCAGCCCGGCCGCACGCTCACCAGCGGCAGCCATTTCCTGAACGAGCGCTCGTGTGGGATCACCGTGCGGAAGTTGGTCCAGTAGCACATGACCGTAACCATTGATGACGGTGAGCAAATTGTTGAAGTCATGAGCTACACCGCCGGCCAACCGCCCCACGGCTTCCATCTTCTGCGACTGTCGGAACTGCTCCTCCAACTTTTTCCGCTCTGTCATGTCGATCACCACGGCGGAGATCAAAGTCGGTTTCCCGCGTTCGTCGCGAGCCGCGACCACACTGACCCGCGCCCACAATGTCGAGCCATCCTTTCGGCGGTAACGGCGATCGGCTTCATACGAAGTGGTTCGGCCAGCCCCCACTCGCCCGTACTGCATGAGAACGTGATCTCGGTCGTCGGGAAACAGCAGGTCGGCCACGGTCATCTGGGCAAGTTCTTCTGGCGAGTAGCCAATCATGTGGCAGAATGCGGTGTTGGCCCGGAGTATGAGCGTATCGGGTGATACCTCAACCATGCCCGCCGTACTTGCGTCAAAGAACGCGCGAAATCGCTCTTCGCCAGTTCGTACCTCATCTTCTGCCAGTTTCCGGCCCGTCATGTCCTGCACTTGGCCGACATACACCAGCGGCTCGCCAGCCGCATCACGCACCAGAGAGACATTAGTGAGGCACCAGAGGACGTGCCCATCGCGGTGAACATACCGCTTCTGCTGAACGAAATGCGAATCACCACGCAGGAGCGATTCCCGACGCACAAAGCTCTCGGCCAAGTCGTCAGGATAGGTAATGTCGGGCATCGTCATTCCCAACATCTCACTCTGCGAGTAGCCGAACAACTGTGCGAAGGCTGAGTTGACGCGGATGAAGCGGTGGTTGAGGTCGAGTAGAACCGTCGCAACGTGTGTGTTCTCGAATACGGCATGGAACAGCGATTCGCTCGTACGCAGCTCGGTCTCGGCGCGGCGCTGGTCTGTCACATCTCGGAGCGTAAGGACAGCGAGATTGGTTCCACCGATTGGATCGGGAATGAGGCTGCCGCTGTAACTGATAACCCGCTCCCGCGCAACATCTGTCCGGCAGACTCGGAGTTCGTAGTCGCAAAGGGTTTCGCCACGCAACAGTCGGGACAGCGGCCACTCTGAGTATGGCAGGGGCGGCCCATCGAGCAGAGACAAGACGAAGGTGTCAGCGAACGTGGTGAGATTGCGGCGCACTTCCTCAAGGTTCGCGTACCCGTGCATTCGCAGAGCAGCGGGGTTCCAGTCCAGAAAGTTCCCTGTGGCATCCGCGATGATCAGACCATCGGAGATGCTCGACATGATGGCGCGTAGTTGTGTGAGACTCTGCTCTGCGGCTGCACTGGTCACCGGCAATTGTGTTGCTTCCTTCTGCCCAAGCATTCCAGCGGTGGGGAGTGGGATTACGCAGTTTGTGGGGGTGGTCATGTCGGACAACCCTAAAGGCCAACACCATGAAATCCGGACAAATGTGTCGGATAGACAGTGAGTTACGGGCGATCAGACGACCAAAGCGAGTATGGCTTCCGCTGGTACGAGTGCCAGTCAGAACTCGCTGTCAAGTGGACGGCGGCTCGAAGTTTCGAGCGGAGTTGAGACCTGACCATGAAATTCATGTGGGCAAGAACCCGCCAGGAACGAGCATGAGACGAGGGGCCATTGAAGAGAAACAGAGGTGCGAAGTGTGGTCCGCCACTTTGTGGTGAGCGCGTTGAGTTCGGCGACTTGGCATCCGGTGCTATCGTGCGTGCCAGCAGACATATAATCGACTGAAATTGGAATAAACGTATTAGTGCGAACTATTGCCCGGCTGACCGAACAAGCACGTCGGTCCCACCGATGTCTCGGCCGGACCGGTGAGCTTATACGTTGGCGACTTCGGTCCGGATGAAACGAAACCTGCACGCCGGCGTCTCAACAGGGTTATCGCTGTCGACTCCCAACCTCTCAACGCTTCACCACACTTTTGGTTGCCGCGATCTTGACTACCGGGCGCCGTACCATCGCCAACCTCCTGCGGACACTCCAACACCTCGCACCCGGACATCGCACCACCTA
>Ga0070738_10003291_pt1 | contig 21640 bp, 15 predicted proteins | sample Coa_R2_2_FD_66446 | JGI IMG/M metagenome (GOLD analysis project Ga0070738, IMG submission 66446) | Surface soil microbial communities from Centralia Pennsylvania, which are recovering from an underground coalmine fire - Coalmine... | ecosystem: Environmental > Terrestrial > Soil > Unclassified ... | reverse complement strand
GTCTGAGTGAACCGGAACTGGGTGGTGTTGATGGCTTTAAGATTTTTACGTCTCTGGTCGGCGCACTCGCCGCTAAATAAAATAATTACTGCCGTGTTTTCCTCAGAAATCTTGCTTGCGTTGCGAATTTTCTGTTGAAGAAAATCGATTTTGTGCTACCTTTGTTTTCCCCGTCGTGTACCGGAATTCCTCCGGCTGCTGGATACTCTTGTTCTGACAGCAAGATTTCTAATCGTGAGTGATTGAGGAGGCGTGTGTCATGAACCCCAGCGACAACGTAACCAACTTAGCGGAACGATTCACAACGGACGATCGGATATTAAGCTCACAAGAAAAAGAACTTGTGACCGTACTTGTCCAAGAAACAACCAAACTGGAAAACACGTGCAGCCAAGCTGTCAAACAAGTCATCGCACGCGCTGTAGGTGAAGTGGTATCTCGTCGCGCCCAACGAGTTCTGGGAGAGTCCATTCTCAGTCTCTTAGAAGGTGGGCCTAAATACCGTTTCGGCACGCCACCCATGACCCCACCCGGACCTGACGATCCAAATCCACCACATCCGCCGGGACCAAATCCACCGGGCATAGAGATTCGTGCAGGAATTCCGCCGGTTACTTCACCACCCGTGCCTCGCGATCCAGAACCACCCCATCCTCCAGGTCCAAATCCGCCGGGTGCAACCCCACATCGGTATTCAGTGGAACGCAGGGAAGCCGCCGTTGCTGTCCTGGAGACTAACTCGCCCGAAGCGCCACCGCGCTTCTTGCCGGCGAATTACGTAATTCTTGATGAGTTCTTGTCTCCAATCGAACTACAAGCGTTGATGCAATATGCCCTGGAAAAAGAGATGGAGTTCAATATTAGCCAGGTCATTTCTCCTGGCGTCCCAGGTGGCACTGTGGATTATGAAACCCGGCGCTCCAGGGTGCTAATGGAGTTAGGACCGCATCGCGAGATAATCGTCAATCGTTTACGGAAAGCACTACCTCGTGTTTTGGCAAGACTAAACCATCCAGAATTTGAAGTAACACGGGTGGAAACGCAAATTACAGCCAGCAACGATGGTGATTTTTTTCATTGGCACAACGATAACGGCGAAGGAGAAGTCGCTACCCGCGAAATCACTTTCGTCTATTTCTTCCATCGCGAACCCAAACCTTTTGGTGGCGGCGAGTTGCGCATCTATGATTCTCAATTCGATCGCGGTATGTATAGGCCAACAGCGACCTATCGCTCAATTAAACCTGAGCAAAATCAGGCCGTATTGTTTGCCAGCTCCTTAGCACACGAAATTACTCCGGTCGAAACGCCTTCACGGGTTTTCGCCGACAGCCGGTTTACGGTAAACGGATGGTTTCGCAGATAGAAAATAGCGACTGGTTGCAATGGATAGAGCGATTAGTGAGTGGCGGCCCGACGGTCACCGCACGTCCGTCAGGATCAGTTCCGCCGTCTCGATCGCTCTACTATTGTTGCCTTGACGATCAGCCGGAGTTTCTCGTACCAGAGAGGTACCTCAGCTCTGTTCTCGAGAAAGCTCCGCCTGATTGCAAGTGGGTTTTCAACCCCGAATGTTCGTTCTCCAAACCGCGTGACGTTGAATTTCCGAATGATTTTTTTGCCTGCGGATCATCGCTAAATTCGAATTCGATAATTTGGGTCTGGGATGCTTTTACTCACTCTGCCATGCCCTACTGGTTGGGGCCTCGCCTAAACGAATTGCTGGCTGGAATCGAACCTGGCGCTGAGTTACCAGTCGGCATTTCAAAAGATATTCTCTCCGTACTGAAAGCTGCCGGAATCGCGGTTGAAGAAAACCACAGCCATTCTCACAAACAGAGAAGACAGGCGCTTGAATACAGCCGTCAGAAATTCCAGGATAACGGGTACGTTCCCGTCGCGCAGCTGATTCATCCCTTCCATCTGGCATCCTTACGGCGTTATTACCGGCATCATCTAAGAAGCGGACACTTCCGGTGTGGAGACATGCAGAGTGGCCTCCGCTACATTGCGCACAATGAACCAATTGCCAAATTCTTTCATCAACAACTTACAAAACAAATATCCGACCTCGTCGGCGAACCTTTGAAGCCATCTTATAGCTATTTTTCAACGTATTCTCAAGGCGCGGTCCTGGAAAAACACCAGGATCGGGAACAATGCCAGTTCACAGTCTCATTGTGTATAGATTATTCCCCAGAACCTGAACTTGAGACTCCATGGCCATTGCGTTTACATACTGAACGAGGTGAGGTTCTGGTCTTTCAAGGATTAGGCGATGCACTCCTGTTTCGCGGGTGCCAAATCCCTCATTCGAGAAACCGCCTGGGGAATGGGCAGTCATCAACTTCTATCTTTTTTCACTATGTACACAAAGATTTTCCCGGATCGCTTGATTGAGAATTAATTAGTTCAGTCCGGAAACTACGTAAAGACCGGACAACATTTGGTAGTAGGTGTAAGCATACTCTGACCCATCTCGACTACTAACCACTGGCCCAATCGTAACGACTCCAGCGCGATCCTCGGGTACAAGCTCCCGGACCGGCGTTAACTTGCCCGTGGCCAAATCGAGCCTTTGCACTTTCAACGGGACCTCGCCATAACGGTAAACGTAGATTCCCTTCCCGTCCGCCGTCCATCGCAGAGTATTTACTCCCGGACCCAATGTACTGATTTCACGCGGCGAGCCGACTCCCACAGGAAATAAAGCAAGTTTATAATCAGCGGTCACACCCGCCAAATATTTGCCATCCGGCGAGGGCATCACTGCACTCACACCTTCGGGAGTCACGGGATGAATGATGCCCGTCTCAAGTTCAACCATATAGGTACGGACTCCCTGGCCCGCCTCGTTGGCATTAACCAGAACATGCTTCCCGTCGGGAAAGAAATTGGCCCCCAACTGCATGCTTTCCAACATCGGTAGTGGAATAACACGCGGCCGCCCAGCGCCCACTGGGAGCAGAGTCACTTCCGCTGGTTTGGAATTCACGGAAAGTACCCATTTGCCGTCGGGAGAGAAATTGTAGGCCGTGCCATCCCCCAAATGCACAGGAGGAGATCCATCCACCTTGCGCATCGCCACGGCATTGCTCGCATCGGTAGCTTCACTGCTTTCTTCAAATAAAACCCACTGTCCATCAGGCGAAATGTCTTTGGCAACCGTCCAATCAAACCAGGAAAGATCTTGCTCTTTTTGCTGGCCACGGCTTTGCGAAACCCACTCCATAGCCAGACGTTCCCCTTCCATGGCCACCAAGACTCTTCCGTCTTGAGCGATATCCTGAATCGTAAAACTACCCGGCACGCTAAGAACTTTGCGCAACACACCCGATAAAGTGACGGCGCGCAGTGGCCGATCACTGGCGCCAGTCTGAACCGCCGTAAACCAGATTTCATTGCCACGTGGAGACCATGCCAGCCCGGTAGCGGAACTCCATCCTGAGGAAAGTGTTCTATGTTTGCCATTTAAGTCAGTGACGCATATTGAACCACCGTCGTCCCAACGAAGCGGATGGTCAATATAGGCGATGCGCTGCCCATCGGGAGAAAAGCGCACATTGCTGACGGTTCCTACGGTTTCGTAGAGCAACTTGCCAATAGGAAATTCCAAACGATCATGCCCATTCACGCGATTAACTACTGCGAGTTCTCCCGATGGGCTCCAATCCGCCCACGTAACATCCTTCATGAGCTCTCGCGGCGCTCCTCCCGCCATCGGTGTTTGCGCTAGAGTTCCCCGCTCGAAATCCAGCCGGGAGCCGTGGATCCCGCCCAAAACAAGGGCCAATTCGTTGTTGCGTGATACCGCCAGCAAATGACCATTGAGATTCAGCGGATTCGCAAGATCCGAATTCGGCGCGGTTGCATAAATTTGCAATGCATGCCCATTCCATGACGCACCGTACAAAACGCTGCGTCCATCAGGCGTAAATCTCGCTGAATACACAGTCCCTCTTCCAAAGGTCAGGCGCTTATACTCCGGTGTTGTGGCTGGTTTGAGAATCGTGCCGACAACCCCTCCTCCGGTTGCAAGCAACGCCGCCGCCGCAACCCACGGCATCCACTTAGGTGCGCGCAATGTTTTCCGTTGGGATGGCAGAGTCCTGCCATTCCCATAGTGCTCAGCTTCTTTTAAAGCGAAGGCAAGATCGCGCGCAGATTGAAAGCGATCCGCCGGCTCTTTTTCCAGACAATGACGAACGATTCCCGCGTAAGCCGGCGGCAGACGATCGGAGTCGTCGGCCAACTCCTTCGGCTCTTCCTTTAACACGGCCGTCATCGTGTCCACATTTGTCTCGCCCGTAAAAGCGCGCTTACCCGTCATCATTTCAAAGAAAATCGCGCCAAAGCTGAAGATATCGCTGCGTGCATCAACACCCTTGCCACGCAACTGCTCGGGCGACATATAAGCCACAGTGCCCAACACCGAGCCGGTGCGGGTTTGTGTGGTCATAGTGGTAACGGATTGTTCATTGTTGTCGAACTGTATGAGCTTGGCGATGCCGAAATCGAGGATTTTTACGCGCCCATCAACTGTTACAAAAATATTTTCCGGCTTGAGATCGCGGTGGATAATTCCCTTTTCATGCGCCGCCACCAAACCCTGTGTAATCTGTCCGGCAAAATCTGTCACTCGCCGCAGTGGAATCGGGCCTTCTTTGATATAGGAACGTAGTGTCTTCCCGACTAACAACTCCGAAACGATATAAGGCGCGCCTTCGTGTACGCCCATGTCATAAACAGCGAGGATGTTGGGATGATTCAGCGCCGCGGCTGCTCGCGCCTCCAATTCAAAACGGCGCAGGCGGTCTTGGTCCTCGGCAAAACCGGGTTGGAGTACTTTGACGGCAACTTCACGCGCAAGGCGGTCATCCGTAGCTCGATAGACTTCGCCCATGCCCCCCGAGCCTATCTTTTCCAAAATTCGATAATGCCCGAGGACTTCGCCGGTCATGATAGTTGCCCTTCACGCGCCCGCATGTTAGGACGGCCTAGACCCCAAATCCTAATGTCATAAGCATGATTACGTTTGGCATATTGTTGGGGAGGAGGATTTATTGTGCCATCACAGAGATAATTTCGCTATTTACTTCTACGACACTAAATCATTCCGATCAAAGCTACCGCAAAAATCGCATAAGTCCTCGCAAATCGGCAATTTCCGGGTAAAATCTAAAAGACCACAGAAATTATTAGGAGATTGCTTTAGTCCTCCCCGAATGTATATTTCAATCCTCAGTTCACCTATAGCGCGCATCCAATTGAAAATCATGACCTTTCATCGAGTCCTGGCTCTCGCCGTGTTATCGTTTTTGTTCTTTATGGGAACACAATCGCGGGCCCAAACTGCGGGAGCACAAACCACACGTTATGACCTATTTGGGGGCTATTCATATCTTCGACTCGACTCCAAGAGCTACGGTTATTTAGATTATTCGAGCTTGGACGGTGGTAATTTGGCAGGCTCATTCCACATAACGCCAAATTTTGCCGCCACGGCCGACCTGAGCGCAACTTTTGCTCAAAACCAGCACTTCTACACTTTTATGGCCGGGCCGGAAGCATCTATTTCGAGATACCACGGAAGATGGTTTGCTCACGCGCTATTCGGCAAGGCCCGTAACGGCAATGAGATTCCGGGCGTTGGCAGTTCCCTGGGTCGCTCCATCGCTGTTGGTGGTGGATATGATTACCCTTTCCTGCACCGTTTTTCTATCAGGGTATTTCAGGCCGACTACATGAATACGCACACCTATAACGTGAGCCAAAGCAATCTGCGGGTTTCCGCCGGAATAGACTTTCATTTCGGCAAGACATTGAAGTAAACACGATTTCATCGAGAGGTTGAAGGAATGCAAATCAGGGCCCTAGCCTTGCTGTCATGCGTACTCATGCTGGCGGGATTAACGAATTGCGGTGGCGTTTTTGGTGGCGGAGGCGGTGCTACTCACAATGCCTACGTAACGATCCCTCAGAATGGTATTAGTGCTTATCGAATTGAGAACAATACCGGAGCGTTCACCTCTATCTTGGGATCTCCCTTCCCGGGCGGAAATTCGCCTTCATCTATACAGGCTCTGCCGAGCCGCAATCTACTTTATGTAGCCAATACCAGCGACAATACGATTTCTCTATTCACGGTGAACAACACTTCAGGCGCTCTCACCGAAGTGCTGCCGCGGGCAAATACGGGACAGGCTCCAGTTTCCATCCTTGTGAATTCTGCGGGGACATTTCTATTTTCAGTGAACCAAATATCCTCTGACATTTCCGTTTTTTCTATTAACTCCAGTACCGGTGCGTTAACACAAGTCTCTGGATCGCCATTTAGCATCATTCCTCGGCCGGTGTCCGCCGCGTTGACTCCATCGGGAAACTTTCTCTACGTGAACAATCCAAATCTTTCTCTGATTTACGCTTATTCCGTCTCCAGTTCCGGATCTCTGAAAAGCGTGGCCGGTTCCCCATATTCAGTCGTAGCTGGAACTCTAGGTATGGCGATTGACCCGGCTGGCAAATTTTTGTTTGCTGCCAATAGCACAGCCGGCACGGTTTCAGTATTTTCCATCGATTCTTCCTCTGGAACCTTGATTGCCGCTCCAGAATCGCCGTTTACTGCCGGTACAAACCCTATTTCGGTGGCCGTATCGGCTGATAGCCAATACCTTTATGTGGCGAACCAGGGATCAAGTAATTTGTATGCGTTCTCCATCGCGAGCAATGGCGTGCTCACCCAGTTGACCGGATCACCGTATGGTGCCGGCACCCAGCCCGTTTTTGTTGCCACCGACCCCAGTGGCAAGTTCGTTTACGTCGTCGGCCAGAGCTCGAAAATGATCAGTGAGTTTTCCGTAGATACTGGAACCGGTGAACTAACCAGCACAGGGAATACTGTAAGCACTCCAGCTTCGCCCTCTTCCATGGTCGTTCTGCCGTAAAGAATCCATCCGCTGCGTCTGGACGTGGCCCAACATAGGCCACGTCTGATTTACACTCCTAACATGATCAGGTTTGGCATCGTTGGTTTTGGATTGCATGCAGTCAAGCGTCTCATGCCGGGTTTTACCCAATCGAAGAACTGCCGTGTAACCGCGCTTTCGCGTCGTACCTTGGATAAGGCCCAGGCCTCAGCAAAGCAATTCAATATCGCTCTGGCTTTCGACTCTGCGGAAGCCCTGTGCCAATCTTCTGAAGTGGATGCAGTTCTAGTCACCACCCCCAACGCCATGCACCTGCAAGACGTTCTGATCGCATTGCGCAATGGCAAGCATGTTCTCTGCGAAAAGCCGATGGGCGTGAATGCAGACGAATGCCGCCAAATGGTCGAAGCCGCCCGCAAAGCAGGGGTCCTTCTGGGAGTTGCTCAAGTCTTTCGCTTTGAAGACAGTACGCGCCGCTTGCGGGAACGATTGGAAGCAGGTGAGATCGGAAAACCAATTTTTGCCCGCGCGGAATTTTCCTTTCCCGGCAAGACTGGTCATGCCCGGCAATGGCTCTATGATCCCGCGGTCGCTGGCGGTGGCTCGATTGCCGATGTTGGCGTCCATTGCATTGATGGACTGCGATTCATTCTTCAGGATGAAGTAACTTCGGTGAGTGCCCAGGCCATGAGTGATGAGGTTTCAGGCAAGTTGGAAGCTGCATCTGCAATCATTCTTCAATTTTCACGCGGTACGCTGGCTACGGTCCAAGTGTCGTTTCGTGCCGACTATCGTACTCCTCTCGAAATAGTTGGTGAACACGGAGCCTTGCGGGCGGAAAATGGATTTAACGTGGAACGGCCCGTTACGGTGGAACGTCGCGATGTGTGGGATGTTATCGAATCCGAAACTGTTTCAAACGCGCCCGCCTACACACGTCAGGTAGATGCTTTTGCGGATGCCATCACAAAAGGAGTTCCTTTCCCCGCCTCCGGCGAACAAGGATGGCAAAATCAGGAAATTCTTGACGCCGCTTATCGCAGTATCCAATCTAAAAAAATGGAAGAAGTGCCGCGTAGAGTCTGATTTTAGCGGGGAACAGTTGCCGTAGATGGAACAGCCGGTGGTTTCACTTCTGGTTGCGGCAACGCCGGTAAAACCGGGATGTTCAACGGTTCGACTTGAGACGGAGCAACTGGCGCGGCCTTCGGCGGAACGCCCTTGGCCTGCACAATGGCCCAATGCCATTCCGTGCCGGGCTCCAATGCAGACGCCATAATCTCCCGGAACGTTGTTGTTTTCAATGGTCCCGCAATGCCCTTCAGATGGTACAGAACGGTTGTGTCCGAACGCTTCGCCGCTTCGTTATTCGCGGCCATACCATTTCCCAAATTGACTACTGAATTTTCTGCTGGCTCGTCTTCCACGTTGCGCATGGCGGCTGGGAAAAATTTAGCGGCATGACTGAAAGACGCTTCCGGCTGTTCCAGATTGTCCCGGCGAATCACCGTCAATCCGATTGTCACTTCCGTCAGGTTCCAGCCCGTTCCGTTGTAAATGGAAACTTCCAGGGTGTCGTTATTGATGATCGCTGGTCCATCCAGTTTTGCCAATTCACTGCCCGGCAGCTCGCGATTAACAACCGGATCGGTAATCAGTGCCGTCGCATTCGCATTAAATGAAAGGCTGCATGTACCGTCCGGCGAAGACATTTGAAATTTGTCGCTGCCTCCTTTGGCGGAGAATACCGGCGTTCCGTCAAGCGCGGCATGGGAATTTTCCAGCGCCTGTGGGAGATTGTCGTTGTCAATAATAATGTCGTGTTGAGAAGGCGCATCGGCGCTTCGCAACGTGCGTGCCACATCACCAAGAGGAACGTCTGAATCCGACTGCGCGATTGCGCAAGGAGCGAGGACAACGAAAATCAAAATCGGGATAAGACGGCGCGCGGCCATGGCAAATTCCTGCTCATTTCACAGATCAACGACTCTGCGAACTGAGACTTCCTGACAAAAATTGTAAGAGAAAAGTAAGTAGGCGAGCGATTACGGAGGTAATCAGGAGTCGTAGAACCTATTTCAGGAGTGGATTGAATGGGCGTGCGGGACGAAGAGCACGCAACGGGCGCCCGCCCATTCAATGGCGTCTACAGCAAACCAGACGTTCGAAGCCGTGTGACCGGGTCGGCCAGTGCTACCGGTTCACGTTTGAATATCCAACGAGCCACCGCAATCCCCAGAGCCGCATAACATAGATGAACCAGCTTCATAGCCCACCTCAAAGGTTAATTCCACAACCCGGGGGATTTCTTATGGTCAACGTATCAAGAGAGCAAAAGTCGTACAAGGCTCAGACGTGCCAGAGGCGTGGCACGAAAGGGGGACAAAGTAACCTGAAAAGTAACCACGTTACCAATAAGAATTGCTGATTCTTCCTTACATATAATGATGCGGGGATCCCCGAATGGAGCAGCTTCCGCAGAATCAGGTCACAGGCAAGCCCTGAAATGGGCGGCAACGGCCGCTACCGGAAAACTCTTACGGGCACAATGGCAGAGTCGTCGAACAAACACTTAAAAGATGGAATATTCAACCAGGAATGGTAGTTAGTCCGAGGTTACTTGCTTCGACTTCCCGCCTGTTTCTAATTCTTTTCTCGCCTCCGCAAGTTGCTTCTTCGCTTCAGCCGAAACTTTTGGATACTCCAGATTCAAACTCTCCATGGTCTCTACAATCGCCGCCGCGACGGCCACTCGCGTAAACCATTTGTTGTCCGCCGGAATTACATACCACGGTGCCTGCTTGCTCGATGTGTGCGCGATCATCTCCTCGTATGCCTTCATATAGGCATCCCAATATTCGCGTTCATGCACATCGGCCGCTGAAAACTTCCAGTTCTTATCCGGATGGTCGAGCCGATCAAGAAATCTTTTTTTCTGCTCTTTCTTCGAAAGGTTCAAATAGAACTTGCGTACGACAAATCCATTGCGAGCCAAATAACTTTCGAACGCAGAAATATCCGCGTAGCGTTCTTTCCAGATGTGTTTCCCCTTCAACTCTTCAGGTATCTTCTGCGCCGCCAATACCTGAGGATGCACGCGCGTAATCAACACTTCTTCGTAATACGATCGGTTGAAGATTCCAATCCGACCTCGCTCCGGCAAGCGCACCGCACATCGCCACATGTAATCGTGATCGAGTTCCTCCGCCGACGGCTGCTTGAACGAATAAACCTGGCATCCCTGCGGATTCACTCCCGACATCACATGCTTGATCGCTCCATCTTTTCCCGCCGCATCCATCGCCTGAAATATGAGCAGCAATCCCCAACAATTCTGTGCATAGAGCTTGTCTTGCAGCGTCGCCATGTCGGCAATTCCCTGCTGCAAAAGCTCCTGCGCATGCTTCTTCGAGTGTCCGTCGCCCGTATCCGCCGGATCGAAGTCCTTCAGCCGGAACTTCTTCCCGCTCTCCACCCGATACGGCTCGATCAGTTTGCTCGCCCATGACATGGAATCACCTCGAGTTCAATCTTCGCAGAAAAGCGGCCGGCACCACAATTTCCCAAAAGAAAAAGCGCCCGAATGGGCGCTTTTCTCATAACTTTGATTCCCTACTGCACGATCAAAGTCAGCTTCACGCTCTGGGGTGTCCCCGTCGTCGGTGTCGCCGTCACCGTCAGCGGATATGTTCCCGACGGTGTGCCCCCTCCTTGGGAGGGCGGGACAGATCCCGAGCCTCCGCCGCCGCATGCAGAAAGCATTAGCAGCATCGTCAATGGCAAGACGCCTAAATATTTTGCATATCGTTTCTTGCGGCAGACGGGCAGCAGGACGAATCCCACTGCTCCCGCGCCGAGTATCCATACATTTCCCCGAGGATGGATAAGTGCTGCATTCATCGGCGCGAGCGTCGTCACCGAAACAGCAATGGACGATGGACTTGTCGCACTCACATTTAAACTCGAAGGCGTCACCGTGCACGCCGCTCCTGTCGGAGCCCCTGTACAAGTTATCGAGGTTTGCCCTCCCATGCCTGCTCCGCCGATGGAAAGCGTGTATTTCGCGGTTCCTCCCGCCGCCACTGTCTCCGAACTCGACGAACCCGACGGCAGGACCAAACCAATGCTTGGCGCTGCCACGGCCACGCCTGTGAGAGCCACAGACTGCGGACTTCCGGCGGCATTGTCGGAAATCATTACACTTGCAGCTGCGGGTCCGGTAGCCGAGGGACTGAACGTCACACTGATTGTGCAATTCGCAAGAGGCTGAATCTTCGAGCAGTTGTTCGTCTGACTAAATTCGCTCGTGTCTGCTCCACTGATCGTAATAGCACTTACAGTAAGCGCAACCGCACCCGTGTTCGTTAGCGTCACTGGCATGGTACCGCTGCTCGTTCCCACCACTTGCGAAGGAAAGACGACGGCCCCAGGAGAGAAACTAACTCCCGGAAAAGAGCCTGTCGTATTGATCAGCACGAAAATTGTGCCACCGGCTACGATCAAGTCTTGTTTGCCGTCGCCGTTCATGTCCGCGGCTAAAGGCGTGGATGGTCCCAGCGATGATGGTGGCATTGCACCTTGAAACACCCCGAATGTACCGTCGCCGTTGCCCAAAGCGACGCCAGTTGTGTAGGACAACAAGCCACCTAAGCTTTTAGTTACGGAGCCAACCTCGTCTGGAACTCCGTCACCATTAATATCCGCCAAAGCAGTGACACTATAGCCTGAAGCAGCTATCTCCTTGAAGGTGCCGTCGCCGTTTCCCAGGTACACATGGCCATTGCTATCGACCAGATCGACTTTCCCATCGCGGTTCAAATCTACCGCGAATAGATTGCCTACCGTATCCGTAAATGGGAACGTGACGGTCTGGAATGTGCCGTCACCATTCCCGAGCAGAATTGCCATTCCCCCCAGCGGGTTCGAATAATCGCTTGCAGCAATATCGATCTTCCCGTCTCCGTTGAAATCTGCAGCTACCAAGGCGCCGGCCGCTTGGTTGTTGCTGTTGCCGTCGAAAAAGTACGTTGGCGCGCCGAAAGTGCCATCGCCGTTCCCCAACAACACAGCAAAAGTCCCGTTTCCAGCCGGGACTGCAAAGTCAAGCTTGTGATCGTTGTTAAAATCCGCAAAAACTATGGTGGTCATGAACCCATCGAGTACTGCAGTCTGGAGGTAGAAGACGGGCGACTGGAAACTGCCATCCCCGTTTCCAAGGAGAACGCTGTAACCCCACGTTCCAGAATTGACATCTTCGCTCACAGCGATGAGGTCGAGATTGCCGTCCCCGTTGAAATCGGCAGCTGCAATTCCTTCGACCTGCTGTTGGACGGCATAAGTGTGCGCCAAACTAAGCGCGCCGGTTCCGTCATTTGTGAAAATGTAGAGGCTATCGGGGTTGTTGCTAGAGATCGACGTCGACGCGGCGAGGTCTTGTGTACCGTTCTTGTCGAAATCCCCTATCGCGATCAGTGACAAACTGGGAATCGAAATGGGCCCCGCACCAGCCACCGCCGACCAGCCCTTGAAAGTACCGTTGCCGTTTCCGAGCAAGGTTGTGCCGGCTGCGGCGATGTCGAGCTTTCCGTCCAAATTAAAATCGGCCAAGAGAGGGCCGTCATTACCGCCGCCAAGTTGGGTTTGGTAGGTATGAGTATTGGAAAATGTTCCGTCGCCGTTTCCCAGGTAGACTTCCACGTCTTCAGATTGATCCAGGAAAACCAAATCAAGCTTGCCGTCGCCGTTGATATCGCCCACAGCCAGACTTCCAGAGCCCGGAAATACCGTCGAGGGAGCCTGAAACGTCCCATCGCCGTTTCCCAGTAAAATAGAAGTCGGCGGACAGGGGCCAGTGCAACCGGAAGGCTGGTTTGAGATTACAAGGTCGAGTTTCCCGTCCGCATTGAAGTCGCCGGTGACAACGGAACCCGGGTATGGGACTCCGGTAGAGCCTATGCCGGCCTGAAGCGTGCCGTCCCCATTGCCGAGAAATACGACCTCCTGCCCGGCGACATTTCCCCCTGGGACGCTGACAACTACATCAGCTTTTTGATCGCCATTGAAATCACCCAGCGTGATAACCACGGGACCGAAGGGAATGACCACCGGGTACGAAACACCTGCGGCAAAAGTACCGTCGCCGTTGCCAAGATAAACAATGACGGTGTTGTTGGAGAATCCCAGCACATCGAACTTGCCGTCTCCCCTCAAATCCCCGGCAACGACCCACCGCAAGCTGGCCTGGATATTTGTGATGATGGGCGTCGTTTGAAAGGTGCCATCCCCGTTACCGAGAAAAACTTCCAGCGTACCTTGTCCCTGCCCCAATAAATCAGGTTTCCCGTCGCCGTTAAAGTCGGCCACCGCCAAGGGCGTACCAGGCACCGCAGTTCCCTTGGTGAAGGTCCCATCGCCCTTCCCCAGAATCAAGACACCGCCCGACAAGATATCCGGTTTACCGTCGCCGTTGAAATCGGCCACGAAATCTGGGCCTGTGCCGCCGCTATACGTTGGCGGAGTGAAGAACTGTATTTGCGCAGACGCGCCAAGCGGAAGCAAAATCAGACACAGCAAAACAAGCTGTCGGCCGCAGCAATGTGGACTCATACGCTCACCTCACAATAGGTAAATAATTTCCGGGGGGGACAGCGTCAGACAAGCGATACAAACCCAAACTCGCACCAAAGTTGCGTTTTGAACCAAAAATAGATCCTATCGCCTGTTGGTGTTCTATACAACGGTTCTATATCACTTGCGACACACAGAATTAAGCTACTCCACGAGGAGCATGAACGTTTGCGCATGTATCAACTGCGTCGGGCCGGATTTGTAAGTTCCCGTCACGGTCACTTGATATGTCCCTTGCGGCGTACCCGTGCTCCCGCTTGGGCCGTGAGCTGCGTGTTACTAACAAAAGTTGTCGCGAGCAGGCTACCATTCCAGTTGACGACCGAACTCGCTACGAACCCCGTTCCGTTTACCGTCAGCGTGAATGCACCACTGCCGGGCGCAACCGTCAGCGGAACCAGCGGCTGATTCACGAATGGCACGGGATTTTGTCCGCACACCAGTGAGCTGAGCGTACAGACGATGGCCAGCAATGGGCCAATAAATCGAAGGGGCAACTCCCGCATATTTGTCTTCTCCGCAGTATCCCGCGCGACAGGGAATCCCTGATACGACCTAAAGATTACGCGGTATAACCCCGCAATGGAACAGTAGTTGCGGCAAAGGAGAGGCATTTACGCTTCCGCCGGCTTGCGACAAACAACTGTAGTCCGTCGGGAGGAATCCAATTTTGATGAGAAAGAATGATGGCCGTGAAACCTAAACCCATTCTGCGCGGCCCGTGCTTGGAAGCTGGCCTGTTTTGTCTTCTCGGGATCGTCACTTTTAGCATTTTGTCGCAACAAGTCAACCTGGCTGAGGAGATACGGACTTCATCGCCGCAACGGCCTTCGCCCATACTTCCTTACAACAACCCGATTAAACACATCGTCATCATCGTCCAGGAAAATCGGACGCCCGACAACTTATTCCACGGTTTGCCAAACGCTGACATCGCTAACGCTGGATTCAATTCCAAAGGTAGATATATTCCATTGATGCCTGTGCCTCTTAACGCTTACTACGATCTTGACCATCAACATAAGGCATTCCTAACAATGTACGACGACGGGAGAATGGACGGGGCAGATAGAATTGCTGTCCGTTGCGGCATCGCGATGGGGTGTGGAGAAAACGCACAGTTCAAATACGTCAACCCTGCCGACGTCGCCCCTTACTTTCAGATGGCCGAGTCGTACACCTTCGCGGACCGTATGTTTCAGACCAATCAAGGTCCGAGCTTCCCGGCTCATCAGTTTATTATTTCCGGGACATCCGCTCCCACCGAGCACAGTCCACTCTTCGTATCAGAGAATCCTTTTCGACAGAGTGGTCCTCCAACGAATGCATCTTTTCCTGACTCGGGTTGTACTTCGCCGAAAGGCATCACTGTATTCATGATTAATCCGGAAGGAATCGAAAATCAGAGCATAACCCCCTGTTTTGAGCACAGAACAGTTCTTGATCTACTCGATTTCCGTCACATTAGCTGGAAGTATTACGGAGTCGGCGATGGTTGGAGTGCTTTGTGGAATGGTCCCAATGCGATACGGCACATCCGTTTTGGACCCGATTGGAAGAACGTTATCTCGAAAAACACCGAGATTTTATCCGACATCGCGAAAGAGCAATTGCCCGAAGTGGTGTGGGTCATGCCCAGCGGTCAAGCTTCCGATCATGCTCTAGTTAACGACGGTACTGGACCATCCTGGGTGGCAGCGATAGTGAATGCCATTGGCACCAGCAAATACTGGAAGGACACGGCAATCTTCATAACTTGGGACGATTGGGGTGGTTGGTACGATCACGTGGCACCTCCCATCTACAATTCATATGAGTACGGATTTCGTGTGCCCTTGATTGTTGTATCTCCCTGGGCCCGTTCCCACTATGTATCTCACGAGACACACGACTTCGGCAGCATCCTCAGATTCATCGAGCAAACTTTCGAGCTTCCATCGCTGGGATTTGCCGATCTTCGTGCCGACGATTTGTCGGATTGTTTCGACTTTGAGCGTAAACCCGTTCAATTCAAAACCATTCGTGCACCGAAGTCTGCGTCCTATTTCTTGCATAACAAGATAGCTCCGACTGACGCCGACGACGACTGATTTTTACTCGTAAACTTAGTCTGGTCTCCGCTCACAAATTAAAAGGCCTACTTGCGTTTTTCGAACACAAATAGGCCTAACCCACCCGTCCAAAATAAGATTAGCCTTAATACGACCAGTTCACTCCGGGATACAAACTTGGCACTCGGTAGGCCCGATATGCATAGACAGGCAGCGAATTCATCGTCATCTCCCAAACAATCTGGGGCGACGATGTTTGCGTTACTTCTTGCACTTGGGATGCGAAGGTTTGAAATCCCGGCGCATTCGCGTCAAATTCCACATTGCCATTCGCCAACTGATTAATGCTACCACCCCAGATACTGTAGTAACCGGGCTCGTCATACCAAAGTAAGGTTGCGTTTCTCGTGCTTTCGTCGACTTGGTAAACGCTTGCTCGGGAAAAGCAGGGGTTTGCTCCTCCAGCCGTACAAATATCCCCATTGTTATCAATTACACGATTGTCCCCATTATCCCATACAGCCAAGGTCGTCTGTGTACCATCTTGCGAAACAATGGATGGGAAATGCTGAAAGGAAAACCACAGACTAGGATCATCGCCAGGCAGATTGAAGTCTCCCTGGTAGCCGAGCTTCCAAATAATATCTCCTACTCCTGCGCCATTGTTGTAATCAATTTTTATCACCCAAGACTGGTGGCGCATGGAAAGGATGAGATTGCCATCCTGAGGGGAATAAATGATGGCATTGGAATGAGTCCAGTCGGGTAAACCGTTGAGATGCCGATTCACATCCAGATGGTCAAAGGTGTTCCATGCCCAAACGGGGTTCCAGTTTTCGTCGAGATCCACCAAACCATCCCCCAATACTGCAGTAGTTCCAGGGTACCCAGGTAGATCCGTAAAATTCTTATAGAAGTTGGTGAGCAGTATCACATGCCCATTGGCCAACGGCAAAAAATCATGATGAAAACCAGTAGGCGCAAAATCAAAGCCCGCCTGCTGCATGGCTTGGTTTAGTGATTCTGTAGTAAGTTCCCGAACTGTATTCCCTGCCAGATCGACTTCCCTCAAAAGATTCCCGCCCGTTACAGTCTGGCTGATGCTGAAAAGCATGTTGCCGTTTGGCAGCAGTTTAAAGGTGTAAGGAAAATTGCCTTGCGCGACGCCCACATCGTAGTACCAGATTACATTTCCATCCCGGTCAGTGAATAAAGCCTGCTGCATTCCGGTCTTTCCGGAGCCATCCAGCATGTTTACTTCTTCAATTCCAGGATTCTCCTGGGAGCTCAGGTTAGGATTGGGTCGGGATACTTGCAAACTGGGAAAAGGAGAGGAAGGCAGGGGTCCCGTCTTGAAAGTTTGATCAGCACTGGTATAAGTCTGGCCAAAGCACTGAAATTGTGAACGCATGTGATAAACGGTCGAGGCTTTCATGCCTGCAACAAGGATACTGACCGTTTGTCCACCAATATTTCCCGGTGTCGGATACCACGCAGTCGTTCGCCCATAGTTCGTATCAGGCCCAAATTCAACCATGGCTTGACCAGCACATGTGCTGGTTAGGGAGTATTGCGCGACAAGTGGATTGTTAGTGGCTGAAATGGATGTTGCGGACGGTGCCGGGGAAGACGTTCCTCCTCCGCACGCTACCAAAAGAATACAAAACGAAAACATCAAAAATACACGCAGTGGTTGAGGCGGCCGTGAATCTACCATGAGTTTTCTCCGAAACAAGTTGGGATATCTGGGGACTGCCGGAGCAGCCGAATAATGCAAGGCGAAACTTTACTACAAACTGCACCATCTTGGGAAAGATTTTCTGCCTCCATCACCTAAAAAATAATTCCTCTGGAAAGCACAACTAAAGTGCAGGCTTTGTGTTGACGACAAGACACAACCCGACGCGTTGCCCCACACATCCAAATTCAGCGGGGCATATAGGGTAAAAGCATTTACGACAGTTATACTGTGCGGATACATGAAGGCATTTGCCACCGGAACGGTAATGTTGTTAAGTTGCAGTGTTTAGTTGCTCAGAGGTGCGTATGGTTCGACCTGCATTTTTGGTTCTTATCCTGGCTTTTTCAGCCGCCCTATTCAACTCGTGCGGAGGTGGAAAAGCCGGAACATCTTCTACGACATCTACGGGCGCTTCCGCAGAGGTTCTCTACTTAATCAGTAACGGTGCCATTACGACTTATTCGGTGGATCCAATATCCTTATCGATCACGCCTGTGGGACAGCCAGTTGTAATCTCTCAACTGCAGTCCTTGATTCAACTTGTGACGTCACCGAACGGCCACTTTATCTATCTTCTCTGGTCAGATATGAACAGTAGTGCCCATTTGTCCGTGTACTCAACCGATTCATCGGGCGTCCCACAAAACCCTCCTATTCAGACGTTCGCGGCCAAATCCCTATTCCAGTTAAACTTCCACCCTAGCGGTAAGTTTGCTTATGCATTGCAAGTGGATAGCTCCAATGGTCAATACGGTTCGAGCTCAAGCGCCGAGTATACGGCATACGTCCGGTTGTTTCATGCAAACCCAAAAACCGGCATTTTGGAGGAAAGCGAGATCCTAGAGGGTACGTACGGCCCAAATTACTATTGGCCGGTTTCACTCTACGGCTTAAGCTCGGACGGGAAGAGTGTTTTTTTAAGCTATAACGGCGCGCAAGGCAGTGCGTTTTTGGTTCGTTCCATAAATATATCCAGTGGAGTTCTTGGACCGAATGTGAACTTATTTGGACAAACCGGCGGATGGCAGACTGTAAACCAAGTCGTAATCGGCAGCAAACTTCTCGTCGACCTCGACCAACAGGGCGCGAGTGGCCACCTTGATGTATTTATGAATCCCCCGGGCAAATCCAAACCACTGATTCACTGTACAAGCGCCATGCTTGCGCTTTGCCAGAGTGCATCAGGCTTGCAACTTGACCCATCGGGGGGATACCTTTTCCTCACAGATCCGTCAAGCCTGCAAACTGATATTTACAGAATCGACTTATCCGGGCGAAAAATTGGAAATACCGGAAGCTCTCTTCCTCAAACGACATATACTTCGGGCTTTTTCTTTAGTCCTGACGGCAAACTGATTTATGCTTCTCTTGCCATCGACAACAGCCTGCATATTTATCGGTTCAATTCCCAGACCGGTCAAATCACGCCAAGCCCCAATTCCATTCCGCTCCCTGTTGGCAATGTGGCACTGTGTCCGGCGACACGCAATGAATGACTGCCAACTATCAACACCTCGATGAGCTAGACTGTATAATCGAAAGAAACTTTATATGCTAGGAGGCGGGTTCTGATGGAGGTTTCGCTTGTGACCGGAGGCGCTGGGTTCATGGGAGCCCACGTGGCCGAACATTTATTGGCTCTGGGACATAAAGTGGTAATTTTGGATGACCTTAGCGGAGGTTTTGTCGAGAACCTTCCAGATCGGGCAATATTCGTCAAAGGCTCGATTCTCGACTACGCATTGATTGACCAATTATTTAAAGAACATTCTTTTACTTATGTGTATCATCTCGCCGCTTACGCAGCCGAAGGCTTGAGCCATTTCATTAAGCGATTCAATTATCAGAATAATCTGATCGGTTCGGTTAACCTAATCAACGCCTCGCTGAATCACCCAATCAAACGATTTGTATTTACATCTTCGATTGCTGTTTATGGAGCAGGTCAAGTTCCAATGACCGAAGACATGCTGCCGGTACCAGAAGACTCATACGGCATAGCAAAACTTGCCGTGGAGCAGGAACTCAAAGTCAGCCACGAGATGTTTGGCCTGGATTATGTCGTGTTTCGCCCTCACAATGTATACGGCGAAAAGCAAAATATCGGCGACCGATATCGCAATGTCGTTGGCATTTTCATGAACCAACTTCTCCAGGGTCAATCCATGACGATCTTTGGCGACGGCTCACAACAACGCGCATTTACGCACATCAATGATGTCGCTCCAGTGATCGCAAATTGCGTAAATTTCCCGGGAGCTAAGAATCAAGTATTCAACCTCGGGGCAGATATTCCCCACTCCGTAAATGACCTCGCTGCGATCGTCGCCGCTGCCATGGGCAAACCCTGCAATATTCAGCATTTGGAAGCGCGAAATGAAGTCAAGATTGCCTTTTCTGATCACTCCAAGGCGACGGCAGTTTTTGGCAATAAAGAGAAGACCAGCCTTCAGCGAGGGATTGGTTTGATGGCAGAGTGGGTAAAGAAAAACGGAGCTCGGGAGAGCTCCGTTTTTGAAGGTATCGAAGTCGCACGAAACATGCCGCCGAGTTGGGCACGCGTAACCCGATCTACGGCGGTTTAGCGTCGACACTGCAGACTAGCGTTATGACTTATTGGCAGGGCATTTCCGGGTTTAAACCCGGTACCTGTTTGGCATTTCGTACGATGGATGATTGACTCAAATTCTTTACTCCCCCACCCCCATTCATCCAGTAGCAAACATTTTCAAGAATTGTGTTCTTGGTGCCTGAATCAATCCTGATTCCGGCACCACCACCTTCCCGCATGCCATTGCCAACGAGACGTACATTGCGAAATGTATTGTCAGATGCATCCCAAAGCGTGATACCCTCATGCCGGGCGTTCGATATGACAACATCCTCAAGAATATTCCCCGACGAACCATTGTTCACAATGATTCCCTCAGCTCCCGGAACTGTGCTCTTTTGAGCAGTATCATAAATTCGCAAACGGGTAATCGTGTTGTCTTTCGCATTGCATAAACAAAGACCGCGGCCTTCCGAACTCGCTTTGGGCCCGCCATGCCATGAACTGCTACCGGAGTTATGGACTATGATGTCTGTGGCCGTGTTATGAATCTGAGGTTTTACACCACCTCCCAGATCAAGGCCGCTTCCTCCAGACTGTAAAATGTTGATATCTGAGAGCGTATTGTCGGCCGCTCCACCAATCAACTGCACTGCGCTCTCGCCAACAGACGAGCTGGCTGTAACTCCCGAAACGGAGTTATGTGCCCCCAAAATCACCAGCCCGAAAGTCATCCAGGTTTCAATGTTGGGATTCGTGATTTGATTACTATTGCCGTCAACAAAAATTCCGGCGCCGTCATTGCGTACACAGCGCGCACCCGAAATTGTGTTCCCCGATGCTGCGCCGGCTACGTATATCCCCACAACGTTACGATTGGCTTGTGCATTCAGCAACTCGTTGCCGCTTGTGTTTCCTCTTAAGCTGATGCCGTTTTGTGAAGCAAATTCCACCACACACCCTTGACAGGTATTACCAGAGCTCGGACCCGCAAAACTGATGCCTTCGGCACCCCCGTGCGTATGAACATTACTCACGATCAATTGCCGAGTATTCTGATCAGCTAAGATTGCTGCATCCGAATCTGCGGCGGGTTCCCACTGAATATTCAAATTTTCCAAGGAACACTGCGTACACGAAGAAAACTCAAAAGCCGGTCCCGTTGGTGTATATAGTGAAACCGCGTCGAAATAATACTTCGTCTGGGGCGAGAGTTTGCGGAAACCAATCGTCGTGATACGCGTCATATCTGGGATGCCGCTATCACTTCCAGAGGGTTTCGACGGATCGAGCCCCCCGAACTTCCAAGTCGCATATATGCTCGCCGGAGTCAGCGACCAGAACGCAGTGCGCGCACCATCCGACACAAAGAACTCAAACGGGCCGGGAGCATTGGTAAGATTTAGTGCATACCAGACTCCAATCTTCGTGAATGCGGTGAAGTTCGTTACCGGTATGGATTTCATTACTCGTGCATATCCCGCGCCAACGTTCACCGAGAGGTAAGCCGATCCTTCCATTGGATCTGGATGGTCCTCCCCAAAAGCGTTGAGCGAACTCAAGCCGGCACCCGCGGCGCGCCACCCATCCACTAAATCGGCGGAGTCGAGGAGATTGTACTTAGCTGGATTGTATTTAATCGTAGTTCCTGAAGAAGATCCCACCACATGCACATTACTGCCTGAGATTTTGATAGGCGAAGTCTGGATAAACGAACCCGCGGGAAGCTGGATTGTCCCCATTT
>Ga0070738_10003290_pt1 | contig 21644 bp, 15 predicted proteins | sample Coa_R2_2_FD_66446 | JGI IMG/M metagenome (GOLD analysis project Ga0070738, IMG submission 66446) | Surface soil microbial communities from Centralia Pennsylvania, which are recovering from an underground coalmine fire - Coalmine... | ecosystem: Environmental > Terrestrial > Soil > Unclassified ... | reverse complement strand
CGAGCCGGATCGGTTTCAGTGTTGTTTCGCAACCGACTTCGTGTAGTGACGCTTCCCAGACGATGCCGTGGACGACTTCGGCGCGAAGCACCTTGAAGCCGTAAGTTAGATCGTGAAGCGGCGTCCAGAATAGCCAGCGGAACAGTTGTTGAAATCCCCAGTTGAGCAAGCGTTTGAATCGGCTGTAACCGACGAAGCCCCCGCCGCGCAGCCAGCGTGCGCCGACGACCAAGCCATGATTACCCTCGGCCAGCTTATCGAGCATGCGCGGGATAGCGGCCAACTCCATCTCGTTGTCCGAATCCATGCTCAGGACGACGTTGCCGCGCACTTGGGCATACCCTTCGCGGAAGGCGTGGCCGACGCCCGGGTTTTGCTTCTGCACGAACACGCGGATGCGCTCGTCCTCAGCAGCAAGGCCATCGCAGACCGCCCGCGACTCGGCCGACGAATGCGGCGAGACGACGACGATGATTTCGAGCAAGCGCTCGCCGAGGGTCTGTCGCAGCCAATCGGCGATCAGGCGAACGGTCTCCGTTTCCGAGAAGACCGGCAGCACGACGCTGATACGGTAATCGGCGGGATTGAGTTCCGTTAATTCGGGGATCATGGGTGTATCCTCTTCGCCACGGCGAACGCGGCCGGATCGCCTCGTTTGCTGTTCGATGCTAAGGCGAGGGTGTTCACGAAGATCGGAGGAGGGAAAGCCCGTTCCAGTCCAACCCAAGTATTTCAACGCTTACGAGAACTATAGATCACGGAGAACGGGCGTGCGAGATGATCGAACGACTGGGGGCGTGAGCAATCCTCGAATTGCTGGGGAAGAGGTCTTCCGGCTCGCGAACACACCCGTCGCTTGATGAAGTGCCCCAAAAGGACTATCAGAATTCCAAAGTGAACTCCCGCCGCGGGCCATCCAGCAAAAGACGCGCGGTGAGAAGCACGTCGAGGCCGATTAACACATCGAGATTCGTCAGCGGGTTGGGGAGTTCCATGACAAGGACATCCGACATAAGCAACTTCGGACCGGACAGATTGCGGAGATCAAGGACATTTACGCTAGCCTTGAAGAGAGCCACCGGAGCGCTTCCCGTGGTGCTCCCGGTCCTCGACTTCGCCACCGGAACCGTTAGCCCAAGCTGCCGTAATACCGCCGGGGCGACGGAGGTGACGTCCGTGCCGGTATCGACCAAACCACGGCACAGAATCGGCGCCGGGATCGGCTGACCGGAAGCAACCAAGGAAGCAGTAGCCTTGTCATTCAATCCGATCAGGACATCGCAGATCAATCCATCGGATTGAACCGGGAAGATCAATGTCGCCATCGAGAGCCTAAGGGGCCGCGAATTACGGGTTCACGCGATAATACGGGGTGGATCATGTGCGGTTCGAAGAGGTATTTCTCCAAGCCTACACGTTCGGCCTCATCCCACGTATCGTAAATGCCAACAATCTCATCGCCTTTTATCAACGCGAATTTCCCCTCTTGCCCTTCCGCCAGCAATCGCCCAACCTCACGGCGGTACGTCTCCCATTCGGCTGCGAGGGGGCTGTCGGGATCGGCCGGCGGCAGCTCGGTCCACGGGATCGTTTTTGCGGTTTGTGGAAACGGGGACATGGTCTACCTCCTTCGGGGACACACTACCCAAAAAGAGGAACAAAGGCTGCGCCAGTCAACGCCCCAATCGAAGAGAGCCGAGCTGGCAGCTGCCATCGTTTAGTCGGGCAATCGGGACGATGCGGAGCCTATCACACTGTTTCTGCCTGGCCTCCTCCGGAGGTGAGATGACGTAGGCTTTGAATTGGCTCGCCGGTGGTGGGAAAGGCGGGATGATGATTCGGTGGGCAACTGTTTGGTCCGAATTCAGATACCAAAGGTCAAACCATTCGGTACTCGACAGGCTCAGTTCGAGGCTTGGCAGCAGCAGCGGAAAGTCGAGGCAAACCTCCAAGCCATTGGGCGAGATGTAGATGAGTCGGTCGGGCGAGGCCGGCTTCTCCAAGTCCACCAGCCGTCGCTCGATGCAGGGTGGCGATTGGTAATAAGCGGTATCGATCCAGTCCTTGTAAAACCCAAGATTCAGCATCCCGATTGCACACAACCGATCGAGATCGAAAAGAGGGCCGCGCACCACATGGGACAGTTTCTCGTTGAACCGAGCCAGTTTCGCATCCTTGAGCGGCTCGCCGTGGCGTAGATGGGCAATGTATCCATCCGGAATCATGCGGACATAGTGACCCACGCGCCAGTTGGAAATCTTCACGGCCGGTAGCCTCGCCAACAAAGGGTCCGTCAAGGCACCGGGATCGACGATGTACACTTTCGGCCCGGCATAGTAGCCAAAAAAACCGATGTTGCCTTTGACAATAACGTCGATACCGTTCTCTCGGGCCTCCAATCCTTGACGGATCCAGGGATGATCGGGACCGGTTCCGCTTGTCAGGCATCGCAAGAGGCTTGTATGCGGATAATAGACACCCCTTTCATCCCCGATGCCGTGCGAACACTCCTCCAGAAATAGAAGGGGGTCTTTCTCGTAATCGGCGCCACAGAAGAGAGTCGGATGCGGCGCCAACATGCCCAGGGCAACGAGGCTAAGGTAGACGAGGGATCGGCTCAACTGGCCGATTGCAAAATCCGCTCGCGCGATAAGCATGACGGAAGCGATCAGCGGGGCCGCCAAAAAACGGCCGCTCATGAAATCTCCGCCGACTTTCACGACGTAGCCCAGGTAAAGGGCGATCCCCACGCCGGCGAATACAGCTCGGCGTACTCTACCCGCCAAGGCGATGGCCAGCGCCGTCGCAATGGCAACGCACGTGATGCGATCCACTTGCCAGGAATTCAGGAGATAATACCCTCCCTGTCGCACGAGGTCCGCCGCGGCGTAACAGCTTCCGAGCTTGGCATAAGCGGTATTGGGGAATGGTGCACCGTAGTAGAAAAGCGCGAAAAACTCCCAGGCCATGAACGGCACAAAACCCGCCGCCAGGATGAAAACCCTTCTGGATCGTGGGGATTCCCAGGCCGCAAAAGCCAAGCAAGGGGCGAAGAGAAGAATCGTATCCATGCGATTCAACGTTCCCAGCCCTGCCAGAAGACCGAGCGCGGCTAGTCGCCGATCGTCAAGGTCGCGGCACAGGAAGACAGCGAAAAAACCCGCGATGAGTAAATGGGTTAAGGGGTTCTCCAGCCCAGAAGTAGAATAATCGACATAGGCCTTGGATAAGAGCAAAATCGTCGCAGCTAGCGCGGCCGTAAAGGCGGAGCGCGCGCTCCTTAGAACGATATAGAAGGTGGACAACGAGAGGCCGATCGAAAGCAGCAGGCTTGTATAAAATGGCTCACGAGTGACAGCATAAACGGCGGAGAGCAGCAAGATCCACAACGGACATGTGTAGGCTTGGACGCGCTCGACAGTGTTCCAGCTTAGCCCATAGCCATTGATGAAATTGTCTACCGTCCGCAAGCCGATGTAGGCATCGTCGCACATCCATCCGGTTCGCACCAAGACGAGAAGGAAGAGGGCAGAACCAAGTACTCCGAGGATGCGCCGCACCCAATTCCAGCCTGCCGTCTCCTCTTCGGCGTTAGTTTCACGGTCGGGAGGATTCATTGAAGTCGAGATCCAGAGGAAGAAGTTGGAGCATCCGGGCCAACACAGGGACGAATTGCCCCGAAGGAGCGCAGTCCATCGAGTAGAAGCGCAATCCACACCGCGAGGACGCAATACGAGTACAAATTGCCGAGCAGGACCGTGGCCAGCGCGCTGGGTTGAAACAGGCGACACAAAGATAAAGGACAAACGAGACCTCCAGCAGCGGCGAGGAGGAGGACGCGGCTTGCTCGTGTGGCGTTCGCTTCGGATCGCCACCAATTCTGCACGACAGCCGCCATCGGACCCAACGGAAGACAAAAGTAATAAGCCCAGCCCAACGGCGAAAGCAGTAATGCGGCCACGAGAAGGATGCTCAACGAACGATCGACGTCGACTGGCGACCTCTTGATACACGAGACTGCCAGCGTCGCGAGGCCGATTGGCACGCCTAGACATAGCCATAACAACGGCACGAGCGAGGGCGGACAATCCACGAGACATTCTCCCATCGGATTGCACATGAGTGTGCGCGCCAGCAAACCGTAGAGCGACCCGCTTTGGAACTGCCAGCACCAGCCGGTGCTGGATGAAAGCTTTGCTCTCCATGCGAGATGGGTATCCACGCCGAAGACGGCCGCGCCGAGAGCGAAGCAAATCAGGCTCATTGTTATCGCTGCGAAGAAGGTCTTCCATCGTCGCCGAAGCAGGAAATAAGGCAGAAGCATAAGCAAAAACGGTTTAACGCTCATTGCCACGCCAAGGTAGAGACCGGTGCTCGTACCTCGCCCCTGCCGCGCCGCCAGCCACATCCGCGTGACGAGGAACATCAGGAGGAATGAACAATGGGCGCTCAGTACGGACGCGGTGGTACCGGCGAAGGCGAGAACGCCAACCAAAGTGAATTGCCATTGCGTTTCTGTTAGCTGCAACTCACGGCGGATTGCGCGCAGAGAAAGGTACAAACAGAGTATGTTAAGCGACAGCCAGAGCATCAGCGCGGGATAGATCGGCAGCACCGCGAAGGGCATAATTACCACGTGAAAGTGCGGTGGATTGAGGTTCCATAAGAAAATCGGCTTGCCGTTCCACTCGCCGCACTGCGTCGAGGGGTTGATGCCGTACATCTCGCCACCGCGCAAAAAGACAACCGTGCTCCAGTACGCTTTCGAGAAATCATTGTCTGGAGTGCGCCCAATTGCGTCGATCAGATACCTGCCATTCGCCAAACAGAGAATGAACGCGATCGCGGGTAGAAAACGCCGCAGCCTGGCCATTTGCCCCTCGTCCGCAGTTGCTGTTTGGCAGCGAACAGAATCGCATGTCGAGTGATCTGCGGACGCAGAGAACGCCAACTTTCGGAACATGAAAACCTCTTTGCACACATGTCGTATGGAGAAGGCCGGCGAAGAAGCCTTGCGTGGCATCATGCGATTGTCCTTGAAACAAGCGTCGAACGAGAGCGCGAAGAAAGCCGCAACCCATCGATCAGCAAAGCCAGCCAAACCAGCAGCAAACTCCAGAAGTAGACGCTGCCGAAGAGGACCGTTCCCAAGCGTAGCGGTTGTAGCAGGAGCACGAACCACAGCGGATACATCAGACCCATCAGCGAGCATTTCAGCAGACGAGGCGTCCACGGCGAACAGCCATAGCTGCCGTCCCGTGCGCTGGTCCACAGCAGGACTAGCGGCCCCAGCGGAAGCCAGAAGTAGTAAGTCCACCCCAAGGGCGAGAGCAACAAGGAAGCGACCAGCATGAGAGCGAAGGAGCGATCGACGCCGCGTCGCGAGGAGTCGCCAAAGGAGGCGACGTAGGTCAGCAAGCCTAGTGGAATGCCCCCGGCGAGCCAGATCATCCGCACTCGGTCAGGTGACAGCAAGTCCACTGGTGTAAACATGGGATTATCCGCGAAGGTTCGACTCAAGAAGGCCATGATCGACGCATTCATCGGCAGCCAGGCCCAATTATCCGCTTCTTGAAGCATGTGTGCCCACGCAAGGTGATTCTCCAAACCAAAAACCGCGAACCCGGAGGCGAGGCAGAGCAAGACCGTCAGGGCCATTGCTACCACAGCTCGCCATTGCCTCCGCCAGACGAAATACGGCACGAGGAATAGCAGGAACGGCTTGAAACTTAGTCCGAGTCCCAACCAGATTCCGGAAGTCGTCCAGCGCTCGTGGCGTGCCGCCAGCCAGCTAAGTGTGACCAGCCAGAGCAACAGAAACGACATGTGCCCCGTCACAAGCGCCGAGGTCGTACCAATGAAGCCGAGCGCGCCGAGGAGAAGCAGTTGACGCTGGGTCGGAGTGAACCCCCAACGCGCTTCGCGGACAATGAGGCGGAGAGCGTAGTAGCCGCAGACGCTATTGACTAGCAGCCAGAGCAAAAGGGCGACGCCGATCGGCAGCCAAGCCAACGGCAAAAGCAACAGATGGAAATGCGGCGGATTAAGGTTCCACAGGCTGATGATACTGCCGTCGATCAGCTTCCACGGAATGGATTCATTCATGCCGTACATATCCTCGCCGTGGACGAAGGCTACGGAGCTAAGAAAGGTCCGCCCGAAGTCGTTCTTCGGCGTTAGCCACATCATGACGAGAAGATTTAGGCCGTTGTTGAGCACCAGCACGAACCCGAGCAGGACCAGCGCCGCCGTTTTCCAGGCGATACGCGGTTTTGGGGGACTTTCGGTGCAGGCAACCACGTGATGGAAACGAGGTTGCTCCGGGAGACCCGGTGCCTGTCGGCCGCTAAGAGGAGCGGTGGGACCGGAAGTCTCCTCCCGTGCGTTGCCGTTTATCAGGATACGTGCGTGCGAATGGTCCATGTTGGCTTGTAGGGAGAGCGCGGAGCCAGTTTACGCCTGGCCCAGAGATTTCGCTGGCCCCTCAACTATAGGTCACGAAGATGAGATATGTCGTCCGGAAGGTGCATGAATTGCGACGTATGGCCAACGAGCGTAACGTCGTTGGCGAGAAAAGGCCGAGAAGCGAGGTTGGGACTCCTTCTGATCCTCTGGACAAGTTCCGATCCTTTTCCTCCCCATTCTTCTCGCTGGACTCACGAATCTCGATGAACCATCTTCGGGGAGAAAGCGGGTACACACACGGCAATGTATTCCGCGCCTTCAGGTTCCGGCGTGGAGTACTGGACCCACTCGCCTGGATGAGCGACCACTGCCTGGCCGGCACGCACATCCAGAACACCTCCGTGATGCGTCACCCGCAGCATTCCCTTCAATACGATCGTGAACTCCTCGAACTCCGGCGTCTGCCCCGGTTCAATCCAGCCGGCCGGACTGCGCATATGGGCGATGCTGACCTTGCTATGGCCGGAATTGACGCGACCAATGTACTCGTCGATCAGCTTGGGCTTGTTGCCCGCGGCTTCGATCCGTGTTGGCATATCAATCCGTGTTGGCATCTCAACCCTCGTCTTTCTCGCGCAGTTTCGCCAGCACTGAGTAATCCTCCAGCGTCGTCGTGTCCCCGGTGGTTTCCTTGCCGCTGGCGATGTCGCGCAGCAGGCGGCGCATGATTTTTCCGGAGCGGGTTTTCGGCAGATCCTTGGTGAAATGAATTACGTCCGGACGGGCCAGCGAGCCAATTTCGTGGGTGACATGTTCGCGCAGTTCCTTCTTGAGATCCTCCGATGGATCGATACCGACCTTGAGCGTGACAAAGCAAGCGATGCCCTCGCCTTTGATCTCGTCGGGTTTGCCGACGACGGCGGCCTCGGCCACCTTGTCATGATGCACAAGGGCGCTCTCGATTTCCATCGTGCTAAGCCGATGCCCGGCCACGTTCAGCACATCATCGACTCGGCCCATGATCCAGAAGTAACCGTCTTCATCGCGGCGCGCGCCGTCGGCTGTGAAATAACAGTGCGGCACTTGGCTCCAATATTGTTGGCGATAACGTTCATCGTCGCCGTAAAGCGTGCGCAACATGGCCGGCCAGGGTTGACGGATGACGAGCAGTCCGCCTTGATTGGCCGGCAGCGAGCGCCCTTCCTTGTCCACGATATCGGCGATGATGCCCGGCAGCGGCCGCGTCGCAGAACCGGGCTTGGTGGCGATCGCGCCCGGCAGAGGCGCGATCATAATCATGCCCGTCTCCGTTTGCCACCACGTATCGACAATGGGACAGCGGCCCTTGCCGATGTGTTCGTGATACCACATCCACGCTTCGGGATTGATCGGCTCGCCGACTGTGCCGAGCAATCGCAAGCTGGACAGATCGTGTTTGGCCGGCCAATCATTGCCCCACTTGATGAAGGCGCGAATGGCCGTTGGCGCCGTGTAGAACAGGCTGACGCGATATTTCTCGACGATGGACCAGAAACGGTCCTCGCGCGGATGGTTCGGCGCTCCTTCATACATGATCGTCGTCGCCCCGTTGCTCAAGGGTCCGTAGACGATGTAACTATGCCCCGTCACCCAGCCGATGTCGGCGGTACACCAGTAGGTGTCCTCCTCGCGCAGATCGAAGACCCACTTGTGAGACAGCGAAACGCCCAAAAGATAGCCGGCGGTCGAGTGCAGAACGCCCTTGGGTTTGCCGGTCGAGCCGCTGGTATAGAGGATGAAGAGCGGATGCTCGCTGTCGAGCGGGACCGGCGGGCAGTCCGCGGAAGCATCGGCCATTAGCTCGTGCCACCACAGATCGCGGCCGACTTTCATGTCCACTTGTTGATTACAGCGGTTGAAGACGATGCACTTCTCGACTGTGGGCGATCGGTCGAGCGCCTGATCGACGTTATGTTTGAGGGGCACCACCTTGCCGCGCCGCCAGCCGCCGTCGGCGGTGATGAGCAATTTCGCCTTGGCGTCGTTGTTGCGGTCGGCGACGGCGTCGGCCGAGAAACCGCCGAAGACAACGCTATGCGTCGCGCCGATGCGAGCGCATGCCAACATGGCAATGGCCAATTCCGGCACCATCGGCATGTACAGCGTCACGCGGTCGCCGGGCTGGATGCCCAGACCCTTGAGGACGTTGGCGAACTTGCAGACTTCGCGGTGCAACGCCTGGTAGGTAATGACGCGGCTATCGCCCGGCTCCCCCTCCCAGATGATGGCGGCCTTGTTGCGGCGCGGGCCGGCGAGATGGCGATCAAGGCAGTTAGCACTGGCGTTGAGCCGGCCGCCGACGAACCATTCTGCGTGCGGCTCGTTCCACACCAGAACTTTGTTCCAGCTCTGCATCCATTGCAACGACTTGGCCTGTTCTGCCCAGAACCCTTCCGGATCGTCCTTGGCGCGCTTCCAGAGACGCTCGTAGTCTGCCACACTCTTGACGTGGGCAGCGGCGGCGAAGTCAGGAGACGGAGAAAAGGAACGCATTTCCTTGAGGACACTGGTAATGTGCGGAGTCGCTGACGAGGACATGGTCGGCACCCGAGTTCGGTTTTCGGTTTTCGGTTTTCAGTTTTCAGTGTAGTAAATTCCCAATCCCCGACACTACAGACCGAAAACCGAAAACTGAAAACCGAAAACTGTTGGATGCTTTGACCCTCGGCACGGCGCTTGCTAAAATCATCCAATCGACGAGGAGGAGCATCATGGCGACCGTGGCGTTGGTCAATTACTTCAAGCGCTACAAGATGGAAGCGGATTTGCGTTCGTTGCCGTCGCCGCGGCTGCCGAAAGATTTCTCCTTCGCCGCCTGGAGTTACGAGCTTCTCGATGTGCATGCGGAGATGCTTTTCGGCAGCTTCCATCAAGAAATCGATGCTCAAGTTTTTCCCAGCCTGGGCGATCGTCAGGGGTCGCTGTGCCTGATGATCGAGATGACGCGAAAGCGCGGCTTTTTGCCGGACGCGACCTGGCTCCTGTTAAGCCCGCTCGGACCGTGCGGCACGGTGGAAGGGCTGCGCGAGCGCGATGGGATCGGCTCGATACAGAACCTCGGCATTCTTCCGGGATGGCGCGGCCGCGGTCTTGGCGCGGCGTTGCTCTTGCAAGCGCTGCACGGCTTCCGCCAGGCTGGACTTAGCCGTGCGCTGCTTGAAGTGACAGCCCAGAATGAAACCGCCATTCGTCTCTACCGACGCTTGGGATTTCGACGCACCAAAACGTTGTACAAGGCCGTGCCAGAATGGCGCGGGTTGTGAAGATGGTGATCGGGGTCGTGTCAGCGCCCTGAGTGTAGCGTTCTCGGGGCGCTTACGCGGCCCCGCTCGCCCGCATCGCTTGTTTTTGAGGTTCCTGTGCAGCCCCAAATAAATCAGCACACCTTCGCCAATGGATTAACCTTGCTGGCCGAGCGCATGGAACACGTGCGATCGGCGGCGTTCAACTTTCTGGTTCCTGCCGGCTGCGCGTTTGACCCGCCCGATCAGCTTGGCATGGGTACCGTGCTCGCCGACCTGCTCACTCGCGGCGCCGGACCCCGCGATAGCCGGCAGCTTACCTTCGACCTGGATAATCTGGGACTCGATCGCGGCGAAGGCGTCGGCCTGATGCACATGCACCTGTGGGGCGCCACGGTGGCCCGCAACTTGCCAGCCGCCCTGGAAATCTACGCCGACATCCTCCGCCGCCCGCATCTGCCCGATGACGAGCTGGAAGCCGTGCAGGCGCTGGCTTACCAGGATTTACGCAGCCTGGAAGATGAGCCGCGCTCCAAGGTCTCGGTGACGCTGCGCAAGCATCTGTATCCGTCGCCGTTGAGCAACGACCGCCGGGGCACCGCGGAGGGCATCGCCAAGATCACCAGCGATGCCGTTCGACGGCATCACCAGAGATGGTTCAAGTCGGACGGCGCCATCCTCTCGGTGGCTGGCAACATTGAATGGCAGCCATTGCGCGATCAAATTGAACGCCTATTTGGCGACTGGCAGGGGTCCGCCGACCGCACGCTCAGCTTCGGCACGCAACCGCCGCGGCGAGCGCACCTCGCCAAGGACCTGGAACAAACGCAAATCACCGTCGCCTATCCGAGCGTACCGATCGGCCATCCGGATTATTATTCGGCCCTGGGCGCGGTGTATGTGCTATCGTCACCGGGCGGTATGAGTTCTCGATTGTTCACCGAAATCCGCGAGAAACGCGGCCTTTGCTATACCGTCTCCGCCGGACATGACATGCTCAAGGATCGGGCCAACGTTATCGCCTACGCCGGAACGACGAATGAGCGTGCCCAGGAGACGCTCGACGTGTTGCTTGCCGAATTGTGCCGCTTGCAAGAAGGGATCGAGGTTGAGGAAGTTGAACGCATCCAGGCCGGCATCAAGTCCGGATTGATTATGCAGCAGGAATCGACCCGCTCCCGAGCGTCGTTCCTCGCCTCCGATTGGTACTATCTCAGCCGAGTACGAAGCCATGAGGAGATCCAATCGGCCATCGACGGACTCTCGCCGTCGATCATCCTCGACCACTTACGCCGTTATCCGCCGGGCGATTTCGTCATCGTGACTTTGGGACCGAAGGCGTTGAAATGCTAACCGCCAAAACGCCAAGGACGTAAAGGACACCAAAGACGCAAGCATTATTCCCTCTCAACTTGGCGTCCTTGGCGATTTAATATCTAAGGAGCAAACATGCCTTTTCACAGTCATCTGCTTGCCAACGGGTTGCAGATTGTCGGCGAGACGAGTCCGTCGGCGCGCTCGGCAGCGTTGGGCTTCTTCGTCCGCACCGGCGCACGCGATGAGACGCCGGAAGAATGCGGTGTGACGCACTTCCTCGAACACATGGTTTTCAAAGGCACGCCGCGCCGCACCGCCCTGGACGTTAACCGCGACTTCGATCGCATCGGCGCCGACTACAACGCCTTCACCAGCGAGGAAAACACCGTCTTTCACGCCGCCGTATTGCCCGAATATCTTCCACAGGCCGTGGACATTCTCGCCGACATCCTGCGGCCAAGCCTCCGCGACGACGACTTCAACATGGAGAAGAAAGTCATCATCGAGGAAATCGGCATGTACGAAGACCAGCCGATGTGGTCCGCTTACGATCATGCCAAGCGGCTGTACTTCGCCGAGCATAAATTGGGCAACAGCATCCTCGGCACTCCTGCGAGCATCACCGCCCTGACGCGCGATCAAATGCACGGCTATTTCCAGCGCCGCTACGTGGCGCCGAACATTCTCGTGGTCGCGGCTGGCAATTTTGACTGGCCGCGCTTCGTGGATCTGGTCGAAAAGCATTGCGGTCACTGGCAGCAGGGAGCGATTGGCCGCGGCGGCGTAAGCGAGACGCGCGGATCAGGACGTTTCGAGGTGATGACCAAGGACAAAGTAATGCAGGAACATGTGTTCCTTATCTCACCGGGACCGCCCGCTGATTCTCCGCTGCGCTACGCCGCTGATTTGCTCGGCATGGCCATCGGCGACGACTCGGGCAGCCGGCTTTACTGGGCGTTGATCGATCCGGGATTGGCCGACTCCGCTGATTGCAGCTTCCACGAGTACGAGGGGGCGGGCGCTTTCTACACTTCCTTTAGCTGCCAGCCCGAGCAGAGCGAGGAGACGCTCGAACTCGTCGCGGAGGTGCTGCGTGATGTGCAGGCCAACAGTATCAGCGAGGAGGAGTTGAACCAGGCTCGCAGCAAGGTGCTCTCGCGCGTGGTCCGCGGCAGCGAACGGCCCAAGGGACGACTGATGGCGGTGGGCATGAACTGGATTTATCAGCATGGCTACCGGACGGTGGATGACGAGCTGCGTGCCTTCGAGTCGGTGACGCTGTCCGCGATTCGGGAGGTGCTTGAACGGTACCCCCTCGATCGAGCGACGACGTTGGCGCTGGGCCCGCTGGCACAATTGACTTCGCCGCAGGGAAACGGCTCCCGATAAGCTGGAGGGATCGATGAGCGGCGATTCCGCCCATCGCCGGTCGATGGGACCGTTGCTCGAATCTTGCTTTAGTCGTGAACGCATGTTTAAATTCTTTGACTAGAGATCTGGGAACGTGTTCTTTTTTTTTCATTTTCTCTTACTCTCCTCTTGACAGGCGTTTTCTTCCTGTGAGAATTGATTGAGAAGAGATGAACAGTGGAGCAAGTATTCTCATTCGCCTTTCATCAACTGGCCGGTATATTAGGATTTTGCCCACCTTGCTTTTTGGCGCTCCTACCTCCGCCCCTATCGGCGAGGCGTCCTCATCGGCGAGGGCGGATCGCACTTACTATTTTTCTCCAGGGAGGCTTACATGCCACGATTCCGCTTGTGGAAGCGATGGCGAGGGTTCACGCTGATCGAACTACTCGTCGTCATCGCCATCATCGCCATTCTCATCGGTCTGTTGTTGCCGGCAGTCCAAAAAGTTCGCGAGGCTGCGGCGCGGACTCAATCGCAGAACAATCTGAAGCAGATGGTTCTGGCGTCGCACAATTTCGCCGACACTCACCAGACGAATCTGCCGCCCGCCTACGGTGTGTTCCCCCCCGGCACGAACGGCTGGGAGCAGCCTGGGTCCGCCGAAGGCACCTTTTTCTTCCACATTCTGCCGTTCATCGAACAGCAGAACCTGTACAATGCCGGCACCACGTCGAGTAATGGGACGCCTCTGGGTGGACTGAGCATGCAGCTGGAGTGGGCTGGTGTGCCTCGCGCGGTCAAGACCTATCAGGCGCCTGCCGATCCTTCGATCCCTAGCGGCGGAACCTCCGATTACACGAGCTACCAAGTAAACGCCATGGCTCTGGCGCAGCCGAGCGGCGGCAATTACATGTGGGCCAATGCGCGAATGCCCTCGACGTTCACGGACGGCACCTCGAATACGATTTTCTTCGCCGAGGCTTACGCGCAGACCGGTTCCGGCGGCCAGGGGGGACTCTCGTCGCCCGGCTTTACCTTCTACTGGGCCAGCCGCTACGAGGGATGCACCCAAGATTATTACGGTGCGCCAAACTACCTGGCCAACATCTACACGGATACGCAGATTTATCCCTACTCGCCCACGAATCTTTATCAGTACGCTTTCACGCCTCCCGGCACCCCGCCCGCGAAAGTTAACATTTACGGCCCTACCAATCCAAGCTCCGCGTTCAATACCTGCCTGCCGAACGCACTCACCGCGGCCGGAATCCAGGTAGGCATGGGCGATGGCTCGGTGCGTCTTGTTAGCACCGGCACCAGCGTTACTACCTGGTACTTGGCGAACAATCCTCAGGATGGTCTGCCAATGCCCAGCGATTGGTAATGGTGGGTTTTCGTTATCGTTTCCGAGATTTTGCCGCCGCGGAGCAATTCCGCGGCGGCAGCGTTTCCGATTGGACTAGAGAAATAGGTGTTTCTTCATGTGTAGCAGCTCGTCTCGTCGTCTACGGTGCTTCTCCCGCTTTGGCGGCTTGTTGGCGTTTGTGATTCCTCTGGCGATTGGTTGCGGAAGCGGCAAAGGGAAAGTAACCGGCAACGTCACCTTGGACGGTCAGCCCCTACCAGCCGGCACGATCACGTTCCATCCCGGCAAAGGAAATTCGGTCTCCGGCCCGATAACCGATGGTCAGTATTCCGTCACCGGCGTCCCAGCGGGCGAGTCGAAAGTGACTGTGGAAACCGCCTCCATCAAGGGGCAAGCAGATGCCCTAGGGATGGCGAATCAGAACATGGCCAAGTCTATGGGCGGCCGTATGCCTCCTCCCGGTCGAATACCCAAGGAAGCCAAGGAAGCGCTGGAAAAAGAGCAAGAACGCTCGAATGAAATGATTCAGAAAGCGAAGGAGATGCGCGATAAGTATCGCAAGATCCCTGACAAATATTCCAAAGAGGATTTATCGGGGTTAAGCTGCCCCATAAAGGCAGGTTCCAATACCTTTGACGTTCCCCTGTCCTCCAAATAAGCCATCGTCCGTAGTGAGGTTGCCCGTCCCCGGAGCGCCAGCAGCGATGGGCCAAAGTGTCTATCGCGGCGTTCCGGGCAGGTTGTTTACTGTTTCGCCGCGAGCCGCTAGCCCTTGCCTACCTCTCGCGGCAGAACCGGTGATTCTTTTCTCTTCGACTTCACGCCTTCTTCCATGCGCAAGTCTCTTACTACCCGGGCAATCCTAAGAATCTTGGTTGCCTGTTGCTTGCTCGGCTTGACAGTGCTGGGTCTCTGGCAAGTCGGGGCGCATTTTGGGGCGGAATATCATCTCCGCCAGGCCCGTCAAGCGTTAACGACACAGCGGTACACCCGCGCATTGGAGGAACTGACGAAAGCCCTCCGTTTCCGTCCTCACAGTGCTGAGATTCATTTGCTTGCCGGCCGCGCGGCGCGTCAGGCAGGCAACCACTCAGCCGCTGAAGATCATCTCCAAGCCTGCCGGGCATTGCAAAAGGGCGTCTCGGAAGAATTGCAATTGGAAGAATACCTGCTCCGCGCCCAAAAAGGGGAAGTGGAAGCCGTTTATCGTTACCTGGCTCCTTATCTCTACCAGGAAGGGCCGTTGACGCCGCTGGTCCTCGAATCTCTTTCTCACGCTTATTTATTGATATACAGATTTGACCTCGCCGAGAAATGCCTCCTACGCTGGCTGCAATTGGAACCGGAGAATATCGAAGCCCTTAATCTGCGCGGTGTCTACTACACGCTGAAGTTGAACGATGATTTGGCCATAGCGGACTTGCGCCATGTTCTCGAACGGGATCCGGAACGAACCGCCGCGCGCATCGTCCTGGCCCAGACGCTAAAGCAGCGCTATCGCTACGCAGAAGCCGCCAAAGAGTATGAAATCGTACTACAACAAGATGCTAGCTCATTTGCCGCTCGAGTGGGACTGGCTTCCTGTTACGTGGATGACAGTAAATGGGAGGCGGCGAGGGCATGCCTGGAACCACTTCCCCGCGAACAGTCGGAGCATGCCGATGTCTTGTACGTACGCGGGCGAATCGCGGAGGGCGAAGGTCGATTCGATGAGGCAATCCCCCTGTTACAAGCGACCTTGGCCGCGAACCCTTCGGAAAGCTCGGCCTGTTACCACTTGGTCCAGTGCTATCAGCGCCAGGGAGACGAGGTGTCCGCCGGCAAATATCAGGAGCAGTTCGATCGAATCGAAAAGGACCAGAAGCGTTTAGTCGCTCTGACCAACGAGGCGAAAGACGCTTTGCCGTCCAATCCCGCCCTGTGCTGCGAGTTAGGAGAAGTATGTCTGCGCCTGGGCATCAAGGATCGCGGAGTGTACTGGTTGAACGCCGCCCTCCGACTTGATCCGCAATATTGGCCGGCCCACGAGCAGTTACTCCATTTTTATGAGGGACTCGGTCCGAATGCCGAGAAGGAAGCATCGTTCCATCGCCAACAGCTAGCCAGCCGTCCGACAGGCCCGTAGAGCACACCGGCTTGCGTGCCGGTTTCTAGGATCCACAGGCTATTTTCCCTACGGACGTGATAGCCAATCCAACATCCCTTTAGCTGCGGCTCCCTCCGTTGTATCGCGCCCAATAGACCGAGCGCGCCGTAGAGAGGACTCCGCTTGGGGCACATCGCCTCGCTCCAGGCCGAGCGCGCCGCGGAGCGCTTCAACTTCTGCCTGCTGTCGAATTTCGCCCGCGAACACTTTGAGATGATCAAGGAATTCCGTAGTTTGAAGGCGATTCATGAGCAGCCGGGTCACGGATTGTTTTTGCCAAGGCGCATCAAGAAGGATGCGGCCTAGCTGCTTGCAGATCTCCGGGCGGGGAATGCGGCGCTCGATTGCCAAAGCCATTTGGGCCAGTTCCTCATCGCATGGCTGGTAGTTGCCGGCGGCGGCTTCCAACTTCACTCGCAAGCTGCGGTAGTTGTCACTGCCTAACTCCGCTTCCAGGCTGGGGACCAACCATTCCCGCGCGTCGTCGATTCGACCAACGGTCAACAACAGATCCAGCTCCATCCGTGTTCCCTGTTTGCCGAAAACCGCCACGTCCGAAGCAAGCAATATATCCAAGGCTTTGCCGGCTAACCCATTGTCGACGGCTCGGGTGGCCCGCTCGAGGACAGAGGCCCGTATCGCTTGGTTCTCAAACCGATCCTGGCGCTTGCGGACCTCCGCGTCGAGCCTCTCAAGCTCCTGTTTCATACGGTCTTCGGTGGATGTGCTTCCCTGAGCCGGCGTCAGACCGCGTATCTGACGCAGTTGTTGCAGAGCTAAATCCAGGAAACGCATCTCGCGATAGAGTTCATACAGACGGTAATGGGCCTGGATGAGGCCGGGCTGGAGCAGCAAGGCCCGATGGAGAGTGACCGCGGATTGGATTTGGCGTACATGAGTGAGCGAAGGAAGATCCCGCTGCCAGGCGCGTTCGCGTGTCTTGCTGTTCAAATGCAGGTACGCCTCGCCTAAAAGCTGATAGGCCCGTGCATCGTGAGGATTTTCCTTTATGGCACGGCGGGCGGCACGGACGGCCAGCAACAGAACACCAGGAGGCCCGTCATCCTGGTCCCTGAAATGATTATCCGCCACCTGCATCGCCAGGAAATCGAGCGGGCGGATGCCCCCATTCACCGGCGGCTCAGGCCCATCGCGGCTGACCTGAAATGCGGCGAAGTCCACGAACTGACGCGGGAGATCAGTAAGTTCCGGCGCCCCTGCAACGATCGCTGCGGCTAAACCAAGTTCCCAAACGGCACGATGCCGTACCAGGAACATGGGGCGAAGCATATCGAAGTAAATCAGATACAAGGCTGCCTCGTCGCGGGCATGGGAGGGAGCGGAGGTCGCCGTCGTCCAATAGGACTTCCAGTCGGTGGGATCCGGCCCAGGCTCGGCTCCCCGCGCGGGTGCTTGATCCTCTTCCGCGGGCCGAAACGCACGCTGATGAAAATCGAGGCTCCACCTGGCGAATCGATCCGGCGAATGAGCTTGCGATGGTGCCCCGAGCGCCGGATCGCGCCACCCGAAAACGATGGTATCTCCACGAAGAAAAAGGATTGGCCATTCCCCGGGCGCTGTCACGAGACGCTGAAACACCGCGGCTGTGGCTTGGACATCGCTGTCGTGCAGCACCAGATAAGCGATCTGCCGCTCGCGGAGAATACGGCGCGCACGTTCAAGAGCGGAGGAATCGCTCAACAGCGCGCTGCGCACCGTCACGTAGTCGGGTGCTGCGCCGGCACAGAGGCGCCAGCGCGTGTCGCAGAAACTCTTCTCTTCTTCTGAGGCAAACCAGGCGAAATAATGCGCGGCCGTGGGAGAAAAGTTGAACCCGACCTCCGCGGGATGAAGCCGGCCTTCGTGGCGCCATTGTGTCACTTGCCGCACGGCCTCAACGAGTGAGGTATCCATTTCGACAAACCAGCCGCGCGGCCCGCGGAGTTGACCTTGCAGCCAGCCAGGCCATGCCGCAATCAACAGACCAATCACGACCGCCAGGGTCAGTATCCGTCCTCCGATGCTCCATAGCGGCGAGGCAGAAGACATGGGAGAACGCGTTGCACCGCGCCAGCGGGCAAATTCCTGAATATTCAAGGCCGTCAAAGGAGCGGCGGCGATGGCCATAAACGAGACGGCCGAAGCGTCCACAGCACTCAAACCGAGAAAGAATAGCAAGACCGGAAGCCGGCGAAAGCAGAGGGCCAGCGTGCGAGCGCCGCCGGACCGCGCGACCAGAGCGCTCGGAAGGAACGATGCGAACGACAGAAACACAAGCGGATAGTAAAGCAACCGGCCAAGGTGAGGAAGATCTTGAAAACGGAGATAATCTCTCTGAAAAGGCGATTGCAAGAAGCGACTGAATAACGGATCATCCCGTAGGATGGTCGCCTCGGTAGTAAAAGGCAGCAGCGACGGCAAAGCGAAGACGTGGTAATGATGCGGATTGAGCAGACAAGCCGCCGAACCCGCGAGAAGTACCAGACCAAGGGTACGCGCTTGCCCCAGCCTCTCACGTCCGGCCAGGAGCGTTCCCAAGAAGTACAGGCCAACGGTCAGGGGGCCCAGGACAAACCATTCGTCCAGGTTCGCCCACAAGGCAAACAACAACAGCACCGGCCACCACGAAGCAAGGGAAGCCGGACGGTCTCCCGTCAATCGACGCTCCAGCAGCCAGAGCGTAAGGGCCAGGAACACATAGGAAACACAGACCGGCCGCAACGGAACTGCGGAACCGATGATAAGCAAGGCGAAAACGGCGAAGACGATCGCGACCCAGCGGTTCTCCCCTTTTTCATGGTCCCCCTTTGTGCAGCCAAGGCAAATCAGTATCCAACCCAGCAGCGCCGTCAGACCGGCCTTGGCGATGACTAGGGCAGCTCCGTCTCCGAGTTGAAACAGATAAAAACTCAGTAAATCATAGAGCCACGAGGGGTTGACCCAGGAGACGCCTTGAGTAGTGAAGGCGAAGGGATCGATACCGAACTGATATTGTCCATGCGCGAGCAATCGACCACTCGCCAGGTGCAGCCAAACGTCGCTGTTGCGTGCGGGCAGCAAAGCAAGAAGGAAGGCCAATGCCAAGCCGCCAACGATGAGGAGCGCTTCCAGCAGGCGAATTGGGACGCTGAGGTTTCTGCCGGCGTCCGGTGATGGAGAGGCAAGCTGCGGCGGAGGCGGAAGGATTGTGACGCTTTCCGTAGCGGCGCCAGGAGGGGAAGACGGGACTCCGCGCTCCGGATGAGGATCGTCAGATGGGGTCATGAAAGAAGGGTTTCCGTGAAAAAGTCCGTTAAACAATGAAAGACGAGCGAACAAAAAACAATACTTTAAGGTAAATGCCCACGGATGGGGGGTCAAGGCGAGCCTCGGTGCGGGATCTTCTCTACTTGCATGCTTTCAGGAAAGCCACCAAATCGGCTAGTTCGCGCACCGTCAGCTGTTGATCGAGTCCGGCTGGCATCACAGATACCTTGCTCGGCTGCATCTCCTCGATCTCCTCGCGAGCGATGCGGACCTCTTGATTCGGCCCGGTCGCCAGCACGATTTCCTCCGAAGCGTCCTTGCGAATCAGGCCGTTATGCACCTTTCCGCTCTTGGTCGTCACCTGCACCGGCTCGTAGCTGCGCACCAGGCTGGCGCTGGGAAATATGATCGATTCCAATAAATCCCGTTCCGTGCGGATCTTGCCGATCTGCGTCAAATCGGGTCCGACGTTGCCGCCGAGATAGCCGATGGCATGGCAAGCCGAACACGACGCCTTGCTGCCGTTGAACACGGCCTGACCGCGGCGCACGTCGCCGTCCTTGATTGAGGACAACAGTTGCTCCAACCGCGCCTTTTGTTTTGCCGAGTCGACTTCGAGAAGAGTATAGAGCTCCTCGGCTTGGCGCTGCACAGCGGGGGAGAACTTAGCCAGGCGCGGCTTGAGCGTCTCGACGCGCAGGCTCGATCGCGCGGCGGATTCCTTCAAAGCGGTTACGAGGCCCAGGCCCACTTTCTCGGTGGGACCGGCGTCTCGCCGGTCACTCGAGGAAGCAAAGGCATCGAGCAAACGCTCCACCTCCAGTGGGCCGGCGTTTTTGATCGTCTCCACCAAGGCGAGGAGCTGCTCGGAGTCGAGTCTCGCTTTAGCAAGCACGTCGGCGGCGGCGGCACGGACGGCGACCGGTTGCTCGGCGTTCAGGCGCGAACGCAAAAAGGCGAACAGCGAAGGATCGATTTGCCCCACTCCGCCCGGGATGGCTGCAAGAGCGCTGACCCGCGCCGTCGCCTCCGTCCCAGCATTACTGCCGATTTTGCGGAGGACCGCTGCGAGAGGACGGGATTGCTCTGGCGACAGGCGGAGATGCCGGACCGCTGTAATCGCCTCGGTCTGAAGTTCGGTACTATTGGATTCCAGTACGGCGGTCAGACTACGGATCCAATCCGGCGGCGTCTCTTTGAGGTTTGCTCGTGTCATCACTCGGAGGGCAATACGCCGAGCGTTGCGGCCGGAAGGAGGTTCAGCGAGCAGTTTTTGCATGTCCTTGTTCGCAGCAAAGCGCGACAAATGCTGCACAAACTCATCTTGGGCCGCGGGAGCTAGTTTGTCCGCCGCAGACAGGCGCTCGTGAAGAAAGCTCGCGACTGCGACCGCCCATTCTGGATGCCGTCCGGCGATCCACCAGGCCGTTTCTTTCAATTTCGGATCGTCTGAAGTCAATTCCGACGTCACGAATTTCGCATCCAAGGTGCTGCCGTCCATTTGATCCAGCGCGGTCAAGACCGCACGTCGAATGAGGGGATTGCGGCTTTGTAGACCAGCCGCCGTCCCCTTGGCATCGCCGATCTCGATGAGAGCGTACGTCAGAGAATGCTCCAGCGAGCGATCGGACGATCGGCCGAGAGCATCGATCAGTGCCGGCACGGCGGTTTTGTCGCCTATACGTCCTAGGACCTCGGCAGCGGCCCGGCGATTATGCAGCGATGAGTTCTTGAGAAGCTGGATCAGCATCGGCACGGCTTTTCCATCCCGGCGTACGCTCACGGAATGAATCGCCGCCTGGCGCGTAGTTTCGTCCATGTCGTTCAGCGCTTGCCGCACGACGGCACGTGCATCGGCAGAATCGATGCGCGTCGCCGCCCACACCACGTTTCGTCGCTCCTCTGCCGAGTTGCTCGAACGTATCGCCTTCGTCAGCGCCGGTGTCGCCTCGGCTCCCTTGCGTCCTAACAACTCGACGGCGCGCCGTTGCACGGCTGGCCGCGGATCGCCAATCAAGCTCGCTAGCTCCGCCACCGACATGTTTGCCCACGCCAACTTGTGGCCGCGCGGGTCGTCGATCTTTGCGGCTCCCTTTCGCTTAACGCGGTAAATCGCCCCCAAAATATCCGGTTTATGCAACTGCGAGGTCGGGCAGCACAGCTTGTACCAGCCGCCCGTGTCGACTACCAACAAGCTGCCGTCGGCATCTTCCAGCACATCGGTCGGATGGAAGTCGAGATTGTTCGAGACCAGAAAATCCTCATCGCGCGTTCGGAAGGATGCTCCTTCGGGAATCAGCACGTGCCGCGTGACCTTGTGCATGTTGAACAGGCAGGCGAATAGATTGTCCTGATACTCGGCGCCGAAGACGCGCGATTCGTAGCGCGTCAGACCGCACGGCGCGGCCGCGCCCAGATGGGTCAAAACCGGCATCAGGGCCGGGCTGGTCCACTTGTGAGCTGAATCATAGATGACATTGTGGTCCTTGCCATAGATGCCGCCGTAGACGGCGTGGATGAGTCCGTCGCG
>Ga0070738_10003289_pt1 | contig 21646 bp, 18 predicted proteins | sample Coa_R2_2_FD_66446 | JGI IMG/M metagenome (GOLD analysis project Ga0070738, IMG submission 66446) | Surface soil microbial communities from Centralia Pennsylvania, which are recovering from an underground coalmine fire - Coalmine... | ecosystem: Environmental > Terrestrial > Soil > Unclassified ... | reverse complement strand
GTGAACTTCTCTTTGAAATTGTCGAAGCTGCCGAACGCCGATTGGATCGCCGAAGCTACGTTGCCCGCCGGCGATCCGCCTCCGTTAGGCGACATGATCTGCCAAAACATGGTGTGATTCACATGGCCGCCTCCGTTGTTGCGCACGGCGGTGCGAATGCTCTCGGGAACGGCCGCGCAATTATTGGCCAGCAACTCCTCGACGCTCTTGGCCGCCAAATTGGGCGCGGACTCCAGCGCCTTGTTCAAATTCGTGACGTAGGCACCATGATGTTTGCCATGGTGAATCTCCATGGTCATTTTATCGATGTGCGGCTCCAACGCTTCTGGAGCGTAGGGCAAAGCAGGCAAGCTGAACGGCATGGGATCTCTCCTTTAGAAATAATGATGCTGTAACCGCTGCTACTTAAGATGATGCGATGATTATGACGTTGCACGCTGGTAGGCGTCCGCCAACCGGAACATGTCCGTTTCGTTGAAATGCCTGGTCAAGATTTGCAATCCCACCGGCAGACCCTCCCGCGTCTTCCCGCACGGAACGCTCATACACGGGATTCCGGCCAGGTCTCCTGTAATTGTATAGATGTCGGAAAGGTACATCGCCATCGGGTCGTTCACTTTCTCGCCCAGGCGGAACGCTGGAAATGGGGAAACCGGCCCCACGATCGCGTCCACCTGCTCAAACGCCTCGGCGTAATCGCGCGCCACGAGCGCCCGCACTTTTTGCGCTTTCAAATAGTAAGCGTCATAATATCCGGCGCTGAGCACGTAAGTTCCGAGCATGATGCGGCGCTTGCACTCCGGCCCGAACCCTTCATCCCGCGTCAGGCGATACATTTCCGCTAGCGTGGAAGCCGATGACGCGCGCGCCGTGTAACGCACGCCGTCATAGCGCGCCAGATTGGAGCTGGCCTCCGCCGTCGCAATGACGTAGTAGCATGCCACGGCGTAGGGGGTGTGCGGCAGCCTGATCTCGCGCACCTCGCATCCTAATTTCTTGAGCACTTCTGCCGCGGCCATCACCAAATCTCCCGTCTCGCTGGCGAGGCCCTCGAAAAATTCTTTCGGCAGACCGATTTTCTTTCCGCGGACATCGCCATCCAAAGCCGCCGCGTAATCGGGAACCGGAGCCAGCGCGGAAGTCGAATCCATTTCGTCGCGGCCCGCGATCGTCCTCAGCATCACCGCCGCATCGCGCACGGTGCGGGAAAACGGACCGATGTGATCCAGCGAGCTGGCGAATGCCGTTAACCCGTAGCGCGAGACTCGGCCGTAAGTGGGAGTCACTCCGGTGACGCCGCAGAACGACGCCGGCTGCCGGATCGAGCCTCCCGTATCCGAGCCCAGCGCCAAAACCGCCGTCCCCTGCGCCACCGCCGCCGCCGACCCTCCGCTTGATCCGCCCGGAACGCGATCCAACGCCGCCGGATTCCGCACTGGGCCAAACGCCGAATTTTCATTGGACGATCCCATGGCGAATTCATCGCAATTGGTCTTTCCGATAATGACTCCTCCCGCCTGCTCCAGGCGGATCACCGCCGTCGCGTCGTAGGGAGGAATATAGTTCGCCAAGAGCCTTGACCCGCAAGTTGTGCGCAAGCCGCGCGTCAGGATCACGTCCTTCACGGCGATAGGAACGCCCGCCAGAGGCCCGGGTTCTTCGCCCCGCGCCAGCATTTCATCCACGCGGCGCGCTTGCGCCAGGGCGCGCTCGGAAGCGAACGTCAGGTAGGCGTTGGTCTTCGAATTCTCGGCCTCGGCGAAAGCCAGCGTGTCTCTGGCCAACTCTTCCGCGCTGAACTGTTTCTCCTTCAGCCCCTGGCGGATGGAATCGATGGTGTGCGGCTTCAACGCTCAATCACCTTCGGCACTTTGAAATACCCCGATCCGGCCAACGGCGCATTGGCGAGCGCTTCGCGATTTTCCAGGCAGGGCCGTTCCATGTCCTCGCGCAAAGTCAAGTTTTCCGGCGCGTCGTACAAGACCTGCGCCATCGCCTCCACGTTGGACGTATCCAGTTCCTTGAGTTTGTCCACATGAGCCAGAATGCCGCTCAAATCCCGCGCCATGCGCTCAATCTCTTCTTCGGTCAAAGCCAAATTGGCCAACTCGGCCACCCGCCGCACCTCCTCGTGACGGATCATCCCGCGCTCCTTCGCGATTTCTCGTACAGCAACTCCAGCACCGGGTCCCCGATCCTCGCCCTGTCCCCGGCGGTCCCGTCGTTCCGCGCGAAAGCTGCCCTCTGCGGTCCGCGCCGGGGCGGCGCTTGAGAATGACGCACCGGGCGGAAATCGAGATCCGTCACCAATCCTTCATCCAGTTCCTTAGCCAAATTCCGCAATAAAAAATGACGCAGCGTGTTGAGCTGCCTCTGCCAAACCGAATCCTCCACCTCCACGATCAACGTGCCGCGCACCAGCCCGCGCGCCTGAGTATGGGAAGCGATGATCTTGCCCGCCGCAACAGGCCAAGCGGCGCGCGCGCGCGTGTCCCCATCGGCAAGTTGCGGAGGAAGATTCATTTTCCGAATGAGGCGTCCGGCTCGTTGCATGTCGGGGTTGCCGGGGGAAATGTTGATTGTAGCATGGGCCTTATGGATCTGGTTCTTGCTTCCCAATCGCCCCGCCGCGCCGAGCTGCTGCGCAACGCCGGCTTCCGCTTCCAAGTGCGCTCCAAGCCGGTCGAGGAGGTCCGCCGGGCCGGAGAAGCGCCGCGAGATTACGCCATGCGTCTGGCTCGCGACAAAGCCAACGCGGCGTGGGAGAGCCGCGAAGAAATCGTGCTAGGCGCCGACACGATCGTGCGGCTCGGCAAACAAGTGCTGGAGAAACCGGCCGACCAGGAAGAAGCGCGATCCATGCTGGCGGCTCTGTCGGGGCGCATACACACAGTGATTACCGGCATCTGCTTCCGCCATGCCGGCGGCGAAACCGTCGATTGTGAATCCACTCGAGTCTGGTTTTCCCGCCTCGATTCCGAGGAAATCGCCGCTTACGTCGCAAGCGGGGAGCCGATGGACAAAGCCGGCGCCTACGCCATCCAGGGATTGGCTTCCAAATTCGTCCAGCGCATCGAAGGCTGCTACTTCAACGTGATGGGCCTGCCGGTTCCTCGCGTTTACCGCCGCTGGAAGCGGCTGCGCTTTGCGCGCGGTTGATATAAACTGCTTAGTCATGAGTTTGCTTCAGCCCAGCCGCAGAAGCTTTATGGCGCTCGCCGCGGCTCCGTTTGCGCGCCGGATCGCGCTTGGCGCCGATGCCCCTGTCGTGACTGCCGAGACCTCGTTCGGAAAAATCCGCGGCGTGGAGCGCGACGGAATCAAAATCTTCAAAGGCGTTCCTTACGGCGCCCCGACCGGCGGAAAAAACCGCTTCCTGCCGCCCGTCGACCCCGCCCCCTGGGCGGGCGTTCGCGATGCCCTTGAATACGGCCCCACCGCCCCGCAGACCTCGCCGCCGCCCGCCTCCCAGAGCGAAGACTGCCTGGTGTTGAACGTCTGGACGCCCGCGATCAACGATGGCCGTAAGCGCCCCGTCATGTTTTGGTGCCACGGCGGACATTTTCAGAGCGGCTCCGGGTCAAGCCCCGGCCAGGACGGAACCAATCTCTGCCGGCGTGGCGACGTCGTCGTCGTCACCATCAATCATCGCCTCAACGCCCTCGGCTTCCTGTATCTCGCCCAATTGGGCGGCCCCGATTTCGCCTCTTCCGGAGCCGCCGGCATGCTCGACATCGTCCACGCCTTGAAATGGGTGAACCGCAACATTTCCGAATTCGGCGGCGATCCCGGCAATGTCACCATCTTCGGCCAATCGGGAGGAGGCCGGAAGGTGGAGACGCTGCTCGCCATGCCCTCGGCCAAGGGCCTTTTTCACCGCGCCATTATCGAAAGCGGCGCCACGATGAAGCTTATCGACGCCGCCGACGCCGCCGCCTATGCCCACAGTTTTCTTTCTTCCTTCGATTTGAAGGCGAACCAGGTCCGCCAACTGCAAAACCAGCCGCTCGAAAAGATTATGGAGGTCTATGCCCTCTCTGCCAAAACCTTCGGAGCCGAGAAGTTCTCGCCTGCGGTCGACGGCAAAATCATTCCCCAACATCCGTTCTATCCCGCCGCCTCCTCCGTTTCGGCCGATGTGCCCGTGATGATCGGCTCCACGCGCACGGAGCTGACGCTCTCGCTCCGCAACGACGAGGCCGCCTTCCATCTGGACGAAGCCGGCATGCGATCCCGCGTCAGGCAGTACTTGGGCGACCAGACCGATCGCGTTATCGAGGTCTATCGCAAGGCCAATCCCCAGGCGGCGCCCTCGGAGCTATTTTTTCTCATCGCCAGCGACCACGAATACTCCGCGCCGACCATGAAGATCGCCGAGCGGCGGGCGGCGTTGAATCGGGGCCCCGTGTATTTGTACTATTTCACCTGGGAGTCTCCCGTGGAGGGCGGCCGGCTGAAATCGCCTCACACCATTGAGATCCCCTTCGCTTTCGACAACGTCAAAATTTCCTCCGCGCTCACCGGCGGCGGCGCGGAAGCCATGGCGCTGGCGGATAAAGTCAGCGACTCCTGGATCGCCTTCGCCCGCACCGGCGACCCCAATCAGCCCAAGCTGCCTCACTGGCCGAAATACGAATCCACAAACCGCTTCACCATGGTGATTAACAATGAAAGCCGGGTGGAAAAAGATCCCATCCGCGAGCAGCGCCTGGCCATGTTCCACGCGCTGAAGCTCGACTAGACTACAATAATTCCTCGAAGGAGATCTCAGGATGAAGTTCCAATGGTTCGCGTTCTCCGCCGCCGCGGCGGCCTTTCTGTTGGCCGTTGCTCCCCTCCGCGCCCATCATTCCTTTGCCGCCGAGTACGATAGCAAACAAGTGGTCAAGCTGACCGGAGCCGTCACTCGCGTCGATTGGAGCAATCCCCACGTCTATTTTTACATCGACGTGAAAGACGCCGATACCGGCCGGGTCACCAATTGGGCATTTGAAATGGCCGCGCCCGCGGCGCTTCAAAAAAGCGGCTGGAAGCGCACGACCATGAACGTCGGCGATGTGGTGATCGTCGATGGCACTCGAGCCAAGGACGGAGGCGCCCACGGCAACGCGCGGGCCGTGACGCTCGCCAGCACCGGCCAGCGTTTGGGCGCCGCCTCCAGCGAAGGCTATCCCGCCGGGAAATAGGCGACCATGCGGAAATATCTCGCGGCAATCACAGCAGCCTTCATAACGCTTGCAGGCGCGGCGCTTCTCTCGGGTCAAGAGAACGCCCCGCAGACCATCGGCAGTCAGTTGAAGGGACGAGGCGGCCGCGGAGCGGCAAAACAAAAGCCCCCCTCGGCCCCCACGCCGCGCTGGCCAGACGGCCATCCGCTGTTGAGCGCCCCTCCCGGCCAAAACGGCTATTGGGATTCCGGTTTTGGCTCGCTCACCGGCAAGGCCGGCAGCAATCTTCCGACCAATCTTGAAATCTCGGAAGTTCCCTTTCAGCCCTGGGCGAAGGCGCTCTACGAAGAACGCCGCAGGACGCAGGATAAGAGCGATCCGCACGTCCGCTGTGTCGCTCCCGGCGGTCCGCGCCAGTTCCACACTCCCTTCGGTCTTTTGATTTATGAACTGCCCGAAGCCAAGCGCGTTCTGGTGCTCTCCGGCGGCGGGCCGCGCACTTGGCGCGTGATCTACATGGACGGCCGCCCGCATCCGCCGGCCGACGATCTCGATCCCAGCTATCTTGGCCATTCCATCGGCCACTGGGAAGGCGACACGCTCGTGGTCGACACCGTCGGGTTTAACGAAAAGTTCTGGATGGCTCGAGGCGGCCTGCCGCACACCGACGCCCTGCACCTGATCGAACGCATCTCTCGTCCCGATTTCAACACCCTCAAGTACGAAGCCACCATCGACGACCCTAAAGCCTACACCCGCGAGTGGACCGGCGGCTGGACCATTCCCTGGGTTCCGAATCAGGACTTCCCCGAGTACTTCTGTCAGGACAACAATCGCGATTACGGCCATTTGGTAGGACAGTAGATGCGCTTTAGACTTGCTGCAATTTTGCTGGCGCTCGCCCCATTATTTGCGCAGGAGGGCCACCCGCTGGTAGGCTCTTGGCATGGAGACTGGGGCCCAAACGCGAAAGATCGCACGGATATCACTCTCATTCTCAACTACGACGGCAAGAATGTCGTCGGCATGATCAATCCGGGACCCGACGTGGCTAAGCTGCAGAACGCCGCGCTGGACGCGAGCAATTGGGGCGTCCACTTCGAAGCGGATCTGAAAGACCGCACCGGCAAGCTGGTTCACATCATCGCCGACGGCAAATTGGAGGATGTCACCTCGGCCCGCCGCAGAATCGTGGGCGCCTGGAGCCAGGGCGGAGTAAAGGGAGATTTTAAGATCACCCGCGACGATTAAGCCGTAATTTCCGCGAACCCCGGGGACCTTTCACCCGTAATAGGAGCCATGGGACCCTTGAAGCATGTCCTGCGGCGGCTGGCGCATGCGCCTGGATTCGCCCTCGTCGTGGTTTTGACCTTGGCGCTCGGCATTGGCGCAAACACAGCGATTTTCAGCGTCGTCGAGAGCGTGCTGATCAAGCCGCTGCCCTTTCCTCAGGCTGAGAACCTGGTGGGCGTTTGGCACTTGGCGCCGGGCGTTCAGGGCATCAGCGGCAACATCAGCTGCGCGCCCACCATGTATTTCACCTACCGCGAGGAAAACCGGACATTTCAGCAATTCGGGCTTTGGAACAGCGGTGGCTCGAGCGTCACCGGCGTCGCGGAGCCGGAACGGGTCCGCGTCTTGAGCGTCACCTATGGCGCGCTGCAGGCATTGAGCGTCGAGCCCGCGCTTGGGCGCTGGTTTTCGCAAGCCGACGATACCCCGGGCGCGCCCGAGACCGTGATCCTCACATACGGCTACTGGCAGCGGCGCTTCGGCGGTAGCGCATCCGTCCTCGGACAGACGCTGACCATGGATTCCCGGCCCCACACGATTATCGGCGTAATGCCGAGGAATTTCCGGTTTTTGAATACCAACCCCCAAGTGATTCTGCCCATCCGCTTTGAGCGCGATAAGCTGTCCCTCGGAAATTTCAGTTATCGCGGCATCGCCCGCCTGAAACCCGGCGTCACGCTCCCGCAGGCCAATGCCGATGTCGCGCGGATGCTGGGGATCTGGCTGAAAGCATGGCCCGTCCCGGTTGGACTCAGCCGCACGATGTTTGAAAACGCCCGCTTCGGTCCGAACGTTCAGCCATTGAAGCAGGAAGTAGTGGGAGACATCCGCTCGACCTTGTGGGTCCTGATGGGAACCATCGGACTGGTGCTGTTGATTGCTTGCGCCAACGTCGCGAATCTATTGCTGGTGCGGGCCGAAGCAAGGCAGCAGGAACTGGCGATCCGCGCCGCTCTGGGTGCAGGCTGGGGGCGGATTGCGAAAGAGCTGCTGCTTGAAAGCCTCGCGCTGGCGGCGATGGGTGGCGCATTGGGACTGGCGCTGGCATACGGGTCGCTGCGGTTGCTGGTCGCGAAAGGTCCGGCGACGCTGCCTCGACTGGGAGAAATTGGAATCGATCTCTTCGTGCTGGGATTCGCGTTGGCGGTTTCGCTGCTATCGGGCCTCCTGTTCGGTCTGATCCCGGTTTTGAAATGCGCGGGACCCCATCTTGCTTTGGCTTTGCGCGGCGGAGGACGCAGCATGAGCCACGGCCGGGAACGGCAGCGTGCCCGCAACACGCTGGTGGTGGTTCAGGTGGGCTTGGCGCTGGTGCTGCTGGTCGGCTCCGGCTTGATGATTCGCACCTTCCAAGCGTTACGAAATGTGCAGCCAGGATTCACGCATCCCGAGGAATTGCAGTTGATGCACGCTTACATTTCCGAGGCGCAGGCGAAGGATTCAGAAGCGGTGATGCGGATGCGACAGCAAATGCTGGAGAAACTCGCCGCGATTCCGGGCGTTTCTTCCGTGACAATCGCCAGCAGCGCGCCCATGGAAGGGTTCATCGACAACGATCTTCTCTATGCGGAGGACAAGAGCTATGCGGTCGGAGAGATCCCTCCCATTCGGCGATTCCGATTTGTATCGCCTGGCGCCTTCAAGACAATCGGAACGCCGCTGATCGCCGGGCGCGATTTCACCTGGACCGATCTCTACGAGAAACGGCGCGTCGCCATCGTTTCCGAAAACCTGGCGCGGGAAATGTGGGGCGGCGCGGGCGCGGCGATGGGCAAACGGGTTCGAGCGGCTCCCAGGGATCCCTGGCGCGAAATCGTGGGCGTGGTGGGCGACCTCTACGATAATGGCGTGCAGGAGAAGGCGCCAACGATTGTATATTGGCCTTTGCTGATGGATACGTTCCGCGGTGATTCCATGCCCGTTGACCGCGGAGGAGCTTTTGTCATCCGCACCAGGCGGGCAGCGACGGAGAGCTTCTTGAAAGAGGCGCGCCAAGCCATTTGGTCCGTGGATTCGAATCTGCCCGTCTTTCTGGTGCAAACGCTCAAAGACGTCTATGACCAATCGATGGTGCGGACCTCGTTTACGCTTGTGCTGCTCGCGCTTGCGGGCGGAATGGCTCTGGTGCTTGGCATTGTCGGCATCTACGGCGTCATTGCCTATGCCGTTTCCCATCGGACCCGGGAGATCGGCATTCGCATCGCCCTGGGCGCGCAAGCAGGCGAAATTCGCCGGATGTTTGTCGGGCGCGGAATGATTCTTGCGTTGGTGGGCCTGGGGCTAGGTCTCGTAGCGGCATTGGGGATGACGCGCCTGATGTCCTCGGTGCTATTCGGCGTCACCGCGCTCGATCCCATCGCCTACGCCGCGGCGGCTTCGCTTTTGATCGCCGCCTCGGTTTTCGCCAGCTACTTTCCGGCCCGTCGAGCGACTACGGTCGATCCGGTAGAAGCGTTGCGAGCCGAATAATCGCTCCTTGCCAAAGCCGCGCTCGCGCGTGGAGTCGCCCCAGGACTTCTTCACGCCTGCCACACGATTCTGCCCGCTACGACCGTGGCTACGGGACCGCCCCGGAAGCTCTTCCCGTGAAACGGAGAATTGCGGCTCTTGGAAAAAGATTTGTTGACGTCGTAGACCCACTCGCGATCCAGCGAGAAGATGGTGACGTCGCCTGGCGCCCCCGGAGCAAGCGTGCCGCGGTTGATTCCCAGAATGCGCGCGGGGCCGGCCGTAAAAAGCTCCACCAGCCTTGGCAATTCAATCTTGCCGGAATGAAAGAGTTTCTCCAAACACACGCCGAGTGCGGTTTCCAGGCCGAGAATCCCGAAGGGGCAATTTTCGAATTCCTGCATCTTCTCGCTCCCCGGGTGAGGGGCGTGGTCCGTGGCAATGGCGTCGATGGCGCCGTTTACGATGCCGTCCAAAACCGCCTCCACGTCGCTTGCCGAGCGAAGAGGCGGTTTCATCTTGTAGTTGCCGTCGTAGGGCGGCATGTCGCTGTCGGAGAGAGCCAGATGATGGGGCGTGGCCTCGGCGCTCACCGCGAGTCCGCGCGCCTTGGCGAACGCAACCATCTCCACCGCGTGACGCGAAGAGATGTGCGCCACATGATACCGGGCGCCGGTGACCTCGGCCAGCAGTATGTCTCGCGCGACCATTACGTCTTCCGAGCACCCCGGAATGCCGCGTAGGCCGAGCCGCGCCGATTCTAGCCCTTCGTGCATATCGCCGCCGGCGCTCAGATTCAGATCTTCGCAGTGATTGATCACCGGCATGCCGAAGCTGCGGGCGAACTCCATGGCCCGCCGCATCACGCGCGCATTCATGACGGGCCGGCCATCGTCGGAAATCGCGACGGCGCCCGCCTTACGCATGGAGCCGATTTCGGCCAGTTGCTCTCCCTGGCTGTTCTTGGTGATGGCGCCGATCGGAAGCACGTTCACGATTCCGTGCTGGTGCGCTTTCCCCGCGATGTAGCTGGTGACCGTGGCGCTATCGTTGACCGGCGCCGTGTTGGGCATGGCGCAGATCGTCGCGAATCCGCCCGCCGCGGCCGCCCGCGATCCGGTCTCGATCGTCTCCGCGTGCTCAAAGCCCGGCTCGCGCAGATGCACGTGCATGTCGATAAAACCCGGCGCCGCCACTAGGCCGGTGGCGTCAAGGACTTCAGCGGCATTCGCAACCGCGATGTTCGCGCCGACGCCGCGTATGACGCCGTCTTCGATCCATACGTCGGCAACGCCGTCGCGGCCCGAACCCGGATCGATGACTCTCCCGTTCCTAATGAGCAGCGTGGACATGTTCGGGAACCGGACTCAAAACGCGCTCCAGCACGGCCATGCGGACGGCGATTCCGTTTTCGACTTGAGTCAGAATCACGGATCGCTGCGAATCGGCCACTTCGGAAGAGATCTCGCGGCCGCGGTTGATGGGCCCGGGATGCATGACCAGGACGTCGGGTTTCGCCAGCAAAAGATGCTCTAGACGCAGCCCGTAAAACTGAAAATATTCGTTCGCCGGAAAGGCGGCCTCGTGCTGCCGCTCCAGTTGCACGCGCAGCATCATGATCACGTCCGCGCCGCGAATCGCCTCGTCCATATCGGTGGTGAGAGTCACGCCCTTTGCGATGTGCGCAAGCTCGCGCGGCAACAAGGACGCCGGCCCGCACAGCACGATCTCGGCTCCGTATTTCGACAGCAGATGAACGTTGGAGCGCGCAACCCGGCTATGGGCGATGTCCCCGATGATCGCCACCCGCAAGCCCTCCAGCCGCGCGCCGCGGTCGAGAATGGTGCGCGCGTCCAGCAGAGCCTGCGTCGGATGCTCGTGAGTGCCGTCGCCGGCGTTGATGATCGGCGTATCCAGATAACGCTGAAGAAAGTGAGGCGCGCCGGAGGCCGCGTGACGCATGATGATGGCGTCCGGATGCATGGCGGCAAGCGTGTTGAGCGTGTCCACCAGCGATTCGCCTTTGGCCACGCTGGAGGCTTGCGCTGTAATTGAAACCGCGTCCGCCCCAAGCCGCTTGGCCGCGATTTCAAAACTGGTGCGGGTGCGCGTGGAGGCTTCGAAAAACAGATTGACCACCATCCGGCCGCGCAGCAGGTCGTATTTGCGAATGGCATGCTCGCCGCGCGGCTGAAAATCGCGCGCCCGGTCCAGAATAGCCTGGATCTCTCCGCGCTCCAGCCCTTCAATGCCCAGCAGCCCTCGCGGCATATCAGGCTCCCTCGGCGGTCTTCTCCACTAGTAAAACCTTCTCCATTCCGTCGATCTCCTGGAATTTTACTTCAATGATTTCGTGCGAGGAAGTTTGCACCATGCGCCCCACGTACTGCGCTTCGATGGGCAGCTCGCGATGTCCGCGGTCGATCAGAACCAGCAATTGCACCCGCGCCGGGCGGCCTTGATCGAACAGCGCATCCAGCGCCGCGCGGATGGTGCGGCCTGTGTAGAGAACATCGTCCATGAGGATCACGTCCTTACCCGCCACGGGAAATGGAATCTCGGTCGAGTTCAGCACGGGCTGGTGGCTCACGGTCGACAAATCGTCCCGATACAGACTGATGTCGAGAACGCCAACCGGAATGGTGCGCCGCTCCAGAGTCTCGATCTTTTTCGATAGCCGCTGAGCCAGGGGTACGCCGCGCCGGCGAATCCCTATGAAAACCAACCGCTCAACATCGTGAGTTCGCTCCAGAATCTCGTGGGCCAGGCGCACCAGCGTGCGATCCACCTCCGAGGCGCTCATGAGTTGGGCCTTTTCGCGAGTCGGCTGCATAGCGCGTAAACGCTTCAGGTTAGCACACGCGCCAGCTTCAAAATTTGATCTCGCGCCGGGCGATGACGGCCGCAAATTTGGCGGCGCGCCGCACGAGAACCACCTGCGGCCCCGCCAGAACCGGAGCCCAGTCCGGGTCGTGAATTCGCCGCAGCAGGAATTGGCCCTCCTCCTGGTTGACGCGCGCAAAGCAGATGAAATCGAAAGCGTATTTTTCCTGGACGCTGCGCCAGGCGCCTTCGTCTTCCAAAACCCGCAAATATTCGTCGCGAATGAAGGCGCCCGGATACGCTTCGGGCCGGTTATCGATGTAAACCGGCTGGTTGGGGAAATAATGGATGAGATAACCCCCGCTGGGAAACGAATTGAACACTCTGCCGGCGATTTGGTTGGTTTTTAGAAAGGCGGCTAGGTCTTCGTCGTGCGGAGCAAGTCCCAGCCCTATATCGCTCCAGCGCGGCGCCAGCACGGCCGCGCCGTTGACGGCCGCGGCCGCCAATATTCCCGCCACCGCGGCTCTGGGAATCCGCGCCGGCTCCTTCTTCTTCTTGGATTTCGCCGCCTCCATCACCGCCCGTATGTTCACGCAAACCGAGACCAGCGCGAACCAGCCCAGAAAGACGTAGACCCGGAAGAACGCCAACGTCATGACGGCTAGCAACAGCGAGAAGAGCAGCAGCGGCCATTCGATCCTCGCCTTTCGCGCATAAGCCCATATCCAAGCCGCGGCCAACAAGGCCACGGCGATCTCGGAAAGCGTGGCCATCCACACTTCCGGCAAGGCGAAGGGCGACAGATTTTCGCGCACCGGCATGGCGTAGTTGTGGCTGACCATAACGGGAAACAGCCACCCTCGCCAGCCATTCGGGTTCGCGAGTCCGGCCAGCAGCGTGGCGATCCCAACCATCGCCAGCTTGGGAAAGGTCGCGCTCATAAAGCGTTTTCCCGCGCGCCGCGCAAGCGCTTCGGCCGCGAGAAACGCACCCACCAGCACTGGACCCAAAATAAACCCCGGATGCAGGTTCACCCAGAAGATCTCCAACACGGGCAGTAGCCAAAGCCAAGCTTGTCCCATGTATCCCCGATAATTTCCCCACAAAATCGTGAAAAACACCCCCAGCAGCAGCAACGAGAAAACCTCCGGCCGCAGGCCGGCTCGCAAGGCCAACAGCGGCATAAGCAGCGCCGCTGCCGCCGCGGCGGCAGTCAGGCCGGCCTCGCGCTCCGCCACCCGAAAATACAAAACGAAGGTGATCGCGCCGAGCGCAATGTAAAAGGCGTTCAGAATCTTTAAGCCGGCTGCCTTATAGATGCAATAAAAGATTACCGACATCAGCCAATGGTGGTTGATGAAAACCGCCTCGGGATGCGCGTAGGAGTAATAGTTTCGGTGGAGAATCTCGTTCGCTTGTCCGCCCAGAATCAACTCGCCGTCCCGCAGGTGGCGGGCGAGGTCGTTCGCGGCGCCCGAAAACGAGACGCGCTGGCAGGAAAATAGGGAAAAAACGGCCAACAACAAGGGGAGGACGAATTTCCGCACAAAAGCCGTCAGACTTGGGCGAGCTGGCTGTCGAAGGCCCGCTGCATCTCTTCGACCATCGCCGCGGCGGCCGCCCGTGGATCCGCGGCATCCGTTATGGGCCTTCCAATCACCAAATAATCCGCGCCCGCAAGCACGGCCTGCCTTGGAGTGGTGCGGCGCTTTTGATCGTCCTCGCCATGCCCCTCCGGGCGAATGCCGGGCGTGACGACAAGCAGCTTGCCGGCGGATAGCTCCTTGATTTTGGCCGCCTCTCTGCCCGAGGCGATGACTCCATCGCAGCCGGCCTCAAGAGCCTTCTTCGCGCGAAACAGCGCCAATTCCTGCACTGAGTGCTTGTCGTATCCCATCTCGGCCATGTCGTCCGCGTCCAGGCTCGTCAGAACGGTGACCGTGAACAACTTTAAATCGCTGGCTCCGCGGCCCTCCACCGCGCCGCGAATCAAGCTGCTAGGGCCGTGAATGGTCAGGAAACTCACCCCGATGCCGGCGGCGCGCGACACCGCTTTCTTCACCGTTTCCGGGATGTCGTAATACTTGTAGTCGAGAAAGACTTTCTTTCCGGCTCCAATCAGCGATTGAATTAGCTGGTCCACGCCGGGAGCGAGCTGAAGAGCGAGACCGATTTTGAAAAACTCCGCCACGCCATCCAGCTTCTCGGCCATGGCTCGGGCGGGTTCGACGCCGGGAAGGTCCAAGGCGACAATCAGCCGCTGGTTGGCGCGGAAACCTTTCATCATCGTATGTATTGTAACCTCAGCCAATGCGGTACACTTTCCTTTGGCCCTGGAACTCGAGCTTCGCGACGTTCAACCCTCCACCGCCGTTGTGACGCTTAGTGGAAAGCTGCTCCTGGGGCAGTCGCAGAAACTGGCGGCGGTTGTTCCGGAACTGATCGCGACCGGCCATAAAAATCTGGTATTCGATCTGAGAGGCGTGACGCACATCGATTCCACCGGCATCGGGCGATTCATCGATGCCTATACGCGGCTGGCGAAAATCGGCGGCAAGATGCGCCTGGCCGGCGCGACCGGCGCGGTTCGCGCTTCCTTTCATGTCACCCGGCTGGATACCGTCTTTTCCTTCTATCCGAACGTCGAGGCGGCCTGCCAGGGATTGCCCTAGCCGGCTATTCCCACTCTATGGTGGCCGGCGGCTTGTTGGTGACGTCGTAAAAGACCGCCGCCACGCCCTCCACACGCATGAGCTGGCGCGTCATTTCTTCCAGCAGATCCTTGGGCATGCGAACGGCACTGGCGGTCATGCCGTCCACCGAATGGATGGGGCGCAGCACGACTGAGTCGGGACGGTCCGGAGTCCCAAACGGGATCAGCACAACGGGAAACTGCCAGATTTCGCGATCGAAGCCGGATTCGTGCGACAGCTTCCGGACGACGGCATCGGCGCGGCGGAGGCGCGCCAGTCGCGGAGGGCTCAGCCTGGAAGGAGTCGAGCGCATCTCCGGTATGCGGACCTTTTGGAACCGCTCGATGGCGACGACCACGCGATTGATTCCTTCGCTCGAGTTAACCAAGCGGGCCGCCTCCTCCGCAGTTCCGGGAAACTCGCCGATGGCGAGCGTGGCGCGATAGGTGCGGGAGTCGCCTTGCACGCCGACCGAGCGCACCGGAAGAATCCAGCCGTCCGGAACCGTGCAGGGTTCGCCGGATTCCCCGCTGCACAGGCAGCGGATGGCCAGGCCGGGACCGGGAAACGGATGCCGCTCCAGCACAGCCGCCGGCAAACCCAGCTCGCGTCCGATGGCCCGCACTTCGTCCTTGTAGAACGACGCCAGCGGTTCCACGATCCGGCCCTCGCCAATCAGCTTCTGGATGCCGGGAACGCGATTGTGGTGCGTTTTGATAAGCTCGGCCTTCGTCGTTCCGCCCGATTCGATGGTGTCCGGGTAGATGGTGCCTTGGCCCAGAATCCAGCGGCCGCTGAGGAACTGCTCGCGCTCGAGGATCTCTTCCTGAACGCGCACGAATTCCTCGCCGATCACATGCCGTTTGCGTTCCGGCTCCAGGGCGCCGGCAAGGCCGGCCAGAAATCGGGGCGAGGCGTCCTCCACATGGAATCGCTCGGCGCCCAGCTCGGCGAAGTTTGCACGCACGAGGTCGGTTTCCCCCTCGCGCATGAGGCCGGTATCGACGTAGGCGCCATGCACCTGAGCGGAGCCAATGGCGCGCAGGCAAAGTGCGTAGGCCACCGTCGAGTCGACGCCGCCGCTTACGAAAAAGAAAATTCCCCGGCCGCGGGCCGCCGATCGGATCTGCTCTTCCAAGTCCTGAATCTGGCCCACCGGATTCCAATCGCGCTGGCAGCCGCAGATGCCGAAGACGAAGTTCTCAAGAATTTGCCGGCCGCAGGGCGTATGGGCCACTTCCGGATGAAACTGGACGGCATGAACGCGGAGCGCGGGCGATTCCATAGCCGCGATTTCGCAAGCCGCCGTCCGGGCGACCGCCTGGAATCCCGGCGGCGGCTGCGCCACCAGATCGCGGTGGCTCATCCATACCTGCTGCGGCCCTTCCACGCCGCGAAACAGCGAACTCGGGCGCAGCACATCGAGTTGAGCGAAGCCGTACTCGCCGCGGTCTCCCTTTTGAACCTTGCCTCCCAACAAATGGGCGATCAATTGTTGCCCGTAACAGATGCCGAGCACGGCGCCGCCGGAGTGGAGCAAGCGAGGATCGATCGTGGGGCTTCCGGGATCGTAGACGCTGGAGGGTCCGCCGGAAATGATAAGGCCTTTCCGGCCGGCGAGCGCCGCCGCGGGGGTTTCGCTGGGAGCGACCTCGGCGTAGACCCCAAGATCGCGAATCTTGCGGGCGATGAGGTGGCAATATTGCCCTCCCGCGTCGAGAACGGTTATTTGCGGCTGCAATCCTGCGACTCTGGCGGGAAGCGGCTTCTTACCGGCCGGACCAACCCTTACTGGCCCGCGGCGCCGCTTTGGGCGGCCACGCGCTGCACCAGCAGCTTTTTGGCGCTCTCCAGAAGGCCCTTCGCCTTGGACATGGAATCCAAGGCTTTCAGCACTTCCGGATCCTGCTCGATCGCCACGCGCTCGGAATCCTCGAAGCTGAACGCGGTGATGTACATTTCGCGCTTCAGCTCGCGCTTCAGCCAATCGTGGTTGGCGGTGAAATCGGCCTCGGAAAAGTCCACTTTGCCGGCTAGCAGAAAATCGTGGAACTGGTTGATCACCGTCTCATCCGGCTCCCAGCCCTTGGGAAGGGAGGCGTCGGCGCGGGGCCCGAAATATTTGGCGGCAAAGTTGAACAGGGAATTGTTACGCGGCACCAGCAATTCCACCTGGAATTTGTCGAATTTGTTGGGCACGCTGCAAACATACGGATTCCCGGGGCTGACGTTGACCGCGGCGCAGGCGAACCGCTCATCCGGAGTAATGCCGCCGCCGCCGTAGACGGTGCGCCCGCTATCGGTCATTTTCACATCGGTGACGTTTTTCTGGTCGAGATTGGCGTGGGTGTAGTAGTCCAGGAACGAGATATTGGAATAATCCCGTTGGATCAGCCGGCCGCTCGGCGTGTAATAGTGGGCCGTCGTGAGAGCCAAGCCGGTATTGTCGTGCAAGGGAAATACGGTTTGCACCAGACCCTTGCCGAACGTAGGCTCGCCCAGGACCCAGGCGCGGTCGTGATCCTGGAGAGCTCCGCTGACGATCTCGGCCGCCGACGCGGTGAGGCGATTCACCAAAACCACAATCGGGTAATCCTTGCCTGGCCCGTCGCTGCGAGCGGAATAAACCTTTCTTGGAGAAGCGCGGCCGTAATGGCTCACGACCGCCTCGCCCTTTTTCAGGAAGTGGCCGGCGACGTCGACTCCCTCATTGAGCAAACCGCCGGGGTTGGCGCGGAGGTCCAGAATCAGGCCCTTAATCTCTTTTTCATTGAGCTTCTTGAGCCTCTCGTCCAGCTCCTTGGCGGTGTTTTCATTGAAGGCGGTAATGACGGCGTAGACGATGCCGGGACGAATGTAGAAGGCGAATGGAACGCTGGAGCGGGGGATTTCATCGCGGACGATATTAAAGGTCAGGGGCTTTTCCTGACCTTCCCGCGAGACCACAACCTGTACGTGCGTGCCTCGGGGACCCTTAAGGCGCTCGGCCACTTCACTCATGCTCAAGTTGTCGGTAGAGACGTCGTTGACCTGGAGGATAGCGTCGCCGGGCCGCAAGCCCGCGCGAAAGGCGGGCGAACCGCCGAAAGGATACTGCACGATGGTCCGGTTGCCGCGGGCGCCCACCATCATGCCGATGCCATAGTAGTGGCCGCTTTGATCCTCGCGGAGCTTGGAGAATTCCTTGGGGTCGAAGAAATTGGAGTGAGGATCCAGGGTGTGCAACATTCCAGGAATGGCGCCGTCGTAGATGGCCTTGTCGGGCTTGACCTGATCGGCGAAATTTTGCTCGACGGCATCGTAGATTTTGGTGAACGATTTGAGGCTTTGCGTGACCGCGTCATCGGAGTTGGCCGCGGAAACGGGGCCGCCACCCACGAGACCGGCGATCAGAGCGCAGACAGCGACGAAGAAGGGAACCAGCAGATACGTCGGGCGACGAAAACGCATGCGAATGTCTCCAGGCAGTATCAGTATACCAGTTGCGCTGCGAGAGCTGGGCGGCAAGCAACGGCGGGGCCCAGGCGCGGGATCAAAACAGGAAGTCGAGGCCGCCGCGGAGCATGCGGGGCGCGTTCGTGAGCAAGGCTTGTCCGCCAGCGACCGGAATATAACCTTGTCCCAGGGCGTTGCGGTACTCGGCGGTGGCCTCAATGCGGCCGTGCATGGAGTTCACTTTAGGCAGAGGCTGGCGGACGCGGAAGTTCAATCCTTCGTCCTGATCGGTGGGGCCGGTGAGGGAAACGTGAAGGGGCATCAAGGCGCGGAAATCGGTCCAGCCGTAGCTGACGACGACGCGCGTCCCACTGGCGGGAACGGTGGCGGAGGCGCGCGCGGCGGCCCACGTCCGCTCACGCTTGCGGACGGTTTGGAGATCGGCGCTATTGGGAACCAACAAGGAACCGGCGCGCCCGGCGGCGACGGTGAAATTGAGATGGTCGCCGGCCGACTGCGTCGCCGAAGCGGAATAACCGCTGCGCCAGTAGGAGCCGAGATTGTAGACGGAGTTGGTGGAATCGTAGTCGGGGAGCATATTGGCCGCCGGCAACGCTCCGACGGCTCCGGAAACGGTGTAGGCGGCGTCGGCCACGTCATCCACGTAGGCGGTCAAGGAGTATTTGCGGCTGCCAGCGGCCAACTGATAGCTGGCTTCCCAGGTTTCGTTCCGTTCCAGTCTGGTTTTGCCATTGCGGCGGGAAATGACAGGGAGCACAGAGAGAGCTCTCAAGTCGCCGTTCAAATCCGAGCTTTGATTGGCGACGCCATCCTGAGTTTGGCTGCCGCGGGCGATCAACTCGGCGGGCTGGACGCCCGAGCTAAAAGCGACGCGCACAACTCCCTTCTTATCGCCGAGATTGTAAGCGCCGCGCGCGAAGGGACTGGCGTAGGTGACGCGCTCCATCAGGGAAACCGAATCGACATGACCGCCATATTCCAGTTCGAACCGATCGGTCAAATTCGTTTTATCGAGAGCGCTGAAAGAAACGGCGCGGAGCACAGGTCCGGTTTGTTCGCCGTTAGGATAGCTTCCGCCGGCGCCTAATCCGGGGAAAGAGATCTGATGGACCGTTACGGCCACCTGAGGGATGGAATCGCCGGAGGCATCGGGGGAATAAGTGGCTCGGAAACCGGCGGCGGGCAAGCCCGAATTGGCCATGTATCCAAGGTTGCCGCTAAAGCGCACGCGGGCCCATCCATTGACCAGAGTCGCCAAGGCGAAGGCGGCGCCCAGATCCTGAGCGGTGCTGCCGGAAACGGAGTCGCCGTCGCCGGCCGAAACCCGCAAAATGCCGCTGGTCTGGGAAAAGGAGGCCAGAGCCAAGCGCCGATTGGCGGGCGAAGAGGAAGAGCCGGCGTAGCGGAGCACGGGCCTGGTCGCGCTAGAGGAACGCAGCACCCACTTCCACTCGTCGCTCATGAGGGCGCCTTGAGCGGCGGAGGCGGGCACGATCTCGACGCTGCTGGCCATGCTCGCCAGATCGATTTTAAGCAGGCTGGCCGAGCCGGCCGCGACGGCGATGTTGCCCCTGATGGCGGGCAGGAAACTGGCGAGGGCGACGCGGATGGAATAGAGACCGGGGGTGAGTTGCTCGAATGCGAATTTGCCGGTTTCGTTGGTCAGGGCCTGACGAACGAGCTGATCGTAACGGTTGTAAAGGAAGACGCTGGCGCCCATTTGAGCGATTCCCACGCTGTTCTGAACTTGCCCGAGAAGTTCGCCCGAAAGCGGCGGAGGGTTTCCGGCGTGGGCGGCAGACAATGCCACCGTCACTCCGGCTACAAGGCCCATCACCCACCGCGAAGTCATTCTACACATCTAAAGACAACGGCTTAAGGCTGTCCTACTCCCTTATATCACAGTAAACGAAGCCGCCTGAGTGACGGTCTGATTCCGTTTCTTGTCCGTGGCTGTAATCTTTAAGGTATATTGGCCGGGCTCCAGGTTTTGTAAAGGCAACATCTGCTCAACAACAATCTGAGAAGCGCCTCCGGTAGCCTGGCTGGCATCCTGGCTGAAATCGAAGAGCTTGTCGTCGGAACCTTTCTTGAAGATTTCGTAACGAATGGCGCCGTCCGGCTTTCGAGTCTTCTCATCCGCCTCGAAATTGTAGATCTGCAAATAAATCCCCATCTTCTCGTCGCGATGAAAAACATTATCGATTCGGGGGCGCACCTTAGTAGTGCCGATCACAAACGGGCCCAATCCGATGCTATTTTTTGGAACGCGCTCAAGCAGATCCGCGAGGATTAAAGAGCTGGCGGCCAGATGATCCTCATCGAGACGGGGAACGTCCAGGGCGACCTCGTAGTTGGTGGCGTTATTGCCGACCAAATCTTTGGCGGCGATGTTCAGGCGATAGCGACCGGGCTGGAGCGGGATGCCCTTCTGATAGATGTTTTTGCCCTCGCCGGCCTTTTGCAGCATCTCGGCAGGCACGTTGACGTTGACGGTTTCGTCAAAACTGTTGACCGGGCGGCGGGTAATGGAGGTGATGCGGCCATATAAGTTCACGGTCGCCTCCGCGACTCCCTCCTTTTGCTTGAACTGAAGATCCTTGTTCGTGAACTGGATGGTTATGTAGGCCATAGTGCTGACATTGGTGACCGGCACGAAATCGGTCTGGACCTTCATGGGAAGCAGGTTGAACTTGACGGCGGAGGTGACCATGGCTTCCAGATCTTTAAATTTGGTTTGCGGCGTTTTTTGCAGGTTGGTGAACTGCTCCAGACGCGTGAACTGATCCATGCTGGCCGGCAGAGGCATATTTCCCACGCCAAGATGCGTTCCATCGGTACGGGTGAAGCGGTCGGCCTTGCAGGCCAGACCGAGTTGCTCGTACAAGGTCAGGCCAGCGCCGGGGACGTTGGTCAAGGCGTCCTTCTCGGACGGGTCCATGGTCATGTGATATTCGCCGGTCATGGAGGGGTCGACAAATTCGATATTGACGTCGGTGCCGACTCCCTCGATGTAGCGATAGCGCCACTTTTCGAATGGATACACGGTGGTGGTGCCGCCACCCTCTTCAATCGGGCGGTCGTAGGTGCCGCCGGTGGGATGCTCTTCGCGCTCATCAGGCGGGCCGAACTTAATGTAGATCATGCCCCGGTCCGTCTTCCATCCTGGAACTCCGCTGGCGAATTGCTCATTGGCGTAGGCGATGCGGCGGTAGTGCTCCTCGCGGAATTCGTTCTCTTCAGTGTCGGGGGTGGGATCGCGGCGCAGCCAGAACTGCTCGATGAACTGCTGCCTCTCTTCGTCGGTCTGAAGCTGCTTGAACGCTTTCCGCTCCTCGTCGGTGATGATGTAGATCACTTCCTCGTTCAGCCACTTCTTGTAAGGCGACTCCAGCTCCTGCTTCAGCTTTTCTTCATTTTTCTTTTTCTGCCGCTCCGACATGGGTTTGGCGACAGTTTCGCGTTGGTCCGCCTTTTTTTTACTGTCGTCCTGGCCCGAAGCCCCCGGCTGAATCAGGAACAGCGAGCTGAGAAAAGATAAAGCGAGCACATGCCTCATGCGCATAAGCTTACACTCCACCTCCCTGATTGTACTCTGATGGGCAGACGCGGGCAATGGCAACGGAGTTTCCAGAGAGTTCAGTTCGGGATCGGGTCTTGTAGATCGGGCAGACGGCCGTGAAATTGGAAGTCATGGGCCTGTTTGAGGAGCTCGAGGCGGTCCATCCAGCGAGTCAATTCGGCGCTAGAAAATTCGAAGCC
>Ga0070738_10003288_pt1 | contig 21657 bp, 16 predicted proteins | sample Coa_R2_2_FD_66446 | JGI IMG/M metagenome (GOLD analysis project Ga0070738, IMG submission 66446) | Surface soil microbial communities from Centralia Pennsylvania, which are recovering from an underground coalmine fire - Coalmine... | ecosystem: Environmental > Terrestrial > Soil > Unclassified ... | reverse complement strand
CTCTCGTCGCAGGGCACGAGCAAGGTCATCTTCGATCTCGCGAAGCCGTATGGCCACACCGAGGCCGCGGGCATCGCCGCGGCGCTCTCGGAGGGCGAGGCGACCAGGGTGCGCGTGCCTGGCACCGGCGAGGGTGAGGACCGCCGCGAGGCGGACGCGCGCGCGAGCAGGCCTCTCGGCTCGAAGTGAGCACGCCGAGCCGCTGGACGCCCGAAAAACTGCGCCGCGCGGCGCTCGATGCGCTCGGAGATCACGCCGACGCCCGCGCCCGCGACGCCCTGGTGCGCGGCGCGCTCTCGCTCGAACCGTCCGTCGCCGCGTGGGAGTCGAGCGGCGGGCGCATGACGGCCCACCGGGTTCACCTCCTCGTCGGCCCGGCGAGCCTGGGCGCGGCGCGGGCGGCGCCGGCGGTCGAGGACGCGCTGCGCGCGGCGTTCGCGGCGGCCATCGCGCGCCACGACGGCGAGACCCTCGAGGATCTGGTGCTGGGTTGCGCCTGGCCCGCCGAGGAGGCGCCGTACCGGGACGCGTCTCCCGAGCCGCGGCCCCGGCCCGATTCTCTGCGCGACGCGCTCGTCGCGTATCTGGCGGGCGGCGGCGCGGACGAGCACCTCGCCGGCGTCGTCGGGCGCGCCCGTGTGGGAGCGCGTTCCGGAGCGCACGGCGCCACGGAGGTCCTGCTCGCGGCCGGGGCCGAGGACCATGAGGCGCTGCGAGGCGACGCGCGCCGCCTCGCGCGGCTGACGACCGCCGCTCGCGACGTGCTCGGCGACGCGCGCGTGCGTGTCCGCGTCGCTCTCCGCCGGCCGGGCGGGGACCGTCAGTAGTGGTGCTGCCAGAGCAGGTCGACGACGGACGTGCCGGCGTCGCCGACGGTCGTCGCGAGCGACCACTTGCGCAAGAAGTGCCAGTTGAGCGTCACGAGCGTCGAGTCGGGGTTGGTGCCGGGCGGCGGCACGCCGAGGACCCAGGCGACCTGGAGCGAGATGTCGCGCGCGATCTGCACCTCGACCTCGGGACGCGGGTTGACCTTCGATGTGTCGATCTTCGTCGAGATGCCGGCGGCCAGGCCGACGCTGTCGAGCGCGCGGTCGATGCCGCCGAGGAACCTGTTGAGGGGCTGGGTGGCCGCCCCGCCGGCCGCGGCGGCGACCGTGGACGCCTGCGCCGACGCCGACGCCGGCGAGCCGGTTTGCTCGTCGGCGCTCCCGAACAGGATGAGCGCGAGGATCTCGCTCTGCGTCCTCGAGGGCTCCGAACGCAGCTTCACCTTGCCCGTCTTGAGCGGGCCGACGAAATCGGCGTACACCGTCGTGCCGTCGGGCGCCGCCCAGCTCGCGGTCAGCACCACCTGAGGGTCGGACGGATCGTCTCCGACGAAGGTCACCGTGCCGCGGTCGACGGCGAACGGCTTGCCCTGCACGTCGAACGTGCCGCGCGCGATGCGTACTTGCCCCGCAACGGTCGTCCGATCCGCCATCACGACCGTCTGCTGGCCCTCGAGGCGAACGTCGAGGTCGGTTCCCCGGCTCACCTGCATGTCGCCCAGCCGAACGGCGACGCGCACCGGGTTGCGCCGCGCCGCCGCGACGGCGGCGTCGTCCTCGTGAGAGCCGTCCAGCGGCACGTCCACGAAGTCGCCCGCCGCGCTCTTGACGCCCACCTTCACCCCGGCGAGCTCGCCGAGGGGCTGGACGTCGAGCGACGCGGACGTGGGCGGCAGCTGCAAGTGGGCCGTCGGGACGTCGACCGTCACGTCGAGCCCCTTGTCCGCCGGCCGGTCGACCGCGAGCTCGAACCGACCGTCGATAGCGCCCAGCTTGACGCCGTCGAAGACGAGAGGCACCGGGTCCTTGGCGGCGACGCTCACGACCGCCCGCGCGCCGGACAGCTCGAGGCCGTCCAGGCGCGCCGTCGCGGCGGCCTGGACCCTACCGCTCAGGGCCTGCGCGCTGGCGTCCTCCAGGCGCACCAGCCCGTCCTGGGTCACCGTCAATTTGCCGCTCGCGCTGCGGAAGGCCCCCCCGAAGGACGCCGCCTCGAACGCGCCGTCGCTCAGCGCGACGGTGGCCCGCGGCCTGGCGACCCCGTCGGCGCCGACCTGCAGGCCCGCGTTCACGTCGAGTCTCCCGTCCAGCGTCGTGAGCCACCGCGAGACGAACGGCAAGAGGACCGCCGCGCGAAGGTGCCGCGCCGAAACCGCCGCCTCGAGCGGCCGCGACGTGTCGATGCGCGGCACGACGGCGCTGCCCCAGGTCGCCGCGAAGCGGGCGCGGCTCTCGACGAACCCGTCGCCGTGGTCGAGGCGCGCCGCCAGGTCGAGCGCACGCCCGTCTACCTCGAGGCTCACCGTCGACGCCCGGCAGGACACCTCCCCGACCTCGAGCCGGTCGAACGAGAGTGCGAGGCGGCCGTGGGCGTCGGCGTGGACCCCCTCGACACTGGCCTCACCGCTCACTGTCCCGCGCACCTGCCGGTCGTCGAACCACGCGACGCGCTGGAGCGGGAAGCGGTCGAGCGTGGCCCGCGCCGAGCCGGTCCACGGCAGCGGGGCGCCGGCCATCGCGGCGAGCACGTCGGTCGCGCGGGCCTGGACGCGCGCGCTGGCCTGCATGACGGGCCGGTCGCGCGCGGTCGCGCGCAACGTCGCGTCCAGGGCGGCGCCGTTGTAGCGCGCGCCGACGGCTAGATCCACGGGCATCGACAGGACGCCCGAACCGGCCCGTCCGCCGTGGAGGCTCGCCGCGACGTCGATCGCGGGCTCGACCACCGCGCCGTGCCAGGACGCGGTCGCCTCGACTTCGCTGTCGAGCGCCCCCACTCGAAGAGCGGCCGGGAGCGAGCTGACCGACCGCCTCGGCACCTCGAGCCGCGCGTCGAACGGCATAGCCCGAAGCGCGTCGATCGGGTCCTCCTCCGAGAAGATGAGCGCGTACGGCACCGCGCCCGAGCTCGCGGACAGCGTCAGGAGCGCGCCCCGCGCGTCCGACCAGACGACGTCGGCTCGCGTGTTCCCCGTGCCGCCGTCGACCGACACGCGCAGGGTCGGATCGACGCCGTCGAGACGCCAGGCGCCGGAAGCGCGCCGCGCCCCGACCACCAGACCGGTCGTGTGCGCGGCGAACACGACGGCCGGCGTCTCGTCGCGCGCGTCGTCTCGCGAGACCTGCCCGCTCACGTCGATGGCCCCCCGCAGCTCGTCGAGGCCCAGCGCAGCGGCCGGCACGCGCGCCGCCACGCGTTCGAGATCGGCGTGGCCGTCGAACTCCACCGTGCCCCACGTCTTTCGCCACGGCGCCGCCGTGAGCAGGTGGCCGTCGCCGATGGTCACGGACGACGACCGCACATCCAGCGTGCCCACGTCGCCCAGGCTGGCCTTGATGCTACCGCGAGCCCTGCGACCGGCGACGACGATGTCCGCGCGCGCGTTCGCGTCGGCGAGCCCCGCGAACGCGGCGTGCTGCAGGTCGAGCACGATGCGCCCCTCGGCGGCGCGCGCGCTCAGCGTACCGTCGACGTCGAGCGCCAGGCGGCCGCCCGCGACCGGCAGGGTCGCGAAATCGGCGACGCGGGCCAGGTCGAGCCCACCGCTCTGGGCGCGGACGGCGACCCCGATCGGAGCCGCCCGCAGCGACACGACGAGCGGCTCGCCCAGACCGTCGACGACGACGCCGTCCGCGCGTAGCTCGCCCGGCGCCACGCGCAGCGCCGCTGCCTGCGCGCGGACGGGCGCGCCCGCGCCGGCTGCCTCGACGTCCACGTCGCGCAGCGAGAGCCCGCCCGCGTCGATCGCCGCGGCGGCGCGCCCTCGCAGCGCCGCGAGCCGCAAGGGGCCGGCCTGCGCGTCCTCCCCGTCGACCTCGAGCGTGATCGCAGGCGCCGCGAGACGCCCGGTCGCGTGGGCGTCGACGCGCGCTTGGGCGATCGAAGCGCCGCGCGCGGCGAGGCGCGACAGACCGACGGACACGCGGGCGTCGAGGGTGCCCGCGGCCAGGTCGACGGCGCCGGCGGCGCGCACGATCGCGCTCCCACCCAGCCCGGAGGCCGCTCCGCCGAGCACGTCGACGCGAGGCAGGGTCGACTCCCCCTCGAAGGCGAGCACGCGGGCGCCCCCGTCGAGGCGCGCGGAGATCACCGTCGACGCCCCGGCCCGGCGCACGGTGAGCTCGGCGCCGCCGGCGAGCTCGCCGCCGGCGGACTGCTCGATTCGCCCGGTCACCGTCGACGGCGGCACCTCGACGCCGAGCAAGCGGCCGCCGCTGATCGCCAGCGTGCCGTCGGCCTCGAGGCCTCCGGCCGGCTCACCGGTGACCGCCACGTCTCCCGAGAGCGCCACCTCGGACGCGGGCGCCTGCGCGGCGCAGGCGTGCGCGTCGAACGCCGTGGCCTCGACGTGCAATGCCGCCCTCGGACGCGCGCCGAGCTCGACGGGCCCCCGCCCGTCGATCGTGCCGCGCCCGATGTGAGCGCGCGCCCGCACGTCGAGGCGAGCCGGGGTGCCGTGGGCCTCCAGGTGCGCGTCCAGGGCCTCGGTGAAGGGGCACTGCGGCCAGACGGCGCGCACCTCGTCGGGGGTCGCGCTCCCGACGTCGAGCTCGGCGTCGACGTGGCCGTCCGTGTCGCTCATCACGACGCGGCCGCGGATCGTCCCGACGACACCGTTCCACGCGGTCCGCAAGAGGGAGTGCGGCGGCGCGTCGCCGACGGCGAGCCGGATCACGCCGCCGAACTCGCCCTGGGCGCGCACGCCGCCGGGCAGCCCGGCGACGATCATCCGCGCCCGCGACAGATCCACGGCCAGCTCGTCGCCGCCGAGGTGAAGCGCGCCTTGCGCGCCCTGAACGTCGACGTCGGGCGCCGGGCCGGCGTCGGGGCGAAGCCGGATGGAGGCGCCGTCGACGACGACGCGCTCCAGATCGACCCGCACGCGGCGGCCGTGCGGCTCGCCGGGGCCGCGGGGGGCGCGCAGCGAGAGCGCCCGCGCGATGCGCAGAGCGCCGCCAGGGTCCTGGTCCACGACGCCGTCCAGCCGCGGCACGACGAGCTCCGGCACGACAACCGCGAGCTCTTGCCCGGCGCCGCCGAGCGCAGTTCGAGCGAGCGTCCAGGTCGAGACGCGAGCGCGCACGCCCGCGGCGCGCAGCAGCGGCCGGCCATCGGCGTCGTCGAGGCGCACGTCGACGTCGTCGATCTCCGTCAGCCCGAGGCGACCGACGCGCTCGATCGTGATGCGTCCGGCGAAGACCGGCGCGAGCGCGCGGTTCACGGCGTTCGCCGCGGCCCGCCGCGCGGCCGGCAGCCGTAGACACAACGGCACGGACGACACGAGCGCCGCCGCGAAGACGGCGCCCGCCCCGAGCGCGCGGCGCGCGGTCGACCGTCGCACTAGAACGCCTCCCCGATGCCGAACGCGATGGCGATCGGCTGGCCGAAGATCTGCGGCTGAAGGCCGAAGGTCGGGTCCAGCTCCGCGGCCCTCGTTTCGCTCGTGACGACCTGGCCATTGACCTTGCCGACGATCTGCAGCCACGGGATGCGGTAGCCGACGTCGAGGCGGATGGGGCCCACCGGCGTATCGTAGCGCCCGCCGACCCCGCACGACATGTGCAGGTAGTTCAGGCGAAGCGATCCCGGATCGGGCAGCACGTGCTGCGAGACGTCGCCGGCGTCGCAGAAGATCGCCGCGCCGAACGGGCCCGCGATCGCGATGCGCAGCTCGGCCGACGCCTCCCACTGAGTGAAGCCGCCGATCGGGCTCGAGCAGTTCGGGTTGCTCGCGATCGGGGCGCCGGCGGTCTGCTTGTTGGGATCGCAGTTGTTGGCGGCCATCATGGCGGCCGTCAGCGGGTTGAGGAAGGGCACGTACCCGTGGGGCGCGATCCCGCGCAGCGGGTAGCCACGGTTCGAGTTCGGCCCGCCCGAGAAGAAGCCACGGAAGTACACGGTCTCGATGTCACGATCGACGTCGGTCGAGGCCGTCGCCGTGGATCCGGGCAGCTGCCTCACGGTGTCCCCGTAGTTGAACGGAAAGAGCATGCCGAGGGTGGCGCTGACGGCGAAGGTCAGGTTGCGCGTGATCGGGACGTAGCCTTCGACGTCCGGCTGGATGCGCACGTCTCTCGCGGTGACGCCGAACGGGTCGCCGGCGACCTGTACGTCGGCGTCGGCGGCGAAGCCGGCGTGCGGGTGGATCGGATCGTCCTTGAAGTCGAGCTGCATGACGAGCTGCGGGAAAGAGAGGAGCACCGTCGGCAGCAACGGATCGAGCGCCGGCAACGTGGGGTCGAGCGGGCGCTTGTACGGGAACGGGATCTCGCCCTGGAAGTTGTAGACGAGCTTCGCGAAGAAGTGACCGCCGATGCGGCGCTCCACACCGACGGAGACCTTCGGCTCCACGTAGCCGACGACGGGCTCGGAGCTTCGCGGGTTCGATTCGACGAGCAACGGGTACGCGTTGAGCTCCGGCTGCGCGATGAAGTTCGTGCGCGCCTCGAGGAAGCCGGGCTGCCGGAAGCGCAGGTGCAGGCGCTCCTCCGCGAAGAGGTCGGTGGGCCTGGTGATGTTGCCGATGCTGGTCGGATACAGCACGAGCCCCGGCCTGAAGTCGACGCTCAGATCGCGCAGCCCGCCGAGGAAGTCGTGATCCTCCCAGCCGACGAGCACGTGCGCCTCGGTCTTGGTCTCGTCGAACTCGCCGCCGACGCCGAGACGCAGCGTCCGTAGCTTGGTCGGCTCGACCTGGACGGTGAGCGGCACGACCCGCCGCCCAGGCTCGGAGAGGGCGGGCGCGATGTGCACGCCGCTGAACACCTCGAGGTCGAGCAGCGCCTGGGTGGCCGAGTCGATCTGCGCCGTCGAGTAGCTCGATCCTTCGCGCAGCGCCATCACCCGGCGCAGGATCGACTCGCCGATCTCCTGCGGCGCAGGCCCCGCGCCGTCCGGATCCAGTCCGACGAACGTGATCGGGCCGTACACGGCCGGCGGGCCGGGCTCGAGCCGGAAGGCGTAGTCGACCGTGTGCGACGCGAGGTCGACGCGCGCCTCGGCGTGCACGGCCGCGTACGCGTAGCCGCGATCGGTCATCGCGCGCAGCACCGCGCGCTGCGCCTCGCCGTATGCGTCCTCGTCGAAGCGCGCGGACTTCGGCAACGCCTTGGCGAGCGCGACGCGCGCGGCGTCGGCGACCGGCGCGGGCAGGCCGTCGAGCCCCTCGACGCTGGCGCCGGCGTTGACCACCGGCTGCCCCTCGTCCACCACGATCTCGACGCGCACGTGATCGCGCGCGGTCGGGACGACGCGCGCCACGCGCGCGTGGGCCTCGAGGAAACCTCGCCCGCGGTAGTAGCGCTCGACGCGAGCGAGGTCGCGCTGGACCACGGCGTCGTCGTAGATCGTGTAGTCGTTCGCGACGCCGCGCAGCAGGCCCAGGAACTTGGGGCTGTCCTGGGTGGCGAGCTTGGTCGCGAGCTCGCCCGGGTCGAGCGCGTGCGCGCCGACGATGCGCACCGAATCGACCGCCGAGCGCCCCTCGGGGATCGCCGCGCACCCCGTCGCGCACAGCAGCGGCACGAGCGACGAAGAGAACCAGGGTGCTCGCATCGGACTTCGTCGCCAGGCACTATAGTGGCGCCATGCGCGTTCGCGCGTCGCTCGCCGGCCTGCTGCTAGCGCTGCTGCTGTGCTCTTGCTCTGGCGGGCTGCCGCACGCACGCTACGCGCCGCAGGTCCAGGCGTCTCTCGTGGAGGTCGACGCCCCGCCGCCGCCGGGGCGTGTCGAGGCGATCCCGATCTCGCCGAGCAGCTCGGCCGTCTGGATCGACGGCGAGTGGCGCTGGCGACGCGGGCGCTGGGCGTGGTCACCGGGACGCTGGGTGCAGGCGCCGCCCGGGGCGACGTTCTCACCGTGGGTGTTCGTCCGCGGCGCCGACGGTCGCTTGTGGTGCGCGCCGGGCACGTGGCGCGACGCGCGTGGGGCGCCGATGGACGCCCCTCTTGCCCTCGCGACCGCGGCCGTCAACGCGGCGGAGGTGGTCGGGGCCAATGGCGCGATCGAGGCGACGGGCCGCACGCGCTGACGGTCCCGGGCGCCTGCGTCGCGATCGCGCGCTCACCGCGGGACGCAGGTCGACGCCTGACGCCACCCGACCAGCGCCGGCGGCTCGCCGCCGCTGGACGACGCGACGAGCTCCACGCTCACCCTGAGCCAGTCGCCGGGATCCTGGCCGGCCGCGGCGAGGACCGAACCGACGTCGACGCTCGTCCACGACGACGCGGCCGATCCTTCGAAGCGCGCCAGGTGCACCGCCGGCGCGCCGCCGAGACCCGACGCCGTCGGCGCAGTCTGCACGGACACGTCGACGTACGCGTCGTCGCGGATGGTTCCGTCGAGCGCGAACGCGCCCCAGCGGACCGCGCTGCCTCGGGGGCAGGGGCTCGAGTAGTCCTCGGTCAGCGTACCGGCTGCCTGGTACACCGTCTTCGCCATGCAGGGGCCCCAGCTTCCCTGCGAGCACACGCGCACCCCCGGCGCGCAGCTCGTGTAGTCGCCGGTGTGAATCCTCGGGCCCGGGCACGGCGCCGTGGTCCCCTCGCCCGCGCACGGGCAGCCGATCGCCGGCGCTTCGCACGCCGCGCTCGGGGGCGCAGGCGTGGGCGCCATGGCGGCCGTCGGCGAGGTCGCCTCGGCAACGGCGCCGACCCCGTCCTGCACCGTCTGCGATGTGGGCGGTCCGCCGCAGCCTCCGACCGCGACGGCCCACAGGAGCGCGGCCGCCGTGCTCCGCGTCCGAAGGGCGCCAGCCACGATTGTCACCTCGATCGGGGTTACGGCTCGCCGCCGATCGACGATTAGCGCCGGCCGGTCCGCAAGCACGCCCCGGCGAGGCGTGACTCGACGCCCCGGCTGCTACTCGGCGGTCGACTCGTCGGGCGGCTCGGCGGACGCGCGCGTGTCGGTGATCGCGGCAACGATCTCGCCCACCTCGAACGGCTTTCTCACCCAGCGCACGCGGCGCAGATCGAGGCCCTCAGGCAGGCCGACGGCGCTCCCGCTGATGAACACGAGCGCGACGTCGGGAGATCCGCGACGAAGCACCTCGATGGCGCCGACCACGTCGTCGGCGATCGGCGACAGGTCGATGAGCGCGGCGTCGTGCCCGTCGAAGGCGCGCCTCGCCAGCTCGTCGGCCGTGCGCGCGACCACCACGCGAGCCCCGCGCGCGCCGAGCGCGGACTCGAGCAGCGCGGCCACGTCGCCGTCGTCCTCGACGACGAGCACCCGCGTGCCGGCGAGGACGGCGGGACGCGGCGCGGACATCGGGGCGCGCGGCGCGACGGCGTCGATGCGCGGCCAGCGCAGGCGGAAGCGCGCGCCGCGGCCGGCCGCGTTGACGAGCAGGTCCAGCTCACCGCCGGCGGCGCGCGCCAGGGCGCGTGCGTGCTTCAAGCCGACGCCAGCGCCTCCCTCGCGCCCGCTCACGCCGCCGAAGACGCTGCCCGCCTGCGCCGCGGGAACCCCCGGGCCCTCGTCCTGCACGTACAGCGTGACCGACTGCGCGTCCACCTCGGACTCGATGACGACGCGGCTGCCCCGGGGCGCCCACGCGAGGGCGTTCAGCAGCAGGTTGGTCAGGACCTGCACGGCGTCCGCGGCGAGCGGGATGCGCACGCCCGGGGAGCGCGCCTCGACGACGGCGCAGATGCCGGCGCGCTGCGCCTCGACGGAGAGGGCTTCGACCACGTCGTCGACCACGGCGTCCAGGGCGTCCTCCCGATCGTCGACGACCGAATGGGCGCCGATCGCGCGGCGCGCCAGGTCGCGCGCGGCGCGGGCACGATCCTCGACGATGGCGAGCGCGCGCTCCACCTGATCCGGCGACCCGCGCCCCGTGCGCGCCTCGGCCACCCAGCCGAGGAGCACGGTCAGCGCGTTCGACACGTCGTGGAGCGCACCAGTGACGTCGCGATGGGGGTCCCCGACCGGCGGCTCGCTCCAGCGCAAGGAGCGCGTATCGTCGGCTTCTCGTGGCACCCCGGAAAACTACGACATCTGCAAGCTCCGGTCACATTTTTCGTCTCACACGTCCGCAGTTTTCCCACCTACCGCCGGCTCTCGCCCCTCCGCCAGGAGCACCTGCAGCGCCTTGCGCGCCCCCTCGAGCGTGATGTCGCGCGCCTCGACGATGAGGGCCGCCACCTTCTCGACGTGCCCGCCCGTGGCGCCCGCGGCGACCGCGACGGACCGGGCATGCAGTCCCATGTGCCCGCGCTGGATGCCGTCGGTCGCCAGGGCGCGCACGGCCGCGAGGTTCGAGGCGAGACCCACGGACGCCGCGATGCCCGCCAGCTCCTGCGCGTCGGTGACGCCGAGCATTCGCAGCGAAAGGCGCGCCGCCGGGTGGACCCGCAGCGTCCCGCCGACGGTCCCGAGCGCGAGCGGCAGCTCGAGGCGGCCCACCGCGTGATCGCCTTCGCGGCGCCAGGTCGCGAGCGGCCGGTAAGTGCCCGTGCGCGACGCGAACGCGTGCGCCCCCGCCTCGACTGCGCGCCAGTCGTTGCCCGTCGCGATGACGACGGCGTCGACGCCGTTCATGATGCCCTTGTTGTGGGTCGCCGCCCGGTACGGATCGAGCTCCGCGAAGCGCGACGCGTTGACGATGCCGTCGATCACCTCGTCGCCTTCCATCTCGTCGGTCGCCAGCGCGTCGGCCGGGACGCGGCACTGCACGCGGACGCAGCGCCTGTCGCACAGGTTCGAGAGGATCCGCAGGCCCACCCGCCCGCCGGCGATCGACGCCACGTCGTCGGCCACCGCCTCGGCGACGCCGTTGACCAGGTTCGCGCCCATCGCGTCCTTGCAGTCGATGAGGACGTGCACGACGACGACGTCCGACGCGAGCACGCGCACCTCGACGCCGCGCGCGCCGCCTCCCCTGGCCACGAGCCCGCCGATCGCGCGGTCGGCGAGCGCGACGATGTCCGCGCCCCGTTCCGCGATCCTCCGGGCGGCGGCGTCGGCGTCCGGGACGTCGCGGAGCTGCACCTGGGCGATCATCAGCGGCGGGTCCCAGTCGGCGGCGAAGCCCCCGCCGGCGCGCACCATCTTGGCGGCGTTCGACGCCGCGGCGACGACGCTCGGCTCCTCGATGACCATCGGCACGACGTGATCGTGACCGTTGACCCGCACGTTGAGGGCGACGCCGTACGGCAGGGCGTAGGTGCCGAGCACGTTCTCGACGAACTTGTCTGCCGTGTCGGCGTCGAGGCCGCCCGCGTGCAGCGAGCGCTCGATGTCGCTCGGTTCCACGCCGGTCGCGTCGCCGACGAGGGCGCGCCGCTGCTGGACGGTCGTCTTGTAGAAGCCTGGGAGTCGAGAAGTTCGTGCCATGGGCGGGTTCCTGAGCGTGGGTCCGGCGCGCGCGGCCGGGTCGTCGTCACGGCGATGAGGGTCGAAGTCCTCCGCGATCGATGCCGAGCGGCAGGGTGCGCATCGACAGCGCCGCGGCGCGCGCCGCGAACGCGCTCGAGGGCGCGGCCAGGCCGAGCCATACCGCGACGTCGCCGCCGCCCGCCCCCGACGGCAGGAACGCCGCGCCCTCGCGCGCCGCGAGGGCCGCGAGCTCCGCGAAGCGCGGCGGCACGATCGGCGACGCCGCGGCCCTGCCGAGCGCGTCGAGCGATCCGGCGTACTCGCGCGCGCCGGCGACGAACGCGCGCGCGTCGCCCGCCTCGAGCGCGGCGCACGCCTCCCGTGCGGCCGCCACGAGGCCGGCGATCGCGCGGTCCTCGGGCGCGCCGGCGCGCAGGGCGTCGTAGCGGGCGCGCATGTCGCACGTGCGCGCGCTCGTCCCGGAGTCGTACGCGAGCACGCACAGGCCCGCGGGCAGGTCGACCGGGCGCAGGGTCGCCGCGCCAGCCGTGTCGAGCTCGTAGCGGAGCACGCCGCCGTGGACGCTGGCGGCCACGTCGACGCCGCTGCCCCCGCCCTGCACCCGGGCGTGCGCCTGGCGCGCCTCGCGGAGGATGCGCGACCGCACCGGCTGGGCGCGCAGGTCCTCGCCCCGCGCGAGGGCGAGCGCGCCGAGCGAGGCCACGAGCGCGGCGGCGCTCGAGCCGAGCCCGAGCTTGCGCCCGGTCGGATCGCGCAGCGCCGCAGCGTCGACCGTCGGCGCCGGCCCATCGCCGAGCGCGGCGCGCACCTCCGCGGCGGCGTCGACCGCCCGGCGGGAGGCGTCCGCCACGGCGTAGCGGTCGACAGCGACGACGATCGCCGGCGCCCCTTCCAGGACGGCGTAGGCGCCTGTAAGCAGCAGCTTGCCCGGAGCCATGGCCTTCACGGCGCGTCCTCGACCGTCACGAGGCGCGCTCCGTGCCCCGGCCGCGCCTCGATCACCCGCCGGACGCCCGACGCCGCCTCGAGCGCCGCCCGGACGCCGGCGGCGTCCGCGGGCCGGGTGAGCACCTTGACGTGCGGCCCCGCGTCGATCGACGCGTACGCCCCGAAGCCGTGGTCGCGCCGGAGCTTTCGTACCGTCGCGAGCGTCTCGATGGTCGCGCCGGTCCAGTACACGATCCCGGCCGCGATCGCGCTCGCGTGCATCGCGAGGGCGCTCGATTCGGCGAGCTCGCCGACGAGGCGGAAGTCGCGCGCGGCGAGCGCCTCGCGCAGGCGCGCGTGCAGTCTCGGCGCCTCGTCGAGCCACGCCGCCGCGTACGGGCTGCGCTCGAGCGTCTCGCGCATGCCCTCGCTCGAACCGACGGCCTTGGCTTCGTCGGTGGCGACGGCGACGAGGACGACCAGCGGCATGTGATCCACGCCCGCCAGCGCGCGCGCCGGCAGCAGCGAGGCCTCCGACGCGCCCGGCGCGCCGGCGGGCAGCTCGACGTAACCCGCGAAGACGCTCCGGGCGGCGCTCGCGGAGCTCCGGCGCGCCAGATCGCTCACCCGCGACGCGTCCCAGTCGAGGCCCGCGGCGCGCACCGCGGCGAGCGCGAGCGCCGCGAAACCGGAGGCGCTCGAGGCGAGGCCGCTCGCGGTCGGAAAGTCGTTGCGGGAGACCACCTCCGCCCGGCGTGACTCGCCGGACGCGAGGCGCACGCGATCGAGCAGCGCGACGACGCGCGCGCGGGCGGCCGCGTCGGCGTCCCGGCCGCCGATGACGACGCGGTCGTCGGCGCGGGACGCGTCGAAGCGCACCCGCGTGACCGTCGAGAGGCCTTCCAGCGTGATCGACAGGCTCGGCACGGCGGGCACGTTGCCGGGCGACGGCAGCTTGCCCCAGTACTTGCTCAGCGCGACGTTCGGGTGGGCCCTGGCGATCGCTTCGCTCACGGCGGCGTCTCGCTCTCGAGCCGCCGCGCGCGCTCCTCGGGCGCGACGGACGTGACGAAGCCGTCGAAGCCCTCGGCGCGCCACGCAGCCAGCACCTCTCCGGCGACGGCGGAGGAAGGCACGAGGGCGATGACGCTCCCTCCCCCGCCCGCGCCGGTCAGCTTCGCGCCGAGCGCGCCGGCTCCGCGCGCCAGGGCGCACATGCGCTCGATGTCGGGCGTCGAGACGAACAGCGCCGACAGCAACGTCTGGTTCAGGTCCATGAGGCGTCCGAGCGCGAAGCGATCGCCGGCCTCGATCGCCTGGCGCGCGCTGTGGACCAGCGACCGCACCGCCTCGAAGGACTGCTCGACGACGTCGGGTCGGCGCGCGCGAAGGCGTGCGACGGCGTCGACCATCCTCCTTGTGCTCGAGGCGGTTCCCGTGCTGCCGATGCAGAGGTGAAGCGCGCCGCGGACGCGCACGGCCTCGAGGGTCTCACCGCGCCGGAAGAACACGCACCCGCCCCGGGCGGCCACCGCGGCGTCGACGCCGCTCGGGTTGCCGTGGAAGACGCGCTCCCAGGCCATGGCGCGCGCTTGCAGCGCGTCGTGCGCGATCGGCTGCTCCACGGCGCGCGCGATCGCGACGCCGATCGCCGCCGAGCAGCCCAGCCCCCCGCCCGGCGGCAGGTCGGCCTCGACGTGCACGGCCTGAGCAGCGATCGGACGACCCGCGCCGAGCAGCGCGTGGAACGCGCGCCCGAGATCCTGCGCGGTGTCCGTTTCGTCGACGTCGATGTTCCACCCGTGCACGTGCAGCCGGCTGGGGCCGGCCTCGAGCGGCGTCGCCCACGCGCGCGCGCCGCGGTCGATGCCGACCGCGATGGCCGGCACGCCGTACACGACCGCGTGCTCGCCGAGCAAGATCACCTTGCCGCACGCGCGACCGGTCGCTCCCGTCCGCGACGTCATCTATCGGTCCCTCTCGGTGAGCGCGGCCACCGCCTGCGCGAGCAGCTCCCCGCCGAGCGGCGTCAACCGCGCGCGCGCGAGCGCCTCGCGCGACTCGAGCGCCAGACGCGCGATGCGCGCCTCCACCCGTTCGCGAGCGCCGCACGCCTCGAGCGACGCCACGGCCGCGGCCACCTCCGCGTCGCCGGCGTCGCGGCGGCCGAAGACGCGCGCGATGGACCGGGACGCGGCGGCGTCGTGCGACGCCTCGCGCACGAGCACCGTGCGCTTGCCCTTGCGCAGATCGCTGCCGGTCGGCTTGCCCGTGGCCCTGGGGTCGCCGAACGCGCCGAGCAGGTCGTCTCGCAGCTGGAAGGCGACGCCGAGCGGCTCGGCGAACGCGACGAGCGGGGCGAGCCGCGCCTCGTCGGCGCCCGCCAGGAGCGCCCCCATGACGACTGGGCCGCGGACGGTGTAGCTCGCCGTCTTGAGGGCGTACGCGATCTCGACGTCGACGCCGTCGCGCGCGCCGGCGACGCCGTCCGCCGCGCCCTCGCAGACGTCGACCACCTGACCCTGGACCACCTGCTCCTCGACTCGCGCGAGCTCGCGGGCCGCCGCGAGCACGCGTGGGGCGGGCAGCTCGAGCTCGAGCATCGACATCAGCGCCCACGACGCTCCCAGGTCGCCCGCCAGAATGCTCGCGGCGTCCGCGGCGTCGTGCTGCGCGCCGCCCGCGCCGAACCGCGCGCGCATGACCGCCGGAACGCTGGGCCCCCCGCGGCGCTGCTCGTCGCCGTCCATCCAGTCGTCGTGGATGAGCAGGTAGCCCTGCAAGAGCTCGAGCGCCGCGCCGGCGGCCACCACCTGCCCGGCGTCCTCTCCGCCGCAGGCGACGTAAGAGGCCGAGAGCAGCACCGCGCGCATCCGCTTGCCCCCGCGCAGAACGAGCTGCCGGACGGCGTCGGCCACGAACGCGACCTCCGGCCCGAGGGCGCGTGCCGCCGCCGCCCTCGCGTCGAGCCAGCGCGCGAGCCGCCCCTCGACCTGCGCTTGCACGTCGGCGACGAATCGGTCGAACTGGCCGGGATGTCGGGCTTCGCCTACCATTCTAGACAATGTGCCCGCGGCCCTCATCAGCGCGCGAGCGTAGGGGCCATCGCCCGGGACGTCAACCAGCTGCGCGCCCGATTCTGACGCAAGTCCGCGCGCTTTCATGTTTCTTTGAAGAGATCGGCTACACACGGGGAACAGGCCGCCGCAAACCATGACGACCATCGGCCAGCGCAAAGACGACCACCTGGCCCTGTGCGCGGAGCAGGACGTCGCGTTCCGCTCCGTATCGACGCTGCTCGAGTGCGTGCGCCTGGTGCACGACGCGCTGCCGGACATGGCGCTCGGGGACGTCGACACGTCGACGACCCTGCTCGGGAAGCGCCTGCGCGCGCCCCTGGTCGTCGCGTCGATGACCGGCGGCAGCGACGAGGCAGGGCGCGTCAACCGCGAGCTCGCCTCGATCGCCGAGGAGCGCGGCTACGGCTTCGGCCTCGGCAGCCAGCGCGCGATGTACGTGCGACCCGCGACCGCCGACAGCTATCGCGTGCGACCCGCCGCGCCGACCACGCTGCTGCTCGGCAACGTCGGCCTCGTTCAGGCGCGGGCGATGCCCACGTCCGAGGTGCGCGCGCTCGTCGAGGCCGTCGGCGCCGACGCGCTTTGCGTGCACCTGAACCCCGCGATGGAGCTCGTGCAGGCCGAGGGCGATCGCGATTTCTCGCGCGGGCTCGAGACGCTCGCGCGGCTGGTGCGCGAGCTGGGCGTGCCCGTCGTCGTCAAGGAGACGGGCTGCGGGATCGCGCCGGCGGTCGCGCGCAGGCTGCTCGCCGCCGGCGTGCGCCACGTCGACGTGTCGGGAGCCGGCGGCACCTCGTGGGTCGGCGTCGAGACGATGCGGGCGGCGTCGGCGGGCGACGAGCGGGCGCGCGGCCTCGGAGAAGCGCTCTGGGATTGGGGGATACCCACCGCGGCGTCGATCGCGCTGCTCGGACCCTTGGGCTTCGACACGATCATCGCGACGGGCGGCATCGCCACCGGGCTCGACGTCGCTCGCGCGATCGCGCTCGGCGCCAGCGCCGCGGGCGTCGCGCGTCCCCTGCTTCGCGCGCTGTCGTCGGGCGGGCGCAAAGGTGCGACGGCGCTCCTCGACGGGATCGAGGCCGAGCTGCGCGCGGCGATGCTGTTGACGGGCAGCCGTGACCTATCTGCACTCAGGCGCGCCCCCCGTGTGGTTGTGGGGCAGCTGGCCGCGTGGATCGCGCAGCTCTCCGCGTAGAACTCTCGAGAGTGGTGATACGCTCTCGAGCATGACCGAGAAGAAGGGCCGCGGATCGCGTCGCAGCGATCAGCCCGGCCCGGCCGTCGGAACGGAGCTCAAAGAGAAGCGCGACGCGTTCCTTCAGACCTTCTTTCGTCGCGGCGCCGAGCTGACCGACGAGCTGGTTCGCGAGAACCGGCGATTGTCCGAACAGCTCGCGAGGTACGAAGAGGAGAACGCGGCGCTCAAGACGCAGCTCGCGAGCGATCGTGCCATTCGCGACCTGCTCCAGAAGATCGAGTACCTCGAGCGCGAGAAGGCGCGCCTGCTCTCGACGGTCCACGAGCAAGAGGAGATCACCAGCCGCGTCACCAATCGGTTCACCGAGGTCGAGTCGGAGCTCGAGAACTTCGCGAACCTGTACGTCGCGAGCTTCCAGCTGCACGCGAGCCTGCGGACGCGAGCCGTCGTGAAGAACGTCAAGGAGACGCTGGTGCAGCTGGTGGGCGCGCGGTCGGTCGCCATCTACTTCAGCGACGACGAGGGCCGACGCCTGGCGCCGATCCTCGCCGAGGGGGTGGACCTGGCGACGTTGCCGGTCATCGCGGTCCACGAGACGTCGTCGGCCGAGGGGTCGGCGCAGGTCATCGAGCGCACGTTCTTGACGGGCGTTCCCCACGTGGCCGAGGGAGAGGTCACCGCGCCGCCGGCCGCGTGCATCCCCCTGCAGCTCGACGACCGCGTCGTCGGCGCGATCGTCGTGTACGCCCTGCTCGAGCACAAGCGGCGGTTCATCACGGTCGATCGCGAGCTCTTCAAGCTGCTCGGCGCCCACGCCGGCGGCGTGCTCGTGGCGGCGCACCTCTGGGCCGCCACCGACGGCCGGCTGCCGAGCATCGAGGCGCTGCGCGCGATGTGCGCTTAGCGAGACTCCGAAACGTACGCCACGCACCCGGTGCGCCGGGTCGTGCTTCGAGCTTCGTAACCCCACCACCTTGCAACGCCTGACGTAGGAACGCCGACGAGATGAACGCCCAATACTCCTGTTTGGTCGTCGAAGACTCGCCCATGATGCGGCAGCTCCTCGTGCTGGCGCTGTCGCGCGTGAAGGACCTGCGCGTGACGGAGGCCGATGACGGAGTCGACGGCCTGCGCAAGCTCGCCGGCAGCCGCTTCGACATCATACTCACCGACATCAACATGCCGATCATGGACGGCCTCAAGCTCGTGAAGCGCGTGCGCAGCGATCCGAGCCACAAGGACGTGCCCATCATCGTCATCACGACCGAGGGGTCGAGCGAGGACCGGCACCGCGCGCTGCAGCTCGGCGCCAACGCCTACATCACGAAGCCCATCCAGGCCCCGCAGGTCATTGCGAAAGTTAAGGAATTGCTCAAGATCCTGGCGTGACCCGGGTCAAGATCTGCGGCGTGACGTCCGAGGAGCAGGCGCAGGCCTGCGCCGACGCCGGAGCCGACGCGATCGGCGTCAACTTCGTCGCCTCGAGCCCGCGTCGCGTCGACGTCGCGACCGCGCGGCGCATCGCGGCCGTGGTGGGCGGGCGCGTCCTGCTCGTCGGCGTCGTGGCCGACCGCGCGGTCGACGACATGCGCGCGCTTCGCGACGCCGCGGGGCTCGGGTGCCTGCAGCTGCACGGCGACGAGCCGCCCGACGACGTGGCCGCGCTCCTGCCCCACGCCTACAAGGCGATCCGGGTCGCGCGCGAAGAGGACGTCGCGCAGGCCGACGCGATGCCCGGCGCGTACGTGATGGTCGACGCGAAGGTCGAAGGCGCGCTCGGCGGAACCGGCCGCGCGTTCGACTGGTCGCTCGTCGTGGCGCTGGCCCGGCGAAGGCGGCTGGTGCTCGCGGGAGGGCTCACGCCCGACAACGTCCAGGACGCGATCCGACAGGTGCGGCCCTGGTGCGTCGACGTCGCGAGCGGCGTCGAGAGCGCGCCGGGGCTGAAGGACATGGTCCGGGTGCGCGCGTTCGTCGAGGCCGTGAGGGCGGCGGGCTGAAGGGGGCGGCCACGACGCGCGGTCACTCCCATTTGAGCGCCGCGCGCTCGAGCATCTCCGCGGCCGGATCGGCCGCCTGGCCCACCTTTTCGAGCAGCACGTCGGCGGGGGTGCGCCCGGCGGCGACGAGCTTCTTCAGGCGCGTCAGGTGGACGCGCTCGTCCTTGCGCGTCGACGCGTCGACGCGCGCGCGTCTCGCGAGCCCGCCGTCGGCCATCTCGACCACGCGCTCGGCGACGACCGCCAGGGGGGCGCCCCGGAACGGCGTGCGCAGGCCGTCGCGCCAGGCGCGCTCGCGAAGCGCGACGAGCTCGTCGTGCGTCCAGCCGTCGACGAGCGCCTCGGCCTGCGCCAGCGCGTCGTCGTCGTAGAAGATGCCCGTCCAGAGCGCCGGCAGCGCGCAGGCGAGCTCGGTCGACTGCGCGTCGCCTCCGCGTATCTCGATCGTCTTCTTGAGGCGCACCTCGGGAAAGAGCGTGTTCAGGTGGAGCGTCCAGTCGTCGAGGGTCGCCCGGTGACCCTCGAAGCCCGAGCTCATGAACGACCGGAACGTCTGCCCGGTGTTCGCGACGGCGTGGCCCCCTCGCTTGAACAAGAACATCGGCACGTCGAGGGCCCACTCGACGTAGTCGTCGAAGCGCGCGTCCGCCTTCCAGAGCGACGGCAGCAGGCCGGTGCGGTCCGGGTCGACGTCGAGCCACGTGCGGCCGCGGTACGTCAGCCCGCCGTGGGGCGCGCCCTCCTTCCACGGGCTGTTGGCGAACATCGCGGTCGTGAGCGGCGACAGCATCAGCGCCACGCGCATCTTGCGCATGGCGTCCACCTCGCTTCCGTAGTCGAAGTTCGCCTGCACCGTGCACGTGCGCAGCATCATGTCGATCGCGTGCTCGCCGCGGGTCGGCAGGTACCGCTTCATGATCGCGTAGCGCTGCTTGGGCACCCAGTTGAACTCCTCGGGTCGCGCGAACGGGTGGAAACCGACGCCGAGCCACCGCACGCCGAGCGCCCGCGACAGCGGCCCGATCTCGCGCATGTGGCCGCGCAGCTCCGCGCAGACCTCGTGGATCGACTCGCTCGGGCCCCCGGACAGCTCGAGCTGCGCGCCCGGCTCGAGCGTCACCGACGCCGCGCCTCGCGTGAGCGCCACGATGGGCGCCCCGTCGTGCTCGCGCTCGGGCGTCCAGCCGTGCACCCGGGCGAGCTCCTCGAGGATCGTCGACACGCTGCGCTCTCCGTCGTACGGAACGGGCGTGCGCGTCGCGGCGAAGACGCCGAACTTTTCCATCTCCGGCCCGACGCGCCAGGCGCTCCTCGGCTTGCAGGCCTCGACAAACGGAGCAAGGAGCTCGTCGCGGCGGCGCATGGGTGCGAGTTCTTGGCGATCGGTCGTCTTCACGGCGGCGTTTCGCATGAGGGCGTGCATTTCACGTTCGATGCCGCGAGGCTCGACGTCATCTCCGAATACCTCATGCGCTGTCGCGGGGCGACCTGGATTTTCACGCCGCCTTCACGCGACCGCCGCGCCCGCGCGCCCCGCGCCCGGCTTGGCGGTGCGCTTGCGGTCGAACAGGCGCACGCGCCGAACGAGGAGGTCGAGCACGAACAGGGCGATCGCGGCCGACACGAGGCGCGGCCAGAGGTCCTGGTGGAATCGAATCGCCTCGCCGGCCGGATCGAAGACGACCGACGGCGGCGCGTCGAGCACGCCGCCGGTCGCGTCGGCCGCCTGACGGAGCGTCGCCACGTCCGACGCGATCGCGAGGTATTCGCGCGGGTACGGGTTCGTCACGTGACCGAAGCTCTCGGCCACCGTCCCGACCTTCGGCGCACCCGGCGCGTCATCGACCGCCCGCTGGAGAGACCCGTGCAGCAAGAACGACCCGTAGCGGTCCAGCGGAAAATCCGCCTCGTAGCGGCCAGGCGCCGTCTGGCGCATCGGCTCCTTGCGCTCCGCCGCGTTCGCGCCGGACGACGAGATCGTGAGCCACGCGTCCAGCCCGTTCTGGAACCGATCGTCGCTGCCGACGGCGTCGATGGCCGCGCGCACGTGCCCCGTAGCCGGGTCGATCTCGGCGCGCATGTCGAGCACCTGCCGCTTCTTGGCGCGCATGTGCTCGCGCACGAGCTGCGCCCAGAACTGCCCCCATTGCGGCCAGCGCAGCCACTCGACGGCCCACTGATTCTTCACGTCGCTCGTCCATGCCACCGTCCAGCCGAGGCCGACGTGCCAGCGGGCCAGGATGGGCTCTCCCAGCTCGCTCTCGAGGATCTGCTGGGCCGGCGCGGGCTTGAGCTTGGTCGCGACGTACCCGTGCAGGAACGGCGCGGCAGCCACGTCGACTCCGCGCAGGAAATCGGCGGCGGTCGACACGCGCGGCTGGAAGTACTCCTCGACGGCGGCCGAGCGGCTCACCATCTCCGTCTCGCGCGTGAAGATGCGCGGCAGCGACTGAGGGTCGGCCACCTTGTAGAAGCGCCCGCCGCCGACGTCGGCGATCGTGCGCAGCAGGTTCTCGTCGACGCCGCCGCCCAGCCCCACGGTCGTCACGGTGATGTTCTCCGCTCCCATGGCCTGGACCAGATCGCGGATCCCGTTCTGGGGCGCCTGGCCGTCGGTCAGGAGGACGACGTGCTTCTTCTTGGCGCGCGTCGTGCTCAGCGCCTGGTACGCGGTGTCCAGGGCGGGGAAGATCTCGGTGCCACCGCCGGCCTGGATGCGCGCGATGTCGTTCTGGATGCGCGCGCGGTGCTTCGCCGGGGTCATGCGGACGATGCGCGTCGGCGTCGAGTCGAACGCGATGACCTCGAGCAGGTCGTCGGCCGCCAGCGTGTCGGCGGTCGCCTTGGCCGCCTGCTTGGCCATCTCGAGCGGCAGGCCCTGCATCGACCCCGAGCGATCGATGACGAGCGCCATGGCCACCTCGGGCTCGTCGCGCCGCTTCTCGGCGTCCATCCGCACCGGCAAGATCCGCTCGACCGTCGTGTGGTACCAACCCCCGAGCCCGTAGCCGTTCTCCCCTCCGGCGAAGAGGAAGCCCCCGCCCAGGTCGCGTACGTACT